>Ga0315901_10007641_pt1 | contig 12725 bp, 8 predicted proteins | sample LakEriMetagenome_10_FD_203761 | JGI IMG/M metagenome (GOLD analysis project Ga0315901, IMG submission 203761) | Freshwater fungal communities from buoy surface, Lake Erie, Ohio, United States - Buoy 2 MA116 | ecosystem: Environmental > Aquatic > Freshwater > Lake | place: USA: Lake Erie, Ohio... | reverse complement strand
CCCGCGCGGCGGTGGCGGCCATCCCGATCCGCCATCTGCTCCGGGCCGAGGCGGCGCGGCGGCAGTTCTACGACGAGGGGCGGGTGCCCGAGCTGCTCGACGGAGCCGATCAGCAGGTCCGCGACCGGCTCGAGGCCTTCGTGCTGCTGCGCGCGGGGCAGGCGGCCGAGGCGGGGAAGTTGGTCGAGCGGGCCGAAAAGGCCCGGCCGGCGCTCGCCGGCACACTCACGCTGGCCAAGGATGGCGAGCGGACGTTCGCCGATTTTCGCGACCTCGACGACATCACGGCGGAGGTCTTCGAGGTGCTCACGCAGACCGGAAAGTATTACTGGATCGAGATGCGGCGGGTGCAGTTGGTCGAGTTCGCGCCGCCGGAGCGGCCGCTGGATCTCATCTGGCGGCCCGTGCGGATGGTCGTGAAGGACGCGTTCGATGCCCAGGTGCACCTGCCGGCGGTCTACGGCACGCTCACGGGGGCCGACACCGCCTCGCGGCTGGGCCGGCGGACCGACTGGCTGGGAAATGAGGCGGAGGCGATCGTGGGCGTCGGCCGGCGGTCGTTCGTCGTCGATGGTGAGGAAGAGATCGACATGCTGGCCCTCGGTTCGCTTAGCTTCGACATCTGATCGACGGGTTCCTGCGAAGAATCCGGCCGGTCTGCGCGTCAGATTGCCAGCCTGGCGGAGCGGCCGCAGTCGGCTCACCGTCTTGTCAGGGGGCGGCAGAGGCGGCGCCGAGCGTCACGATCCCCTGCCGCACCAGTTCCGGCAGCACCGTGGCGAAGCAGCCTTCGCAGATGGCGGCGACCGCTTCGGCCAGCGCCGTCGGCTCGGTGACGAGCCGACCGGTGGCGTGTTCCCGCAGATGCTTTCCCGTGCGGATCAGGCGAGCGGCAATCCGCTCGACAAGTGCGTTCGGTCCGCCGGCGATCAGTTCGTCGAGGATCACGGCATGCAGGTCGCCGATCTCGTGGCCCGCACCGGTTCGCAGGCTCGCGAGGCCGACCTGTTCGTTGGCCAGATCCTTCCGCTCGAGCGCCCGGCGGTTGAACTCCAGCGGCACGGCGAGCGACGCGGTCGCGATCGTCTCGACCGGCGGGATCGGATCGATCACCGGGCCGCCATCGACGCGGAACAGGCCCATCGCCACGCCCACGTCCACCGCCTCGACCAGAGTCTCGGGCGTGAAATTCGCCAGCCGCGGCTCGTCGAGGAGCATCGGGAGCGACCAGCTGGCGTGCCCCATGACCTCGAGCATCCGGTCGTGTGGCGGTCCTGCGATCCCGGCCGTCACGCCGCCGTAGGTGACGGTGTGCGGCAGCGACGCCTGCGGCGAGGCGGTGCGGAAGAAGAGATCGGCCGTCGCATCGGCCCGCTGCCGCGGTGTCCACGCCTCGCGCGGCCGTGGGGAGAATAGATCCCAGCGGAACATCGCGTTGCCGTGGTGATCCTTGAGCGTCTCGACCGTGGCGAGATCGGCCCCGTGGAACTGTCCGCCGAACTGCTGCCGTGCGCAGAGCACCCAGTGGTTGTGGTGATAGGGGAGACGGCCCGCGTGCCCGAGGCCGATCGCGTGGAACATTGCGAGCACCTCCGCCGCGTCGAACACCGTCCAGTGTTCGTTGAGGTATTCGTGGGCCACGTAGTGGGGGTCGGCCTGCACGAGCCGATCGACGAGCTGGGCCGCCAGCGGCTGATCGTGGAAGATGGGAATGTCGGCCTTCCGCATCTCGGCGACGATCGCCAACGCCTGGCGGACGCGGGCGATGCTGTCGCCCTCGGCCCGTGCGGCAAAGTGCCGCAGCAGCGTGCGGACGGGGAGCAGGCTCGACCAGCCGGGCATGCAGTTGTAGGTCACCTCGACGATGCCGTCGGGCTTCAGGTGCCGGCGGATGATCTCGAGCACGCACCGCCGCAGCTCCGGGCTGACCCAGCTGAACACCCCGTGCAGCGCGATGAAGTCGAACGCCGGCAGATCGACGGGCATCCGCGCGAAGTCGGCGCACAGCACCCGCACGTTGCGCAGGCCCGTGGCGGCGACCTCCCGTTCGATATGCCCGGTGTGCACGGGCATGAAGTCGACGCCTGTGAAGCGGCCCTGCGGATTCGCCGCCGCGAGCGTCAGGAGCGTGCTGCCGAAGCCGCAGCCGAGTTCCAGGAAATCGAAACCCTCCCGAACCGCCGGCGGCCGGATGCCCTGCAGCGACGCGACGTATCGCATCCGGGCCGGGGCCATGAAGGGATAGTAGCCGGGCAGGTAGGCGACGTCGGTGACGTAGCCGGCGGAGGGTGGCGTTGTCGTGTCCACGGTCGCGATTCCTCCAAGGACTGACGGGCGCGGCGATGTTGTAGCACGGGGGAAGCCAGGCTGGCTGCGGTTTGCATGGCGGAAAAGCCGGGATCGCGGGTAGGATTCGATCCATGGCCAAGTCGCTTCCCAACGAGATCCAGCTCCTTCCGAGTCTGCTCGACCGGCTGCTCGACGACCACCCCGAGGAGACCCGAGAGCCTGCGTGGCGGGAGGTGCAGGTGGTCCGCGTGCTCAAGACGAGCCTCTGCCGCGACCTGCAAAATCTGCTCAACGCCCACCGGCTGCTGGCGACGATTCCCGACGTGTATGCCGAACTGAAAACCTCGCTGCTCAACTACGGGCTGCCCGACCTGCAGAGCATGGAGGTTCGGGAAGACCACGACCTCGGGCTCTTGTGCCGGCTCATCGAGGAATCCATTCAGGCCTTCGAGACCCGTCTCCAAGGCGTGCGGGTGCGGCCGGTCATCGACGCGGAGGGGAGGAAGCCGATCGACCGCCGGGTGCGGTTTGAGATCGAGGCCGTGCTCGTCGTGGAGCCGCTCCGCGAACCGGTGCTGTTTTCCTCGTCCCTCGACGTGTCGAGCGGTGAGTTCGCGGTGGAGGATGCGAAATGAGCGACGACCTGCTTCCCTATTACGACCGCGAGCTGGCGATCCTCCGGTCGCTGGCGGGCGAGTTTGCCGAGCGGCATCCGAAGATCGCGGGCCGGCTCAGCCTCGGTCGCGACGAGTCGCAAGACCCGCACGTGGAGCGGATCCTGCAGGGCGTCGCATTCCTTTCCGCGCGGGTTCAGAAACGACTCGAAGACGACTACCCCGAACTCACCGACGGCCTGCTCGATCTGCTCTACCCCCACTACCTGCGGCCCGTGCCATCGATGGCGATCGCCGAGTTCGCCATCGATCCGAAGCAGGCGCAGCTGACATCTGGCTACCTCGTGCCACGCGGTACGCCGATCGAGACCGAAGAGGTCGAGGGGGAGCGGTGCCGCTACCGCACCTGCTTCGACCAGCGGCTCTGGCCGCTGAGAGTTGCGGCGGCAGTCTTCTCAGGGCCGCCGTTCCAACTGCCGATCGTGCCTCCGGCTGGCACCGTGGCTGTCCTCTCGCTGGCGATCGAGACGCTTGCCGGCGACGTCCGCGTCGGGCAGATGCCGCTGGAATCGGTGCGGCTGCACCTCCATGCCGAGGCGGGGCAGTCGATGTTCGAACTCTACGAGCTGTTGCTCACGAGATGTCTGGGCGTGGTGATCGCCGATGGCCCTGCCGACGCCCAGGCCGTGGTGCTGCCGCGTGACCGGCTGGTGGCCGCCGGGTTCGACGCGGCCGAGGCGGCGATTCCCGATGATCCGCGGAGCTTTTCCGGATACCGGCTGATGTCGGAATGTTTCGCGCTTCCGCAGAAATTCCTGTTCGTCGATCTCAAGGGGCTCACGCCGCAGGTGATCGGCCGGATCGGCAGGACCATGCACGTGTCGATCCTGCTCTCGGCCACGAGCCGCGAACTGGAGCGGGTGTTGTCGCCGCGGGCGATTCGCCTGGGCTGCAGCCCGATCGTCAACCTCTTCACCCAGCAACTCGACCCGATGCGCATCGACGGGGCGCGAAGCGAGTACTGCATCACGCCCGATGCCCGTCGTCCACGGGCGTTGGAGGTCTATTCGTTGGAGTCGGTGCAGGCCGGACCGGCGGGCGACGAGCCCCTGGACGTGCTGCCGTTCTACGCCGTGACATCTGTCGCCGAGACACCGTCGGCGGCGGCCGTCGGGCGGCGGCGTCGGCTGCGGTGGCTGGCATCCCGACGCACGCATCGCGAGCCGCGGCCCGATGGTGTGGCCGACGCGGCCACCGACATCTGGCTGTCGCTCGTGGACGAGGCCGGCGGCCCCGCCGCCGTGGCCGACCTCATCGTTCACATGAGGGCCGTGTGCACCAACCGCAATCTGCCCGGGCGATTGCCGTTCGCAGTGGGCCGGCCGCGGCTGACGCTTCCGGAAGGCCAGGGGCCGGTGGGCATGGTCACGTGCCTGACGCGGCCGACGCGGCCGTTGCGGACGCTGCCCGGCCGCGGTGCCGCCTGGCGGATCATCTCGCACCTCTCGCTCAACCACCTCTCGCTCACCGACTCCGGTGACGGCCGCGCCCCGCAGGCCCTGCGCGAGATGCTCAGGCTGTACCTCCTCGACGACCTCGACGATTACGACCAGAAGCAGCGATGGATTCAGGGCATCGTCGGCGTGTCGAGCCGGCGCGTTGCAGCCCGGGTCGGAGAACGCGGCGGCGTCTGCCAGGGTGTGGAGATCCGTCTCGAACTCGACGAGGAGCGATTCTCGGACAGGGCGGCCTATCTCTTCTCCAGCGTCATTGACCGGTTCCTCGGCGCCTGGGTGAACATCAACGCGTTCACGCGGCTGGTCTCCACGTCGCGGGAGCGGGAGAGCCGGCGGGAGCAGTGGACCTGGCCGCCGCGGGCCGGAGGCAGGGTGCTCGCATGAGTGACCTCTCGGCGGTCGGCCCATCATCCGTCGAGAGTCGGGCTCCAGAAAGCCAGGCGGCCACACCCCGGGCACGCACGCATCAGGTCATGGAGCGGCTCTATGCCGAGCCGCAGCGGTTTGAACTGTTTCAGGCGGTGCGTCTCCTGTGTGCGGAGGCGGTCGAGGAGGCCGCATCGATCGGCGAGAAAGCACCGCCGATCATCGGCAGCCGCGAGCGCGGCGCCGTGTCGCGGTCGGCCATACGGTTTCATTCGTCGCCAACGCTCGGGTTTCCGCAGGGGGCGATCACCGGGATCCGTCGCGACCCGCCATCCGAGGCAGCCGGCCAACGCAGCTCCGTCGGCCGCAGGCATCTCGATCTCGCCTGCTTCGGCCTGATTGGTCCCGCCGGCACGCTGCCGCGGCACTACTCCTCGCTCATCGTGGAACGGTATCGACGTTTTCGCGATTCGACGCTGCGGGAATTTCTCGACATTTTCGTGCAGCGGATGACGGCGTCTCTCTGCCAGGCCTGGGCGAAATACCGTCCCGCTGTGCAGCAGGAGTTGACCGCCTTCACCGGACAAGCCGCGTGGTGGGACGAGGCGGCCGATGCGCCGCGCGATCCGGTGACCGCGGCGGTGGCGTCACTCGTCGGGTTGGGTGGCAAGGGCTTGGCGCACCGGCTCACCGCCAGCGACGACACGGTCTTGCGCCACGCAGCCCACTTTTCCCGACAGTCGCGGTCTGCCGAGTCGCTGGAGCGACTGCTCCGCGACGTCTACCGCGTGCCGGTGCGGGTGGAGCAGTTCGTGGGCCGCTGGCTGGAATTAGAACGGCCTGATCAGACGGCGCTGGCGAGCCGCGAACGGCCCGAGGGGCTCAACGCCCGCCTGGGCGTCGATGCGATCGCGGGCCGCCGCGTCTGGGACGTGGAGTCGACGTTTGAAGTGGCCGTGGGTCCGCTCTCCGCCGCCGACTTCCGGTCGCGGCTGCCCGGCACGGCGCGGCTCGCGGCGTTGGGCGATCTGCTGCGGCTCTATGCCGGCCCCCAGTTCGAGATTCGCGTGCGGCTGGTGCTCGCAGCCGCTGCCGTGCCGCGGTGCCAACTCGGCGGCGACGAACAGGCGACGGACTTGTCGGGATCGCGGCTGGGCTGGACGACGTGGCTCGGCGGCGGCCCGCCACGGGATCGCGGCGACGCGGTGTTTGCCGTGGGGTAGGCTGCAGCCGATCGGCGCGGCAAGGCGTTGTGGCCTCGTGGCATGGCTGCCAGCCAGCACAACTCGACCACCGGGAAGAGACACGATAGAGAGTGACCCGGTTTGATGGCCGGCGCCCCTTCATGTCGCCGCCGTGAAAACAAAAGGGGAGTTTCCCCTGGCTGTCGTTTGAACCTCTGAAACCCGTGGTGAACTTGCGGACGTGCGATTGACCGGGCTACCATTCAGCCCAAGGGAGTCGTTTTTGGCGAGCCGTACGGCAAAGGGAACACCGATGGCGGGAAACTGGATTCAAAAATTGTTCGGCAAAGGCCAGAACGCACAAGGCGAGTATCTTGCCAGATTTCCTAAAGACGAGATAAACGCATGGCACATGCGCTTAGTGGACAGCCAGGTAGAACATCTGCAAGCCGGTGATATTCTCTTGAAGATGAACTTTACCATGGATGAAGTTCCAATAGCGAACGTCATCTCGACCGGCCAGAGGTTACTGCAGGGCCACGAAAAGGGGGCAAGCTACGCGGTAGGCCACGTCGCCATTGCTATCGATTCGCTTCGCATCGCCGAACAGACAGGCGCTGGTGTGTCTATTAATACGCTCGGCGTCACCGATAAACATATCGCGGAGCACAAAGTTGATCACGTGTACTATTACGTCTGGAGGTGCAGATGTCGGCAGGTAAGCGAGGCCGCTGCGAGACTCGCTGAGTCCTTCGCCACCGGAAGTCCACTGCCAAATCGAACCGCCGTACTGCAGCACGGCATTGGCGGAAAGTATGATCTTGGGTCAGCTGTTCAGAGTGTGTTCAAGCCACGCTCGGCGGCGGTCGCGAAACCGAGAGGTGCATCGGGCGAAATCCAGCTCGATGCCTGGTCTCAAAATATCTATGATTACTGCAACGGCAGGACCCACGTGCGAACGAACATGTACTGCTCAGCGTTCGTGCTCGCCGTGTACCAAGCTGCATGCCTGCACGTCGCAAACCAGCAATCAAATCAGGGGAATCAGCTCAGAAATCTCCAAGCCGTTCAGCAAGCTCGTGCGTGCCTGTTGGATCTCCTTCCCATCAATACAACGCCGCGGGCTTACGAGGTGCGACTGCGGGCAAGCCCGGAATACACGGAAGAAGGTGTTTTCCGATACGCCGATCTGGATAGCCTCAATAAAACGAAGCTGGCGGCCAGCAGAATATTTGCCAACCTATCTCAGGCCCTTGACAACTACGCAAATTTCGTGACGACCGGGGAGCTCAAGGCGACTGGGAGCACGAAACTGAAAACGGATGTGGAGCGCATCGTTAGTCAAAAGATGGAAGCCCTCAGCAAGATCGACGAAGAGCGCAAGAAGCAGGCGACCAAGCCCGCACCGCCTAAGCCAGGCAAGTTTGAAAGATTCTTTGGCACGACGAGCAAGGTGGAAAACAGAAGCCCTGCGGAAATTATTGTAGGCAAAGCGCCTACGCAAACGGATTACCGGAAACAGGCGATTCAGCAAGTTGTCACACAGGAAGACAATCAAAATTATCAAGCTCTCAGGGTTGCCAGAGATCAGGTTCTGGCAGAGCAAAATGCGGCTCCAGAGATTTTTTCCGTAATGGTCAATGGCTTTCGTGAGGAATGTCAGAAGAGAGTGAACGGGACGAAGGGCATGACACAAAGCATATTGAGGCATTTCTTGGCGAACTCGTTAGAGGTCGTAAGGGATGTCCGCGACAATGAAACAAGAACGCGAAATAGGAGGGCTGGGGGGCTTGACAATATCGATTTCGATGCAGTTCTGGCGGGCAATTTCCAATAAGGCGTAACGCGCACATCTCGCCCCGTCGTTGAGCAAGTCTGCCTCGCGGGACTGGTGTTGCGTTTCCGGTCTGTCGGGTTTGGCGGTTTCCTTCCTTTGAAGCCCGAGCCGCGAGCCGAGGGAATGCGGATGGCCTCCCGTGGAGCGACGCGGATTCCCTCATCTGACGATTCGGGCTTCCCGGCAGCGGCGCCGGCATGTGCGGCGAGGGGGCTGGTTCGGGCTGGATGCGGCGGCTGATATGCTGTGCAGACTTTCCGGGAACATCCGGATGGAACGGAACGCGATCATCGCAGAAGTCAGGGGACCTCAGTCATGGCCGGACTCGATCTCAAGGGACTCATCGGGAAGCTGAACCCGGTCTGCCAGCGGGCGCTCGAAGGAGCAGCCGGGCTGTGCCTCTCGCGGACGAACTACAACGTCGAGGTCGAGCACTGGCTCACGAAACTCCTGGAGCAGCCGGGCAACGACATCTGCCTGCTGCTAAAATCTTTCGACATCGATCAGGGCCGGGTACTCACCGACCTCACGAAGGCCATCGATCGCCTCAAGACCGGCAACGCCCGCCCGCCGTTGCTGTCTCCCGAGGTCTGCGACCTCATCAAGCAAGCCTGGCTGATCGCGAGCGTCGACTACGGCGACGAGAAGGTCCGCGGCGCATGGCTGCTCGTGGCGCTGCTCTCCGACGAGTCGCTTTCCCAGCGGATCCTCGCCGCCTCGGATGAGTTTCGCCGGATCTCGCCCGACGTGCTCCGCCGCGAGGCGTCACGGGTGTTTCCGCGGTCGACCGAATCCGACTTCATGCCCGGCGGTGCGGCCTCCGGCGACGCGCCTGCCGGCGACGCGGCCGCGGGAGCCGATGGCAAGACCCGCGGGCCGACGAAGACGCCGAACCTCGATCAATACACGATCGACCTCACCGGCCGCGCGAAGGCGGGCAAGATCGATCCGGTGCGGGGCCGCGAGGCGGAGGTGCGGCAGATCGTCGACATCCTCACGCGCCGGCGACAGAACAACCCGATCCTCACCGGCGAGGCGGGCGTCGGCAAGACGGCGGTCGTCGAGGGATTCGCGCAGCGGATCGCCGACGGCGACGTGCCCGAGCCGTTGAAGAACGTCTCGCTCCGCACGCTCGACCTCAACCTGCTGCAGGCGGGCGCGGGGGTGAAGGGGGAATTCGAGAACCGGCTCAAGGGCGTGATCGACGAGGTGAAGAAGTCGCCGACACCGATCATCCTCTTCATCGACGAGGCCCACACGCTCATCGGCGCCGGTGGCCAGGCGGGGCAGGGGGATGCGGCCAACATGCTCAAGCCGGCGCTCGCCCGCGGCGAACTGCGGACGATTGCCGCCACGACTTGGGCGGAATACAAGAAGTACTTCGAGAAGGACGCGGCCCTGGCCCGACGGTTCCAGGTGGTCAAGGTCGAGGAGCCGACCGACGAGATGGCCTGCCGGATGCTCCGCGGCATGGTCGAGACGCTCGAAAAACACCACAAGGTGTCGGTGCTCGACGAGGCGGTGGTGGAGGCCGTCAAGCTCTCGCGGCGGTTCATTCCCGGCCGGCAGCTCCCTGACAAGGGCGTGAGCCTGCTCGACACGGCCTGCGCCAAGGTGGCGATCGGCCAAGCGGCCACGCCGCCGGCGATCGAGGATGCGCGGCGGACGATCGACGCGCTCGCCATCGAGATCGACATTCTCAAGCGGGAACAGGCCGCGGGCGCGGATCACGCCGCCACGATCACCGAACTCGAGGCCAAGAAAAACCAGACGGCCGCGACGCTCGCCGCATTGGAAGCACGCTTCGCCGAGGAATCGAAACTCGTCGAGCAGATCCGGGCCGAGCGGGCCTCGCTCATGGCGGCCGTGCAGCCCGCCGACGGAGTCGCCCCGCTGCCGGAGGCCGAGCAGGAGGCGCTACGGGCCAAGCTCGTGGGCCTCGAACAACAGCTCAAGAAGGTGCAGGGGGAGACGCCGCTGGTCAGCCCCTGCGTCGACGGGCAGGCGATCGCCGAGGTGGTGGCCGGGTGGACCGGCATCCCGGTGGGTCGCATGGTGTCGGACGAGATCCGCGGCGTGCTCGAACTGCAGAAGCGGCTGGAGGAGCGGGTCGTCGGCCAGTCGCACGCGCTGGCGGTGATCGCCGAGCGGATCCGCACGGCGCGGGCCGGGCTCACCGATCCCAACCGGCCCACGGGGGTTTTCCTGCTGGCCGGCACCAGCGGCGTGGGCAAGACGGAGACGGCACTGGCGCTCGCCGAACTGCTCTTCGGCGATGAATCGAACATGACCGTCATCAACATGAGCGAGTTCAAGGAGGAACACAAAGTGTCGCTCCTCATGGGCTCGCCGCCGGGATACGTGGGCTACGGCGAGGGGGGCGTGCTCACCGAGGCGGTTCGCCGCCGGCCCTACGGAGTGGTGCTGCTCGACGAGATGGAAAAGGCCCATCCCGGCGTGCAGGACATCTTCTATCAGGTGTTCGACAAGGGTGCCATGAAGGACGGCGAGGGCCGCGACATCGACTTCAAGAACACCGTGATCATCATGACCAGCAACGCCGGCACCGACACGGTGATGAAGCTCTGTGCCGATCCAGACACGCGGCCCGAACCAGAAGCCCTCGCCGACGCCCTCCACGACGACCTGCTCAAGGTCTTCAAGCCGGCGTTCCTGGGGCGGCTCAACGTGATTCCCTACTACCCGCTGGCCGACGAGGTGATGCGGGGCATCTGCGAACTCAAGCTCAAGAGCATCCGCCGTCGGGTGGAAAACGCGTACAAGGCCCGCTTCACCTGGACGCCGGAGGTGGTCGGGGCGGTCGTGGATCGCTGCCACGAGGTGGACAGCGGCGCCCGCATCATCGACCGCGTGCTTTCCGGCACGATGCTGCCGGAACTGTCCACGCGGCTGCTGGCCCGGATGGCCGAGGGGGAGCCGGTGGAGACGATTGAGGTGGGCTGGGACCAGGCGGCGGGGGGGTTTTGCTACGAAATAGGATGAACCCCGCAGATGCCCGCGCCAGGCATTTTTCGGCCACAGGCCGGGTTTTTTGCGGCATCGCAAGGCGGGCCAGGAAATTTTCCGGGGGGCACGCAACAAATCAGAAATTCGCACGACAACAGTGCATCGGCCCGAGGTTGTAGCGAGCAGCCCCGGGACGATGGAAGAGGCTCCCGGGCGCGTGGCTCGGGGCGGACCGTACAGCTCGCTGTGAAATGAAAGGGAGTGCAACCATGGGACTCTTCATCAAGATTGACGGCATCGAGGGTGAATCCACCGATGCGCAGCACAGCAAGTGGATCCTGGCCGATTCGGCTTCGCTGCCCGTGTTTCGCTCGATTCCGGGCGGGGCGGTTGACCAGCAGCGGACCAAGGGCGAGACCTCGCTGGGCGACATCACGTTCACCCGGCAGCTCGACAAGTCGTCGCCGAAGCTGATGGAAGCCTGCGCGCTCGGCAAGTTTAACAAGGAAGTATTGGTCGAGTTCACCACGACGACGGGTGGCAAGACCGAGACGTATCTGAAGTGGAAGCTGGAGAACGTGGTGTTCACCGGCTACTCGGTGCACGGCAACAGCACGGGCGAGCCGCTGCCGAGCGAGCAGACGAGCATGAACTTCACGAAGATCACCTACACCTACACCGAGTTCGACAACCAGAAGGGCACGAAGAAGGGCAACGTGGAGACGGCCTACGAGCTGGGCAAGAACGCCTAGGAATCGATCGTGCGGACGACAGCGGCTGGCCATCACCTCGAGCCGCAGGTTCGGGGTGATGGTCCGGGCCGCCGGTTTGCCAGCCATTCGTGGGAGGAGTCATCGTGGCCAGCACGCGCAGCGGATTCGTGAAGATCGGCGACTTCGAGGGAGAGGCTTCCGACTCCAAGCACAAGGGCTGGAGCATCATGTACTGGCTGTCGGCCCCGCTCGCCCGGGCGACCGGTGGCTTCGAGCAGAGCGAGCGGGGCGGTGGGGCGACGGCCGTCGGGCAGGTGACCGTGGTGAAGGACCTGGACGCCGCCACCGTGAAGATCCAGAAGGCCTGCGTCAGCGGCCAGAAGTTGTCGAAGGCGAAGGTCGAGCTCTGCACCATGACGGGCGGCTCCATGCAGCCCTATCTCGCCTACGAGTTCGAGGACGTGATCGTGACGGCCTACGACCTCGAGGACCCAGCCGAGCCCATGCACGGCCAGCCGACCGAGCGGGTGTCGTTCACCTACGGGAAGGTGACGTGGACCTACGGGAAGTTCGGGACCGACGGTTCGAGCCAGGGCAAGGTCACCGACAACTACACCGTCGGGGCGGCGAAGAAATAGACACAGGGTGGTTCGATGCCAAGCTATTCCCAGGATGGTCAGCCGCTGGCGATCGAGACGCCGCTGGGCAAGGACAAACTGCTGCTCGAGGCGTTCGACGGGGACGAGGTCCTCGGTGGCCTGTTCGTCTTTCGCCTGGTTTGCCTGAGCGTCGCGGAGACTTTGAGTGACAGCGCGATCGTCGGCAAGCAGGTCAGCTTCCGGGTCAATGACTCCGGCAACTCGCCTCGCTGGTTCACGGGCTACGTCAGCCGCTTCTCCTGGATCGGTCGCGACGACGTGCTCACCCGGTGGCAGGTCGAGGTGGTGCCGAGCCTGTGGTTCGCCACGCTCACGAGCGACTGCAAGATGTTCCAGCAAAAGTCGGTGCCCGACATCGTCGAGGCGGTGCTCGGCGACACGACGGAAATCACGCTCTCGAAGAAGATCACGGGCAGCCACAATCCCTGCGAATACTGCGTGCAGTATCGGGAGACCGACTTCGCCTTCGTGAGCCGGCTGATGGAGCACGAGGGAATCGGCTACCACTTCGAGCACGCGCAAGGGGCGTTGAAGATGGTGGTTTCAGACGCGAACACCGCCTTCACCGATTGCAAGGAT
>Ga0315901_10007640_pt1 | contig 12727 bp, 9 predicted proteins | sample LakEriMetagenome_10_FD_203761 | JGI IMG/M metagenome (GOLD analysis project Ga0315901, IMG submission 203761) | Freshwater fungal communities from buoy surface, Lake Erie, Ohio, United States - Buoy 2 MA116 | ecosystem: Environmental > Aquatic > Freshwater > Lake | place: USA: Lake Erie, Ohio... | reverse complement strand
AGAGTGACTCGCACTCGACTCGGTGAAAGTTGTAGCTTCTGAATCAGCCGTACACCGGGGTCTTCGGACACGCGAACGATCGATTCCGAAAGTTCACAATCGACACCTTGAATTTCGACAGTGACCGGTTCCGTTTCATTGGCGCCCAGCATCGTCATGACCGGGCGGATGGCGATATTCTCGGTAATCCGCAGGAACACGGGGATTCGCGCGATCTCCGGGTGTTCCGCCGTACCGATGGCGAAGTTCGTAGTGTACTGCCCGACAGGGATATCCGGCGACAACCCAAATTCGATCCTCCAGCTGTTCGAACCTGTCGCCGTCACTTTTCCTGTGATCTGTTCCGAACCCCCGATGACTTTCAACTGAGGCGCGGGAGCCGGGGCCTGGAGATTCGACGCGGCGACGAGATCGAGTGCTCTCACCTGTCCCTGATACTTCTGCTGCGATATGACACCGAAACTTGCAGTCCGGGTCGCGAAGTTCCAAGGCATCGACTTGGACACGGAGAAATCGACTCGGTGGCGAGATCGGCCTGGCTCGTTCGTTTGAATCTCGACCGTGGCCGGGCGAACAGCATCAAGTTCCTTGAGTGGTGAGATGAAGACTCGAACCAATTCCGACTCACCAGGCCTGATCGACCCAGATGACGGAGTTGACTTCGTGCATTGACAGGAGGGGGAAATGCTGAAGTCCAGATCCGACTTACCATCGTTGTGAATGGTAAAGGTGCCGACGGCGTCCTCTCCCGGGAGCGCCATCAGCTCAGTTGTGTTCTGAGTAACACGACATTCGGATTGATCCAGCGGGGTACAATACTTGACACTACACATCGCCACGATCACGACGAGGGCGGATGAAACGATCCAGATCTTTTCCTTTGAGGTTTGCAAGATTCCCTCCTTCGAAAGCTGACAATTAAATTCATGCTATCTCGTTCTCGACTCATTCTCAAGTTAAATGTACCGAGAAAAATATCCGACTCTTCTCGTCGCGAGTAACTTCAGCAATATATCGCAAATCGCTGTTTGGACACTTACAGACTTCGCAAAAATCTCAGCAGTGCCGTGCGCTCTTCCGGTGTCAGCGTCTTCTGCGTGAAGTGCCCCTGCTCCAGAACCTCTTCCAGTGACTTGGCGCGGGCATCGTGGAAGTAGCTGTCACGCTGACTCACTCCGCGCAGGGATGGTGGATTAAACAGCTTATGTCCCGCCTCGTCGTGGATCTGGACATCGTACGTGGTATCCGAGGTATACGTCAGCGGAGGCACATGGCAGCGGACACAACCGGCGTCCTGGAAGACCCGCTGACCTCGGGCGACGAGCTCTCGATCGGCTGGTTCATCGGTCTCGGGATTTAGCGGTGGAGCTGGGGGCAGTGAGTGCAGGTACGACACGATGTCGGTGACCTGCGTGAAGGGCAGGGGCTTGCCGTGCATCGTGTTCTTGACCGACTTGATGACCTGATCGTGCAGCTCGCGCGATTCGCCGTTCCAGGCCCACGGGTTCGCGTCGCGGCCACCCAGCAGCGTCAGCACTCGTTTCGGAGTGTTCGCCGTCCCATCACCGAGCGTGTCAGCCAGCAGGCCGTTCGCGTGACCATCCGTATGACAGCTATGACAGCTCATCCAGTTCTCGAACGACAGCCGACCATCGTAGAACAGCAGTTCGCCGCGCTCGGCTTTGGTCAGCTCCCGCATCGGGCCAAGTTGGATTTCCCGACGGACCCGCGCTTTGTCGGAATCGATCAGTGACACCGAGTCGCTGAAAGTATTCACCACGACGACTTCCGCTCGATCGGGAACCGGCAGAATGCGAGTCGGGCGCCGACCGACGCGTGGGCGTCGTCGCTCCAAGCCCTTGGATGTCACGACCGCCAGCTGATCGACTCCGCCCAGTGAGACGCAGAGATTGTTCTTGGCATCCAGGACCAGATCGGCTGGGTCAGATGCTCCATCAGGTGGGCGACCCAGGAAGATCGTGCGGGCGTGCACCGGCAGCAGGGCCTGCGGATCGAACAGCTTCTCCAGCGGGACGATCCGGATCACGTTCTGCATCAACGTGCCATCCCGGACCGCATCGAGCCCGGTCGTGACCTGCTGATTCAGGATCTGGTGGGCGACCAGCAGCGACTGCTCATCCGAGGAGATCGCCAGTCCGCGAATGTTGTGGGAATTGAGCGTGCGGATCGCATCAATGTTCCAGGTCTCGATATCGATGATCGCCAGGTGACCCGCGTGATTGTCCGCCACCAGCAGCTTCTCTCCGCCGGGCAGCACCAGCTGGCACCGCGGGGCGAAGGAGAGTTCGATGTTCATGCGGCTCGCTTCGATGGCGGGCTCGTCGCCTTCAATTGCCAGCCGTTCCAGCGAGCGATCCCACAGGCTGGAGATCGAGACGAGACCCGGAGCAATCGTGATCAGCGAGTTTGGTCCCCGCCGCGTCGGCACGGTGGCTTCGATTTCGACCTTCCAAGTCGCGGGATCGACCCGCAACCTCCGCAGCTGATTCCGCTCGGCATCGATCATTGCCAGCTGATGATCGCCGATCCGCAGCAGGTCAACTGGCTGTCCGCCGATTGTTTCTTCGTGAACGGTGCGATCCGCAGCCAGATCGACAAAGCTGAGCGACCCCGAGCGGGAATTCGCTGTGACAAGGATACGTCCGGGGACAATCCAATCCGCGTCGACCGGTCGCCGCAGCGAGTGGGCTGGCTCAACAGCGAAAGCTGTTCCCAGGCAGAGCAGCGAGGCCAGCCATGCGGCAATTCGGCAAAGCATGGTGGCCTCGTTCAGAAAGGTGCGGGTTCCATCGGTTCATATCGTAAACGCAGTGAGAGGCCGGAGGCTACTCGATTCACTTCGCGGGCCGGACGGCGGAATTCTGACGAATTCCGCTACGGGGGCTACAGCGACTTCAGGGTGACCAGTCCCAGCACCGCCAGGATCGCAGAGACGATCCAGAACCGAACAACGATTCGAGTCTCGGGAACCTGGGCGAAGACGTAGTGATTGTGCAGCGGGCTGCAGGCGAGGATCTTTTTGCCTCGCAGGCGGTAGCTGGAAATCTGCAGGATGACGCTGACCGTCTCGGCGACGAAAACACCACCCACGATGGCGAGGAAGATCTCCTGTCGAGACGCCAGGGCTCCCACAGCCAGCAGTGCCCCCAGCGGCAATGATCCTGCGTCTCCCATAAAGACCTGAGCCGGGTGAACATTGAACCACAGAAATCCCAGCAGTGCCCCCGCCATCGCGCTCAGCGGAACAGCCAGCTCTCCGATGCCGATGAAGTGTGGAATTCCCAGATAGGTGGCCAGCTCACGATGCCCGGACATGTAGATCGCAGCTGTGACGGCGGCTCCCGCGAAGATCGAACAGCCCGCAGCCAGGCCATCCAGCCCGTCGGTCAGGTTGACCGCATTTGAGGTTCCAACGAGCACGAAGATCGCCCAGGGAAAGAACAGCATTCCAAGCGGAATCGAGCCCAGTCCCATCGGCCAGACGAGTGACTTGCCGTGCGGTGAGTCTCCCTGAATCCTGATCAAACAGTATGTCGTGATCCCCGAGAGCACGATCTGGCCGAACAGCTTTTGCCGCGCGGTGAGGCCCCGCTTCTTGGTCGTGAGCTTGATCCAGTCATCCATGCACCCCAGCAGAGTGAACGTGATTGTGACGAACAACGCGAGCTGGACCCGGCTGTTGGTCAGGTTGCCAAACAGCAGAACGGACAACACGATTGCCGAGGAGACGAACATGCCGCCCATGGTCGGCGTCCCGGCTTTGGCGGCGTGGAGCTGGTTGAGACGCTCCGAGGCACTGTCGATCCGCTCGGCGAAGTGCGACTTGAGCCAGCGGATCGATCGCGGGCCCAGGAGAAGCGTGGCGAGAAACGACACGACCGCAGCCAGCCCGATCCGCGCGGTCAGAAACGGCGGAGTCACTCCCGTGCCGTTCACGGTCGATGCCATTCGCTCAATCATCCATAACAGCATGCGTACGTTCCGTCGTAGCCACTTCGAGCAGAAAACCAGGAATCAGCGACCAGTAACCAGCTTGCTGATCGCTTTGAACTCCGGGGTCCCCGCCACTTCGCACCACTCGAAGAGGACCGCTTCGGTCGTTGTCAGCGTGGCTCCGCTGAGCTCCATCCGACGAAACGCGATCTGCTTGTCGAGGTCTCCGCGGCTGGAGACCGCATCGACCGGGACCTGCACCTGGTAACCGAGCGAGAGCAGATCCAGCACCGTCTGCTGGACACAGACATGGGCCTCGATCCCCGCCACCACAATCTGAAACCGGTCTTCCGGACCAGGCACCGACCATCCCAGGCAATCGGTGCAGCTGAACCTTATCTTCTCGGGCCGGTCGGGAACGAACTCGGCGATCTCTGGAAGAGTCGTCCCCAGCCCCTTGGGGTATTGCTCCGTCGCATGAATCGGCACGCCGAGAACCTGGGCTCCCTGAGCCAGCATCCGGCAACGAGCCAGCAGCGATTCGCGATCCGGAATGACCGGCACGAGCCGTTCCTGCAGATCGACCAGGAGCAGCCGACTGGACTGCCTTCGAAACAGCTCAGAGCTGCGATGGGGTGCCGAAGTATTCATGACCGGATGCTAAGAGCAATTGCTGACATCGGCAATCGGGGAAATGGCTTGATGGAATCGAGAGTCACGGTTCCCCTGACTCTCTGGAAAGTTGCAGTCATCCAATCCACAATCCGAGAGAGAATATCAGTCACAACAGTCAGGCGAACATCATGAAGCGGATTCTGCTCTGTGTGGCACTTTGGAGTGCCAACCTTGGTCTCGTAGCTGCGGATGATCAGGAAACCGCGCTGCTGAAGTTGTTGCCGGCCTCGTCAAATGTGGTTGCCGTGGTCCACGCCGATCAGGTGTTGGGTTCAGCTCGCGGCGTGAAGGAAGATTGGGCAGGGCGCCAACAGGATCGGTTTCTGGCAGGGGCGTCGATGATTCCCCCGAACGTCACCACTCTGGTCCAGGGGATGCAGGTCCGACTGGAGACTTCCACGCTGATCGCAGCCACGACGTTAATGCCGTTTCCTGCTGGGTTCGATCTGTGGGCCTTCGCTGATCGCGAGAAGGAAGCCACGCAGGACACCATCGCCGATGTTCCCGCGGTCCAGGCACGGCACAACTCGCTGTATGTCCAGTTGCCGGGCTCGACGCTGGCGATCCTGACACCCGCAGCGAGGCAGGAGGCTGCCCGCTACATCCGCTCTCTGGCCACTTCGTCACAGGCCCCGCTGCCCTCGAACTACCTGACCCGCACAGCTCAGATGCCACATCAGATCGTGATCGCGATCGATCTGCAGGATGTCGCGCGACCGGACCACCTGAAGCAGGAAGTGGCTGCACTGGAGGCTCTGCGCGGGAATGCCGCCGGGCAGCAGGAGCTGCTCGATCTGCTGGCCCAGTTGGAAGGGGTGCGATTCTGTGCCGATGTGCGGGATTCGACCCACGCGGTTCTGGCTGCTGATTTTCGGAAGGCACCGGGCAACAGTGCCTTGCAATTGAAGCCGCTGGTCCTGCGACTGGTCTCTGATGCGGGGCTGCATGTCAACGAACTCGACACCGCCACGGCAGTCGTCGAGGGGAACAGCCTGGCTCTCCAGATGAACGCCTTTTCGGACACCAGCCTGCGAATGGTGTTGTCATTGATCACGGCATCTTCTCCGGGAGGGGCTCCGACTTCAGCAGTGGCGAAGACTTCCTCGCCCTCAACTTCGAGTGCGATCGATCCGAAAGCATCGCGCAAGTACTTTCAGACGATCAGTCAAAGTATCGATGACCTGCAGGTCGCAGGTCGCAAGAACCGAGGTATGGGACAGTCTGCGACCTGGTACGAGAATCTCGCCCGCAAGATCGACAAGCTGCCGACCTTGGGAGTGGACCCCGAACTGGTTGATTATGGTGCTGCGACCAGCCGCAACTTGAAGGGGATGACCGCCTCACTGAAGGGAGTGGCTGTGGAAGTCGATACAGTCGGCAAGTCACTGGTGTGGAAGTCGACATTCGATCCGGGCTATACCGAAGCGAACATCTGGGGCGGTCTGGGTTATCGGGCTCCATCGGTTCAGGTCGACAGCAATCTGCAGCAGGTCCGCGAGAAGCAGGCCGATGCCGTCATCCGCGGCGAAAAGAGCCGCGAGAAGGCCTGGCAGGTTGTCCTCGAACAGCGCGACGCAATGAAGACGACCGTGCAGGCCCGCTACGGTCGGGAGTAGTCCTTACGCCAGCCCGGCGAGGACCTGTTCGGCCGCCTGAATCGTGGCGGCGATGTCGGCCTCGGTGTGGCAGGTCGACACGAAGTTGGCCTCGAACTGGCTGCAGGGGAGATAGACTCCGCGCTCCAGCATCCCGTGGAAGTAGGCAGCGAACCGTTTGGTATCGCTCGTCGCTGCGGTCGGGTAATCGCGGACCGGAGTGGGCGAGAAGAACAGCGTGAACATGCTGCCGCACTCGGCCACGGTATGAGGAATTCCCGCAGCTGTGGCGACGCGGCGCAGTCCGGCGGTGAGAGTTCGCGACTTGACCTCGAGAGCCGGGTAAGGGTTCGTATCACGCAGGGTCTTGAGCGTTGCGATCCCGCTGGCCATTGCGAGCGGGTTCCCGCTGAGCGTACCCGCCTGATAGACCGGTCCGACGGGGGAAATGCGGTCCATGATGTCGGCCCGACCGCCGTAGGCTCCGACGGGGAGCCCGCCGCCGATGATCTTTCCCAGCGTGGTCAGATCAGGAGTGATCTTGAACCGTTCCTGAGCGCCTCCATATGCCAGACGGAACCCGGTCATCACTTCGTCCATGATGAACACAGCCCCGTGCTTCGTACACAAGTCACGAACTACTTCGAGGAAGCCGGGCTCCGGCAGAACCACACCCATGTTGCCGACGACTGGCTCCAGGATGATCGCTGCGATCTCCGGGCCACGCTGCAAGAACGCCTGCTCCAGAGCAGGCACATCGTTGTAGTGCAGCACCAGAGTATCGGCGACACAGCCCGGCGTGACACCGGGGCTATTGGGAGTGCCCAGCGTCAACGCGGCGCTCCCCGCTGCCACCAGCAGGCTGTCGACATGACCGTGATAACAGCCCGCGAACTTGATGATGACGTTCCGTCCGGTGAAGCCCCGGGCGAGCCGGATCGCGCTCATCGTGGCCTCGGTGCCGGAATTCACCATCCGGACCTTTTCGATCGAGGGCACTGCGGCGACGACCAGTTCGGCGAGTTCGGACTCCAGGACCGTGGGGGCTCCGAAGCTGGTCCCTTTCTGCAAGGCCGACTCGATGGCTGCGATGACGGCGGGATGTCGATGCCCGAGGATATGCGGGCCCCACGAGCCGATGTAGTCGATCAGACGATTGCCATCGATGTCGTACAGGTACTGCCCATCGCCGCGGTCGATGAGTGATGGATGCCCGCCGACTCCGCCAAAGGCCCGCGCGGGGCTGTTGACTCCGCCGGGAATCGACTTCTGGGCGCGGGCGAATTCTGTCTGGCTGCGAGTGCGTGGCATGGGAGAGGTCTGAGAGTGGTTGTTGAGCTGGTCGCAGGTTACCGAATCGAATGTCTCCGAGGAAAGCGGGGGGAATGCCGGGCCCAAACCTGCGTAAATCCGGTTGATCCCGCCGATTCGGAGCCCTTGTTCGCGAGGATGCGGCGAAAAATGGAGAACTCCCATTGCCTGAAATCGACCGATGGGAATAATGCAGACAGTGCCGTGCAGTACGCAGCACGGCGGGACTATCGGCCTGAGACGCGCGGACCGGCGAGCCGGTGCGGCTTAGGGTGTCATGACGAGAAAGGAGGTGGTCCTGTGTTCGATCCGAGTAGCCAACGAGGTGTCACCGTTTGACGATTGTCGGCGGACCGTCTCAGACGGACCCTCAACGTTGAGATGACCTCTCAACGCGTTCAATTTGAAGGCCCGGCTCTCGTTCGCGAGGGCCGGGCTGATTTTTTGAGTTGTCGCAGTGTTCCAAAGCAAACAGGCCCGGGAAAACCCCGGGCCTGAATGGTGAATCTCCAGTCGCCAGAATTCTGACGAATTCTGCTACGTGTGAGAGAGTAATTAGGCTGTCTGGCGACGGCGCTCGTACGAGTGGATCTCAGGCACTTCCTGGTGCTTGATCCCGTCGATCAGCGCCTCGAAGACCTGCAGATCGAGAGCCGATGCATGTTCATCGTGCGGATGGAACTGCACGCCCAGGCACCACCAGTTGTCTTCGACCGATTCATAGGCTTCGACCACACCGTCCATCGCGGTGGCTGAGACGCGGAAGCTCGGAGCGACTTGATCGACCGCCATATGGTGATCGCTGTTCACGCGGATTTCGCCGGGACCGTAGATCTGGTCCATCTTGGTTCCGGGCACAATTTCGATCACGTGCCGCAGGCAGGGCTCGACCGGGTCGCGGTGATTCAAGGGCTTGAGAACATCTTCGGGAACGTGCTGGAACAGGTTGCCGCCGCAGATCACATTCAGAGTCAGCATCCCGGCCCCAATCGCCAGGGTGGGGATCTTCATCTCATAGCACAGCTTAGCCAGCCGACGGTCAAAGTCTTCGCGGCGGGCCGGCATCGGACGGGTGGCTGGGTGCTTGTCAAAACCGAGCCGTACTGGATCGAGGTCCAGCTTGCAGCCGCCCATCACGACCCCGTCCAGCGTACTCAGCACCTGCCGCAAATCCTCGATTTCCTCCAGAGGAGGCAGCAGCACGGGAATTCCTCCCGAAGCCACGACACTGTCAAAATACCCTGCATGGACCCAGGAGAATGGATAAGCATCCTTCTTCGTCGAAGGACGAAAATCGGTGTTGATGCCAATGACGGGTTTGGACTTCATGCAACTGTTCCTTGTCACAAGGACGGGGTTTTCCGGGCGACTGGCCGGACGCAGATCAGCAACACCAGACAGACTGAACGCAGTCCGAAATTCAGACAGCGGCCCCAGGGAGCGAGCGCAGCAACTCGCTGCGATTCCGAGGGGTGATGGCCACTCGCCAGAGCAGGGCGAGCGAAGAAATAGCCGTATCAGCCAGAGGAGCGAACCAATCCATGGAGTTCTCCAGAACCCGATCCCTCGGGTCGTGTCTGCAGCTGCCAGAGAAGCAGCTTCGTTGCTTTCTGGTCAGTCATGTCCAACACGACCGACACAGAATCACGATGGGCCAAAAGTTACCGGCCAAAAATGCCGATGTAAAGAAGCTGCTTGATTTTGTGGAATTCGCTCAAAGAATTGCTCTTGAGGCTACTAGATATTGTGGAGACTGACCGTCCGTTCAGTTAAGAGGCTCCAGACGTTGGGCATTCATTGAAAAAAAGAAGCCGGGTCAGAGGGCTGACCCGGCTCTTGCACGATGATTCAGGACTTGGTGCTTAGTACTCGCGGGTCTTGTTGATCCCGGGCAGCGGAATCGGATACCGCCCGTTGGCGTCAGCCTTGAGTGGGGATTCCGACTCGAGGGTCAGGTTCTCGATATCCGGTGCGAACTCGTGATCGTTCACATCCGGATCGAGGAAGTCCTTCAGTGTCCACATCTGGCCTGTGTGAGCTGCCATGCGGCCCATGCTGGTCACAGCACTGGCCATCACGCCCCGCTCCAGTTCGTTGTACGGCTTGTCGTTGCGGATCGCATCGAGGAAGTCGTCCCATTCGAGCTGGTACGGGTTCTTTTCAGGTTGCGGATAGGCCCACAGCAGGTTGGCCTGATCGATGTTTTGTCCCTTGTAGATGCGGCACTTGGCTGGCGTGTGACCCGCCGTGGAGATAACCGCCAGACCCTTCGAGCCGTGGATATAGCTGGCGAATTCGTTGTGGTGCCCAGGAATCGTCCGGCCATCCACAAACATCTTCGTGCCGTCCTTGAAGGTGTACTCCATCGCGTAGGAGTCGAAGTTCTGATCGACGGCGTCGTCATCGGTGGCCAGATACTTCTTGTAGTGGCGACCGCCGAGCGCGTGGACCGAAACCGGCCAATCGTTCTTCATCCAGCATGATTCATCGATGTTATGAATCAGGAAGTCGCTGACCGCACCGCCCGACAACCACAGGAAGCTGTGGAAGTTGGAGATCTGGTACATCAGCTCGCTCTTGCTGGAGGCCGGACGCGGGCCGCACGACTCCGAGGCTGTCTTACCCGCCATGCGGTAGGCCCGGATCATCAGGGTGTCGCCGATCTCGCCGCCCTGGATGCGGTCGAACAGGTCCTTGCGAGCCAGGCAGTGGCGGCACATCAGACCGACGCCGACCTTGATCCCCTTTTCAACGGCCTTCTTGTTCAGTTCCAGCATGCGAGTGCTGGTGGGGCCGTCGATCGTGACCGGCTTCTCCATGAAGACGTGCAGGCCCTTCTCGATGGCGTACTTGAACTGCACCCAGCGGAAGGCTGCGGGGGTCGTCAGAATCACGATGTCGCCCGGGCTCAGGCAGTCCATCGCCTTCTTGTAGGCATCGAACCCGATGAACTTCCGTTCGGTCGGGACATCCATCTGGTCGGCGCTGGGGAACTGCACCGACAGATTGTCGAAGCTGCTCTTCATCTTGTGGTCGAACACATCGGCCATGGCCACGAGTTGGGTCGGACCATTGGACACGGAGAGTGCGTTCGTGGCGGCTCCGGTCCCGCGACCGCCGCAGCCGACGAGAGCGACCTTGACCTTGCCATTTTCCGCAGCAAACAGCTGGGGAGCTGTCGCGGTGAGCGCGGCTCCCACAGCGGCGGCCTGCGTGGTGGCTTGCAGGAACTGCCGCCGGGACGTGGTGTTTTCAAAAGGCTGTTGCATCGGAGGAACTCCAGGACAGGAAAAATCTGAGGACTGACGTTCCGCGATCGCCGCCCCAGACAGCAAAAGACATTGATATGTTCGGGCGTTCGGAGGGTCTGGTCAACTGTGACGAGAGTTTCCGACCAGAATCCGCCGACCATAGCCGGCACTCCGAACGAATCCGCCCTATTTCGCAGGCTCGGCCTTGGTTTCGGTCTCTGGCTTCGGCAGGCTGATCTTCATGGTGCCGCCTTCGTAGGTTCTTTTCACCAGTTCGACATCGCCAATCTTGTAAACCACACGCAGCTGCTTGAAGACTCCCGAGGCCGGGTCCCCGAACAGGTCGTTGCTCACTTCGACCTCCATGACTCCGTCTTTAAGCCGGGACTTCACGTCGTCGGTCACATCGTAGACGGACCCGGTCTCCAGATCGCCGTATTCGGCCTTAATGATCTGGACATCGCCTTTGAGCACCGGCTCTGGAATCAGCAGCAGATCGCCTTCTGGAAGCGTGACCGAGTGCTCGACATCATCGAGCTTGTAAGCGACTTTCAGCTTCTTGCCCTGGTTTGGAGCGGGGTCCCCGAACAGGTCGTTCGCGATCTCAATGCGAACTTTGCCGTCCTTGATTCGACGAACGATCAGTTCCTTGACGTCGGCATTGGGGCCACCTTCAAGAATTCCGTAGGTCGCTGAAGTGATCTCTATCTTCGGTTCCGCGGCACAGGCGGTCTGAGCGAACAGGCCAATCACGAACAGAGGCAGGACACGCAACAGCATCGAACAACTCCGGATTGCAACAGGGCGAACGCAGGATCACTTCTTGATCGACTCGATCATCTGAATCACCGCAGGCTCATCATACGATTCTTCGTCGACTGTGACGATCAGAAAACCCATTCCCTGACGCGAAGGGAACATCCCTGTCACCTGTCTGACGGGGATGCTGTCACCCTGTTCTGGGAGAATTTTCCCCTTCGCAAACAGGAAATCTCGCTCAGTTCCGTCGACTTTGATCTTCCGGGTCTCTGACGATTCGACCTGAAAGTTCTTCTGGTTTTTCCCACCTTGCTGGCGGAAGTTCTGCTGCAACTGTTCGTCGGTTTGCCCGGCGACCTGCATCTGCATCAACAGCATGCTGGTCTGTCCGCCTCCCTCGTACCCAACCATCGTCATCCCCACGACGGCCAGATTCATTTTCATGGCCATCCTGGGCCGCAGGCCCGGAAGAGACTGGATATCGACGATCTCCTGCTGAGCAGCTGCGATCTTGACGGGGTCTTCGATCATCTCGATCGACTTGCTGCCGAACCACACCACTCCGCCGCAGCAGAGAGCCATGGAGAGAACACCGACCCCGAACAGAATCAGCAGAATCTTCCCCCAGCTGCGACCCGCCGGCGGCGCGACTCGCCGTTTGCGAGTTCGCGGCTGTGAATCATCAACCTGTTCCACTTCAACGTCATCGGCCCCCTCCTGTTCCGAGAACCGATCATCGTCGAACCCATCCTGATACTGTGGGATGTCGTTGCGATTGTCTGGCATGATGAACTGCTCATGAAGGAAGTTGTTGTATTCGAGGATATCACCCCGCTGGACATCCGGCGAGTGGCAGCGCAGTTTGAATTCACCCTCTGGCCCGGATAGATTCTGTAGAGCGGCACTTCTTCCGCAACAACTCCCGGCCCTTCTGCGCGTAGAGACCTCCCTGAATGATCGATCCCGTTGACCGGTGGACCACCGAAGACTCCGGCGAGCTGTATGACGTCCCACGCTGGGGTAAGGGGTACTTTTCCGTCGGTCAGAACGGGAACCTGTTCGTCCATCCGGATCGACATCCCGGTCGCAGCCTGGACCTGAAAGCTCTGATTGATGGGCTGGTTCAGAAAGGGTTCGATCTGCCGATCCTGGTGCGGTTCAACGGCATCCTGAAGGACCGGC
>Ga0315901_10007639_pt1 | contig 12727 bp, 7 predicted proteins | sample LakEriMetagenome_10_FD_203761 | JGI IMG/M metagenome (GOLD analysis project Ga0315901, IMG submission 203761) | Freshwater fungal communities from buoy surface, Lake Erie, Ohio, United States - Buoy 2 MA116 | ecosystem: Environmental > Aquatic > Freshwater > Lake | place: USA: Lake Erie, Ohio... | reverse complement strand
TCTTGAACTTCATGATTCATAAATGGATTTGATCCACTAACATTAAAAGTTGTTCTTGGATATAAGTGATATGAAATTGCCCCTGCAGATCCATTGTAATAACCTCTACCATAACTGGTAGTAGTATATGTACTAAATGTTGCAATTGGAGAAGAAGTTGTTTCATAGTCAATAAATGAAAAAATAGATTTTCCATTATTCCAACTATTTGTAATTTCAGTAGAAGTAATTGATCTAAACCTTTCATCTAATGTACCAGCAGGAGGTGTTCCAAATGGATAAGTAGTATTTGCACAACTTTGATAGGGAGAGACTGCCATCCTCATTGTAGGTACTAATGCTAAATCACTAGGTGGTCCAGCAATATAATACATTCTAAACCCATACCATGATACAGCTGCTCCAGCAGCACAAGTTGTACCATATGTAGTTCCATCATATGCTCGTTGTGTTGTAGATCTAGTTAAGTTAGTTTGAGCAAATATATTAAAATTAGATGTACTATTAGAAAATGTTGTAACTAATTTTGTTATTGCTGTAATACCTTTTGTAGAGTTATTAAAAAAATTATCACTATTACTAGTTGAATCACTAACATACACCTGTAATTGAGAGGGATATGCAGTATTAGTTGGTGTAGTAACAGGTTGTAAACAAAATTTACCTGAGTTCGTACTGTAGCTACCACCTTTATAAATATGAGGTAAATCGTTTAATGCTTGAGTGTTGGTAAATGTTATAGATTGAACACCTAATCTTAAACTTAAATATCTATTATTACCAGATTGATCATATAAGATTCTACATGAAACATCTCCATTGGTATCTAAATCTTTTAATCTAATCAAGTTAGTATTTAATGGATCAAATTCATTACTTTGATTGAATCCAATATCATAAGCAAAATATAAATTACCAGTGTACGTTCCACCACTATTTGCAATATTTCCACTTAAGGTTATGGTATTTGTTCCAGTGTTAACATTTGTAATAGTTCTTATTGTTCCAGCAGAAGATGTACTCCTATCAGTATTTCCATCATACACATATACAAACATTCCTGTATATAATAAAGTAATTTTTCCAGATGGAATATTTGTAATAGTATTTGTATTTTGTACACATGTTCCAGTAATAGCAGTTCTAGTTTGAGCTCTTAAACAAGATCCTGCATAACTGTTTTTTAATTTTCTAAAACCATATGCAACTAATGGGGTGCTATTTACTTGATCTAGTGGTAAAGCATATCCCGTTGAAAATATCATTGATCTTCTTAGTGACATACTATTAGATTTGATTTATAGAATATACAACATTGTTTGCATCAATACAAGTAAAGAAAATAACATTTGTTTGTGTGGTAGAATAGTTTCCACTACCTGATAATTTAGAAAGAGTTCCAGTAGCTGCACTAATAGTTGGCACTGATCCAGTAGCATGAGTTACAATATGTGTAACACCTACCTTAGCACTTGTTATACTTGTTGTAATGGTTCCTGTTTTTGGAGTACCTACACTACCATAAATAGTATCTGTTCCAGAAAAAGTTAAAGCTACTGTTCCAGTACCACCTGCTTCTGTACCAGCAGTGATGTTTAATTTTGTACCTAAATCTGAACTAGCTACAAATTTACTACTACCAGTATTCCATTTTAAAATATCACCATTTTGAATACCAGCAAGATCTACATTACTAAGAGAACCAACGCTACAACTATTTAATAATGAACATGAAAAAGTAAGAGCAGGGGATGAAGTTGACGATCCCTTACTAATAGGCATATTATTTACAATATTTTCTACAAGATCTTTTAAAGATATACCATAGTTAGGATCACAAACAATGTAATCCTTCCTTAAATAAACATTACCATCAAAACAAGACATAGGTTAAAATTAGATATTAATTTTGGTACTAAGTACCACTCTTATGATTATAAGAGATTACTAGATGTATTAATTATAGCAAAATAAAAAAGGGAGCCGAAGCTCCCTCTTTTAATATTTAGCATAAATTATTATGCAAATTCAGTAGTAGTACCAGGATATTGAATTGTTACAGCTGATCCAAAGATAGTATCTAGATTAGCAATAGTGGTAACAAGTGTTCCAGGAACTGCAATAATAGATAACTGAGTCATTGGTTGAGTGGAAGTGTAAGCAAATGTTTCATTAGGCATATACTCAACAAAATACAATACATAAGGTCCAGCATAGTTTACTTTAGCTTGTATAGGATCCATTACTAAAGCATTATAACGAACACCTGTAAATTGTTGCTTATACTTCAAAGCATATGATTGATACTCATGAGCAAGATACTTAACCTCATTTTGCATCAAGTTAGGGAACTTCATTTCACCTTGTGGAGCATAAGTAGTACTAGTAGTATTAATCCATACTGCATCTCCAGCTGCGCTAATAATTGCATTACCAGAAGCACCAGAAGCAATTGATTGAACTAAAGCGTTAATTGCAACAGCTCCAGAAGAAATAGATCCAGAAGCAGTACGATCATAAACAACAGGAGTTTGAGTGGTAACACCAGAGTTAAGTGGTTGACCAGATCCAGTAAATGCCAATTTCTCATGGTAAGGACCTTCTTGGAAATAACCATTTAATTTAACTGAGTCAAAACGGAATGGGAATTGAGTGAGGTCAGCAGAGTTGAAGAATCCAGTTTGCTCAAGAGCTTCAGTGATTAAAGAAGCAGAATACCAGAATCCAGCACCAGTAGTTGAAGTGTTGTCATAGTTTGCAGAAGCAGCAAAAGTGATTGAAGCAGCAGCATTTACAGCTTGAAATGCTTCATGCCAACTAGAATAAGCAGTAACATCAACTACAGCATCTGGTGTAATACCACCTTGTGAAGCAGCCAAATAACTAGGAAGAGTGGTGGAATCAGAGAATACGATACATCTTGTAGCTGTACCAGCAGTACCTCCAGAAACAACATATGATAATACAGCATGTACTTTAGCCAATTTATCAATTGTTTTATCTTCAGCAAATTGTTTTACAATACCAAACAATGCAGAGAAAGGAGCATAAGCAGAGTTAGTAGTTAATACACCAGTGGTTGGATTAAGATAGTTATTAGATGCCAAAGCAGAATAACCTCTCAAATATCCATATGGAGAAATTGTATTAGCTACAAAACTTCTCATACGTACAGAGAAAGAATATTCTTTATCAACATCAATAGTTAAACCTCCACTAATTGCACCAGAAGTACCTACCAATGAATAATCAGTAGCTGTTCTTACATTTGCAGCAGTTCCACTATAAAATCCAATAAAAGTATAAGAAGCAGTACCACTAGCTACAGTTCCACTAACGTGAGTTGGTGCAGCAGCAGCAGTGGTGCCAGAACTAGCAACAACATACAATCTGTTAGGAGTAGCAGATACATAATAATATGCACCAGCAGTAACAGCAGTAGCAGTAGTTGGAGCAGCACCTGCAGTAGCAGTTAATGTAGGTTGAGCAATGCTAGATCCAAAGAACTTCACTTGACGTGTGTAGTCATCAGAACCAATTAATTTACGTACAGAAATAAGATTCTTTGCGTTAATTACACCAGTTTTGATCATACCAAGTTCTTTCTCGATATCATCTGTGTTATCCAAAATTTGTGCAATTTGGATAGGTGTAGCATTTGTCAAAGCAGTTGTTCCAATAGTTGCTGTTGGATTTGCAGCAAAAGGATTCAACAATGCCAATCTACCTTTGATTCCGTATACAGAAGATGCTGTACCTAAGTCAACAGATCCTGCTGCAATACCGTCAGTAGCAGTTGAATCTGCTACTAGAAAATGGGTTACTCTAAAGTCCATTTTTTTTAAATTTATTTGTTAAACAATAAGGGTTATTCGTTTCGTTGTTGTCTTGACTGAGAGAACTGTACTTGACCTTGATCTAAAATTGACATTGCTAATTGCTCAACAATAATATCTAGTAATTCATCTTCTAAGTGTACAGGAAATTCACAATCTATCGTCTGCGAATCTACACCACCTTTTCTATATCCTCTAATATCAATTTCTTTTGGTAAGCGTATATAGTCCAAATATAGCTTATTTAACTTACAAGTTGGATCATGAAAAATTTCAATTTGATCACTTGCAAAAGTTACTAATTGTTCTTGCCAATCAAATGATGGTCTATAGTTATAGTCCTTCATAAAGTTCTCTAAATCTGTGCGTTTTACAAGATAATTTCTAATCCTTCTATCCGTACAATTATCTCTTGTTGCACTACACCAAGACTTAATATAAAACATATAATCTAAAAGGGGTTTTGTATCAACGTAATATCCTTGTACATCATGTTGTTTAATATCTACAGGAACATTACTTTTAATCAAAAAATCCAAATCATCGTATCTTTTTCTAAATGATTCAAAACCCATTTTATAAACATTGTTCAACCCCATCTTTCTCTTAACTAAAATAAGTTGAGCAGAATTAATAGCCCTTACCTTATCTGGTAATGATATTTTAAAATTATCATTAGTACCAGCCTTATTAAGGTATTGGTCAATTCTTTTAGAAAGATGTTCGGATGAAATCATTATTATATAGAGTTAATATATTTTTTTAGTTTCTCAGCATAAACAATATATAGTTCTTGTTTAGCTGGATCTGCAAATGCAATTTCTAACTCTTCAAATGAATTAGCAACTGGAGGACATGTTTCACACTCTCTAATAATACCTGCACCAAATCTAACTAAAATGCTTTCATTGATACATGCTTTTGCTAAATACTTTCCATCCAATACTTCATCACTTACTTGAGTGAGAGATAAGAATTTTTGTACATTCTTAAGATCTCCATCTTTAATATAATCATCTAAAATTGCATACACTTCATCATCACTAGTTTTGTATGTAACACCTAAATTATCAATGATGATTGCAATCTTCTTTCTCTTAACACCAGATAATTTTTCAAGAGCTACAGCTGCTTTATTCTGTTCTTTCTTTTTATTTACTTTAAGTTCAGTTTCTTCAATTACATTTTCAATGTACCAAACACAACGAGGATCACAATTTCCTTGATCCCAGTCTTTCAATGATCTACAAATTTGAGGGTGTTTAGACAACCACAAGAATGTAATGTATTGATCTGGAACATCTAAGTTAAATACATTTTCACCATCTACTAGTCCATAACCTGTTGGGGTGTTTGGTTCTTTTGGATTAGAAATATTTCTGTAATAATCTGAACGAGCTCCTAATTCTAATCCTGTAGATTTTTCTAGTTTATCTCTTAGTTTTTGGATTCTATCTTGTTCATTCTTTCTTTCCTTATCATCTGAGATTTTCATAATTTCAGATGCTTCTTCATCTAAACCTGTCCAGTACTTCTTAAAATTCAAATCGTAGTAAGGAGTAATGGTAAATTTGGTTGATGGTACTCTACTTAAACCAGCTTTCCTAAGAGAACTTGATAGTGTAAACTGGTGTGCTCCCCCACTTCTTGGAATGGGTTTAATTTTTACAATTCTAGCCATATATAATTTTTTTTGCTAAGTTAATCAATAATTCTAAAAATAGAAAGGGGGAAACCCCCCTTTCTTAATTTTCAGAGATTATTAGAAGCTTGTTTCAACTTGTGGTTGTTCTTTGATGATTACTGTACGAGAAGGATCTTCCAAGAAAATACCTACACGATCTTTCATCCACATAGTGTACCAAGGATTTCTGTGTGCAGATTGCATACCTTGCATAGAACCAAATCCAAATGGAGATACAGTACCTTGCTCATAACCCCAAGTCATTGAAGGAGCACCTTTGTGACGAATCTCACGGATACGTTGAGGAGCAGTAGCATCACCTTCAGTTGATACATCAAATACCATGAACATAGGAGCAGATTTCTTACCAGGACCATATTCCATGTTACCCATTGGATCATCCAAAGCAGGCATATGCTTGAAACTAACTTCACCAGTTTCAGTGGTGATGAAGTGGTCAAATGCATAACCCAAACCAAGATTCATAGAAGGCTTGTTTTGAGAGATACCATGCAACATACCAGCAGTAGAAGGATCAATACGGAAACCAGTGTTGAACAATTCTTTTTGCAAAGTGTTGTTGATCAAGTCCATACCAGCTTCGTTGGTGTAGATCATAACCTTTCTTTCAGAGAAAGACTTTCTACGATAGAACATATCACCAAATACAGTGCGAAGCAAGTTTACACCAAATTCACCACGGTTGTAATAAACCACGTTACCTTGCTCCATTTGCTCGTACAAACCAGCACCTACCAAAGTGTTAGATTGTCCAGTTTGTCCAGGAACAACACCTGATCTACCCCAAATCAACTTGTTAACTTTCATGTCAAGCATTTCTTTCTTCAACATCAAGTCGATAGTTTTAGCCCAACGCAAGTCAACCAACTGCTCTTTACCAGTACGTCCAGCAGTAGTTTTACCAATGAAGGTAATGTCTTTAGCATTTCCTTCTCTATCCTTATTCAAGTTAATAGAGAATTTCTTACCATTAGCATCTACCAACTGACGCATTTCAGCCCATTCAGTAACTGTGTGCTCAACACCGAAAGATTCACCCAAAGTGTGCATCACTTCAAGTTCTCCATCTGTCAAACCAAGTCCAGAAAGCTTAGTATCAAATTCACCAATGATGTTGTCAATCTTGAAATATTCAACACCAGGTTGCAAGTAACGAGAAGGTACGAAAGAATCAGCATCACCACCAGTAACAGTGAAAGTATACTTATGTCCTTTTCCATAAGGAACTGGATCCATAGCAACTACCAATTGAACACCTTGGTCAATGCGGTGAGCAGTGATACGATCACCATGAACAAACACCTTTCTGTCAAATACCAAAGAGAACATAGTACCTTGAACACCAGGCTTAGAAATTGCAGAAGCCAAGTTTTCAATGATCTTTGGATATTCAACACCCTTACGGATTTTGTAGGTGAATGAATCAGAGTGAGTAGTCAAGTAGAATGGTTCTGCTGCACTGATAAGATTCAAGAAATCATTAGAGTACAACTTGGTTTGGTTGAACAACTCAATGATGTCTCTGTCATAACGCTCAGGAGCATCCATGTACAAAGAATACAAGTGATTACTATCTGTAAATTTACCGATAGCATTGCGATACATTGAGGAGGTTTCTCCTACCACGTATCTTTTTGGAAAGCCAATACTGTTTGCCATTGTATTTATTTATTTAAAATAAGTTTTTTAATCAAGAAATCCACCTCTTCCAGATGGAGTTTGTGTTCTTTTTTTCTTGGAAACACCAAAATCCCAAGTCTTCTTACGCTCCTCTTTAATTGCCTTCTTAACAGCTTTTTCAACTCTTAAATCAGATTTTAAAAATTTAGCTAACTTAAGGAGTTTAACTGGGTCTTGTTGAGCTTCAACAAAATCCTTATACATTGCTGTTACTGGTTTACCATCTACAGTACGATAAGGAGTTTCTACTAAGTATTCAACTAGATCATGTGTGTCAGTGTTGTCAAATACAATCTCATCAATTTGTCCTTGAGTGACTGCTTGCTTAACTGCATTTTGAATACTCTGAGTATAGATCATTCGTTGTTGCTCATGCTCATACTGTTTTCTCTGTGCCTCTTGCAATTCATACTGTTGTTTTGCCTGATAATATCTAACAAGCTTTGATTTAGCTTGCTCTGCTTTTTTATCTAATTTATTCAACCCTTTTAAATCATTGATTTCTTCTTGGATTTCATCAATAGATTTATCAGGTTCAACTAATCTGAAGTATTCATACATGATACGTTCTTGATTAGTTTCTGTGTTAATATCAAAATTTTGAACCAGCTCTTGAGATTTCATTGACATGAAATACTCTTCTGGGTCTACACCATTTAAAAGAACTTGCTCTAAAAAAGATTTAGTCCTATCACCATATTTAGAGATTGCTTCATCTAAATACTGGTTAGCTACTCTTTTTACATTATCCTCAAACTTAGTAACAAATGTATCTTCTGTCCATTCTATAGGTTCTTCATCATCATCTTCATCTTCTTCATCCTTTTGGAAAATACCAATGCTCTCTAAGTTTTTAGCCATCACTTCAAAATAGTTAGGCTCACCATCTTCTTCTTCATCTTTCTTAGATGATTTCTTTTCAACCTTCTTTTCAGGTTTCTTAGTATCTTCTTCTTCCTCGTCATCATCATCTTCACTATTGTAATCTTCCAATAGTTCATCAATAGATGATTGAGTGTCTAGAAAAGATACATCTTTCTTATCATCCTTTTTCTCATCTTCCTTACTAGGTTCATCTTTTTGTACAGATTCATCATCTTTATCAAGAATCTCTGTACCTCCTTCAACGTAATCTTGCAACAAGGTGTTAGCATCAATTACTGTGGCTCCTTCAATACCGAGGTCACCTAAAAAATTTTCTTTTGTACTCATAATTATAATTCAAAATTGTTATACTTTTTTTCTTTTTTCAAATATAAGTTGAAATTTGATTTCATTACTCAATTAATTTATCGCATTATTTCTTCTCTCCTGATACTGGATTTTTTAATGCTGTTTGAGATTTGATAATATCAGCCTCTCTTTTTGCTTCAATCTCTCTTGCTTTTAATTCGAGTTCTTTCAACTTCAATGATTTTTGATTCTCTGAAACACTTCTTCTTTCCTCTAACTCTCTACCTCTAATATCTAAATCACCTAACATTGCGCTATATTTATTGTTCATTTCTTGACTATCAGCAGGGTTTGGATTATCTAATCCTGCTTTGATTCTAGCAACAAGTATATCTCTTTCTCTATTCAAGTTTGCCTCTTCTTTTTCAAATGCTAGTTTATCATCAGCAATCTGTTTCATAGTTTGCTGTTGTTGTTCAGCAATCTGTTGCTGTTGTTGCATTTGTTGCTGTTGAATCTGTTGTTGTTCAGCTTGTTGTTTCTCCTTCTTCTGCATATCATCTTTCAAGAACTCTCTAATATCAGAGATAGATTGAGAGGTGTTGATCAATGTAGTATAGTAAGGGTGAAGCTGATTTTGTGCATATGCCATAGACAACTGTCTAATCTCTTCAAGCTTACGCTTATCTTCAGAACGATTAGATACAAAGATTTGTAAATCCCTCATCTTTAAATCTTCTGTATTTACTTGTAAAAATACATCATGTAATTCATGATCTACATAACTAATAGTAGATGTGGGTTTTTGAGTTTCAATGTATTGAGCAGTGTCAATAAGTTGTTGATATACTAAATTCATACACTCCTCGTGTGCACTAGTAATAGGTTCAGTTTGAGCAAATGATTGAGCCATACCTTGTTGGATACCAGTTGCAGTATCAATACCTTGTACAGCACCTAATCTTTGAGGGGTAAAGCCTAATAGCTCCCAACATTGTTGCTTAGCCCAACTAGCTAATGAGATACGTGATTGAATCTCTTGTGTACGTGTAAGATCAAGTTTAGCAGATTGATTAAAGCTACTTTGACCTTTCATATTTTCAGGGGAGTCATCCAAAGGAACAATCCCCATTTCTTTCATTAAAGTGACAGTTTTTTCTAATGCATTCTCATCTGTCATATCTTTATACTTTGGTAACTGACGTAGGTTTAACAACACTGCTACACCCACCTCTTTCTCAAGTAAGAGATAAAGTTGATTCAAACAAATATTATAGATAATCTGGTAAACCTTCATGTGGTCTACAATAGATTTTGGAATAGTATTCTTAGCTCTGTAGAATGTACCAATCATTGGAGGTAACTCCAAATGTCTTAGTGGACTTACTTTGTATACAGCTCTACCAATTCTAACACCTTCCCACCATTCATTAACATACTCCCATTCAACTTTTACTCTAGGATCTTTCTTATCATATTCAAAATTCTCATCAACAATTTCAAGTTGTTCAAAACCATCATCATCAATGAAGTTTACTTTACCAATTTTTCTTTTAGATTTGAAGTAAGATACAATAACAGTGTAACGTTGGTTACGTGTTTCATAACCTAAGTAACCATCAGGTGAGTATCTATTACCAGCAGGATCGTATGTATCAAGTAATTGTTCTTGTTCCAACTCTCCTCTAATTTGAATTTCCTTGTTTAATCTTGCTGGATTATATGTAGAGTAATGTACAGAATCATAACCTGTTTGAGAGTTCTCAAAGATATTAATATCAGCTGATGGATTACGGATGTAATCATCTCTGTGTTCTCTGAGGTATTCAATCTCATCCATTGTTAAATTGAATCTCTCTAATATTCTACTTAATTCCATAGATTCAATTCTACCAATAACATAACAGTCAGTGGTATATCTAGGATTTGGTTCAGTTAGGAAAAATACGTTTCTTGGATTTACTACATCATATCCAATACCTAATTTAGAACTATTAACATAGATATGGTGAAACTCTCTTGCAGAGGTTAGAAAATCTAGAAATCCTTCTTGTGATTTATCCTTAATATTGAAATGCCGTTTTAGTTGTTCTAATTTTAAATTAGCCCATTGTTCAGCAGTAGATTGATATGTTTTGTTTGTTACCTTTTCTAGATCCTTTGGTTTTAAATCTTGGATTTGTTTATTCAACTCTTCGATTTGTTTACCAATTTCTTCTGCTTGTTTTTGTAGATCTTGTAATTGTTGACTAGTCTCTGGTGTAACCTCTTCTTGAGATTGTTCAGATTTTGAAAGTTGTGAGCCAATATCTTTCATCTGTTGTTGCAACTGTTCTTTCTGATCTGTAAGACCAAGTTGTTTTGCTTTCGTCAACATGATGTCTTCCAACTTTTGTAGGAAGATTGTATTTAATAATTCATTCTTAGCACGAATAAATTCATTGAAACTATACTCATCAACTGCTTTAAATCTAGCATTATCAGGACGTTGAATAATCTCACCAACCAAAGTATTGATTGGAGGGTTCATCATTGGATAATGTTTTACATAATCAGGTAACTCTACAGATGTACTCTCATCCAAAAACTCAACTAATCTCTCATAATCTTCTGTAAAGTAGTCATCTCTGTGAAGGATACCATTTAATAAATCATAATTCTTTTTAATCTTTTCATTATTCCAATATTGCGAGTGCGCAATTGTTGCATAATAGTCCAGTGTACTCTTCACCCAATCTGGTGAATTTTTTTCTTTTTCACTAACAAACTGGTCAGGAACAAAGATATCATAATTATTTACAATATCTTGATATTTATCAGTGTTTTTAAAATGTTCAATTATCATCGGAATAACATATTTGAGCCTCTTCTAAATGGAGATTTGCTTTTTCCAAAGTGATTGACTCTAGGTTTTGCATTATCATATAACATCTTATAAAATTCTTCTTTACTATCATCAACCAAGTTTACAGTTCTAGACATTCCATTTGAATATGCTAAGGTAACACCATATGCTCTAATTCTATCAAAGTTTCCCCCTCGTCTATAATTCAACATTTCTTTCAATAGCATGATATCTTTAATTCTTTCAATCCCGTAACGAGTGGATATTACAGTACCATCTTCATTGTATTCCTTACCTATCTCTTCGGTGCAATATTTAATAATAGAATTATCAAAAAACTCAATATTCTTTTGAGTGGCTCTAACTCCATAATCTGTCGAAACAGATGTGTTCGGGGCAATCTCTTTAATCCAGTGAGGGGTTTTAGCAAGATGTTGATGTAGATTATTACGTAGAAGATAAGTAATAAAATCATTAACATCATTTTCAATAAGCGCAGTAGCATTATAATATTTAAGTAGTTTTACAACATTTTCATACCACTCTTCAAGTGAAGCTGGTCTTCCTGTATAACAAGCAACCATACTATCACCAAATTCATCATCACTTAAATTATTAACTTGCTTATGGATATATACAGATCCAAGAGAGTCAGAGTATTTAGCTTGGTCAAATTTATAGGGGTCAATGCCAGCTACATATAATCCATATGGAGGATTAGCAGAGATAGGGTGTTCAAATATTTGTACCACTCCTTCTTTCTCTGAATCATTCCTCACTGGAAAATCATGTACAGGTTTGCATTCAGAAAAAGCATAATCAATCCTACCATCTTCATCATATCCTAATTCTACTGGCATACCATGATAGTTCAACTCTTCTAATTTTTGAAGATGTTTTTTAATAAGGTGGACAGGAAATTTGTTGACCTCTCTAACTTGAAATGCCTCATCGAGTGATAGTGGTTCTTGAGTGACTGCGAGAACATAATCTTTTGGAGATTTTTTTCTAGCTGCCTCTCTTTTTTCTTTAATACGTGCAGTGGCACCAGTGACATCGGAGTTTCCATCCTCGTCAATATACCCCTTGTAGGACCAAGAAGCAGGGTGAAAGAACCCACACGTAGTATTTTGTTTTCCCTCGTCAAAAATGTTTTTAAATTCTGCAAATCCATATTCTTTTGGTTGATAACAAATTTTCTCTAGATCTGCGCAGTCTTTCATTTCACCCACAGATCCAGTAGCAATAATTTGACCAGTGATATAATCACCATCCATACATGCTGGTCTCACGTATTCTATGGTTTTTAAAAGTGTAGGAGCAAGTCCAGGTTCTTCGTAGAAGAACAAACTCACAGCACCCCCTACCCCTTTTGATGGATTATCTTTTAGTGTAACTTTGTGTAGTTCAGACATATAGCCCTCCCAGTTCACTTTACCATAATCATCCTTCTCTTGGAACTGAGCTTTCCAGAAATCTTTAGTATAG
>Ga0315901_10007638_pt1 | contig 12727 bp, 5 predicted proteins | sample LakEriMetagenome_10_FD_203761 | JGI IMG/M metagenome (GOLD analysis project Ga0315901, IMG submission 203761) | Freshwater fungal communities from buoy surface, Lake Erie, Ohio, United States - Buoy 2 MA116 | ecosystem: Environmental > Aquatic > Freshwater > Lake | place: USA: Lake Erie, Ohio... | reverse complement strand
ACAATGAAAAGAACAGCATTAGCATACAGAGCAACCCCGCCGCTGTTAATGTTACTACCTACAATTTCCCAAATCATAATACGTCCTCTTTTGATACCGACACAATTTACCTGAGCGGATTACACATTCAGATTATTGACTCCTCCTATAACGTCATACAAGGCAAAACCAGTCCTACCCTATCGGTTAAAATCACCTGGGGAGATTACTACATCAACAAGTCTGTTCGCTGGTGCGGTAACATCCTGTTGAAAGCGTTCAGCGAAAACACCACATTAACCGTTAAAAATGGTGGCGAACTGTTGCTCGACCGTGGATTATCGCCAACCAAACACACCATCAATAAGTCGCACCCCGTTGATGGTAAATTATATTTTTCTCAACCCACAGTGTTTATCTGTGAGGCGGGCACCACCCTGCGTATTGAAAGTGGTGCTGTATTATCACTTAAACATCAATCAAAGCTGATTATTAAGAAAGGAGCTGAACTGCAATTAGACCGGGGTGCTATCTTATCTGTTGATGACGGCTGTGAGGTAATCTATGAGTAATGATGATCATGACATAACACCATTCACAGATTAACATAAGTACTTATTTTCGTGGTTCAATAAATCCTATGAAACTTCAAAAACATCTGGCATTACTCACGCTGATTACCTTATGTGGAGGGGTAATGCTTCTAAAAAATGAAAATCCATTTATTAAAGTGAATTATCCTAAAACCAAAAAAGAGCCCGTACAGGAAATTAAGTTCGGTAAAAAAATAAATGATCCATATCGCTGGCTGGAGCAAGACACCACTAAAGAAGTTGCCGCCTGGGTTGATGAACAAATAGCTACAACCGAAAATTATTTACAGCAAATTCCATATCGCTCTAAAATAAAGAGCAGGCTAAAAGAGATTTTTAATTTTCCAAAATATGGTTTGTGGTTAAAAAAAGGAGACTACTATTTCTATAATAAAAATGATGGGTTGCAAAATCTGAGCGTAACCTATTATCAGAAAGGCCGCGACGCACAAGCTGAAGTATTTTTAGACCCGAACACGTTATCAACCGACGGTACCGTTACCGCAGGTTTAGGTTCTTTCTCTCACGACAATCAGCTAGTAACCTTGTTTATCAATAAAGCAGGTAGCGACTGGCAACAAATACAGGTGATGGATGTAATGACCAAAAAGAACATCGGCGACACACTCGATTGGGTTAAGTTTTCCGGTGCGGCCTGGCATGGCGATGGCTTCTATTATAGCCGATACGATAAACCTGCAGGCAGTATTTTATCGAATACCAATGAGTACCATAAAGTGTACTTCCATAAGTTAGGCACCAAGCAGAATCAGGACGAACTTGTGTTCGAAGAAAAAGAATATCCAAAACGATATTACAGTGCACAGGTAACCGACGATGAACGTTTCCTGATTGTTTCCTCGGCTCAGGGAACCGATGGCAATGAATTATGGGTTAAAAACCTGATTAACGGAGAAAGCGGTTTCCGTATAATAGTGCCGGGCTTTACCTACAATTATGACGTGATTGACAACAGCGGAGAAAGCCTGCTGGTGCTCACCAATCACGGAGCAGACAATCAACGGGTGGTATTAATTGATCCGAATCATTCTGCGCCTGAATCCTGGAAAACTATAGTGCCTGAAAAAGATATGCTTTTGCAATCGGTAAGTACCGGAGGGGGTAAGCTGTTTGTATTTTATCTAAAAAACGCAAGCACTCTGGTGCATCAGTACCGATATGATGGCACCTTTGAACGCGAAGTAACCTTGCCTGGAATTGGCTCTGTGAGCGGATTTCAGGGAAGCAAAAAAGATAAATCGCTCTTTTTTGGATTCACGTCGTTTAACACACCCTATGAAATTTATGAATATGACCTGATTAAGCAGAGTAACACACTCATTCAAAAAACGGAACTTAAATTTGATGCAAGCGAATTTGTAACCGAACAAAAATTTTATACCAGCAAGGACGGCACAAAGGTTCCGGTATTCATCACTCATAAAAAAGGAATAACATTAAATGGTACTAATCCCTGTATGCTTTATGGATACGGAGGTTTTAATATTGCGTTAAGCCCTTCATTCAGTGCCTCAAATATTCTTTTTCTCGAAAATGGAGGTATCAGTGTAGTGGCCAATCTTAGAGGTGGCAATGAATATGGCGAGGTGTGGCATCGTGGAGGTATGTTGCTGAATAAACAAAATGTGTTTGATGATTTTATTGCCGCGGCAGAATATCTGATCCGTGAAAAATATACATCGGCAGATAAGCTTGCCATTTATGGTCGTTCCAATGGTGGCCTTTTAGTTGGTGCCGTAATGACACAGCGACCCGACCTCTTCAGGGTTGCGCTCCCTACCGTTGGTGTGTTGGATATGCTTCGCTATCATAAGTTTACCGTTGGTTGGGGATGGGCTGTTGAGTATGGAAACCCTGATGAAGAGAAGTATTTTAACTATCTCCTGTCTTATTCTCCGTTACACAATGTAAAGAATAATGTATCCTACCCATCAACAATGATCATAACGGCCGACCACGATGACCGTGTTGTGCCTGCTCACTCATTTAAATTTGGCGCCACATTGCAAGAGCTTTACAAGGGAAATAATCCGATGCTATTGCGAATAGAAAAAAATGCAGGTCACGGGTCGGGAGGCGCCGGATCATTAAGTAAAATTATTGAGCAGGAAACAGACCGGTGGAGTTTTGTATTTTACAATTTAGGTATGACCTATTAGACAGCACTTGATGGATTTCGAGATTGACATATATAAAGATGAATATCACGATCAGGTTATACACGTATTAAAAAGTGAATTATGGGCATCAAGGAGCATAGACGACTGCAGGCAATTATTTCAATGGAAATACCTGAATAATCCTTTTACAAAGACTGCCGCCGGATGCGTTGCCCTTCATCAGGGTCGTGTGGTTTCCTTCTTCGGTCTCTTTATACAAGAGTATCGACTAAACGATAAAAAATTCCTTTGTGCTGTTCGCTCCGATGCAAGCACATTGCCTGAGTTTCAGGGCAAAGGGATCTTCAGGAAACTCACCCGGTTTTCGCTCGATTATTTTTTTAATAAAACAACGCCGCGAGTAGACTTCGTGCTGGCCCTGTCCTCTAATGAAGCTTCATCGGCCGTCTATAAAAAATCCGGATGGCAGGAGATGGGTATAAAACAGATGCGATACCGAATATCTATGCGTGGCATCACCAATTACATCACTAGAAATTATCCAAAACACCTCATCAACAAAGAAGTACGAGTGGGAAATCAAACAGCAGTAATCGATGGTGCCGGCATTGACTATAGTGCGGTTAAGCATCTAGTTCCCACTATCAGAGACCGGATGCACCGCAACATCACGGAGCCTTACTGGAACTGGAGATATAAACACCCATTACAAAAAAACGGATTCTGTTGCGTTAAAACGAACCAAGAAGTTAAGGCTTTTATTATCTGCCAGAGAATATCACATAACCGTTTTGTACTGACCGATTACTTTTTTAATGATGAAGATGCTCTGCATTTTGGGTTAAAAACATTCATGCAAACGCAATCCATAGCTGATCTGCAATGCTGGGTGTTGGGTAAACGTGATGATGAACGCCTAATACTTAAGCGGCTTGGGTTTAAGAATCTGGAATCGATTACCCGGCACGTTAAAAGACTCCAAGTGCCGCCGGCACTCATCAGACCTTGTCAGCCGGAGATTTCGGATAGCTCCTGGCAAATGGATTCATTGGATGTTCGCCTTGCCTCAAACTGGTACTTGAATCCCTGCGATTCTGATATTTTTTAAGGTATAAAACTCCGTTTCGCAACTCGAATTACTTGCCAGGATTCGATCATTCACTTATTCAGATCGTTTCGTAATTACCTTACCTGTTTTAGTTTTGTATTGGTTAGGCTTTACTATATTAACATATTTCCAAGTTGCTATTGCTGATTGTTGTGTTAAATCAATTCGTAAAAAACCATGGTCTCTGAGATTACAATATTGAAAATTTGGATTCAGAGATTTCTTTCTGAATAACCGCTCAGCGATACGCACTTTCCATGTTTTCGTGTACTCATTAAGATTGGGCGAACTTACACTTGTGGTAACCCATTCTGAGCCAAATGATGTCTTTGCATCTTCCAGATTGTATCTTAGATCGAAAGAGAATGAACAATGTACATCGCCGGTAAGAATAATGACACCATCAACCGAATCTGACTGAAAGGCACTTAGTATTCTACTTCGTTCTACGGGATATCCATTCCACATATCGGTGCTTTTGGAATAGCTGCCAAGCTTGGGAGGGATTTTATACTCCGAGAAAATAACCTGATTGCCAATTAACTTCCATTTAGCATCAGCATGTACAACGGATTCAATTAACCAGTCTGCCTGTTGTTTACCTAACATCGTGCGTGAGGTATCATTTAAACTGCTATCCGTTAACGCAGGCAATTGTTTGGTACGCCCCTCAAGCCGACCATCCAGCATAAACAAGGAAGCAAGTCCACCAAAACTAAAATTGCGGCGTATGTCGTACTGTTCATGTTCACGTATCGGCAACCATTCAAAATAAACTCGGCGAGCAGTTGACTTGCGTTGTTCCCATAATCCTTCTGTCTCTGCCTGATGATTCTGAGCACCATCTTTATAAGCATCATTTGCAATTTCATGGTCGTCCCAAACGGTAATAAACGGATGTAAACGATGTACCTCCTGCAAGTCTGGATCTAAACGATAGTGCGCGTATCGACTGCGGTAATCCTGTAAGGAAACGATTTCATGTTTAGGTAACGGTCTCCGATTCAGTTTAGGATTAAAATATTTTTCTGCGCCATATTCATAGATATAATCACCAAGATGAATAACTGCTTGCAAATCGGGCTCCCTCGCTAAAGCGGCATAGGCATTATAATATCCCCAGGAAATGCTGCTGCAACTCACTATACCAAAACTCAGCTTCTCCGGCGACTGCGGGGCAGTTCTAGTTCGCCCGATTGCAGAATATTGACTTTTATACCTGAATCGGTAAAAGTATTTGAGGCCGGGTTGCAGAGCGTTAGGAGCTACTTTGATTGTATATCCCTGATCACGCTTGGCTTGAACAGTTCCTTGCAACAGGATATTACGGAACAAGGTGTCGGTTGATAGTTCCCAGTCAACATTGACATCGCCTTCAATACGTGGATAAACGCAGGTCCACAAAACCACGCTGTGATATTGCGGATCTCCTGATGCCACACCAAATGGAAAATAACTTTTACTTACAGATAGCGTTGAATCAATTTCTTTACAATAGAGTGAATCCTGCGCAATTGCCCCTTTCAACAAAAAAACAATTACCCCTAAAACTAAAATACATTTTGATGCCATTACATATCGTGCCTAATCATTTCATAATCTAATATTACGGCTACAATTTCCATTTATTTTTTTATGAATGATATGACGCCGTGTTGACTATTGTTTAGATAACTCAACAAATAATGCCCCGCCGGAAGTTCATTCAGTCTAATTTGTTGCACGTGGTAATCACTCTGACTAATGAGTGCCCGACCACTTATATCAGAAATAACAATCTGTGTTAACGCATCATTATTTATGCCCTCTATATATAATGTTTCGCCCACCGGATTAGGATAAGCCTGTACTTTCTTATCTAATCCATCCGTAATATCTACCTTACGGATAGCCGAGAAAGTGAAACGATCATCAGTGTCAACCTGTTTCAGTCTGTAATAGGAGATACCGCTGTATGGATTTTCGTCAGTTAAGAGGTAGTTTAACTCAGAAATGCTGAATCCTGCTGATGCAACCTTGCCGATGGTTTCAAATGAAACGGCATCTATACTGCGTTGTACCTCGAAGTAATCACTATTCAGTTCAGATGCAGTCACCCAATTTAATAAAACTCTGCGCTGAGGTATAACTGTAGCATCAAATGCGGTTAACTGCACCGGCAGAGGAGTTCCGGTGAATCCGATACCAAAATCGGAGAATGAAGTTACTGATGTTCGTATCGCCGTTGCTACGCCGCCTGAAATTGTTTGTGTTGCATTATTATGGAATCCGTTGACACCGGCATAGTTGGTGCCTTGCCAAGGGCTTGAACTATTTGTACGTTTAATGACTCCAAGCATAGTTGAATTGCCCGTAAAGTTTGTATAACCTCTTTGACGTAGCTCAATGCCATAATTTACACTGCTATATGCATTGGGTTCAACAGTCCAATAACCGCCGTTTAACATATTAGTAACTGTAGACCAGTTTATAAGGCAATTTGTTGAAGGCAAGGTGGCCGGTAACCCCGAAGTAAAGTATGCCAGGATGTTACTCATGCCGGATGAGCTGTTTAATGTAATAACTACATCCTGAAGGTTAGCTGCATTGCCTACCGGAAATGCATATGTACCTGTGGCATTAACATTACGTCTGTAATTACCATTGATATATGATGAATTATTATAAGTACCCAGTGCTGCAGGCGAGGCATTAAGGTGATGTACCGTGTATGCTCCCGTTTGTATTTTACCGCTATTGAGTGTTAGTGTACCTGAAACATCAATTGGTGCATTTAATAAAACTTGCTGATTGGTGTTGATTAGCACATTATCAAAAACTTCTTTATTCGAGGATGAAATGGTTTGAGGATCTGCTGATGAAATAAATTCGACTGTGCTTCCCGACTGATTAAATCCTGCATCCGAATAGGTACCCCAGTTACCCTGTATGCGAATTGTATTTGAACGCGGATGCAGAATCGTTCCTGTTAAGTTCGTGTTTAGAATATCAAGATTCTTCTTTATCGTCAGTATCTGCCCTCCGGATATGGGATAAATATCAAGTTGCGACACAGAAGCGCCGGTCACAGGTTCAATGATGATATTATTGAATTCTGCGCCAGTCATACCGGTGCCTGATGCATTACTGATATGCGCATCTGTGGCTGTAGGAGTTCCCGCCAAAGTAAATTTCATGGTTCCGCTTAAGTTATAGTTAGCCTGAGTTCCACCTAATTCAGCATCATCGCCAACCTCAATCAAATTAGATTGATCCGTAAAGAGTGCGTTGACTGAATAGTTTAGTATTAAGTCAGATTTGATAAGAACTGTTGTTACGTTGGCAGGGCCGGTCAATTGGATACCTCCATTCGATTTTACACTTTGTAATTGAAAACATCGTATAGCACTGACTCCACCATTGAATACCTGATTGTCATTGCCCTGTGTGATGATGGATAGGTTATCGAAACAATTAGTATGCATGGTGCTGTTGGAGCTCAATGTTAAGTGACCACCCAGAGTCAGACTCTTCCCGCTTACGGTTGCCTGAAATACGGTTGAACTACCATCAATACTTAAATCAGACAATACCGTAAAATTATCTGCTGATAGCTTATTATCTGTACCAACTAAATTAAGATTAGCATAGGTAATATTTGTTATGATGTTTTGATTACCCGTAGTGGTAGAAACAGAACTGTTTCTGTTGTAACTCACCAATGAGGTGCTTCCGGCATTAAACTGACCACTGTATGTTGGTGATTGAGAACCGATAATCAATGTATGTGCTGCAGAAGATAAATCAATCAGTGCTGTTCCAGAACCCTTAAGTGAATTTGATGCATCTGTCATATTTGTTAGGTTAACAACTATCGGTGAATTGCCAAAAATAAGTTTGCCGTTAGTTGACAAATCAAGTTCATTTGAGATGTTCATGTTAGCTGCTGCCACTAAACCGCCTGTGGAGGCGTTGGTAATGGTGAGGTTGTAAAAATTTTCAAAGGAAGGGCATACTATAGTTTGTGTAGTAGCACCATTGCAGGTTACTGTTGATGTACCTTCCGAAAAACCGGAAGATCCATAATTAATCCAGTCGCCACCCAGATTAATGTTATTATTTTGTGTGTTCAATATCGCTGGTGAGAATATGGCAAGGTCACGATTTACATTTAGTACATTGTTCATCGTTTTTGTACCACTGTTTGAAAACAAAATGTTAGAATAAGTCAGGGTACTACACTGTATAGGCATAGTCCCTGTTGCATTGGAATATTCCACTATGGATCCGGTTTGGAAATCATAGATGGTATTAGCGTTAGTGGCCAATCCGGCAACGTAGGTATATGGAGAGCTTGTGTTGTTTCGTAAGCTGAATGGTTTGTTATAGGTATTGTTATCTGATGCACTTCCTCCGGTTAAATTCAAGCGACCGCCATTCAGGATTCTTAAGGTGCTTGTGCCGGTATGGCTTCCGTTAGATAAATTAATCGGCGATGTAACTGCGGTATTGCCGGTACATACATTCACGCAGTTGATTACCCCGGTGTTGCCAATTTGGTAAACAACCGGCGCAGTGGCATTATCTGTTAACATGAATAAAGTTCCCGGCACATTCAAGGTACCATTAACGGTTACCGTGCCGCCTCGTTCCCCACTGCCCTGCCCGTCAATACCATCCACACTAATGTTGCCCGATGAGCCAGTTGATAATAAAATATCCACGACTGTGTTTGCGTTTACGGTAACATTAAATGTTGATGGCGCAACATTATTGAAAATAACCGTACCGGAACTACCTGCAGTACCGGAATTAAATTTAAGCGCAATATCTTTTGCAATAATCAGGTTAGTAACCGGATTTGATGTAAAATTCTTTCTCAAACGTGAGGCAAAAAATCCTCCTGTGCCATTTATTGAATTTGTAGCACCATCAATATTGAAACTGATATTGTCGTATTTATTATATGCGTTGCCAATGATACCGGTGCCATTGCAGAAAATGTCGCCAAAAATGGTTAAGTAGCGATTTCCATTTGTAGAGGAGTCGTTTGCCCATAATCTGCCATTGGTTACTACAGTGAGATTATTTATTGGTTGATTGCTGTGTGACGTAGTAATAACTACTTGATGGGATATGGTAACATTAACCGAACCCGGGAAAGTACCACTGGAATTTGGCCAAGACACAGCATTAACCCAGCTAGAACCATTGTAAGTTTCCCAGGTGGCTGCAACATTATAATTTCCATTGACCTTTGAACGGAAGTCACCGGTTTGAACCGGAATGGGTTCTGCAGCGATTATAACGCCCGGACTCCAGAGCGAACCTCTTCTTACAAATACCTCAAAGAAATATGTGGTACCTGAGGTTAATCCGGTTACCGTTACAACATTTCCAGTGCCTTTATAAACTGCATATTCATTTGCCGGTAAAGACGCCCCGGAGCCGCCGGTCGAAAACACACTATTCGCCATGTAGGCCGACCCATCACCGCTTGGGCTTGCCGTAACCGGATTTGATGCCTTGCTTACAACTAATATCTGATCAAAACAAGCTAAGGGATTGGTCCAGTTCAATTGAAGTGATGTTGAAGTATTGATGGAGGCATATAAATTGACTACATCCGGCACATTCAAATAAACATTAAGGTTCGTTGAGTTTGAACTGCCGGTAACTACCGGATCGTTGGAAATAACGCGAATACGGTACGCAGAACCGGTAAATGTGCCCGCAGGTATTTCTGCAGTAATATTACCACTATTGGCCGTTGAGGTTAAGGTACCAATATTCAAGGGTATGCTGAAATTTCCGGTCCCATCGGATAATTGCGCCGTATAGGTATTACCCGCATTAAAGGTGCCTGTAGAAGTAAAGGGTACCGTTACCGAAGAACCGGCAGCATCGGTAATGCAATAGGGTGAACCGGTAATTGTTCCTGTAGTAATGATGTTAGCCGGTATGTAATCTCCTATGTCTATGTTATCAATATTTAAGCGGCCTCCTCCGGATTTTACAATTCGAATGCGAATATTACCGGACACATTCACGGTAAAGGTTTGTGTGGCTAATGCACTGTTTGCAGTAGTTATTAATGCGCTTTGATATGCATCAAAACTGGCACCTGCATTGTCGGAAACCTGAAGTTGCCATGTGCTTGAGGCATCTACATCAAACACAGCACTGCGTAAGGTAACGGTACCCGCACCGTTGGACTTATCAAAAAGCATGGTTATAGATCCGTTCGATTGGATACGGGCGCTCTTAAGATTATTTTTCTTATCCTGTGGCGATGTACCTATTAAGGCATCATTAAAATTCCATAGTCCGGTATTGCAAATCGCATTACCATTGGCATAGCTGGCTTTTGATCCGGGCTCAAAAGTTTCAATAAAACCACTGAATACTCCGGTTGTAGCATTACCGGATAACGGAGAAGAAACCAGATAGCAATTACCCGAATTATTGGCCGTGATTACACTAAAATAATAAGTTGTCGAAGGGTTAAGGTCACTTATTACCACATTGTTGGCCGTTCCGTAATATGCAACATAATTACCTGAGCCCAGATTATCCCCTAATCCAAATTGATTGTTGGCCGAATAGGCCACACCGGTTGTCGGTAGTGAATTAACAGCAGAACCCTGTTTTACAATAACCATGCTTCGGTCACCATTACCTACTGTCCAGTTAACTTGTAACGAACTGGAGGTAATATTGCTGAAACTGATACCACTTGCCTGAATGGTTGGCAACGTGCAAGATGGAGCTTGTGTGGTGGCATAGGCCGTTGGTGCTCCCGGAGTATAATAATGATAGGTCACTGCATTGGTGCCATCCCAACAGTACGGAATCAGTAAATAATTATAGGTTGTGCCTGCTGTAAGTCCTGTATTCGAAAAAGAGAGCGCTGCCTCAGCAACAGCTGCACTTACCAGCGTAGTATTTGCGCCTGCGGCAGGAGCCTGACCATTATTTGACGCAAGCGTTGGATTGTTCGGACTTATTGCTCGCAGTATAACATAGCCTTTAACCGTTGCACCGCTGCCGGGGAACGTTGCGGCCTCCCAACTTAGATTTATCTGGCTGGTAGATAATGCACTGGCAAACAGGTTAGTTGGCTGCTGAGAAGGTGGGTTAGAAAGGGTAAAAAACGAAATATTATCACCGTAACCGGTTGTGGTGCTGTTGGTGGCATAAGCCCGAACGTGATACTGAGTTTGAGGTGATAAGGAAGTTAAGCTGCTGCTAAACGAACCTATACCCGAGCCGTTGGAAGTATTTCCTAAACCAGGCAAAACCGGATTAATTGTCGTGTTCCAAACCACTCCTCTTGCAGTAACTGCACTGCCTCCGTCGTTTGTAATGTTGCCACCTGAAGCGGCTGCATCGTTGGTGATAGCAGATATTGCAGTGGTAGTTAACGACGGAACCGGGTCTGTTTTCTTCAAGTAAACATTATCAAAAAAAGCAGTTTGAGTTGCTGCTGTTGAACCTTGCCAATAGCCTCCGATGTATCGCATACCTGCGGTAGCTGTGTAAGTATTGTTAACTATGGTACCTTGAGATGTGAGGCTTCCAGTGGCAGGGTCTACAAAGGATGCTCCGTCATTTCTTAAAAACAATCCCCAGGTATTGGTCCCCGGAACATACGTAACCCTTACGCTGAGGTATTCTGTACCAAAGTCAGTCAAACCCGAAGTGTTACTTGTAATAAGGTTTGTAACAGTTCCTTGTAAACCGTTATTAAAATGGGCCAAACGAATAGGGTCTGTTGCACCACTTTGTCCAAGAACAACAGCATATCCGCTGCCTGCTGTAGCTGAAGTGGTACTAGTACCTGCAAGTATAAAAGCTGCACCGTAAGATCCTGCACCAAAGCCTGCCGGGTCTGTGCGGATTTGCTGCATATTAAACTCCCAAGTTACTGTGCCGGTGTTGCTCGATAGTGTGGTATTCCAACCCGCAAGAGCGTTTATGTCTCGATAGCCGAAGACCCAACCGCTAACATTACCTGAGGCACTTGCATCGTTTGAGAGTTCCAGCTGACTGGAGTTAACTCTGGCGCCCCAATCTACGCCCGCCCGGGTTAAACTCCAATTTGGATATGTGCCAATTGCACCTGTTGTTGAAAAAGTGGCGCTGTTGTTAGAATTAAAATTATCGTTGAAAAGTGTTGTTTGCCCCCAACTCTGCGAGGCATTCAAGCTAAGCACAAAAGCAAATACCCATGAAAGCTTGGATACAGCATAGACTTTTTTGAGGAGGGTGTAAAAAGTTTTCATACTATTATTTCGGTTTGGTATGCGAAACTATAACCCCAATGTTAATTGAATATTAAGCAATCATTATTATATCAGAATTGCCGTAAATTTAACATAAATACAAGTATCAACTAAGGCGTGAAACGCAGAAAAATATAACCAACGATGGCGGCGAGCGATATGATGGTAAGTGTGATAACCAATTTGAAATAATAACCTCCCTGATTCTCATGGCAATAGGGACAAACACCGGCACTGCTTCGGATTTCGGAACTGCAATGACTACATCGTTTGTATTTTGAATCTTTGGTATTCATCGTTGAACTCTTACACTAGTAAACAAAAATATTAAAAAAATAATTTATATCTGCAATAGCACGAATGGCAATAATAAATATTGTTTTGATATATATTAAAATTCGATGCGGTAGCCTCCGTAAGGAAATCGGCCCAGCTGATAATCAGTCCTTACCTGTCCGGTATTGGGCTGGTAAAACTGCTGTAAGATGTTCCTGTGATTAGTAATATTTTCTACCGTAATAAACAGGGAGTGGGTAATAGACCTGGTATTAATCTTAAAGGCAACTTTTATATCGGCCCTGAAATAAGAAGGGTATTGTTTTGAAAATGCTTTTTCATCGACAAGGACTTGTCTATTCTGCA
>Ga0315901_10007637_pt1 | contig 12728 bp, 10 predicted proteins | sample LakEriMetagenome_10_FD_203761 | JGI IMG/M metagenome (GOLD analysis project Ga0315901, IMG submission 203761) | Freshwater fungal communities from buoy surface, Lake Erie, Ohio, United States - Buoy 2 MA116 | ecosystem: Environmental > Aquatic > Freshwater > Lake | place: USA: Lake Erie, Ohio... | reverse complement strand
TTGGATAATCCAGAGGCTTGCGAAGCTTGCGGCAGTTAAAAATAACCAATCCTTTAAATGCAAAACGCCAGAGAATAATCTCTGGCGTTTTTTATTTAGGCGCCTAAAAGAAAAACGACCTATTCTTTCTTCTCTTTTGATTCTTTTGAGGCTCTCGGCTTTTTAATTTTTATGGTCAGTTGTTCTGACTTTCCATCGTGATCTGCAAGGATTACAGAACCCTCTTCGATTTCGCCTTTGAGAATTTCTTCTGCAACCGGATCCTCCAGATATCTCTGGATAGCCCGATTCAGCGGGCGGGCTCCGAACTGAGGATCGTAGCCTTTTTCGCTTAGAAAGTCTTTGGCTTTTTCCGTGAGTTCAACCTGGTAACCCAGTGCATTAATTCTGGAGAATACCTTACCAAGAGTAATGTCGATGATTTTGTGGATATGCTCCCGCTGAAGTGAATTGAAGATGATGACATCGTCGATTCTATTGAGGAACTCTGGAGAAAACGCTCGCTTAAGAGCAGTTTGAATGGTGGACTTCATCACCTCATCTTCATTCTGTCGTGCACGGGAGGCAAAACCAATACCGGCACCAAAATCCTTAAGATCACGAACACCAATATTAGACGTCATGATGATGATGGTATTTCTGAAATCTACCCGACGACCAAGACCATCGGTTAGGATACCATCGTCCAGGACCTGCAACAAGATGTTGAATACATCGGGATGGGCTTTTTCAATTTCATCCAGAAGAACAACGCTGTAAGGTTTACGGCGAACTTTTTCTGTCAATTGACCACCTTCCTCATAACCAACATAACCGGGAGGTGCACCTACGAGTCGGGACACGGAGAATTTCTCCATGTATTCACTCATATCGATCCGCACCAGGGAATCCTCCTTGTCGAAGAGATACTGTGCCAAAACCTTGGCTAATTCAGTCTTACCTACTCCGGTCGGGCCGAGAAAAATAAACGAACCAATCGGACGCTTAGGGTCTTTCAATCCTACGCGGGTGCGCTGAATAGCTCTAGTGAGCTTTTTAATGGCCTCATCTTGTCCAATGACTTTTCCGGACAGTTCTTCCGTCATACCCAAAAGCTTATTACTTTCTTTCTGGGCAATACGTTTGGTGGGGATTCCGGTCATCATGGCGATAACATCAGCCACATTATCCTCATCTACCGTATACTTTTCGGTCCGGGTTTTCTCTTCCCAGCGGGTTTTAGCAATATCGAGCTGCTCAATAAGCTTCTTTTCCTTGTCGCGTAGCTGAGCCGCTTCCTCATACTTTTGGCTGCGGACGACCTTATTTTTTTCCTTTTTGATATCCTCAATAGCTTCTTCAAGCTTCAGAATCTCTTCAGGAACGTGGATGTTATTGATGTGCACACGGGCACCGGCTTCATCAAGCACATCAATGGCCTTATCCGGCAAGAAGCGATCACTGATGTAGCGATCGGAAAGCTTAACACAGGCAGCCAGGGCCTCCGGCGTATACACCACATGGTGATGTTCTTCGTATTTTTCCTTGATGTTGGTCAGAATCTGAAGCGTTTCCTCTGGAGTGGTGGAATCAACCATAACCATTTGGAATCGACGGGCCAGAGCGCCATCTTTTTCGATATACTGACGGTATTCATCTAGTGTGGTGGCGCCGATGCATTGGATTTCCCCACGGGCCAATGCAGGTTTAAACATATTTGATGCGTCGAGGGATCCACTAGCCCCGCCGGCACCTACGATGGTATGAATTTCATCGATGAACAGGATTACATCCTGTGATTTTTCGAGCTCATTCATAACAGCCTTCATTCGTTCTTCAAACTGGCCGCGGTACTTAGTTCCGGCAACCAAAGAAGCCAGATCAAGTGTTACCACACGTTTTCCGAAAAGAACTCTGGAAACTTTTTTCTGAATGATGCGAAGGGCCAGACCTTCCGCAATAGCTGTTTTACCTACACCAGGCTCACCGATGAGGATGGGATTATTCTTTTTACGACGACTTAGAATCTGAGCTACCCGCTCGATTTCTTTTTCTCTTCCAACGATCGGGTCTAGCTTACCGTCTTCACCAAGTTTGGTAAGATCTCTTCCAAAGTTATCAAGAACAGGGGTGCGTGATTTCTCAGCACCTCGCTTCTCGGATTTTGAAGATGAGCTACCAGGTCCGGAAAACATTTTTCCAGAGTCTTCGTCACCATCATCAGTATCTGAGGATGCGGAAGGCTGGTCAGTCTGATACTCCAGCATCTCCCGAACCGTTTGGTAGGAGACCTCAAATTTGTTCAAAATCTGAGTGGCCAGATTATCCGGATCACGCAGAATGGATAAAAGAAGGTGTTCTGTACCAATGAGTTGGGCCTTAAAAGCCTTTGCTTCGAGATAGGTAATCTTCAGAACTTTTTCAGAAGCTTTTGTGAGTGGAATATTGGCTAGGCTTTTCACATCCTGATTACCGGTAGTTCTGGAAATATTTTCAATTTCCGTTTTTAGTGTGTCGAGTTGCACTCCAAGCTTTTTTAATAAGCTCATAGCGACACCTTCGCCTTCACGAATCATTCCCAATAAAAGATGTTCTGTTCCAATGTAGTTGTGGCCCAATCGAAGCGCCTCTTCCCTACTCAACGATATCACTTCCTTAACTCGATTCGAAAACTTTGCTTCCATAGATTTTCAGGGCGGTTAATTGCAGTAAAAGTACTTTATTTCAAGGTAAAAACATTCTACCTGTATCCTTGGTTCCCGGGAAGACTGATCTTTATTATTTATTGTTTAAACGTTCAAATCCCATAGTCGACCTCTGTAAAATTCCAGAAGCCTCCGGACCGGTACAAAATACCAGATCAAGTACACTCATGTTCTCTGCAAATGCATTGCCAAAAACCTGGCGGTACGGAATAGGCTGGAGGTAAGGCCGTTTTTCAAAGGAAACTTTAGACTCCAAATGGTCTCTGAGGTCGATTCCTTCAAAATTTTCAATAAAACTGACTGAGAGCTTAACCTTTTTATTCCAACCAAGCCAATTGAGACAAATTGACAGAATGTTTTGATTGATCTGATGTAGACTGGTTTCGGGGCCCAGAATTAATTTTTTCAATTCATCGGAATAGTACTCAAAAAAGGGAGCGTTGCGGTAGGCCGATTCTATGGTTCTCCAATGGTTTAACCGCCATCGGGTATTTTCGGCGGTGATCACTTCGTGGAGAGGTGTTCGATTTCCTTTATGAGTTACCGGAACAATGAGCATAAGCGGACCGTTAGCTGAAGCAACAATTGATCGACTGCGCCACGATTGTTTCACAAAATGACTATGGACATCCAGCACAATATCAGCATAAGGAAAAATAGCAGCAAAGAATTCCAGGTTAGGTAAATAATGAGGCTCAATGAGTACGGAAGTTCCAGCTTTAGAAAGAGTATCCTTTGAATTCATCAGAACAAAGTTCAGCTATTGAGGATTGAGATAAAAGCTTCTGTTTTTGGAGTGAGAGGGAAGTAACTCGGTTTTTCTATTTTTGAGGTTCAAAAAATGAAAAAAGAGGTTTCAAAGACCAAGCTCGCCGTTTTTCTGGTAGCCTCCACACTTACCATCACATTTACCTTTTACTTCTATCAGGTTTTTTTTACCCCCAATGTGCTGGTTGACAAAACGGACAGGCTGGTGGTGATCAAATCTGGAACCAACTTCAGGGACCTTCGGCGGCAACTGGCTGAAGAAGGGGTTATTAATGACATGGTTTCATTCAGCTTTGTTGCGCGCATCATGAACTACGATCGAGCGATCAGGCCTGGTCGTTTTTTGCTCCGCGGTAATATGTCGAACCGGGAGGCGGTGGTAGCCTTAAGAAACGGCCGAAGAGAGGCCGTGAAGGTAACCTTCAGTCATGTCCGGTTGCTGAGCGAACTCAGTGAGAAAATAACAACCAATGTTGGCATATCACCTGATGAATTCCTGGATGCCACTTATCGGTTTGCCGAAAAAGATACCGTACACGGTTTCACGAAGGAAAATATTTTATGCTTATTTATTCCGAATACATACGAAGTCTATTTTAATCTTACCCCGGAAGATTTAGTGGAGAAGATGTATCGGGAATACCGGTCTTTTTGGAATGAGGACCGCATGGCCAAAGCGAAGGTGCTTGGGCTTACTCCAATTGAGGTGTCCATTTTAGCTTCCATTGTTCAGGCGGAAACAGTAAAGGCGGATGAAGCACCGGTTATTGCTGGTCTATATTTAAATCGTCTGAAAAAGGGGATTGCACTTCAGGCAGATCCAACCTTGGTTTATGCTGCAGGTGACTTTACCATCAAACGTGTTTTAAACGTTCATAAGGAAATCGACTCACCCTACAATACGTACAAATATCCTGGATTACCTCCCGGCCCCATCAACATGCCCTACATTCAATCTATTGATGCCGTGCTCAACCATCAGCAGCATGATTATTATTACATGTGTGCCAAAGAGGACTTTTCGGGTTACCATAATTTCGCACGGGATCTTTCGGCACATCAAATCAATGCTCGTCGTTATCAAAGGGCGCTGACCGCTGAACTGAAAAAAGCTCAACAAAAGCCTTAAGTGGGGAATGTATACTTCTGAACATTTTCTCAGAGCACGTTACGGTGAAACAGACCAGATGGGATTTGTGTATTACGGCAATTATGCCTCGTGGTATGAAGTCTGCAGAGTGGAAAGTTTGCGACAATTGGGAATGACCTACCGGGAAATGGAGGCTATGGGTGTGATGATGCCTGTACTTGAAAACCATTCCAAATTTTTGTCGCCTGCTAAATACGATGAGCTCCTGAAAATCGTAACCACCATCCGTGAAAAGCCCGGAGTACGGATTCGTTTTTTTTACAACATCTACAATGAGGATGGAAAGTTGATTCATGAGGGAGAAACACTTTTAGCCTTTGTGGATATAAAAAGCGGGAAGCCGTGCCGTCCACCGGTAAGATTCATGGATTGTCTTGAACCATTTTTCAAATGAAGATCAATAAGAGGAGAAAACTCTTGAAGAACTCTTTGTTTGCAAGGTTCAGAGATGGCCTAAAAAATATTCGGTTTTCCCATCAAGGCTCCGTGTCCTTATATCAATTCGGTTCGCGTTTCATAGATAATTTTCAGCGACATGAAGTCTTTGAACGATCCAATGCTGTAGCCTACAATCTTATACTAGCCATTTTTCCGGCAATTATTTTTCTATTTACGCTGACCCCTTACATCACTCTTTTGTTCCCCAGTCTAAATCAGGATAGCATCATGGAGTTTTTGTCAACCATGTTGCCGAAAAATATGTATGAGACCATAGCGGAAACGGTACTCGATATTGTCAGTAACCAGCGCGGTGGATTGCTGACATTTGGTTTTGCAGCTGCCTTGTTTCTGGCTACCAACGGCATGACGGCACTCATTCATGCTTTTAATGCGTGTTATAAGACAACGGAATCAAGAAGTGCCTGGCGTGTACGGCTCACCGCAACTTCCCTCACCTTAATACTGGCACTGGTTCTGTTACTTACAGTCATCATGGTTATCGTTGGTCAAATTGTGCTGGACTACTTAAGTGCCAACCTGAGAGCATTCAGCTATATGGAGGTAGATGAGTTTACCCTGACTATGTTCCAATTGATGCGCCTGTTTATTGTTTTTATCGGATTTTTTCTGGCTATATCGTGCATTTACTACTTCGGGCCCTCCGTTCATTACAATTGGAATTTTTTTTCCACCGGTTCACTGTTGGCCACGCTCGCTTCGATGGGGGTATCTTACGGCTTCTCAGCCTACGTGACCAGTATTGGAAGTTACAACAAGCTGTACGGGTCGATTGGCGTTCTCATTGCTCTGATGGTCTGGATTCAGCTTTTATCGGTTGTTTTGCTTGGTGGTTACGAAATCAATTCGACTTTGCACCAGCTTCGGTACCGCACCAATAAGGGGAGCAAAAAAATTTAATTTTTTGGGGCGTAATCCTCAATTTTGCCGTTATCCAATTTTATGACAGATCATGATATCCTGAGCGCTTTATCCACTGTGATTGAGCCAGACCTGAAAAAAGACCTGGTCAGTCTGAATATGATCAGGGATTTGAGCCTGGAGGGTAAAAAGATTTCGTTCACGGTCATGCTCACCACGCCGGCGTGTCCGCTAAAGGAAAAAATCAGGAAAGACTGTATCGACGCAATTGTTGGTGCTTTAGGAAATGATTTGGAGATTGAAATTACCATGAGTGCCCAGGTTACAACATCGCGTAATTCAGAGCCTGTGTTGCCGGGAGTAAAAAATATCATTGCCATTGCGTCGGGTAAAGGTGGTGTTGGAAAATCTACTGTCACGACAAACCTGGCTGTGGCATTGGCCAAATCCGGTGCTAAAGTCGGATTAATCGATGCCGACATTTATGGTCCGTCCATACCCACCATGTTCCATTGCGAGCATGAGCAACCGGAAATGAAACTGATCAATGGGAAAAATTTTATTGTTCCTGTTGAGCATTATGGCGTAAAGCTGATCTCTATTGGTTTTTTGGCACCACCAGATTCCGCAATTGTTTGGCGCGGTCCAATGGCCAGCTCGGCCCTCAAGCAATTTTTTACGGATACGCTGTGGGGTGAGCTAGATTATCTCCTTATCGATTTACCACCCGGAACGAGCGATATTCACTTAACCTTGGTGCAAACCGTTCCGGTGACCGGAGCTGTAATCGTTACGACTCCACAAAAAGTTGCCTTAGCCGACGCTACCAAAGGCATGGCCATGTTCCGGCAAAAGCAAATCAACGTACCGGTACTTGGAATCGTTGAAAATATGTCCTGGTTTACACCGTTAGAATTACCAGATGCACGGTACCACATTTTTGGAATGGATGGCGGAAAGAAACTAGCCGAAAAGTTTGAAGTGCCGTTACTTGGGCAAATACCACTCGTACAAGGGATACGGGAAAGTGGCGACAGTGGTCTCCCGGCTGTGTTAAAAGAAGATATTTCAGCGGCTGCTTTTAGTGACCTGGCTGAATCTTTAGCACGACAGATTGCCATCAGAAATGCTAATTTTGACAAAACACAACCCGTAGAGATCACTATTCGCTGAAGTATGGGGCAGGAAGCACAACAGTCCGAAAAGGATTTAATATCGAAGGTCGAACAAGCTCTTGATTCGATCCGACCTTATCTTGAGGCTGATGGGGGTAATATTGAGATCGTTGAGATTTCAAACGACGGTCATCTTAAGCTGCAATTCCTGGGAAATTGTGCAGGCTGCACCCTTTCGTCCATGACTTTTCGCGCCGGAGTGGAAGAAGCTGTACGAAGAATGGTGCCAGAGATTCGGGCTGTAGAAGCCATTAACTAATGTTTCAAACCAGCCTAACTGCTCGGTTCAAAATAAACTTTAGTCTTGTTGATATTCTTCATGATTGGATAGGACTTTTCCTAAGGTTAACTTTTATTTTTTTCTTTTTTGGATTGATGTGGCCATCGTCTGAAGCACTTGGACAGGATCGATGTTCCATCACTCGTTACGAGGCCTTGCTGAATAAAAAATATCCGAATCGAGAAACTCCGGATGTTTTTGAAAAATGGATGAGCGGGCAATTACGGCAGAGGCCTTTACGTACAGCTGAAGAAGCCTCAGAAGTTTATACCATTCCAGTAGTAGTACACATCATCCATAACGGAGAGCCTGTCGGTACAGGGACCAATTTATCAGAAGCGCAGATCCTATCCCAGATCACGGTACTCAATAATGATTTTCGGAGGTTGAATGGAGACGCTGTAAAAACGCCGTCTGATTTTTTAGGTGTTGCCGGTTCGTTATCGGTTGAATTTGTGCTGGCCCGCAGAGATCCCGAAGGCTTGGCCTCGTCCGGTATTGTCCGAGTAAACGGTAGCCGAACGGCGTGGGATATCGATGAAGAAGGCATTTTTAAATCCTTGAGCTTTTGGCCATCCGAGGATTATTTGAATATCTGGGTGGTAAACTTGAGTGGTGGTGATATTGGTTATGCATCATTTCCGGTTTCTTCCCTTCCTGGAATGGAAGATGCTGTTGATAACCGACTGATCGATGGGGTCATCGTTGATTATAAAGTTTTTGGTTCTAAGGATTTTGGTTCTTTTGATTTGGATCCACGGTATAGTGTAGGGCGAACAGTAACGCATGAGGTTGGTCATTACCTAGGACTTCGTCACATCTGGGGAGATATCAACAGTTGTTCTGGAACTGATTTTGTAGAAGACACCCCACCGCAAAACGGAGCAACATTCGATTGCCCGTCAACACATCCCATCATTTCCTGTAACAATACCGGGAAGATGTATCAGAACTTCATGGATTACACACAAGATGCCTGCATGAATTTATTTACCCGAAAGCAGGTGGACCGAATGATTGTGGTGATGGAGAACAGCCCAAGGAGGAAAACGCTTACATCCTCCTTGGGAAGTATTGCACCTGTTTATGGCTTGGAATGTGCGCTATCCATCAGCACTCCCCAATCATCGGCTTGTCCAGGTGAGATCATTCCTCAGGTGCTTATTCGAAATTTGGGAGATCAGTTGGTTCAGACTGTCAAAGTTTTACCAACGCGCAACGGAGTTCCGCAAAACGTCATCACCTTTTCGGTAAATCTGGCGAAGGGCGCTTCAACCGTGCTCAATTTTCCTGGGATTACGATTTCATCAGAACAAACAGCAACACTTCAATTTGAGCTCCTTGAAGTCAATGGTACTACAGATGAATTGGCCTCAAACAATATTCGCCAGGTAGTTGCTACCGGTGCCAGTGCAGTAGGCCTTCCATTGGAAGAAAATTTCACGACCAAACCTTCCGGGTGGACGATTCAAAATCCGGATGGATTAACTACATGGGCCTTTACATCATCCGGTGGCGGATCAGTTGCTATCAATGCCTTCAATTACGAACAGAGCGGAGAACTGGATGCACTGTATTCGCCTGTCTTCGATGCATCGAATGCTTCAGCGCTTCTGCTTCAATTTAATGTAGCCTATGCACGGTACCCAGGTAACAACAACGAAGCCTTATATGTGTACGTAATTGAAGACTGCTCAGAAAATTATACTTTAGGCGAATTGGTTTACCAGAAGCAAGGGGCCAATCTGGCTACTACATCCGATACCTTTTCGGATTTTGTTCCAGGAATCAATCAATGGAGAACTGAAACTATTCCATTAAACAAGTTTATTGGAAGATCAACCTTGAGATTAGCCTTTGTGTTCCGAAATGGCTTTGGAAACAATTTATACATCGATCAACTCCGGTTACGAAATGGACCATTCACTGATCTTCGTGTAGTCGAGGTAATGGAACCATCCCCTGCTGTGTGCGTTGATTCCATTTTACCCAAAATTTTGTTGGCCAACTTAGGCTCCACTACGATTGAAAAGATTTCAGGAGTAGTTCAAAAAATAAATGGAGCTCAACAGCAGATTCCTGAGACTACCGTCAATTTGGCACCAGGGTCAACCACGATTCTCAATCTTCCTGAGATCAGTTTGAAAGAAAGACTCAACACGCTTTCGATCGAAATTCTTCCAGTAGGATCTGCCGATAATGAACCAGAAAATAATCGATTCACGGCTTACTTTACTCGGGTAACCGAAACCGATCGGGTTCCGTCACGAGAAACGTTTGACCAACCAGGTGGATGGGGCACCATACTCATCAACGGAGCTATGCCTTGGGAAACCATCAACACGAATAAGGGTACCTCCATTTCTTATCAGTCCTATTCCAATGAAGCTATTGGGGAAACAGCCTGGCTCGTAAGCCCGGTTATGGATATGAGCAAGGTTATCGAATCTTCGTTGTTTGCTGACTTCAGTTATGGAACACCGAATGGATTATCGGAACAAATCAAGTTGGTAGCCTCCACCAATTGCGGAATCAGTTTTGATGAAGTTTTTTATGAAGACAATGCTGATGAGCTGTCTACGGTGCCGGGTGCTGGAAACTTTATTCCATCAACGGAAGATGACTGGAAAAGAAAATTTTTTGATGTCTCCTCCCTGGCAGGACAATCGAAAGTTTTGTTTGGCTTTATCATTACCAACAATAATGGCAGCAACTTCTTCATTGATAACATTGAATTCTTTGCAGATAACGATCCGGAGCCTACTCGGATTGATGAGTTATTCAGTGTTTATCGCGATGGAAACACCAAGGAAGAGAAAATTACGTTTAATCTCCCAGAACGCTCAACCGTGCGTTTTCAGTTGTACGCTACTACAGGACATATTGTACTGGATAATGTGCTATCCGATGTACTCAATCAGACCTACACCCTTGACTTGCGTTTACCGTCAGGTCTCTACGTCTATCGCTTTGAGATTGGGGGCCGGTACTACGCTGTCAGGCATTTTGTGCCTTGAATTTGAGCGCAAACGGTCTTTACCATGGCCGAAGGAATGGTATCTTTGAGGTAGCATGAGTACAAGAAAAAAAGTAGCCATACTGTATGGAGGTCGCTCCGTAGAACACGGGGTTTCGGTCAATTCAGCAAAAAATATTTTTGAATTTATCGACCGAAATAAATTTGAACCAATAGCCATTGGACTTTCAACTACGGGTAAATGGTATCTTAAACAAACCGTTGATAAAGAAATCACAACCGGTCGGGAGCTTACCATCAGCACAAACCCTGAACAACCGGGATTCATCACTGAAGGCATCTGGATCAGGCCTGATATGGTATTTCCGGTTCTTCACGGCACGGATGGAGAAGACGGCAGTGTGCAAGGGCTGCTCACAGCTCTTCAGATTCCATTTGTTGGTTCTGGCGTACTTGGTTCGGCCGTCTCGATGAATAAGGTCATTGCTAAACAGATCTTAGAGGCTAATGGAATTCCAGTTGTGCCTTTCCTCTCTTATAGGAAGAGTCAAATAAAAACACTTCAGTTCCAGTATTTCGATGAAAGATTTGGAACTCCGTTTATGGTTAAGTCAGCAAGTCTCGGTTCGTCGGTAGGTGTAGCTAAGGTTCGAACTGAACGAGAATTTGAGGCGGCTTTGGAAGACTCTTTACGCTATGACGACGAGGTTATCATCGAAAAATTTATTCCTGGAAGAGAGATTGAATGCGCCATATTAGGAAACGATCCACCACAAGCCTCCCGACCCGGTGAAATTATTATTTCCAAGAAATATGATTTTTACAATTTCGATGCAAAATATGTCGATGCCGAGGCTGTCGAAATTAAGGTGCCAGCTGATTTGAATGAAGAAATTGCAAATAAAGTCCGGGACTTGTCTGTTCGAGCGTTTCAGGCATTACGGTGTCAGGACTTTGCCCGAGTGGACCTCTTTTTAAGTGGCGAAGGAATGTTTATTAATGAAATAAACACTATACCCGGATTCACCAATTCTAGTATGTACCCCATGATGTGGAGAGAACGTGGTGTGCCTTTTGGGGAATTAATCACGAGACTTATCGAACTTGCTGAAATTCGTTGGCAAATGCAAAATCAACACAATCGAGATTTTCAATCGTCTTTAAAATATTAACCACGTGGCGTTAAGGAAGAAAAAGATTCTGGAAGGTGAAACAATTGGCGACTTTATCAAGGCGCTGGGAACGGCTGGAGGAATTCTTGCCGTTGTTGCCGTAATTTATTTTTACATCTATCTGCCCCAAGCCACTAACCACAATGAAGAAATTCCGGTACCCAGTTTTCTGGGACTTCCATCGGAACTGATTGATTCAGCTATGGAGGCTTCCGGACTCCGCTATGAGATTAACGATTCGAGTTATACAGATGATTATGGTCCTTTGGAAATTGCCAGGCAGATCCCTAAGGCTGGAAGCATGGTAAAACCGGGGCGTAAAATTTTTATTACCATTAACCGCAGTGAGCCACCAACTGTTCCGATACCGCAGGTGGAAGACCTTTCCCTGATCAATGCGCAATCGATCCTGATTAGTAATGGTTTAAGACCAGGAAGAGTGATCTACGAACCAGGGCCGTTTGCTGACTTGGTAATCTCTGTTTCCCTAGGGGGAAGAAAAGTTCGGTCGGGAGCCCGCGTGGCCAAAGGAACATTTATTGATCTGGTTGTTGGCGATGGCGCCGGTCCAAAGGACTTTGTCATCAGCAGTCTAATAGGCTCCACATTAAAAAATGCCATGCTGCTGATTTCCAACTGGAATTTACATCTTGGAGATGTGCAGGTCGGTCCCGGAGCCGATACTACCGGCGTAGAATCCTTCGTTTACCGTCAACGACCATTGGCGGGTGATTCGGTACGGATAGGTGAACCGGTTCATTTGTGGATAGCCCCTAGGGGTTATGCGCCCCCAGATGATTCTACAGCTATAGACTTTTAAAATAGATCTAAACATGAGGATCTGGATTATCCTGATTTTTCTCAGCTCTATAGTTTCAGGACAAATCGTCCAGGTTCCCTTACTTCAAGCTGGAAAAAAAAATACGGAATCAGGAAGAACGTCAGCGCTGAATGCCATGACGTTACCTTTCTGGGATGATTTTTCCTTTACGCAGGTTCAAGGCTTCGCAAACGATACGCTCTGGGAAATTGGTAAAAGCACCAGAGTCACAACAGGTTTATCCATAGACCCTCCCTCTATTTATAGTGCAACATTCGATGGAATTGACTCCATTGGCAAACCTTATAATTTAACAGATATCTTGGCGAAAGGTCGAGCAGATAAACTGATTTCTCGGGAAATCAGAATGGATTTAGTACCG
>Ga0315901_10007636_pt1 | contig 12729 bp, 10 predicted proteins | sample LakEriMetagenome_10_FD_203761 | JGI IMG/M metagenome (GOLD analysis project Ga0315901, IMG submission 203761) | Freshwater fungal communities from buoy surface, Lake Erie, Ohio, United States - Buoy 2 MA116 | ecosystem: Environmental > Aquatic > Freshwater > Lake | place: USA: Lake Erie, Ohio... | reverse complement strand
CAAGACGAAGGCGATCATCGCTTCACACCTGCAGGGTGGGCTGGTTGAGATCGCAGCATTGCGTGAAATCGCTGACCGCCGCCGTATCGTGCTGATCGAGGACGTTTGCCAGGCTCCGGGAGCGAATGTGTCCGGTCGGCCCGCAGGTGCCTGGGGCGACATCGCCACCTTCAGCTTCGGTGGTTCGAAGCTGATCACGGCAGGGCGCGGGGGAGCGGTGGTCACCTCGCGTCCAGAACTGGCTCAGCGCATCAAGCTCTTCACCCAGCGCGGGAACGATGCTTACCCGCTGTCCGAGATACAGGCCGCGCTGCTGCTGCCGCAGTGGAAACAGCTCGCGACCGACAACGCCCGGCGGTGGGAGACAGTACAACAGCTCGGCGACCTGCGGGGACTGCGGCGATTCGGTGTGACCGATTCCAATCATCCCGCCTTCTACAAGGTCGGGTTCTGGTATGATCCCGCAGCGTACGTGGGGCTGCCACGGGACCGGTTCTGTCAGGCCCTGCGAGCGGAGGGGATTCCGTTCGATCCGGGATTCGCCGGGCTGCACCAGATCCATGCCCGGCGCAGGTTTCGGGCCATCGGTGAGCTGCCAACGGCCGCGCGGGCCTGTGCCCAGGTTGTGATGCTGCACCATCCGCTGCTGCTGGAAGGCACTGTGGCCGTCGAACAGATCTGGGCGGCCCTTGACAAGGTGGCCCAGCACGCGACGATGCTCCGCGACGCGTCACTTCCGACTGCTCCGAACCACCGAGACTGACATGGATTTCGCAGCCAAGTTCTCCGAAGGCCTGAGCTACTCCGCCTTCCTCGACAAGTACGGATCACCCGACCAGAAGCGACGGTGGGCCGACTTCTTCAACTGTGTCTCGCTCTCGGACGCTCAGAAGGCCCTGCTGGGTTCATTCAAGCGGCAGATGAAGGTCATCGTGATGGCCGGAACCTGGTGCGGGGACTGCGTTAACCAGTGCCCGATGTTCGAACATTTCGCTCAGGCCTGCCCGCTGATCGATATCCGCTACTTCGACCGGGACGCCAACCCGGATCTCGCAGCTGCGATGCAGACCTGCGGAGCCGCCCGCGTCCCATCGGTGGTGTTCCTGAGCGAAGACGGCCATGTCTGCGGCCGTTACGGAGACCGCACGCTGTCCAAGTACCGCAGCATCGTCGGAGCGACTTCCGGGGCCACCTGCTCGACCGGAATCGCACTGGGTGACGACCTGACGCTGTCGGTGCTGCAGGACTGGCTGGATGAGTTTGAGCGAATCCAGTGGATGCTGCGAACCTCCGGCCGCCTGCGCCAACTTCACGGGGATTGAGGAGGCCGAGGGCCTAAAGCCTAGGGCCTAGGGCCAGCAGGCTCCCTTCTGGCCAAGTGCCATCAGCCATCAGCCACGAGCCCCCTATGTCGCGACTGGGAATCTACGGCGGAACATTCGACCCGATCCATTACGGCCATCTGCTGCTCGCAGACCGTTGCCGCGAGGAACTTCAGCTCGACGAAGTCTGGTTCATCCCGGCGGGAGTCTCTCCGCACAAGGTCGGCAAACCGCTGACTCCCGGCAAGGCCCGCGTGCAGATGGTCGAGTTCGCAGTCTCGGGCTTCCCCGAGTTTCGCGTCTCGAAGATTGAGTTGGAACGCACCGGCCCCAGCTACACGGTCCAGACCCTCGAGCAGCTTCGTGCTGCCGACCCTGCCCGCGAGTTGTTTCTGATGATGGGAGCCGACTCGGCGGCCGAGCTGTCCACCTGGCGCGAGCCGCAGCGGATTCTGGAGCTGGCCCAGGTCGTGGCTGTGAACCGCGCTGGCGAGAAACCGGACCTCTCGAACATTGAACCGCTGTGCCAGGCGATGGGACGCCCCATCCGCGTTGTTGAGATGCCCGCTGTCGACTTCTCCTCCAGCGAGATTCGCACGCGAGTCGCCGCAGGGCGCAGCATCCGCTTCCTGACCCCGCGGCCGGTTGAGATGTACATCCGCGCGAACAACCTGTACCGCGCCGATTGACCCGCCTGTAATCGTTACCGTCCGAAAATTCGTCAAGCCCTTCGCCCGAAGAATCTCTTTCCTGACCCATCCATATTCTCAGATTCGCTTCCCTCTGGTCCGGCGACCGACTAAGGTATCTATCTGGGTTGATGCTTCCCGCCACGATCCCCGCCTCTGATCCCACCTTCACAATTGGCTCGCCTGATGAGTTCTCCACTCTCCCGGCCTCTGGCGTCATGGCTTTCGCTGGCTGCTTTCGCGGCTGCGATCGGATTCTGTGACCGGGCTACGGCTCAGGCCCCCTCGATCGGGGCGATCACTCCCGGAGCTGTGGCTCCCGGACAGCCTGCGACGATCACGATCAACGGCGGCGGTTTGGACGGCGTGACGGCCTTGTGGTCGACCTTTCCCTGCCAGTCGGCTCTGGCTCCGGGCGACATGAACGGCAAGCAGGCCGCTTCTGTGCAGTTCGCCCTGACCGTACCGCCGGAAGCCCCCGTCGGGATTCATGGCGTGCGGGTCTACTCCCCACGCGGCGTCAGCAACCTGAAGCTGTTCTGCGTCGACGATCTGCCGAATGTGGCTGAGGCAGCCGGGAACGGATCGCTGAAGACTCCCCAGGAACTCACGATCCCGTGCGCCGTCGACGGAGTGGTCGACAACCTCACCCGCGACTTCTTCAAGTTCAAGGCCGAAAAAGGCCAGCTGATCACCCTCGAAGTCCTGGCCCGGCGTCTCGGCTCGCCGCTTGATGCCAGCCTCTATATCTACAAAGAGAATGGCACCGAGATCGCCTATAGCGACGATGCCGAGGGCCTCAGCTCCGATCCGCAGATCGCCTTCAAGTCCCCCGCAGCTGGGACCTACATCGTCGAAGTCCGCGACATCCGTTACGCGGGCAGTGGCAACCACCGTTACCGCCTGCGAATCGGCGATTTCCCGGCGGTGCAGATGGCACTCCCCGTGGCTGTGCCGCGCGGCCAGAAGTCCCGCATCGATTTCGCGGGAGTGAGCGTCGATGACGCAGCTCCCGCCTGGCTCGAAGCCGCCGCCGATGCCGCTCCTGGATGGACGGTTGTGAACTCGAAGCGGTCGGGTGGCAAGTCGTCCGCGTTCGCCTACGCTGAGTTGAGTGCTACGGGTGAAGTGATCGACCGCGAGCCGAACGACACGCTCGATCAAGCTCAGGCTCTGACCCTTGGCCAGCAGATCAGTGGTCGTCTCGACAAGCCCAAGGACACCGACAAGTACCGGATCGATGCTAAGGCCGGTCAGCGGTTCATCTTCACCGGACTCACGCGCTCCCTCGCGGCCCCGACCGACATGATCCTGCGGATCCTGGACGCCAAGGGAAATCAGGTTGCAATGGCTGACGATGAAGGCAAGGCGGAAGGCCGCCTGAATTATGCCTTCCCAGCCGACGGCGTCTACTTCCTGGAAGTCGGAGAGCTGAACCGACGTGGCGGCAGCCAGTTTGCCTACCGCGTGGCTGTGGATGAGTACCGTCCCGGGTTCAAGCTGGCTGCGAATGTCGACACGCTGAACGTTCCGGCAGGCGGCACGATTGCTGTCACGGTGACTTCGGCGCGGCTCGATTACGGCGGGCCGATCGATCTCCAACTGACCGGCCTGCCCGCCGGGCTGACCTCGGTGCCGACCCGCATCGGCCCGGGTCTCAACGCAGCTGTGCTGACTGTGACAGCCGCCAAGGACGCCCCTGCTGGAGGTCTGGCCCACGTGCAACTGGTCGGCAAGGCGACGATCGGCGACAAGGTCTTCGAGACAACCAGCGATGTCGAAGAGGCCCTGCGTGGCCAGTGGAGCGGTACCCGCCTGATTCCGCCGACCGTGTCGAAGGCCATGGCTCTCGGCGTCGCTCCCGCTGGCAAACTGGCTCTGCGAACCGAGCCCGCTGAGATCGTCTTCGGCAAGGAGCTGAAGGCCACCGTCAAGGTGATCGCTGAGCGCGGTGAAGGGATCGACGAAGCGATCGCCCTCACAACCGACCCGGCCCAGAACGCCCTCCCCGGCGGAATTGCCCTGGCTCTCAAGCCGATTGACAAGGGTCAGAACGAAGTTGTTCTGGAGTTCACCGCCAATGATCAGGCCCCGCTCGGCCCGTTCACGGTGGTCCTCGTCGCGACTCACAAGAAGGGGAACGACACGGTCACATCCGTCGTCCCTGGCATTGCCTACAAGACCGATGTCCCGTTCACCGTAGCTGTCGCGGGTGGCAACAAGCTCGCTAAGGGAGCCCAGCTGCCCGTCAAGGTGACCGTGACTCGCAACCCGGCCTACACGGGTGAGATCAAGCTGACCATCGACAAGGCGACCGCCGGACTGACGGCTGCCGAAGTGGTGATTCCTGCGGATAAATCGGAAGCGGATCTGGTGCTCAGCGCCGCCGCCGATGCCGCAGCTGGCCCCGCACCAGAACTGCGGGTGAATGCGGTCTCTCCGGCCAATGGAAAGCTGACAGCCTCAGCTCCCATCGCCGGTGTGATCGTGGAGTGAGTGAGGCAAGTAGGACGGGCACTCTGCCCGTCCCCGCTGCGAGTTCGAACGTCTCTGAGGGTGACATGGGAATCCAGATGACTAACTCCTATCGCAAGATGGACGGGCAAATGTGCCCGTCTTACATCGCGGCTCTGCTCCTGGCTCTGTCGAGCCTTCTCCCCGCTCAAGACTCCGCCATCCCGGAACGCCTGGAGGTCACTCCTCCCGCGTTCACGCTGATCGGCGCGCGCGCCAAGCAACAGCTGGTCATCACCGGCCTGTTCAAGGCCAATGATCCCCGCGACGTCACAGCCACAGCCACGATCGAGTCCTCGAATCCGGCCATCGTCCGGGTCGAAAACGGTCAGGCCCTGCCCGTGGCAGACGGAGAAGCCGACCTCAACGTGAAGATGGGCGACAAGGTTGTGACCGCTCATGTCACCGTCAAGGCGTTCGGCACAGCTGATCCGATCAGCTTCAAGACCGAGACGCTGGCTGCGCTGACCAAGGCTGGCTGCAACATGGGGGCCTGCCACGGTTCGCCGTCCGGCAAGGGCGGCTTCCGGCTGTCGCTGCGGGGCTACGATCCGCCGCTCGATATCCTGACCCTCAAGTCCGAGGCCTATGGGCGTCGCACCAATCCGATGCAGCCCGATGAGTCGCTGCTCCTCAAGAAGCCGCTGATGCAGGTGGCCCACGGCGGCGGACAGAAGCTGTTCAAGGGCGACCCGGCCCACGTCACGCTGCGGGCCTGGATTGCAGAAGGCCTGCGTCTGGACCCGGCCGAAGAGCCCGACCTGCTGTCGATCGAGCTGTTCCCGAACAAACGCGTCTTCCAGCCCGCCGGAACCCGGCAGCAGACGGTTGTGATGGGGACATTCAGTGACGGATCGGTTCGCGATGTGACTGCCCTGACCGTCTTCAGCTCCTCCTCCGAGAGCGTGGCCAAGGTCAACGAAAAGGGCCTCGTCGAGAAGCAGGGCCGCGGCGAAACCGCCATCTTGGCCCGTTACCTCGACAAGATGAGTACCTCGTTCCTGACGTTCCTGGATGATGTGCCCGGCTTCGCCTGGAACGACTCGCCCGAGTACAACTTCATCGACCGCCACGTCAACGACAAGCTGAAACAGCTGCGCATCCTGCCGTCGGATCTGTGTACGGACGAAGAGTTCCTCCGCCGCGCCACGCTCGATACGTGCGGACGCCTGCCAACGATCGAAGAGACCCAGGCGTTCCTGAACGACCTGTCGGATGACAAGCGGGCCAAGCTGGTTGATACGCTGATCGAATCACCCGATCACGCCGCGTTCTGGACCTTGAAGTGGGCCGACGTGCTGCGGGCCAATACCGGCAAGCTGACTGCTCCCGGTGTGGCCAAGTTCGACCGCTGGATCTATGACGGCATTCTTCACGATCTGCCGATGGACCAGTTCGCCCGCGACCTGTTGACCGCCAACGGCAGCGTGTTCGAGAACCCGGCCGCCAGCTACTGGAAGGCCAGCCGCGAGCCGACCGACGCCGTCGAGACCACCGCTCAGCTGTTCCTGGGGATCCGCATCCAGTGCGCCAAGTGCCACAACCACCCGTTCGAGCGCTGGACCCAGGACAACTACTACGGACTGGGAGCCGCCTTCGCTCGCGTCGGTCGCAAGCCCGGCCAGGTCGACAACGAAGAAGTGATCTTCCCGGCCCAGGGCGGCGAAGTGACCCAGCCGCGCACCGGCAAGACGATGCCCGTGCATCTGCTGCTCAAGGGCGATGTGCAGGTCCCGAACGATCAGGACCGCCGCGAAGTCTTTGCCGAGTGGCTGACCTCGGCCGAGAACCCGTTCTTCTCAAAGGCTGTCTCGAACCGCATCTGGGGCCACCTGATGGGCCGCGGGATTGTGGAGCCGGTCGATGACTTCCGCGATTCGAACCCGGCTTCGAACGCCAAACTGCTCAATGAACTGGCTCAGCAGTTCGCCGAGCACAACTTCAGCCGCCGCTGGCTGATCAAGACGATCATGGCCAGCCACACCTACCAGCGTTCGTCCCGGACGAACGACTTCAACAAGACCGATGAGATCTACTCGTCACACGCCACGGTCCGCATGCTGGGAGCCGAGCAGCTGCTCGATGCGATCAGCGACGTGACCGCCGTGCCCGAGACGTTCGCCGGAGTCCCTGCCGGGACGCGGGCCACCCAGCTGCCCGAGCCGCCGACCGACAACTACTTCCTGAAGGTATTCGGCCAGCCGCAGCGTGAGATGGCCTGCGAGTGCGAGCGCTCCAGCGAGTCGAACCTGTCACAGGCTCTGCAGATGATCAACGGACCGACGGTGCACAACAAGCTGCGTGCTGACAACGGCCGCGTGGCGACGATGATCGCGGCGGGCAAGACGGACGAAGAGATCATCACGACGATCTACTTGGCCGCTGTCTCCCGTGCCCCAAGTACGGGTGAGCTGGAGACCTCGAAGAAGCACATCGCGAGCGTCCCCGCCGACCAGCGCCGCCTGGCCCTCGAAGACATCGGCTGGGCCGTGCTGAACTCGAAGGAGTTCTTGTTCCAGCATTGATCCCAAGAAGTGCGACGGGCCGATTGGCCCGTCCTGGATGGGTGATCCTGTGAAGAACAGTGGAAGTTGAGCGGGCAACGGAGCGTTCACACTGACAGTCAATTCACAAACCGACCGCTAACAGTTCTTCGATCGAGTACCGGAGGGGAGCGTGTGATGCTCTCTGTGGATCCAAATTTCGTTGTGATGAAGGTTTCTGGGGGCTCCGTCTGTTGCTGAGAATCTGCTAAGAGTTCTGCCGTTCTACGAAGCCTTCCGTATACGGGGCGGCTGCGTCACATTGCAGTACAGTACGGCGTTGCCCGCTTTTCCGACCGGAACAATCGCCCCGGACTGCTTCAGGCAATAGACCATCTTCTGAGCCAGCCACCTCGGGATGGCTGCCTCCCGTGCGACATCCAGGGTTTGAAATGGAGTCGGCAAAGTCGTGGGCAACAGCTGGGCCAGATCGCGAGCCGTTTTGAATGTCTGGCGAGAAACAATCTCCAGTAGCAGCCGGTCCTCGACTCGGAAACTCGGTCCATTGAAACGCCGTTTGGGGCGTGCGATACGGCGTTCTTCCTGTTCCACCATCACCACCTCCAGCTGGAGACGCGGATGCGGGAAGACGGTGCCAAAATGGACCAGCTCCTCGAACAGGTGATACACGGTTCGCCGCAGTGGGCTGTAGCGCCGACTGACAACGGGCCCGTCAGCTTCATCTCGACGAACAATCAGCGTTCGAGCGGCCAGCGGTTTGACCAGTGTCACGCGATGTCCACTCAGCAGTTGAGCGATCTTTGACCGAATCGCCCCGAGCGAGGCCCGCTGGACTTCAATGAGTCGTCCTCGCGCAACAGCATCGATCCGAAAGCCCTCGACCAGAACTTCGCAGTCCTGATCCGAGCCGCCGTAGAGTCCTTTCAGCTGGCGATGCAGACTCGATTCCATGAGTCGCCTGGGCAAGGGGCTGTATTCGCGCGGGAGAGTATCACGCTGCTGGCGTGAACTGCAAGAACCTCTTTTGGCCAAGGCCCCGTGCGAAACGGAATAACCCGTACTCTCGGAGCGATCCTCTTGGGTCTCCCGGTTCTGAGGTGGTGCCTCCCCGATAGCGATGCGTTCATGAACTAGGGTTGGGAGCGGCAAGTTGCCAAAAGGCATCTTTCCCACTCGTGAGGTTCCCGATGCTCCAGCTGTTCTCCCGAAAAAAGCTCTTCGTCAATCGGCACCTGCAGGGGACGATCACCCTGAGGTTCGTTTACTACTGGGTCATTTACCATCTGTCGGTGTGGCACGGGGCCTTCATGTATTTCTTCCTGAAGGAGCGACTCCTGCAGCTGACCGGCGGCGGTCAAATGCGCTCCGTCAAGGAGCTCTATGCGCACTTCATGCACGAGTACACCCCGATCATCGCTGCCGCGGTGCTTCTGGTGCCGATCGTGATCTACGAGCTGATCCGCCAGACTCACCGGTTCGCCGGTCCGCTGGTCCGGTTTTCGAATGCCATGAAAGACGTAATGGCTGGAAAACCGGTCAAGCAGATCAAGCTGCGAGACGGCGACCTGCTGGGCGAATTCGAATCACTGTTCAACGAGTTCCTGGCCTTTCACCATGCCAAGGTGGAAGAGGCTCAGGCCAAGGCGGCCCCTGCCGTGCCCCCCATGACAGCTGCCGAAGAGTCTCAGCTCGTGGCGTCGAACGCCGCGATGTAGTGTTCCACCTGCGGATCGCCATTCCCCCAGACGATCGCAATCACGTCGAATCGACAGCGGTGATTGTCGAGCCGGTTACGATGCAACCACGCCAGCGCCGCCCGAGTCATCTGGCGGCGTTTGTGTTCCGTAATGGCATCCTCGGGGCGCCCCGTGTCCGATTGCGAGCGGGTTTTGACCTCGACGAAAACGATCGTGTCGCCATCGCGAGCGATCAGATCGAGCTCACCCCAGCGGCTGCGACAGTTGCGGGCCAGGATCCGATAACCCTTCTGCTTGAGGAGCCGGGCTGCGAGCCGCTCTCCGCGACTTCCAAACAGCAGGTTCCACCAGCGCTCCGGGAACATATCGGGTATCCAGTTCAGGCAGGTTTCAGGATCGTACGAGCCTCAGCGGCCAGGAAGAATGATCCCGCGACGCAGATCAGGTCGTCGTCGCTGCTCTGCTGTTTTGCCAGCTGGAGGGCTTCGCCCACGGTGTCGCAGGTCCGAATCGGGCAACGGGCCTGCTTCTGGGCGATCTGAGCCAGTTCGTCGATTGGCCACGCCCGGGGGTTAGTCGAATACCGCGTGATGATGATCTCATCAAACGCGTCACCGGCGATCTTGAGCATGACCTCCGCTTCCTTGTCACGCGAGGTGCCGAAGATCAGTGTTCTGCGATCGTGCCAAGTGAACGCGAATGCTCTGCAGAGTTCCTTCATCGAGGCATCGTTGTGAGCCGCGTCCAGAACAATCAGAGGCTCGGTCCCCGCGACTTCCATGCGCAGCGGCCAACTGACTTGCGACAGACCGCGCCGGATCGTCTCATCATCCAGGGGAGAACTTTCCGGTTGCCCACCTGCCAGCTTCTCTTCGGCTAGCACGGCTGCGGTGATAGCCAGGGTGGCGTTGCGAGTCTGGTACTCGCCGACCAGCGGAACGCGAATGTTCGAGATCGTACGATCGCCGATTCGCATCTCCATCGTCCAGCTGGGCAGGCCCTCGGGACCGCTGACTTCATGAGCCTGCATGACTTGGAAGTCACAACCCAGCCACCAGAACGGAGCCCCTCGCTCTTCACAGACCTTGCCAATCGTGTGGAGCAACAGGGGCTTCTCGGATGCTGCCAGACATGTGACCCCAGGCTTGGCGATCCCTGCCTTTTCGATCGCGATCAGCTCGAGTGTGTCGCCGAGCAGACGCATGTGATCGCGGCTGATGTTCGTGATCACCGTTACAAGCGGGGCGCAGAGATTCGTCGTGTCCAGACGCCCTCCGAGGCCAACTTCCAAAACCGCCACATCGCAGCCTGCCTCTTCAAAGACCATCCAGGCCAGCGCCGTCGAAAGCTCAAAAAAAGTCGGTCGAGTCTCTTCAATCTGCTCTAGATCGCTGGCCAGCTCCTGCAATCTGGTAACGAGCCTGACGATGGTCTCCTCCGAGGGGAGCTGACCATTCACGGTCATCCGCTCCTCGAACCGTACCATATGCGGGGAGGTAAACAGTCCCACGCGATGCCCCGCAGCTCGCAGGATCGCCGCCGTCATCACAGCCGTCGAGCCCTTGCCTTTGGTCCCCGTGATGTGGACAACCGGGATCTTCAGGTGCGGATTTCCGAGCCGCTCCAGCAGGGTCGACATCCGCCGCAGCTGAAAATCCGCCGTGGTGTATTTGGAGGTCGGCACCCGCTCGTAGTTGATCCTGCCGAACAAATAGTCGACAGCTGCCTCGTAACTGAGGGAAGGTGTCGATCCACCAGGTGGGTCTGTTGGGATCATCCGCTGAGGAACTGATGAGAGACGGGACAGAATGATTGTAGACAGGGACGCAACGGAAGTCCCGTTGGATTCAGGCAGGCCAGCATCTCTGGCGAGAATCGGAGCTTGTTTGCAAAAGTCCCCGAGAACCGCGAACCTTTAGTGAGCGATGAGGTTCTTCACCTCGTGCAGCCGATGGGCCGAGCGGGTCGTTTCCCGATCGGGTCTGTCGAATCGGAGTTACGGATGCCTTCCCCTCGTCGCGGTCGACCAGGTCCCCACCGACCTCACCGACCGGACCGCAAAACATTGCAGATGTGCAGCCAGGTCCAGCGAACCCTCGATCTGGTTCTGTCTGGCGATTTGGACGACGACCGTCTGCGCGACTTGTACGTGGCGCAGGTGACGCCTGCCCCGGATGCGACCCGCCTGCTGGTGACGGTCGCTCCGCTGGGTTTCGCGAAAGACTTTCGCCCCGACCTTGTGATGACGCGTCTGGCCGAGTGCTCGGGCAAGATGCGGACAGAGCTGGCGCGGGCGATCAACCGCCGGAAGACACCCGATCTGATGTTTCGAGTTGTGATGCCGGATGAAGTCGCACCGACCATGGACCATCACGATGACGATCTGAGTGACGAGGAATGACCGAGTCAGGTTCCACTCCGCACCCCGCCACACCGGAATCCCCGGAGTCTGTAGCCTTGCCTGCTCCGCCAGCTTCGGGACGCCTGCTGGGGATCGACTACGGCGATAAGCGAATGGGGTTCGCGGTTTCGAACCCGGAGCAGACGATTGCCTGCGCCATCGAGAACTACACCCGGCGAACGTCGGCACTGGACCTCCAGCAGATTCGTCGCTGGTGCCAGGAGTACTCGATCCGCGGTTTCGTCGTCGGCCTGCCGATTCATATGAACGGGAACGAGAGTCAAAAGTCTCTCCAGTGTCGGCAATTCGCAGCCTATCTCTATCAAGCCCTGGGGCTGCCGATCGCACTGCACGACGAACGCTGTACGACGGCTGTAGTGCTGGACCAGTTGATCGAGCTGGACGTCTCGCGAAAGCAGCGCAAGAAGAGGGTCGACATGCTGGCTGCGCAGGTGCTGCTGCAGGCCTATCTGGACTCAAAGCAGCCGCTGCGGACTGGCGAGCCGGATGGGCCCTTGTAGCTTCGATTGAGCGCCCAATTGTCATCGCGCGGCCGCTCTGTTCAAATCGTCAGCATGAACGCGACTCGACTGCGCCACTTGATCCCGGTTTTGCTCGCTCTCGGCCTTTTGGCCGGTTGGTACGCCATCACCCGGAGGGCGGGGAACACGCTGGTCGTCTACTGCACTCACGACCTGGTGTATGCCGAGCCGGTCCTGGAGGAGTTCACCAAACGGACCGGGATCGCCGTGACTCTGGTCGGAGACACCGAAGCGACCAAGTCCCTGGGCCTGACCGAACGCCTCCTGCGCGAGGGGCCGCAGACCCCGTGCGACCTGTTCTGGAATAACGAAGTCCTGGGCACCATTCGGCTCCAGCGAAATGGACTGCTGCAGACGTATTCCGGACTAGTCACCCAGCGTTTCCCTGCCAAGTTCCGGGATCCGGGCAACCAGTGGTGCGGCTTCGCCGGGAGAATGAGGGTGTGGATTGAGAGACGAGAGTCGAGAGACGAGAGGCGAGAGCCAGGCAATGTCGCTGGCCAATCTCCATTCGCCATGAGCCAACAGCCCTTCGACTTCTTTTCCCTCAACCCTCAACCCTCAACTCTCAACCGTTTTGCCATCGCCAAACCGCTCTACGGCACAACATTCACGCAGTTCGCGCTACTCTGGAAGCTGCATGGGGCTGAGAGGACGCGGGCTCATCATCAGTCACTTGTGGAGCGCGGGGCCAAGTTTGTGGCGGGAAACGCCATGGTCCGCGACGTGGTGGCTGGCGGGAGCTGTGACTGGGGAATGACCGACACGGATGACGTGTTTGCAGCACTCGACGCGGGGCATGCGGTCTCGATGGAGCCGATCCGGATCGATGGCAAGACAATCTGCATTCCGAACACGGTCGCACTGATTCAAGGCTCCGATCGTCCCGAGGAAGCCCGCCAACTGCTGGAGTATCTGCTTTCCGAAGAGGTCGAAATCCAGCTGGCCGAGACAGCCCGACAGATCCCGCTGGGAACCGTCGCTCCCGAGAAAATCCCCGCCGAGGTTCAGCCGCTCGCCAAGTGGGCGAGTGAGTCCTGGAACGTGGCGGATGCCGCCG
>Ga0315901_10007635_pt1 | contig 12730 bp, 15 predicted proteins | sample LakEriMetagenome_10_FD_203761 | JGI IMG/M metagenome (GOLD analysis project Ga0315901, IMG submission 203761) | Freshwater fungal communities from buoy surface, Lake Erie, Ohio, United States - Buoy 2 MA116 | ecosystem: Environmental > Aquatic > Freshwater > Lake | place: USA: Lake Erie, Ohio... | reverse complement strand
CCGCTGTCTGCGGCGGCGACCACCGGCGTGGTCTTCCCCATCTTCTTGGCGACCATCGGACCGATCACCGTCGCGCCAAGGGCGCCACCAACGACCAGCGCCCCCACAGCGACACCCAGTAGAACGGGCATCTTGGGCTTGGCGGGCGCTTCAGGTTGGGCAGCAGTTTCGTTGGTAGCCATGTGCAGAAAGGGACAAAGGTGTATTCGACGGGTCCGCTTTAAAGCATCGGTCGTGCCAGAAGCGACGTCATCGGTAGAAAAGACTGATAACTACAACTTCTGCAACAACTTACGCTGTTTCGCCGGTGGCGCGACCCTCACAGCGCCGCCACGCTGGACACCCGGCAAAAGCTGCGGGCGCCCCCAATTCCGGCATTTTCTGCCGTTTTCGGCGACGGGAACGGCGAGCGGCCCGCCACCGTCCCACGGGGAGACGATGCCGGGCCGCTTTTCGGTCATTTTGACCGATTAGCGTTACCGCTTCACGTTCATCAGTTCCTGAAGCATCTCGTCGGAGGTGCTGACCACCTTCGAGTTGGCCTGGAAGCCGCGCTGGGCGACGATCATGTTCGTGAATTCCTGCGCCAGGTCGACGTTCGACATTTCCAGGGCGCCGCTGGTCAGCTGTGACTGCGAGCCTTCGAGGGCGAAGCCGAGGACCGCGCCGCCGGAGTTGGCCGACTCCTGGTACATGTTGTCGCCGATGCGGAGCAGGCCGCTCGGGTTGTTGAAGTCGCCGAGCACGATGCGGGCGAGCGGGTTGGTCGTGCCGTTCGTGAAGAAGCCGGTGATGAGCCCGAAGCGGTCGATCGAGAAATTCTCCAGGGTACCCGCCGTGTAGCCGTTCTGGTCGCGGAGCACGGCCGTCGAGGAGGTCGACGCGAACTGCGTCAGGCCGTTCACGCCGCCGCCGAGCACGAGGTCGATCTCCACCGGGTTGGCGCCGGGGACGGCGAAGTTGAGCGACGCCGAGACGTTCGTGTTGATGATGCCGGTGCCGTCGAAGGTGAAGGTGCCGGAGTTCTCGCTGGCGGTCGCCGTCGTCGGGCTCATGAAGTAGGCCACCGAGATTTCCGAGTTCGACGGCATGCTGGCAGTGAACTGCAGCGCCGGAGGTGGTCCGGCTGCGACCGAGAAGTCCGTCGGTGAGCTGAACTCCACGCCCGTCGAGCTGTACACCTTCACGTTTTCCGGCAGGATTTCATAGCCGGCGGGTGGGGTCGGCAGCGCGATATCGGACGGCGGGGAGGCGCTATCCGTGGTCACGTCAAACGTCTGCGCCGACGCGATCGGGTCGATGCGCCAGTCCCACGTGTTCGGGCTGGTCTTCCACATCTGCAGCTTGACGTCGTGCTTCGTGCCCTGCGAATCGAAGACGGCGATCTGCGTTTCGGTCCACGCCTTCTCATTGGCGGGAAGCGCACGGACGAGCGGGTCGGTGAAATCACCCTGGAACACCGGCGCCGAGGCGCTCAGGTTGCCTGCCAGTTTGATCTCAGAGGTCGGCTTGGCCGACACCTTCTGGCCGAAGGGGAGGCGGATGTCCTGAATCCCGTCCTGCAGCACACCGTTCTCATACATGCGCCCCTGCACGATGAAGCCGTTGGCTGGCGAGACGAGCTGGCCGAGCGCGTCCACCTGGAAGTTGCCGGCGCGGGTGTAGTAGCTCTGGTTGCCCTTACGAACGACGAAGAAGGAGTCACCCTGAATCGCGACGTCCGTGTTGAGGCCGGTCGTCTCCAGGTTGCCTTGGCTGAAGACCTGGTCGATCGATCCGATCTGCATGCCCAGACCGATCTGGATCGGGTTGATACCACCCTGATCGCCGGGCGGACGGCTCGCGCCCTGCAGGAGCTGCGCAAAGCCCTCCTTGAAGGTGACGCGGCCGGCCTTGAAGGCGACCGTGTTCACGTTGGCGATGTTGTTACCGATGACGTCCATGCGGACCTGGTTGTTGCGCAGGCCGGAGACGCCGGCATAGAGCGAACGAAGCATTCGGGTGTGTCCTCTGGTTGAGTCGCGTTCAGCGGGGATTCAGCGGGAGTACAGCGTGACCGGAATCGGTCAGCTGCGCAGCTGGATGAGCTGGGCCATCGGCAGCTGCATGGAATCGCCGATGAGGAGGATGGGGTTGCCGTTGTCGTACTTCATGCCGGTAATCCGTCCGGCCGTGTACGTCTTTACCGATTGATACGGGCCGCCATCCGTTGCGACCTCGAACTTGTACTTGTAGGTCCCGGCGGGGAGCTTGGGCTCCCACGTGTAGTCGCCAAGTTCAAACGACTGTTGCCCGGGCTTGACCTGTCCAACCGATGCGACACCGACCGTGCGCCCTTGGGCGTCGGTCACCGTGATGCGCCCGGTGCCGGCGAGCGATCCGGTGTCCACCACGATGGTGCCCTTGCCGGCGCGATCCACGAAGGTGGTATCGCCGGCGGCCACGCCGATCTTGCCGACGGTCCCCATCGCCATCTGCCCTTCGATGAGCTGGGCGAGTTCGTCGGAGCGTTCGGTTTGCGTCTTCTCGAGCGATTCGATCGCCGCCTTGGTATCGGCTTCGGCCGCAGCCTGGGCCTCGAGCGACTTGTTCATCGTGACCAGCTGCTCCACGGTGGAGAACTGCGCGAGCTGCGCGGCCATCTCCTTGCCGTCCATCGGATTCAGCGGGTCCTGATTCTTGAGCTGCGCGACAAGCATCTTGAGGAACTCGTCACGCCCCATCGCCTTCGAGTTCGTCGGCAACGCGGCACGCGGGGCCGACGGCTGCGCCGGTCCCGTCACCGGGGGCGGCTCCGTGGTTGCGTTGTACCTCGCCGGAGCCAAGGCACGGGCTGTGTCGATCATTACTCCACTCCCTTCAGGTAGTTCAGGAAGCGTTCGCGATCCTGCTGCTGGCGCTCCTGCTGCTCACGATCGTTGCGATCACGAGCCGAAGGCTCGCGCCGCGCGTCGTCCTGCCGATCGTGCTGACGGGTTGCGCGCTCCCGGTCCTGACTCGCGCTCGTGTCGGTGTTCGACGTCGAGGTGGAGCCGGCCAGCGCCAGTGCGTCTCGGTCGCCGATGCCGGAGACCCCCTCGGGGGCGTCCGGTGCACGGCCACTGATTCGCACCGAGTCCGCGTCGAGGCCGTGTCGCCCCAACGCGTCCTGCAAATCCGCAGTCTGCATACGCAAACGGTTTGCCAGATCCGCGTCTGTGACGATAGAGGCGTTTATTGTGTTACCGCGCATGTCGATCGTGATGCGCTCCGACGGGCCGTTTTCATTCGGGAGATCGAGCGTGACGCGCGAAACGGGCGCGTTGTTCGCGCCGGCGCGGAGCTGGTCGATGTCGGCGATGCGCTGGCTCTGATCGACGCCCGGCACGGCACGCGTTGCCGCTGTCGGGTCGATCGTGCCGGCAAAAGTCGCCGAGGCATTGAGACCGAAGGTGCTCGGGACCAGGTCATCGCGGCGAGCGCTGTCGCCGTCCTGCCGCGACTCGCGGTGTCCCGAATCCGAGGCCAGCTGCGACGACAGCGTCGAGGCCATCATCGGCGACGCCGCCGAAGCCGAGGAGGCGACGCCGGCGACTCCAGCGATGCCGGCGATGCCGGCCACACCCGCCGGGCGGGCCTGACCCGTCTGGGCTTGGCCGTTCACCGACGCCATCATGTTGGCCGACGATCCTGCGTCCGTCACAGCGGCGCCACGCGGCAGCTCGAGATGCCCGGGGTCCTTCATGCCGAGGGTCCGGAGCCCTTCCTCACGCGCGATCTGCTGCAGACGGGCGTAGGCCTCGCTGTTGCCGTAGCTGCCATCGATGATCACATCGACGGCTTCGCCACGCGTGTGCGCGGAATCGCGCGTCCAGGTCACGACCTGACCATCGCGTGAGCGCCCCTGCTCGAACAGCCAATCCTGACGCTCCTGCGAGCGCACGCTCTCCACCACGCGCACGTCATGTCCGAACTCGGCCTGCATGCGCTCCATCACGCGCTCCAACTTGCCGCGCAGCTCCGGCGCAACGTCGGAGAGGTCGCGGGTGGCCGTGTCAACGGCGTGCGTGGCGTTGCCTGCCGCACCATTGGCCAGCTGGACTCCGGCTGCCGTGCCGGCCTTCGCCAGCAGCGCATCCAGCGTCGCGCGCATGTCGGCGCCCTGCGTGTCGCCCAGGGCGAGCAACTGCTCGACGCTCGTCCCGCGCTGCGTCGCCGTGCGCGCAAGCGCGGCCAACGTCAGCGCCCCGCCCCGCGAACCGCGTGATGAGGCCAGCGCGGCCAGCGCCGACGTGCTGTCGCCGCCGGCGACTCCATTCGGCGTTGCCGACAAGAGCCCATACCGTAGCGCCTCGGCCGCTTCAGCCGAGCCGGCCGCATTCGCGCCTTGAGCACCGGCGAGCAGGCGGTCTACGAGCGACGCGCCTTCCGGCGGCAGCTGCTTCACGAGGTCGGCGCGCAACTGCGGATTGTTGCCGGCAAGCAGTGCGAGGACCGCCGAGAAGTCGGCGGCACTCGTACCGTCTGTCGATGACGCGTCATTCGCGCGGACCACGTCATCGGTGCGCGAGGTGCGCGCCGGCCGCTGCGACGGAAGAGACGAATTGAGAGACATCAGTGGTGAGCTCACGGGTTCACGCTGCCCGGCGCCTTCGGCGCGGTTCCCTTGGTGATGGCGGCGGCACGGGGCGCCGGCATCGCGGTGAGAATGGCGGCGGCCTGGCGATCGTTCATCTGGCCGAGAATCGTGCGGATGTCAGTGTCGGTCATCTGATCCAGCACCTTCGCGGCATCCTTCGGCTGCATGGCGCCGAAGATCTTGGCAAGGCGCTGCTCGGGCATGGTGGTCGTGACGGCCGACTCCTTCGCGGTCTTGGCGAGCGCCGCTGCCGCATTGGTCGTCAGCTTGTCGGCACTTTTGGGTGCGGGGGCCGGCGCCGCCGCGGCAGGCTTTGCTTCCGCCTTGGCTTCCGCCTTCGCCTCCACCTTGGCTGCTGCAGCCGGCTTGGCCTCCGCCTTCGCCTCATGTCCCGCGTCCTTCTTCGGTTCGTGCTCGGGCGCCGCATGGCCGGCTGGCTCGTGTGTGCCTGATGCGGAATCCGCGTGCGCCGCTTCGAGGGCCCGGAGGCTGTCGGCCGGCGTCAGCGGTTCGGCGTGGCTGCTATCCGCCGGCGCTTCTTCTTCCGCCTTCTTCAGCGAATCGGCTACCGCCTTCACGCTGTCGGCCACGTGGGCCGAATCGGCGGCGAACCGGGCAGAGGCGTTCATGTACGAGTAGCCGGAGCCGCCCGCGAGGCCGACGAGAAGACCCACTACACCTGGAATGATCAGAGGCTTCATGACTGCGAGTCCTGGTTATTCGTATCCGTCTTGCGTGCGAACTGCATGAGGGCCACCTCGTCCATCAGGAGACGGTCCTTCTGCGCTTCTTCCGCGCGCCAATGTTCGGCATGCCGATCCTTCAGGCGGTCCAGTACGCGACGATCGCGCGCGGCCACTTCGAGGCGGGCCTTTGCTTCGTCAACGACGATTTCCGCCGCCTTGAGGTCATCATCCGCACGCTCGAGCCGCGCATCGAGCGCGTCGATCGCCGCACCGAGCTGCATCAGATGGCCGATGCGGGGGCTTGAGACCGTGGCCGACTCCAACTGCGAGCGCGAATCCGACCGCATCGCGGCCAGGATGTCCTTCGCTTCCTGCGCCTTGTCCGCTTCGGCTTGCGCCGCCGCCAACGCGCGCGCCTTGGCCTGCTCGGCCTGCTCGCGCAACTCGAGAATCCGCTGCAACCGGAACTTGAAGCTCACATCGTCCTCCGGCTGGCCTGGATCGACTGTTCGATCTGCTCGCCGATCTGCGCGAGCGCCATGTACGTGTCGCCGTAGGGCGACGTGTCACTGGGCTTCTGCTGCAGGAAGTCGAGCACCTTGTGGCGATACTGGATCGCGGCGTCCACATAGGGATCCGATCCCCGCTGGTACGCACCGACCATGATCAGGTCTTCCTTTTCGCGATACGCCGCTTCGAGGCGGAGCATGGCGCCGCCGCTCTTCTTCTGCAGGTCGTTCGTGATCAGGTCCTTCACACGACTCTTCGAGTCGAGCACGTCGATGGCCGGAAAGTGATTCTGCGCCGCCAGGCGACGCGTCAGCACGATATGCCCATCGAGAATCGAGCGGGCCGCATCGGCGACCGGCTCGTTGAAGTCGTCACCGTCCACGAGGACGGTATAAATGCCGGTGATGCCGCCCCGCTCGCCGTTGCCCGCGCGCTCGAGGAGACGCGGCAAGTTCGCGAATACCGACGGCGGATAGCCCTTGGTCGTGGGCGGCTCGCCCGTCGCCAGACCGATTTCGCGCCAGGCCATCGCCACACGCGTCACCGAGTCCACCATCAGCAGCACCTGCTTCCCCTGATCGCGGAAATACTCGGCGATCGCCGTCGCCACCAGCGCACCACGCGCACGCACCAGCGCGGCCTGATCACCGGTCGCCACGATCACGACCGAGCGGGCCAGCCCTTCCTCGCCCAGCGAATGTTCGATGAATTCCCGGACTTCCCGTCCGCGCTCGCCAAGGAGCGCGATCACGTTCACGTCGGCCTGCGCATGACGCGCGATCATGCCGAGCATGGTGGACTTGCCGACGCCGGAACCGGCGAAGATGCCGACGCGCTGCCCGCGACCAATCGTGAGCAGCCCATCGATCGCACGAACCCCGGTCTCCATCGGCCGATCGATCGTTTCCCGCATCAGTGGGTTTGGCGGTTCGGCCGCGAGCGACACGCGATCGGTCGTCTCGAGCTTCCCCTTGCCGTCGATCGGATGACCGAGGCCGTTCAGCACGCGCCCCAGCAGCGCCTGGCCGACATCCACACCGAAACTGCGACCGAGCGGCTGCACGATCGCCCCGGCATGAATGCCATCCAGCTCGCCGAGCGGCATGAGCAGCACGATGCGCTCGTTGAACCCCACCACTTCCGCGAGCACCGAGCGGTCGCGCGAGTGATTCGTGATGCGGCACAGCGAACCCAGCCCCACGTCGATCCCGGTCGCTTCGAGCACGAGGCCAACGACCCTCGTGATGCGTCCATAGACGCCAACGCGCTCCGTCTCCTCGAGACGCTGCGCGAAGATGTCGAGCACCGACGGCTCGGCGGACGCTTCGTGGAACGACATCAGGCGAGAATCCCGCCAATGGCGCGGTAGGCCCGCTCGAGCGCCGTATCCACGCGGCCATCGATGATGCGATCACGCCCTTCGGTCAGGCAGCCGCCGCGCGCAATCGACGGATCCGCCATCCAGCGGATCGTGCGACCGGCGACCGTACCACCCGGCTGCTCCAGCACGCCGCGGCACGCCAGCAGGTCCTGCGGATGGAGACGAACCGTCAACTCCTGATCGGCTGGAAACTGCGCGAGCGCCCGCGTGACCATCTCGTGGAGGAACGAGGGGTCCACGACCACCTCACGCTGCACGATGTGCCGGGCGACCATCACGGCCAGCGCCGCGATGTTCTCTTCCGCATTCGTGATCCAGCGCGCTTCCCCCTGCTGCACCGACTGCGCCGCGGCCGTAATGGCCCGCATCGCCGACGAGAGTTCGGCATCCAGCGCGTCGCGCGCAGCCTGTTCGCCCTCGGCGAACCCTCGGGCGTAGGCATCGGTCTGGATGCGCGCCACTTCGGCCTCGAACTGGGCTGCCTGATCGGCGGCCAGTTCTTCCGTCGAAAGTTCCGCGGCCGGCATCGGCACGCTCGGCGTCGACGCCATGAAGACGTCGTGCGCGACGAACTCATCGAGTGACCAGGCCGTGGCGTGCATCGCGCGATCCGATGATGGCTTAGATGATGACATCGTCCGATCCGCTGCTCAGCACGATCTCGCCCGTTTCCTCGAGCGCCCGCACCTTCGACACGATCTCGGTCTGGGCCGCTTCGACGTCGCGCATCTTGACCGGACCGAGGAACTCCATCTCTTCCTTGAGCCCCGTGACGGCGCGCTGGGACATCGTGCCCATGATCTTGGCCTTGAGCTCGTTGCTCGCCGCCTTGAGGGCCAGCGCCAGCTGCTTGACGTCGACTTCGCGGAGGAGGCGCTGCAGCGACTTGTCGTCGAGCGAGGAGAGATCCTCGAAGACGAACATGAGGTTCTTGATCTGATCGCTGAGTGACGGATCCTTTTCCGACACCAGGTCGAGCACTTCCTTTTCGAGCGACGAGCTGACGAGGTTGAGGACCGCCGCGACCGCGGCCGGACCGCCCACGCTGCTCATGCCCTGCGAGAACGACAGATCGGACTCGCTGCCGATGGCCCGCTCCACGAGCGAGATCATTTCGGGCGAGACCTTTTCCATGCGCGCAATGCGGAACATCACCTCGCCGCCGAGCGCCGGCTCGAACTCGCGGATGATGGCGGCCACGTGGGCCGGATCGAGGTGCGCCAGAATCAGCGCGATCGTCTGCGGGTGCTCACCGCGCAGCGTGCTGCTGAGCTGCTGCGGGTCGGCACGACGCAGGCGACCGAAGCGATCGCTGTCGGCGAGCTGCCCTTCGATGCGCTTGAGGATTGACTGGGCCTTGGCCGGGCCAAATGCGCGCTAGAGCACGTCCTTGGCAAACTCCACTCCGCCGGCGGAGATCGAGTCAACGCCAAGCGTCGTCTCGAGCCATTCGGTCAGGACGGCATCGATGGTCGCTGGCGGAATGCGATCGAGCTGCGCCATTTCGAGCGCGACGATTTCCGCTTCATCCGGATGCAACGCGCCGGTGATCGTCGCAGCGTGCTCCGAACCGATGGCCATACACAGGATCGCCACCTTCTGGCGTCCAGTGAGGCGCTCCGGCGCCCAGCGATCAGCGTTGGCTTTGGCGAGAGGGATCATGGAGGTGCTCACTGACGCAGCCAGCTACGGACGACGCGTACGGCGGCTTCCGGTCGCTGTTCAACGGTGGCGATCGCCTGCTCACGCTCCGGCGTGGTCGGCGGCGGCGGGAGGACGATGGTGCGGCGCTGCGCTTCGAGTGCCGCCTGCTGATTGAACCCCTCGTCGTTCGCCATGGCGAGCTGCATCTCCGTGCTGGCGGGCAACTCGGCGTAGGCCGGGGCCTGAGCGAGAGCCGCTTTCTGTTCGGCCGCCGCGAGCAGTTCCTGCTTCGACGGCTTCTTCGGCTTGAGCATGAACACGGCGACGAGGCCGAGCACCAGCAACACGCCGAGCGCGGCCAGGGCAACGACCGGCTTCGGGTTCTGCTGAATCTTCCCAAGCAGGTCGGTGGGCGCCTGCTCCGCCGCCTCCGTCGCTGCGACGGCCGGCATATCGAAGGGCGCGCTCACCACCGAAATCATGTCGCCGCGCAACGAGTCGACGCCGAGCGCGTTGCGCACCAGCGATTCGATACGGACCAGTTCTTCCGGCGTCCGCGCGGTGACGACCGGCGTCGGCGGCACCTGCGCGGTGCTGTCGGCGGCGGGGATCGTGACTTTGTCGGCGATGAGGACGGCGACCGTGAGCTTCTTCACGTTGCCGATCGCGCCGCTGAAGTTCTCGACGCTCTTCGTGTTCTCGTACGACGCGGCCGACGTGCTGTACGCGGCGCCCTGCTGCGGGGTGCTCGGCGTGACTTCGGCCTTCTGCTCCGTGGCGAGCGCCTGGCGCTCCGGGTCCACGGCCTGCACCGTGCGCTCGACCTTGTCGAAGTTGATCGCCGCGGCAACCTGGACGCGCGCGTTGCCGGCACCGACGAGGCTCATCAGGAGCTTGTCGGCCTTCTGTTCCATGTACGTTTCGACTTCGCGCTGCACCGCGAGCTGACGGCTCGAGAGGCCGGCGAGTGAGCCTTCATCCTGCATGGTGAGCGCTTCGCCGCGCTCGTCCACGATCGTGACGCGCTCCGGCTCGAGGCCACCGACGCTGCTGGCGACGAGGCTCGCGATGCCGCGCACGACATCATCGCTCGGACGCGAGGCGCCGAGCATCGCGAGGGTGACCGAGGCCTTTGAGGGGCGCTCGTTTTCCTTGAAGAGCTGGTCGTCTTCGAGCGCGAGGTGTACTTGGACGCTCTTCACATCCTTCATCTTGCCGATGGTACGCTCGAGTTCTCCCTCGAGGGCGCGGCGGTAGTTCACCTTCTGGGTGAAGTCCGTCATCCCCCAGGTCGGCTTGTCGAACAGCTCGAGCCCGGGCTGGCCGCCATTCGGAATCTCGCCGGCGGCGAGGTCCACGCGGGCGCGCGCCAGGTCGGCGCTTCCGACCATGATCGTGGTGCCGGTCGCGTCGAGTTCGTACGCGATCCCCGACTCCGTCAACTTGTCGGTCATCGTCTTGACGTTTTCGACCGGCACGTTGGCGTAGAGGGGGACCATCGTCGGGCGCGTGGCCCATTGCGACACGCCGAAGACGGCGGCGGTGACGATGACACCGACGGCGATGATCGCGGCTTGGCGACCGCCACCGAGGCGGCCCATGAGGGAGTCGAGCAGGGGATTCATCGGTCGGATCAGGATTGCATGCTGATGACGCTGCGGTAGGCCTCAACGACCTTGTTCCGCAGTTCGATCATCATGTCGAGGGCGATACCCGCTTCTTCCTGCGCGGCCATCACCTGATGGAGTTCCACATTTTCGCCATTGGCGAAGGCTTGCACCATCTCACTGGCATTGTCACGGGTCGCGGAGACTTCGTTGACGACGCGCGTGAGCGTGTTGCCGAACGAATTCTCGCCGGTGCCGACCGGCACCTGCTTCGTCAGGCCGCGATCCTGCCCAAATTCGGGGAGGGCACGGGTGAGGAGGTCGAGACGCGTCTGCATGGGTGGGATGAGTGGAGGCGAGCGGAGAGGTCGGACTTAGGCGCGAACGTCGAGACGGATACCGCGGGCTGCGGGTGGCACCGGGTTGGTCACGTCCTTGATGCGGCTGTAGGTGAGCGGGCCGAGGGCGGCGGTCTTCGCGAAGAAGTTCCGCTCCTCGGTGGTCAGCACACTCCAGAGCGCCGGATCGGTGCCGGCCGGTGCTTCGGCGGGGACCACGCTCTGCGGCGTGGCTTCGCCGACGATTGGCGTCTGCGGCTTGAGCGCGGCGGCCTGATTGGCCTTGGCGAGGGTGGCGCGATCGATCCCCTGCCGCGCCTGATTCGCCTGCTCGGCGCCCGTCTGCTGCGCGCGCGCGGCGTCGGTGCTACCGGGCTGCGGGCGCATGGCGCCGTAGCTCGAAGGCAGGTTGGAGGAGAGGCCGTTGATGCTCATGGTCGGGACGTCGGTGGGTCAGCGAGTGAAGTGGGCGGCGGGCGGGGCGTCGCGGGTCGGAGAGGAGGAGGAGTGACCTCGCGCCGCCCCGGTCCCGCCGCTGTGTCTTAGATGTCGAGGGCGGCGCGGAGCATGGTTTTGGCGGTCTGGAAGACCGCGGCGTTCGCTTCATAGATGCGTTTCGCATCGAGGAGCTTCACCAGTTCCTGCGTTGTATCGACGTCGGGGTAGCGGACGTAGCCGTTGGCGTCGGCGTCGGGGTGCCCCGGCTCGTACACCAGGCGGCCTTCGCCCTGATCTTCGGCGATGCCGGCGACGCGGACGCCGTATTCACCCGAGAGGGTGCTGGACGGGTCGGCCGAGTTGGGGATGACCGGGACCGTGATCGCGCGGGGCGCGTCTTCGGTGACCGGGACATCAAAGGCGGGGGACCCGAAGACGCCGCGTCCCGCGGTGGCGGGGGAGCCGAGGACTTCGGCGGCCGGGGCGCCCGGGTTGAACATCGCGGTGGCCGAGGAGGCGGACTGCAGCACGACCTCGCGCCGCTTGTATGGCTGGCCGTCTGCGCCGCGGGTGACGTCGGCGTTGGCGATGTTCTGGGCAATGGTTTCCATGCGCTGACGCTGGGCGCTGATGCCGCTGGCGGCGATGCCGAGGGAGCGGAACATCGGGCGGATCGTCTGGCCGCCGGGGATCGGGAGGAGCGCCGGCATGCGGATCGGGTTGATCGGCATCAGGCGTTACCCCCGCCCTTGATGGCGGTGCGCAGGGAGGAGTAGGTCTTTTCGAGGAGGCGCGAGGTCGCGAGGAAGCGGAGCTGCTCGTCGGCCAGGGCCGTCATTTCTTCTTCCACGTTGACCGGGTTCACATTGGCCTGAGCGGCGCCGGCCTTGGCTTCGAGGGAGAAGCCGTCGCCGTTGTTCAGGGTCGCCTTGGAGACGCGATCGGCGATGCCGCGGGACCGCTCGACGCTCTTGTCGAGCGCTCCTTTGAGCGGTGAGGCGTTGGTAGTGCGATCGATGAGTCCGAAGAGCATGGTGAGGTCCCGGGGTGAGAAAGCGAGGTGATCCGGGGCCGGGTAGAAGCAAGGGTCGGGCCAGAATGGTTGAGGTTGGCGGGCGAAGCCTTGTATAAAGTTTGTAAGCTGTTGATTAGCAAATACTTACAATATTTCGCCAGCGGCACAGCGTGAGTCGGATCGATCGTATCGGTGACGAGCGATCCGCGCCCACCGGCAGGAATTTCCGGCTGGTGAGCAGCAAGATTGTTCGCCGAATGGGCGCTTGAGCTAGGCGGAAACTTCTTCCGCCATTTCCCGTGATGTAACATCCGGCGTACGAGTTCCATCTATATAGGGACGCGTCCGTATGCCAGCCTCAACCGTGGCATGCGATCTGCAGAGATCGCTACGCTTTGTTGGACCACGCCACTTTTAGCCCCACAGTCATGTCGACCTCGTCCGTCCCATCCACCGCCGTCCGCATTCCCAGTGTTCAGGCAGGGGCCGATGG
>Ga0315901_10007631_pt1 | contig 12733 bp, 9 predicted proteins | sample LakEriMetagenome_10_FD_203761 | JGI IMG/M metagenome (GOLD analysis project Ga0315901, IMG submission 203761) | Freshwater fungal communities from buoy surface, Lake Erie, Ohio, United States - Buoy 2 MA116 | ecosystem: Environmental > Aquatic > Freshwater > Lake | place: USA: Lake Erie, Ohio... | reverse complement strand
ATTTCAGGAGCTGGCCCCCGATGGCGAAGGAGCGCCTGTTGCCGCGTCAGACCGTGGAACAGGGGGTATGCAACCCGTTCAACAATCAGCAGAAGAAGGAGGTGTTGCTGCAATCGAAGCAAGGGTCTGGCCGCTTTCTGGAAAACCAGCGGCGTTGAGCGAAAGGGCTTTCGGGCTTCGCGGGTTGTTTCGGAAGTATTTGTTATTGAGAAGAGAGATTGGGCAATTTTCCCTTGCGGAGCTCCAGCATGCTCTGCAGCACGAAGGGGCAATGGCCGTTCTGGATAACTTCATCGAAAAATATTTTCTGACCAGGCCGGTAAATAATGCATAGTTATCCCGGAGGAGTTGAGTTAATCTTTTCCGATTGTTTTCATAAGGGATTTCGGGAGCTCTTCTGCTGCCGGGAAGGCTACAATTTCTATCCTTCGGTTCTTTGCTTGTCCCTGTTGGGTTTCATTGGACATCAGCGGGGCGAACTGTCCTTTTCCGGCAGCGGTAAGCCGGCCTGAGTCTATTTCAAAGTCACGGATAAACGCCCTTGAAATTTCTGCTGCCCGCAGCACGGTATAATCCCATTCGTCGGATACTACTTTTCGGGGTACAGGCTGATTATCGTGGTGGCCAATGACCCATATAAAATACTGGGGGTAAACGGCAAGTACCCTGGCAACACTGCCGAGGATTTTTTTGCCCTGCAGTTCCACCTTATTCGTGATGCCTGGCTTAAAGAGCGCCTGTTCATCCAGGACTATCCTTAGCTGTTGGTCTTCCAGGATTAGCGAGTAAGTATTTTGCGGATACTGCTGTAAGGAATCTTTCAGGGATTGCAGGAGCCGTTCCAGTCCGGCGTTTCGGTTTGCTAAAATAGAATCAAGCGTAAGGATCAGCAGTTGCTGGGCGTTCATCAGGGAGTCTTTAATTTGGATCGCTGTACTCAGCCCGGCCTGAAGTTTAGTTGCCTGCGAACTGTTATTTTGCAACTCGGCTTTTAGCGTTTCTATTTTTGCCTGAAGCTGGCCCTGCATTACTGCCAGGGCATTATTTTCCCCTTTTTTTTCAGCGAGTTGCAGTTCGAGGGCCTGGATTTGCTTTTGAGCGGCCATCAGCTCGTCGCGGACGAGGGATATGCGGGTTTCGTAGGCTGCTGAAGTTTCGAGCAGTTTTTTTTTGCTGATACAGGCAGTAGAGGCCATGCACAGGAAAAGCAGCAAGGGCAGTATTTGTCGGTTCATAGCCCTATATTATTGCAGTCGGAAGCTAGCGGCACCCAGAAGGCCGATATCTGTGAATACGGAGACGCGGTAGAACCCTGGCCGTAAGCGGTCCTCGAGGTCGTGGGTAAAAGAAAGGCGCTGGCTTGCGGTAATATTCACATCCCTGGCTCTTGCGGCAATCAGCTCCACGACCTGCCCATTGACGACTGACTTAACGGGGATCCCGTTACCGGAAATTGGTACGCCCTGCTCATTGGTAATCACAAGGTAAAGCGGTCGGATTCCCCGGTATTTGTCGGGGATATTGGCCAGGTCGAAGGTCACGAGAATACGCCTGGCTTTGGAGGATTTAGCGGTAGCGACGGGTCTGCGTTGTTCTACTTCGACTTGAAAAGCGGTAGCCTGGAAGCTGGGCACGGTCATGCGCAGGAGTTCGTCCTGAATGGTTTGGTTAAGTTTGGCGAGTGCCGCTTTTTCGTCCTGAGCGATGGAGAGGTCGCGCTCCAGGTCTCCGGTACGTACCCTGAGGGAATCGTTTTCTGCCTGAAGTTGTCCGATGACGTTTTCCAATTCGGCCTTAGAGGTTAGGAGGACCTGGATTTCGGCGCGCAGGCTGTTGATTTGTGTGTTGGCATTGTTTTTGGCCCGGTTCGAAGCCTGGACGATTTTTTGTGCCCATTTAGCTTCGGAGGCTTCAAAAGATTCTTTTAGCGACCGATTCTCTGCGGAGAGGTCGAGATAGGCTTTTTGTAAGCTATCTACCTCCCAGGCCAGTTCTTCTTTAAGCCGGTTTACCCCGTCGAGTTCATTTTCTGCACGTTCCTTTTCCGTGCGTATATTCTTTACAGCGATGGTTTGCCTGATTCCTATGAAGCTTGCACCTAACAGGGCGAGCAGGAGGATAATGAGCAGTATTGGAGATTGTTCTCTTTTTTTCATGGTATTATATTGAAATCTTTTTGGGCAATCTTCACAACATCAATTATTTAAAAAAAGTGGCCGGGCTGTAAAAATAAAAAAAGATCGGAATTATTTTGTCGGGGATATAGATTATGATGTCTGGAGAACAGGAATACAGGAATATTGCATCAAGGGTTACATATTTCTTCTATACTGGCCGCCCACATTATAGAGGGCATGGGTGACCTGTCCGAGGGAGCAGTGTTTTGAGGTTTCCATGAGGGCTTCGAAGAGGTTTCCATTCTCCACTGCGGTCCTTTGAAGTTGGTCGAGCATAGCGGGTGCCCGATCTGCTTCGGCAGTTTTTAGCTGTTGAAGGGATGATATCTGGCCTTGTTTTTCTTCCAGGGTTGCACGGATGACCTCCTGGGGGAGTATAGTTGGGGAGCCTTCTTTACTGAGGAAGGTATTGACCCCGATGATCGGATATTCCCCGCTGTGTTTCAGGGATTCATAATAGAGGCTTTCTTCCTGGATTTTTGTACGCTGGTACATTGTTTCCATGGCGCCGAGCACGCCCCCGCGTTCGGAGAGGCGTTCGAATTCCAGGAGTACGGCTTCTTCTACCAGGTCGGTAAGGGTTTCGATGATAAAAGCGCCCTGCAGGGGGTTTTCATTTTTGGCCATTCCAAGTTCCCGGTTGATGATGAGCTGTATGGCCATGGCCCTGCGTACACTTTCTTCTGTGGGGGTAGTGATTGCTTCATCGTAGGCATTGGTGTGGAGGGAGTTACAGTTGTCGTAGATGGCGTAGAGGGCCTGTAGTGTAGTGCGGATATCGTTAAAATCAATTTCCTGGGCATGGAGGGATCTGCCGGAGGTTTGGATATGGTATTTGAGTTTTTGGGAGCGTTCGTTGCCACCATATTTGTATTTGATTGCTTTCGCCCAGATGCGCCGTGCGACCCTTCCGATAACGGCATACTCCGGGTCAACACCGTTGGAGAAAAAGAAAGACAGGTTGGGGGCAAAGTCATCAATATGCATGCCCCGCGAGAGGTAGAATTCGACGAAAGTGAAGCCGTTAGACAGGGTGAAGGCGAGTTGGGTGATGGGGTTGGCACCGGCTTCTGCAATATGGTAGCCAGAAATAGAGACGGAGTAAAAATTGCGTACCTGGTTGCGGATGAAGTATTCCTGCATATCGCCCATCAGGCGGAGTGAAAATTCTGTTGAAAAGATACAGGTATTTTGGGCCTGGTCTTCCTTGAGAATATCTGCCTGGACGGTACCCCGCACCGCTGCGAGGGATGTTGATTTTATCTGTTGATAGACCTCTGGTGGCAGGACTTCGTCGCCGGTGATGCCCAGCAGTAATAAGCCGAGGCCATTATTGCCGGGGGGGATATCTCCCTTGTAGGCTGGTCTGGGCAGGCCCCTTTCGTCATAGCGTTCCCTGAGTTTTGCTTCTACCATGCGTTCGAGGCCGTGCTGCCGGATGTAGCGTTCGCATTGTTGGTCAATAGCAGCGTTCATAAAGAAAGCGGCAATAGTTGCAGCGGGCCCGTTGATGGTCATGGATACGGAGGTGCGGGGATCACAAAGATCAAAGCCGGCATAAAGTTTTTTGGCATCATCGAGGCAGCAGATGCTGACCCCCGAGTTGCCGATTTTTCCGAAAATATCCGGTCGTTGGTCGGGGTCTTCACCATAAAGCGTGACAGAGTCAAAGGCTGTAGAAAGGCGGTTGGCCGGCATATTCAGGCACAAATAATGGAACCTGCGGTTGGTGCGTTCGGGGCCACCTTCCCCTGCGAACATTCTGGTGGGGTCTTCTTCTTGTCTTTTAAATGGGAAAACCCCTGCCGTGAAAGGGAAGGTGCCGGGCACATTTTCCTGCATCAGCCAGCGGAGGATATCCCCATGATTTTGGTAACGGGGCAGAGCGACTTTAGGAATTCGGGTATTCGCAAGCGAACGCGTAAAGGCGGGGACACGGATAGTATTGTCGCGTACCTGATAAGTGTATTCGTCGGCGGCGTACATCGTTTGTAAATTTTCCCATCCTTCCAGTATTTTTCTGCATTCCGGGTCCAGGAGTGTGGTGTTTTCCGTATGCAGATAATTTAATGCCTTGAGCGCATTGACTTTTTCCGGTACGTCTTCGTTATCGGTGAGCAGGTCTTTACTGATCTGCAGGCTGTATAAGTTACGGGCGATGGCCACTTGCCGATCTACAAAGCGATCATAGTGCCGGTTATTTTCTGCAATTTCTGCCAGGTAACGGCTTCGTTGAGGCGGGATGATGTAGATTTTTTCGCTCATTTCATTTGAGGGGGAGAAGTGCGAATGGAGCGGGGCACCTGTCCGTGTTTCGATCGCTTTGATTACAAGGGTATAGAGGGCATTCATGCCGGGGTCGTTAAATTGAGATGCGATCGTTCCGACGACGGGCATATCTTCGGTTTTCTTATCCCATAGCCCATGGTTGCGCTGGTATTGTTTGCGCACATCGCGGAGTGCATCCTGAGCTCCGCGCTTATCAAATTTATTAATGGCGATCACATCTGCGAAATCCAGCATATCAATTTTCTCCAGTTGTGTGGCGGCGCCATATTCCGGGGTCATCACATAGAGGGAGATATCGGAGTGGTCCACGATTTCGGTATCCGATTGGCCGATACCGGAAGTTTCCAGTACGATAAGGTCGAAGCCGGCGGACTTGAGGATATTGACGGCTCCCTGGACGTGTTTGCTCAGGGCAAGATTAGCTTGCCGGGTAGCGAGCGAGCGCATATAGACCCTTGGGTTAAATACGGCGTTCATACGGATGCGGTCGCCCAGTAATGCTCCACCAGTCTTTCGTTTGGAGGGGTCCACGGAGACGACAGCGATCGTTTTGTTGGGAAAATCGATCAGGAAGCGGCGTACGAGCTCATCCACGAGGCTTGATTTACCTGCGCCGCCGGTGCCGGTGATACCGAGTACGGGGATAATTTTGGTGGATGCCTGCGGTTCAGATTTTTGGAGTATTTGGGGGGCAATTTCCGGAAGGTTCTCGACAATTGAAATCAATCTGGCGATGGCGCCGGGTTTTTTATCTTGTAGCTGCCCGAGTTCGCCGTTGAGATGGGTTGCCACCGGGAAGTCACACTGTTTCAGGAGGTCGTTGATCATTCCCTGGAGCCCCATTTCGCGGCCATCGTCAGGAGAATAGATACGGTTGATGCCGTAATGGTGGAGTGTTTCGATTTCCGACGGCAGGATAGTACCGCCTCCTCCGCCAAAAATTTTGATATGGCCGGCACCTTTTTGGTGCAGCAGATCGTACATATATTTGAAGAACTCCAGGTGTCCTCCCTGGTATGAAGTGAGGGCTATGCCCTGTACATCCTCTTCTATGGCAGCCGCGACAATTTCCTGTACGGATCGGTTGTGTCCGAGGTGGATAATTTCGGCACCGGAGCTTTGCAGGATCCTGCGCATGATATTGATTGCTGCGTCATGGCCATCGAATAAAGCGGCAGCCGTGACAAGGCGCACCCTGTTTTTAGGGCGATACGGCTGGATAGGTTCCATACTTTGAGTATTTTCTTGAATAGACAACCCCATGAAGGGGCAATAGTTCATCAAAATGGGGGTTTAACCTATGGCTTCGAGTAGTTCGCTCAGGATCATTGCCGTAGCGCCCCATACGACCCTTCCTTCTATATTAAAGCAGGGGACTTGTTGCAGGGAGAGAAATTCGCCTATCTGGATATTCGTGGGATAGCGATTAGCGGGATTGATAAAAGCGTCGTATGCGGGCTCAAGGACCGTTTTTACTTCGCCTGCCTGGGGGACGAAGGCGCGAGGCGGGGTATCTTCCAGGATACCGACGAAAGGGTGTACATGAAAATTGCTGACTGGTATATAGAGCGGGGTAAGTGGCCCCAGGAGTTTTACTTTATTTGCCGGTGCCCCGATTTCTTCTTCAGCTTCGCGCAGAGCGGTTGCCGACAAATCTGTATCGGTATCATCGCGTCTGCCGCCGGGGAAGCTGATTTGTCCCCGATGTCGGTCATTTACATTTGCGGACGCTCTTTCGATGAGGGCCAAACGCCAGGAGTCATTTTTGTGAAAAAAGAGTGCGAGTACTGCCGCTTGCATAGCATCCCCGGGCGGTTCATTTTCGTAAACGCCCCTGGAGACGTGGGCCATTTTGAACTGGGCGTCGCGTCCGGGCAATGGTTTTTGTAGCTGCCGTTCGATATGGCGGATGAAATCGCTGTTCATAACGCAGATTTGTGGGCCATGTAGTGTCTGAGGGATGGGTCAGGGCAGGTATTCGGTACGGGAGGGTGGCCGGGGAGCAACTATTTATTGGATTTCTGAAGGTACAGCTCCAGGGCCATTGCCATGGAAGGTGCTTCCGGTGCCGGTGCTTTGATATTTGCTTTTAATCCCCTTTCTTCTACGGCGTGGCAGGTGCTGTTGCCGAATACGGCGATACGGGTATCGTTTTGTTTGAAATCGGGAAAATTTTCGTACAGCGACTGAATACCCTGTGGGCTGAAGAAGACCAGGACGTCATAGGTCACATCGCTCAGGTCTGACAGGTCCGAACAGAGGGTGCGGTACATCAGCGCGTCCTTCCAGTTGAAGTGGTTGTCGTCGAGGAATTGCGTAACATCTTTAGCCCCCAGGTTGGAGCAAGGCAGCAGGAAAGTTTCGTTTTTGTGTTTTTTCAGCGGGTTGGCAAGATCTTCGATGCTGCGGTTGCCGAAGAACACCTTTCTTTTGCGGTAAACGATGAATTTTTGCAGGTAATTGGCAATCGCTTCTGTAATGCAGAAATATTTGGTTTCCTGCGACATTTTAATGCGCATTTCCTCGCAGATGCGAAAAAAGTGATCTACGGAATTCTTACTCGTGAAGATGACCGCGGAGAATTCGTTGGGCCGGATGCGGAATTTTCGGAATTCTTTGACATCTACCCCTTCGACATGGATGAATGGACGCCAGTCAATTTGGAGGCCATATTTTTTTTCAAGCTCGTAGTAGGGGGATTTTTCGGGCTTAGGCTGTGAGACAAGAATCGTTTTTACAGTCTTGTAGGACTCTTCTTCCTTAGCTTGAACGTTGGATGCCATCAATTGAATTTTTGGTGTTTGAAACACCTGCGGAATTAAATTTCGTTCCATCCCGAAATGAGTTTAACAAAATTTAACACAGGGGCGATTTCAACGGTGCAAATATACAATAAAAAGTGAAATCTGTGAAATAGTAAAAATTTGTTGGCGATAAGTACACCGCGTAGAAAGCGGAATATATAGAAAAGGGCGATGGTGGCAGCTGTGCCCGGCACTAACCAGGAATGGTAGCTTTCCGGCCCAAAAGTGAGCATGATATTAACGGGAGAAAGGAGCAGGCCGATCACGACACCAAAAACGACAATCAGAAAATTGTACCTGCTGACTTCCAGTTGGATGGAAAAGAGTGTGCTGATCGTGGTAAGTACGCTGTGTTTGAGTAACATTGCTACAGAAACGAAAGCGATACAAGCGCCAATTTCCAACCAGGGTTTGCTAAAAAACGATATATTGTAATGTTGAAGGGCGAAGAATATAAAGCTGCCCAGATTGAGGGGAAAGAGGAGGTACAGGGCGATAAAAGGGAGGACACCGCGTCCTTGCTGGTCCCGGTAAGCCTGGAAAAAATAATTGTCGTTGAAAAAGCCAGTGAGTGCCAGGAAGGAAGCATTCCTGAAAAGTGTAAGGAGAAAAGTAAGTAATACCAGAAGCCCTATGGTAAACCAAAGCCTGATCTGGATCAATTGGGCGGTAGGTGGCAGTGTATGCAGATCCAGGGGGGGCAGGGAGATAGAAAATCTTTTTTTTGGGGGTTCGGCCACCACGGCCTTAGCAGTATTGGAGGGCCTTGCCCGGAGTTCGAACGGATTGGTGGGGTTGAAGGAGGGCTCGACGCCCGCTTTTTTGACCTCATCAGTGAGTCGGTGGCGCAGCTCGAAGGGGTTGGTCTGTGGCCCCTGCGCCTGAGCAGCCCCCAGGAAAGCAATAGACAGTATGAATGGAAGTAACCGTTTCAAATGTTATTTTTGCCTGTTAGTGGCGCAAAGGTACATAATTCAGGTTAAGAATGCAAGACAGACAGATAACCCGGGTAATCATATTGGGGGTTTTTGCGATTATCACCCTTACGGGGCTTCAGTCTTACTGGGTAATCAATACCTGGAACCTCAACGAGGAGGAGTTCAACGAGAAGATTACCCGGGTATTGATTAAAGTTGCCCGTTCGCTTGCCGAGTTGAATGCGGCGGAGCTACCCCAGCGGAACCTGATCCGCCGGCGGAGTTCCAATTATTTTATTGTCAATATAGATAACGAAATTGATCCTCCCATGCTGGAGTTTTTTCTTCAGCGGGAGCTGGAGAGCGCGGCCTTACAGCTGGATTTCGACTATGCGGTTTTCGATTGTACGTCTAATCAGATGGTCTATGGTGCGTATTGCAGCTTCGACCCGGGCAAACAGGCCCCGGAAAAAGTACAGGAGCTACCTGCACATCAGGGTTTCACGTATTACTTTGGGGTACGGTTTCCTACCAGGACGTCCTATCTTTTCGGTAAAACGAAACTGGTATCCATTTTTACCGGATTGATCCTTCTCACGATTGCGTTTTTTGCCTTTGCCATGGTCGTGATCCTGCGGCAAAAGCGGCTTACGGAAATGCAAAAGGATTTTATCAACAATATGACCCATGAATTCAAAACGCCAATCGCTACAGCGCAGATTGCCGCAGGGGTTTTGATGGAGGCACCGGAGGTGGGTGGCAACCCCCGCCTTCACCGTTATGCCTCCATTATCCGGGAGCAGAATGCACGACTCAATCAGCAGGTCGAGCGTATCCTCGAGGTCGCCCGGTTTGAGCGCAACCAGTTCGAGCTGAAAAAAGATTTTTTTTCGCTGAAAAATCTGATGAACGAGGTTGCGCAAAGCGAGCTGCTGCGGGTACAGGAGAAGGGGGGTACGCTGGAGTGCCTTACCGGAGTCCAGGATATCGAGGTTTTTGGCGACCGTCTGCATTTCGGGAATGTGTTGTACAGCCTTGTGGACAATTCGATTAAATATAGCAGAGGAGGGCCTGAGATTTGCCTGGAGGCCAAAATACAGGGGGAGTATGTGGCCGTCCGGGTTACTGATGGCGGTATTGGTATTGCAAAAGAGCATCTGCCTTTCGTTTTTGACCAGTTTTATCGCGTGCCTACGGGCAATGTACACAACGTCAAGGGTTTTGGGCTTGGGCTTTACTATGCTAAACGTATCTGTGCGCTGCATCGCTGGAAAATCGAGATCGAAAGTAATCCTGGCAGGGGTACTGTCGTTACCATATACATAAAACAGACTTTTTGCGAAGGGCGCCTCGTGGGCTAAAAGCAGCTTTTTTCCCACTCCACCGATCCACCGCAGCAACTCTGATAGGTTAATCTGATGATTTTTAGCCCACTGGCGCGGCTTGATTGCGGGCATCGGCGCCCACTCGCTTGCGGTGCATGAAAAAATGGTATAATTATGCATACTGCACATATTCTTTACGTAGAGGATGATCAGGACCTCAGCTTTGTTACCCGGGACAATCTGGAGATGCAGGGCTACCAAATCACCTGTTGTAACGACGGTAAGACGGCAATGGACTATGTGCGGGGGAAAGCATTTGACCTTTTTATCCTCGATGTGATGTTGCCCGAAATGGATGGATTTGCCATTGCCCAGGAAATCAGGGCCAAAAACCAGGAGGTGCCCATCCTTTTCCTCACAGCCAAATCTTTACCCGAAGACCGTTTGAAAGGACTCCGGATAGGAGGGGACGACTACCTCGTCAAGCCATTCAGCATGGAAGAACTCTTGCTGAAGATTGCCATTTTCCTGAAAAGGCGGCATATTGCAAAAATGCCGGGGGGGGAAGTTATCCGGATTGGAGCCTTTTCCCTTGATTATTCTAATCTCGTTCTTTACCACCCCGACGTAGAGCAGCGGCGGCTTACCCAAAAAGAGGCCGATCTGTTGCGCCTGCTTGCCCGAAAAAAGAACGAGGTCCTGCGTCGCTCCATCATTCTGGAAGCGGTTTGGGGCAAAGACGATTACTTCCTCGGCAGGAGCCTGGATGTGTTTATCACCCGCTTGCGCAAGTACTTAAAGGCCGATAATACGATCCGGATTGAAAATATTCACGGTATTGGCTTCCAGTTCTTTTGTCCTGATGCAGCAAATGATATAAAATTTTGATAATCCGGGTCAAACGAGTTACATTTGCAGGAATTTTTCAGCAACCCACTTTTCGATTTATTGAATACCAAAAAATACTTTTGTACAGATGGGACTTATCACGCAGATTAGAAAAAATGGAAGTTGGATAATGGTGATCCTGATCGCCCTGGGGGTAGGCGGATTCATCCTTATGGACATGACCGTAGGCCAGACCAGCGTCTTTGGCAGCGCCCAGCCAACCTTGGGCAAGATTAACGGCCAGAAAATAGATATTACGACCTTTACCAATACCGAAGCGCTGCTGGGCTCAGCTACAGACCCGCTCGTACGCCGTAATTCCCTCTGGGATTTTATGGTGGAAGAAGTTATCGTGAAGGGGGAGGCAGATGCCATCGGCCTGGGCGTCAGCACTTCAGAGCTCACAGAACTCCAGTTTGGCAATGAGCCCAGCCCGATTATCCGGCAGCGGTTCCTCGACCCAAATACGCAACAGCTCGACCGGGCACAGCTCAACCAAATCCGGCAGCTCATCGAGAGCAATACTGCCGATGCCCAGCTCAAAGCGTTCTGGTCTTTTCAGGAAAAGGAAATCGTCAAAGACAGGTTGCAGTCCAAGCTGAGTACAATGGTCTCGAAGGCAATGTTCACGCCAACCTGGATGGCAGAACAGACCAACCGCGACCAGACGGTACTCTATAATCTTCAATATGTGCAAGTGCCTTTCGATGCGATTGATAACGCCGATGTTGCACTCGAGGATAGTGACTTCGAAGCATATATCAAAGAAAACGCCGCCACCCTCAAAAATGAAGAAGAACGCCGCCGGATCGCTTATATCTCCTTCGAAGTGCGCGCTTCTGCCGCTGATTCCGCAGCATACCTGAAATCTTTGCAGGACCTGTATGCCGAATTCGATACAACCTCCAATGACTCCGTGTTCATCCAGCAAAACCTGGGGATGATGGATAAGGTGTATGCTACCAAAGACCAGCTTCCAGCTTCTGCTGCAGATACGCTACTATCGCTTCCCAAAGGAACAGTTTATGGCCCTTTCCTGGATGGAAATACGTATCAGCTGGTCAAAATCATCGACCGCAAAATTATACCGGATTCCGTGCGCTCCCGCCATATCCTGATCCCTGCACAGGATCCGCAAACGCTGCAGGCTGCCCAAACACGCATTGACAGTATCAAAAAGGTAATCGAGGAGGGTAAAGGTACTTTCGCCGATCTGGCACAGAAATTCGGCACCGATGCGACCGCTACTAAAGGGGGCGACCTGGATTTTACAGCACCGGGTATGATGGTAAAACCCTTCAACGATCTGATCTTTTTCGAAGCAGAGCAAGGAAAACTCTATACCGTAGTGACGCAGTTCGGGGTGCATCTGGTGGAAGTAACAGATAAAAAGTTCAACGAGAACAAAACGGGTATTCGTGTCGCCGTCCTGTCAAAACCGGTATTCCCCTCTGAAGAGACGCGAAATGACCGCTATGACGAGGTGCTTACTTTCTTAAGCAAAAACCGCACTGTAGAAGCAATGCGCAAAGCGGCAAAGGCTAGCAAACTCGCGATCGAAGTCCCACCTGCTGTCGGGGCCAATGAAATTGCCCTCGGAGCATTGGGTACCTCGCAGCAGACCCGCGATATAATAAAATGGGCTTTCAATAGTAAGGTCGGTAGTGTTTCCAGCTCGGTATATGTGTTCTCCGATGCCGTGAGCAATTACGATAACCGCTATGTTGTAGCGGCCCTGGAAGGAATCCAGAAAAAAGGCCTGCCAAGTGTGGCGGATGTCCGCAGTACGATAGAACCAATGGTCATCAATCGCAAAAAAGGGGAGATGATCCTTCAAAAGCTCAAAGGTAAAGACCTGAATGCCGCGGCTTCTGCTTACGGGGTAACTGTCCAGACAATGGAAAACGTATCTTTCGCAACTGCTTTCCTCCCGAACAATGTGGGCAACGAGCCCAAATTCCTGGGCGAGATGGGAAGGCTCCAGGCGGGTAAGACCAGCGCACCGTTCGTAGGCAATAGCGGGGTGTTTATCGTGAAAACATTGCAAAAGTCAGGACCACAGGCAATAGCCAACCTCCCGGAACTACGCAACTCCCTGAGCGCCGGCGCAAAAAGCCAGGCTACGGTTACTTTAGTTGAAAGTATGAAGAAAAACGCTAAGATACAAGACCGCCGTGCACGTTTCTTCTAAGAAGCGTGCGGTGGCGTCTTAGCGCAAGAAGCTGATTGCGCAAAATCGCATCTTCGCGCCAGGTTGCATAAAAAGACAACACTGCGCCCCCCGCAGGGCTGGTTGTGTGAAAAGATCTCGCCGCCTTCGGCGGTGAAAGAAA
>Ga0315901_10007630_pt1 | contig 12733 bp, 9 predicted proteins | sample LakEriMetagenome_10_FD_203761 | JGI IMG/M metagenome (GOLD analysis project Ga0315901, IMG submission 203761) | Freshwater fungal communities from buoy surface, Lake Erie, Ohio, United States - Buoy 2 MA116 | ecosystem: Environmental > Aquatic > Freshwater > Lake | place: USA: Lake Erie, Ohio... | reverse complement strand
GACCGCTACCCTGGTGGCCAAGTTCCTTGGAAGTATCTAGCGATGCCGGCCCTGCTTGAAGCAGATGAAGACCCCGACAAGTGGGTTACGTTATGGCCCGCATCCGATGCCCCATTTGATGGACAGTTAGAATCCGACAAGAACGAGGACGGCCTATACCCTCGCTGGTCAGGGCGTAACCTTTACAACGAACGCCAAGCTATGGATGCAAGCACCTGGGCTTTAGTATATCAGCAGCAAGATGTTTCTGAAAACGCTGCCTTTGATCCTGTATGTGTCAAGGGATCTATTGACGGTATGCGTAAGGCAGGCAACTTAGTTGCCGGTCACCCAGGCCATCCACGAGACTTAAACGGCTTTACTTATATTTGCGGTCTTGATCCTGCAATGATTGGCGATACCGCAGCTATCTGCTACGCCATTGACCGATCAACGAGCAAGAGGTACATAGTAGATGCTATTAAAATTAGCCGCCCGTCTCCAGCCGATATCCGTAATCTTATTTTTGATTGGACATCCCTCTACGCCCCCTCAGAGTGGATCGTCGAAAAGAACGCCTTCCAATCCTTCCTAACGCAGGACGAAGGTATTCGTATGCACTTGGCATCACGCGGAGTGCAGTTTAAGGAACACCACACTGGTTCTAATAAGTGGGATGCCGGCTTCGGTGTAGCATCTATGTCTACCCTCTTTGGTACTAAGCAGTTTGATGGTAAGCACCATCGAGATAACTTAATACATCTGCCATCAGATCAGACCGAGAATATCAAGGCTCTGATTGAGCAGTTAATTACCTGGACTCCAACGACTAAGGGTAAGACAGATATGGTTATGGCTTTATGGTTCTGTGAGATCCGAGCACGTGAGATGCTCAACTACGGAAAGTATGCCACCCACCATATGAAGAATCCATTCCTATCTCGCCAGGAGATAGGCAAGCGAACAGTCATCAACTTGGAAGAAGCGTTCGCTGAACAAAACAAAATGAGAGTAATCTAAGGAGATAGAGAAATGGCACCAAAACCAAAGAAACCATCAACATCATACTCACCTTGGAGTATGGGAGCAAAAGAAGCTGGTGAAATGTACGGCAGAGCACGTGATAAGCAAACAAAGTATCTTACTGCAAAAGAAATAGCCAAAAAGTCATCATACTCACCAGCACCTATGAGCGCTGCTGCTAAAAAAGCAGCGGCAAATCGCGGTGTGCTTCGTAACTCACTTTCGGGTCTTAAGCAAACAAATCTTGATAAGAAAGCAAAAACAAAACCAACACCAAGAAAAGCACTGAAGCGACCAACGGGAGAATTGTCTAAGAGCAATTCTAAATTAGCAAAGTTTATTAAAGGTAGCGCTAGTGGTAAAAATTTTACTGCAGCAGAAACACGTACAGCTGCTGGAAAGTATCGTGATATGGAAAAAGCAGCAGGCGGTTTTCGTTCTCTGGACAGCTCAGGCGTTGCTTTAGGTAAAGCAGAAGCTGCCGTCAAAAAAATGGGAAAGCCAAAATCAAAAACAAAAGCATCTCTTAAGAATCAAGTAGCAAATGCTCGTAAAGCAGCAGCACCTAAAAATGTTGCTTCTGCTGCAAACAATATTAATATTTCAGACTACAAAGTTCAGGGAACAAGAACAGCTATGAGAAACCGTATGCAACTAGACCGCTCTAGAACAGCTTCTCGCGCTAAAAATGTTGCTTCTAGACTTGCTAAAGCAAAGAAGAAGTAATTAGTTTTACCCCACGTTATTAGGAGTTTCATTGTTATCAGTCAAAGAAGTTGACGCGAAGTTATCGCGCCTACGCACACGCTCATCAGCGCGTGACCAGCGTATGCGTGATGTACTTTCGGTACGTCAAGGAGATATCTCCAAGGTATTTCCTTCGATGTTCTCAGAGGACTATCCAAAGCCTCTCGTTGCCAACTTCATTGACGTAGCAGCACGTGACCTAGCAGAAGCAATGGCGCCACTGCCATCCTTTAATTGTTCAGCAACCAATATGGTTTCTGATTCAGCACGTAAGATGGCAGATACTCGCACACGCATTGCCAACTTCTATGTCTCAAACTCTGATCTACAGCTCCAGATGTACACCGCAGCCGATTGGTATAACACCTACGGTATGTGTGTTGGTATGGTTGAGATGGATTACGATGATAACAATCCTCGTATCCGTATGCTCAATCCATTCGGCATCTACCCAGAGTTAGATCGTTATGGAAGAACTCTATCTATTACTCAGGTTATTATTACCGATGCAGAAACACTTGCAGCGCAATACCCAGAGTTCTATGAGCAGATCCTAGGACGTAATCAGTATCAACTATCTTCACCGTATGTCTCGATGGTCAAGTACCACGATAAAGATCAAGACCTGCTATATCTACCTGAGCGTAAGAACTTAGTTCTTTCCTCAACGCCAAACATTCTTGGCAAGTGTATGGCACGTACCGTTATGCGTTCCTCCTTAGATGGCGAAGCACGCGGTCAGTTTGATGATGTACTATCCGTCCAACTGGCCCGTGCTCGCTTTGCCATCTTGCAGATCCAGGCAGCAGAAAAGTCTATTCAGGCACCTATTGCTATCCCACAAGATGTGCAAGAATTAGCCCTTGGACCAGATGCAATTATGCGTTCTGCTAATCCGCAAGGCATCCGTCGTGTACCACTAGAACTACCACCTGGAGTCTTTACAGAATCCGGTGTGCTAGAGCGTGAACTACGTATGGGTGCTCGTTATCCAGAGTCTCGCTCAGGCAATATGGACGCATCTGTTATCACAGGTCGTGGAGTACAAGCTCTACAGGCTGGTTTTGATACACAGATCAAGGCAGCACAAGCACAGTTTGCTCGACTATTTACAGAACTTGTTTCAATCTGCTTTGAGGCAGACGAGAAAGTATTTGGCGGTATCCCAAAGACAATCAAGGGAACCGACGATGGAACACCTTATGTACTCAAGTACATCCCATCACGTGATATCAAGGGTGAATATGGCGTAGATGTACGTTACGGCATTATGTCTGGTATGGATCCTAACCGTGCCATCATTGCTTTACTACAAATGCGTTCGGACAAACTCGTATCACGCGACTATGTACGCCGTGAGATCCCAATGGATCTTAACGTTACACAGGAGGAACAACGTGTTGACATTGAAGAAATGCGCGATTCTTTGCGCGTTGCTGTTGCTCAGTATGCACAGGCGATACCAGCACTCGCGGCGCAAGGCCAAGACCCTTCAGAGATTATCAGCCGTATCGCTGCTGTTATCCAAGGTCGCCAAAAGGGACAAGCCCTAGAAAACATTATTGAAAAAGCATTTACACCAGAACCAGTACCAGCACCAACCCCAGAGATGCCACCTATGGCACCAGGTATGGAGCAACAGATTCCAGCAGCAGGTGCGGCCCCCGCCCCTGCCTCGCAGCAACCTACACAAACACAAGCTGGTTCGGCCCCTGCTGCTGGTCAACGTCCCGATATAGCACAACTACTAGCCGGCATCACCGGCGCAGCATAAGCAGAGGAGGTGGAAATATGAATAAAGGATCACGCGCAGCCGCACCAATGGCAAAGCCAAAGGAAGGCAAGAAGGATCACTCCAAGCCAGCCGGCGGTAAGGTAATGGCATCAATGATGCCAGCAGGTCGCCCAGGCAAGAAAGCAAAAAAGGGTTAATTATTTTAGTGGAAGGTGTATAGGACGATGGATAATAATAAAATACGTCGTCCTATACGCTCTTCCGATTTTGTAGTAATAGTTGCAGAAGCTGCATATAACTTTACACAAGTTGTATCAGGATTCTTTGAATCATTATATGAATTAAGCATTTACCATTCTAACCATAAGACTGAAACTAATCAGGCGTGGCAACAGATGGCGCAAGACTTAGAGACTTTAGAGGAGGACCGATGACAACAGCACCGATGAATCCATTGGCTGGTCCAGCAGGTCCTGGCAAATATGCCACGCGTACAGATAATTTACAGATGGGTTCCATCGCTTATGGCGAAGGTGTAGAGACTGCCGATATTAAATCCGGCGCTCCGCTTGCAAAGACTGCTGATGCAGTCTCAGGACCAACAGGAAGACTACGTCAAGAGTCAGCTCCTGTCACAGGACTATATGCAGAAACAGAACGTCCTAACGAACCTATTACATCAGGTATTGATATGGGTGCAGGTCCTGGATCATCTGCTTTACAGATTAAAAAGGTTACAAATAAACTTTCAGATACTTTGGCACAGATGCTTCCTTTTGATACCACAGGAGAGATTGCTGTTCTATACCAGGACGCACTATCGCGGGGTAATTAATGGCTGACAATCTAAAAGCAGCCGCATACGCTGCTGGCTTAACGCCAGAGCAAAAGCGTGAGATTGATATTCTTTCTAAGAAAGTAAATAAGCATAAGGAACTCCTTAGCCTACCTGCAGATGTTGCACAAAAGACATATCAACAGATGCCAGCAGATCAGCAAGAGGATATGGTCAAGACCTTTGGCCAGGAAGATCCTATTGAAAAGCCAGGTAAGGGTTGGCTATCAACTGCGTTTCACTACAATCCTTTAACTTTAGCATTTAAGGGTCTTATTGAAGTTGCTGATGCAACTACTCGTGCATACCGTGCTATTGCTATTCCTATTGTTAATGAAGGCAAACTTGGTTTTGCTTGGGATAAAGCAAATGACAAAGGCGATAAAGTCTACAACGAAGGTCGTATTGAAAAGGCTAAGAGCCTCTACGGTCAAGATGCAGTAGATATCGCTATGCGTATCAAGTCTCGTGAGAGCCTTGCAGATATTGCAGCAACTGCCACACCTGAACAGATGAAGTACATTATGCTTGCAGATCCAGAGAATAAAGTTATTCCTGGGGTAGATGATGTTGAAGAACAACGTGCATTATTTAACGAAACACTTGCTACAGTAGATAGAGCTAAGTTCTCACCAGGACGTCAACTTGCTAATGCTATCCTTCCAGAAGCACTTGAGAAGAATGGCCTTGTTTATACTGTTACATCAGGTGTAGCAGATACAGTATTTCGATTCTACGTAGATCCACTAGTAGTGTCTTCTAAGATACGTAGTCTTTATGTAATTGGTAAGTATTCACTTGAGGCAGTTACCGGTGGCAAGAAGGTTGCAGAAACATTTGCTAATCCAAAGGTAGCCTCATTCTGGGATACATACGGTGCAACGCTAGATCGTTATACCAAGGCACAGTCTCGTTCTCCTAAAGAGGCAGCAGCAATCAAGCGTGAGCTTGAGATCCTAGCTCCTGAGTACGGTCCAGAAGTTATCCGTGCATTCCAGAAGAACCAGATTACTAACGCCGCATCAGCACGAGCATTCTTTGAAAATACAGAAGAAGCAGTAGCAGTGTTGGCAGGCTCTGTAGGACGTAAGCGTATTATTATTCCACGTCTTGATGGTTTCCGTCAGGCACGCATTACTGCTATGACTACAGCAGATCGAGTATTTAACGTAGACAGAATCGCTCCTAGTTTTATTGATGATATGTTTGGTGATCTTCCAACAACTGACGGTGTATCTAAGGCACTTATTGATGGCAAAGAAGAGATCATCAACATTGTAAAAGGTACTGGCGGCAAGGAAACTCTACGTTATTCTAGCAAGTCAATAGGTGCTCGCATTGATAGATTTAAAGCAAAGTTTAATATTGCCCCTATGTTTAAGAATGATTCATTTGATTTGGAAGCAAAAGATGCTCCGCTACAAATGTACCGTCTAGCACGTTTAGTATTTACCAAGCAAGATGCAAAGATGATCTCTGAGACATTTGAGGCTGTTACCGATATTGGTAAGCGCAAGGAAATGTTCTACGGACTTTGGAGTAACATTGCCGAGATTCGTGGACTTAACACCACAGAAGCAGGACAGATCATTGTTCGTCGCCTTACAGGTAAGGGTGATGCTAAGTTTGCAGTATCTCGTGTTGGAGATAAAGACGAAGGCGTTGGTGCCATTATGTCTGACTTTGACACAAGCGTATCTGCTCCTAATATCGTAGATATTGATCGTGCAGCAGTACGTTCTGGGTTTATTAACCGCGTTATGGGCCAAGCAAATAAAGAGTGGGTTGATAAGATGACCGGATACTGGTCATTCTTTACTCTTGCTGGTCCACGTTATGCTATTCGTAACGCAACAGAAGATCTTATGGTTCACCTTGCTATTGGTGGATCTCCTTGGGGTCTAGCAAAGAGCCGTTATCTTTCAACTCGCGTCAACACTGCCTTTGAAGCGGCACGTAAATCTGGCAATATAGCAGATAACCCACTGGGTTCTGTAATGCGTTTCCTTAATAAGAAGGAAGCAGCTAAATACGAAGCCCAAATTGCTAAAATTGATTCAGACATTATAGAAGCACGAGCTACTCTGACAGCAAAGACAAAAGAACTTGACGAAGCAGTAGATGAAGCAGACAAGATACGTCTTACCGGAGAGATTGAAGCACTCAAAGCAACATCTGCTCGCAATGTTGTAGAAGAAACACGCCGAATTATGGCTACCGCCCTTACATCAGGACGCGTAAACCGATATAGAGCCTACATTGGTCGTGGTCCTATGTTTGAAGATGAGGCTGAAATCCTTGCAGAACACTTAGTCTACGGAAATCTTGATAATTCTGTAGCACTTATCTCAGAAGGTGGCTTTAACTTCGCAACAAGTGGTGCTGACTACATTACAACAGCTACACTGTTTACTAGATCACACGGTGTACGCAGTGAAAAACTTGTCATTACAGATCCAAAGGCTGCTAAATATACAAGAGTACGTGGAGAACGTGGATATACCAACGTTCCTATCGGGCCTGAGAATGAAGCATCAATGGTTACTTGGCTTTACCGTATTAACTACTACGCAAATGATGAAGTAGGCGCTATTGCTGTAGCAAACCTTGGTGATGAAACTGTTGCCATCCGTGAACTTCTTGATTATATGGATAATAATCCAGAGTTCCGCAAGTTAGCACAACTTGAGGCACGAAACGTAACAGATGAAGAGCACGCCCGTATTATCTACGCACGAGCACGTGAGATCTTTGAAACACGTCGCGTTGATGCAAATGGTATTAAAGAAATTAACTTAGAACTTCTCAATAAGATTCGCTACAAGAACGCTGATGGCAAATGGGAGATCTCAGGCCAACTAGGACTAGATGATCTACCAAAACTATCCGACGATGTTCCAGAATACGCACTAGGACCTAACCTAGTTCCTATATCTGATGCAGGAAACGTTACAGCTTCTCTTATGACATCTGGCTGGAAGTGGCTAGGTATGGCTAACGCACGTATGTCACGTGAGCCTATGGTGTTTAACGAGATTATTAGACTTCGCAAGTCAATGAAGAAGTCTGGTATGGAAGATGCCTACATTCAGTCAGTAGTAAGCAAGGTGGATCAGACTAATCCAAAGGCTGTCCTTGAAGCAACAGAACGTGCAAAGCGTCAGTTCGCTGAATTGATTGAAGATCGAGCAGTAACTCAAATATTACAATATGTAGATAACCCGCTAGTACGTACACAGTTAGCATTTAGCGTTCGTAACTTTTCACGCTTCTATCGTGCAACTGAAGACTTCTATCGCCGTGCATACCGTATGGTTCGATACAACCCTGCTTCTATTCGTAAGGCAGCGTTAACCTATGATGGAATTGCCCACAATGGTTGGATTCAGGAAGATGACCAAGGCGAGAAGTATTTCGTCTACCCAGGTTTAGAGCCAGTCTACCGTGCAGTTCAAACTGCAATGGCAGGATTGGGTATCTCTCCTGAGTTTAAGACACCAATGCCTATTCAATTTGGTTCTCAGGTCAAGATGCTCACACCATCTCTAAACCAAGACTCACTAATTCCTACATTCAATGGTCCATTAGCCGGTGTATCTATCAAAGTTCTTACAAACCTAGTAGATGTACTCGGTGCTCCTGGAGCAGCAGATACTATTACTCAGTACACAATGGGTAAGTACGCTGTAGATCGTTCATTTGTATCTTCCTTCTTACCTGCTCACGTCAATCGTCTTTACGAGACAATGAGCACAGATGAGCGTGACTCACAATATGCCAGTGCTTGGCGTAAGGCAGTTACTTATCTTGAGGCAGCAGGTCACGGACTAAAGACCACAGAGGATGAGTTTGGAAACGTCATTCCTCCTTCAATTCAGGAGCAGGAAGAATATCGTCAGCGTGTTAAGAACACAACGCTATCTGTTCTTGGTACACGTTTTGTACTTGGATTCTTCTTGCCAGCATCACCATCTGTACAGCTCAAGGCTGAGATGGCTGGATGGATCAAGGATAACGGTAACGCTAACTTTAAGCAGGCTTGGAACAATCTGCTAGACAAGTATCCTGGCGATTATGACGCAGCTATGGCTAAATGGGTAGAACTATTCCCTAACCAGATTCCATTTACAGTACCTGAATCTGAGAAGAAAACAGTTGCTATTGTTAAGTACGCAGAAGAGTCCGGTCTTTGGGTAGAAAAGAATGCTGATCTTTTTAAGAAGTATCCACAAGGCGCAGCCTTCTTGATCCCTCACAAGTCAGGCTTCTCTTGGGATGCTTACAAGACTATGAAGGATATGGGTCTAAAGTACAACAAGCGCGTAGATGACTTCCTCAAAGAAGTACAGACAGCAGCAGATTTACAGCAGTACTACTCAAAGAAGAATGAGTACGAAGTTAAATTAGAAGAAAGTTATTCAGACGTTGAACGTTCTATAGCTCGTAAAGAGTTTCAGGATTGGGCAGCAGTATTTAAGGCTGGTCGCCCACTGGTTCAAGATGAACTTGCAGAAGGTGGCAAGAAGGCAGTTGAACGCATTAAAGCTATTAACGATCTACGTCTAATGATTAACGATCCAAAGGTCACTGCACGTGGACCACTTCAGAAGCAACTTAAAGAAATGCTAGATCTATACGATTCATATAAGGCTGATAAAGATTTATTCTCTAACATTCCTGGTGGATCAAAACTATCAACATTCCTTAAAGATGACACTATCGTAAAGATGCGTGAACTTTCTAAGGCAAATGAAAATACTATGAGTGCGTACAATACGCTATTCGCCTCACTATTGGGAGATACAAATGGCTGAACAAAAAGATACCATTGAAGCCTTTATTGAGGTAATGAATAAAGCACAAGACAGCACCCGCTTGGCTGTAGCACAACAACTTAAAGATGCTGGTTTTTATCAAGGTAAAGTAAGTTCAAAATTTGATGTTAAATTATATGGTGCTCTAAAAGCATTGGGAGCAGAACTATCTTTACAACGTAAATTTAATGAGCAATTTGGTCAACCAGTAATTTCTGTAGTTGATTACATACAGCAACGTGCAGCAGAAGGTGCTGATACAGGTGCTGATGGAGCACCTACAACCACAACCCAGACCTACGTAACTAGCGCATCACAGACTGCTAAGTTGCTAGATACAGTGGCTGAGGACCTATTAGGTCGCAAGTTGACCAAGGCTGAGAAGAGCAAGTACACACAACTTATTAATACTCAACAGAGAAAACAACCATCAGTTCGCACTGATGGCAAAGGATTCTCTAGCACTCGTGGTGGTATTGACGAACAGCAGTTTATTACAGAGCAGATTGGTGCTACGGCTGAGGCTAAGACCAATCGAGCAACAGATGCTTATGCGGTTATGATGCAGGAACTTGGAGGTCTACGCTAATGGCAAAAACATTTGAAGAGTGGGCAGCCTCTGAAGTACACGATCCAAAAGATAAGATTAGTAATTTTGATAAACTCAAAGCACCTTATCTCATAGCTACCTATAAAACTTGGGGTGATGTCTACAAGGCTGCCGGTATTAAACCACCAAAGGAAAAGCCAAAGGTTAAAGAAGAAAGAAAAGATACTGAAAAAGATCTTAATGTTAAGATCACAATGGCAAAGGTCCGTATTGAGCAAAATGGAAATGCTTTGTTCAGGTACGAGCCAGGAACTGCTGATTACAAAGAAATTTCTGAGCGAATAAAAAAAGACAAAGCAGAACTTAAGGCTTTGCAATTACGTCTTGATGCAGTTAAAAAAATTGAGACTGACAAGAAAAAAACAGAAACTTTTGAGAAAGAAACTTCTACTTACGAAGAAAATCTTGCTGATGCTAAAGAAGCGGTCCAGATTGCCAAAGATACAAATGGCGATGTTGCAGCAGCAGAAAAAGAATTAGAAAGAATTACTAATTCTAAACCTATTGCTCCAGTTGTAGGAAAAGAAAGTGCGGGAATGGCTGGTCAGCCATCAGGTTATCGCAATGTTGGTTCACAAACAGTTGGCACTACTCCAAACACCCCAGGAACACCAGGTACCCCAGGAACTCCAGGTACACCAGCAAAGCCAAAAACTCCGGCGACTCCTGCATTAACAGATGCACAGCAACGTGAACAAGCGTTAGGAGTTGCAGCAGGTGAAGACTTTGCACTGCCTGAAACAATCTTTAACAACGTACCTAGTCTCAAGGCTATTCTTAATCGTTACGTAAAAGAAGATTGGACTGCGGATAAACTCCGTAAAGCAATTCGTGATGATGTCTGGTATCGCAAGAACTCAGCAGAAATTAAGGCTCGCTACGTTCAACTCTACAACTACCGTGACTTGGTAGCAACAGGTCAGGCAGATGGATCTACTGATTACGAAAAGCAGATATCAAATCTTGAGCGTCAGATTGCTGACAAGGCTCGTCAGATGGGTTCTGGTATTGCATCAGATCCAGCAGCGCTACGCAAGGCTGCTGAGAATATGTACATCACAAATGTAGGTATTGATGATGCAATGACAACAGACTTTATTGCTGCTGCTATTCGACCAATCGGATCTACCATTGCTGGCCAAGGAACAACTGGCTACTCCGGTCAAGCTCTCAAGGATTACCAAGCAATCCAAGATATTGCTCGTTCCAATGGGTTTAGAGTTAAAGATATTATCCCTGGTGCACAGACAGAAGAGCAAGTACTTCAAGGTATTGCTACTGGAAGAATTGATGCAAACCGTCTAGCACAGGATGCACGCAAGTTGGCAGCACAAGGTCAGCCACAGTATGTCCGTGATCTGCTAGGTCAAGGCTATAACTTGGATCAGGTCTTTGCACCATATCGCCAGACAATGGCTAATCTTCTAGAAGTTAATGCAGATGAGATTGATCTTAACGATTCAACGTTACGCTCTGCTATTACCGATAAGGGCGATATGAATATTTACGACTTTAAGAAAACTCTTAAGCGAGATAGTCGTTGGCAGTATACAGAAAACGCTAAACAAGAAGTATCAGATATAACACTTAAGATTCTTCGTGACTTCGGATTCCAGGGGTAATTATGGCTACTAAAGCAGAATTAGAAAAACTTCAAGCAGATATTGCTAATACAAGCGCTGGTTTAGGTGCAGTTGGTGAGTCTGCAAGACTTTCAGGAGAATCTGCAGTTCTTGATCGTGAAGAAGCAGCAGCTAATAAAGAAGTTATAAAAGGTTTACGCGAAGAAGTAGCATCAAGAAATCCAACTGGTAGTGCAACTGCACGTAAAAAACGTAAATATACTTATACCGATGAAGAAACTGGCGATCTTATTGATGTATATGAAGATGATACAGAAGTAGTTCGCAGAAAAGGTACGGTTAAGGCAGATGCTAAAGCAGCAGCAGATGCTCTTTCAGCAGAAAGAGTAGCTGGCAGATTATCAGCCTATGATATTTTATACAGAGAGTTTAAGGCAAACGGTTTAGAAAGCCTTGTTGAAGCCGCTAAAAATGTTATTCTTAATGAGGATTCAGATTCAGGCCGTATTCTAGCGTTACGTAGTTCTCCTGATTATGTAAAACGTTTCTCTGCTAATGAACAGCGTAAGTTAAAAGGATTAGCAGTTCTTGATGAAAGAGCATACCTTGCTATGGAAGATCAATACCAAGAGTTAATGCGTCAATATGGCTTGCCTGCTTCTTACTACGCTAAAGATCCTACTGGAAAGCAAGTTGGTTTTGAACAATTAATTGCCAATGATGTTAGCAATATAGAATTAAATGATCGTTTAATGGCAGCCCAAGATCGAGTAGTCAATGCTAACCCAGAAGTTGCCAGAGCACTCAAGCAGTTCTACCCTGATATTACTAATGGAGATATCTTGGCTTACACGCTTGATCCTAAGAACGCTATCAAAGATATCCAACGCAAGGTAACATCAGCCGAAATCGGTGGTGCTGCACTTCAATCTGGACTTACAGCCAATCTTGCTAGAGCAGAAGAACTACAGAAGATGGGTGTTGATAAAGCAGCAGCTACTGAAGGTTACTCTGCAATCGGTGCAGGATTACAGCGTGGCTCAGAGTTGGCATCAATATACGGTGAATCACCATATAGCCAAGCAACTGCAGAGTCAGAACTATTCAAACTTTCAGGACAACAAGAAGCACGCAAGCAACGCCAAAAGGTTACTGGACTTGAGAAGGCTACCTTTGGTGGTCAGTCCGGAATAACTAGCGGAGCCTTAGCACGAGATCGTGCTGGCGGTTACTAAATAATAAACCTGCCACTAGAACTACTGGCCTAGTGGAGCGACAACAATACCAGGAGTCAGAGCCATACCCAATCCCCATTGGAGTATGAGGCTGGCGAAATCAACTAACTGATAGGGAGATGGACTATGTCCAATTACGAGTACGAGGATGACGACGACGATTTCACAAATG
>Ga0315901_10007629_pt1 | contig 12734 bp, 10 predicted proteins | sample LakEriMetagenome_10_FD_203761 | JGI IMG/M metagenome (GOLD analysis project Ga0315901, IMG submission 203761) | Freshwater fungal communities from buoy surface, Lake Erie, Ohio, United States - Buoy 2 MA116 | ecosystem: Environmental > Aquatic > Freshwater > Lake | place: USA: Lake Erie, Ohio... | reverse complement strand
GCCTGGACCGTCGTGTGCAGCGCCATTCTCAATCTCGACGAAACCATCACCAAATACTAGCTCCCCGAAATACTAGCCACCCGAACCCAAAGCTCCCAAGCGACATGGAATCCGAACTACCCTCCCTTGCGTTCGATTCACGAAGAGCGTTCCTCAAACACTCGGCGATCGGTACCGTCGCGCTTGCGCAACTGCTCGGAATCGATCGACGCGCCTCTGCGGCCCCCCAAGACCCAGTCGCCAGCCCCGCAGTCGCCAACCACCAGACCCACTTTGCCCCCATGGCCAAACGGGTCATCTACCTGTTCCAGTCCGGCGGCCCCTCGCAGCTAGAGCTCATGGACTACAAACCCAAGCTCAAGGAATACCACGGAAGCGAACTGCCCGAGAGTATACGAAACGGCCAACGGCTCACCGGCATGACCTCCGGACAAAAGAGCTTTCCCGTCGTCGCTCCCAAATTCCAATTCCATCAAGTCGGCAGCAATGGGGCGTGGTTCAGCGAGCTCTTACCCCATACCGGGGCCATGGCCGATGATCTGTGCATCGTCCGATCGATGAACACCGAAGCGATCAATCACGACCCGGCGATCACCTTCATGCAGACCGGATCACAGCAACCCGGAAGACCATCGCTCGGATCATGGCTCAGCTACGGTCTAGGCAGCGAAGCCGAGGACCTGCCCGCCTTCGTCGTGATGATCTCACACGGAACCGGTAAAGATGCCAACCAAGGCCTCCTAGATCGTCTCTGGGGAAGCGGCTTTCTGCCATCGAGCCACCAAGGGGTCAAATTCCGAAGTGGCTCCGAACCGGTCCTCTACCTGAGCGATCCCCCCGGGATGCCTAGAAGCTTGCGACGAGGGATGCTCGATCAAATTTCAAAACTCAATGATCTCGAATTCCATCGGGAACAAGACCCTGAAATCCTCTCGCGAATCGAGCAATACGAGATGGCATTCAAGATGCAGATGTCGGTCCCGGACCTGACGGATGTTTCCGACGAGTCCGAATCGACCTTGAAAATGTATGGACCCGACGTCCTCAAGCCCGGTACGTATGCTGCGAACTGTTTACTCGCTCGAAGAATGGTCGAACGCGGGGTCCGCTTCGTGCAACTCTACCATCGTGGATGGGACAACCATGGCAGTTTGCCATCGAATATTCCCAAGCAATGTCAGGACATCGATCAACCCCAGGCTGCATTGGTCCAAGACCTCAAGCAACGCGGACTCCTCGACGATACCATCGTCATCTGGGGGGGCGAGTTCGGGCGGACCGTCTACAGCCAAGGCTCCTTGCAGGACGACTATGGCCGAGATCACCATGGCCGCTGTTTCTCGATGTGGATGGCCGGAGGCGGCTTCCGGCCAGGAGCCTTGATCGGGCAGACCGACGATTACGGGTACAACATTACCGAACAACCGGTCCACATCCACGACCTGCATGCAACCCTCTTGCATTGCCTGGGCTTGGACCACGAAAAACTAACCTATCGGTACCAAGGCCGCGATTTTAGGCTCACCGATGTGCATGGCAAACTCGTCGCCGAACTTGTCCGAGCAAGCTAGCTCCCGACCGGCATGGGTTCTTTACCCCCGCTGCTCATCGCGGCGCTGCTCATCGCCCCGCTGCTCATCGCCGCTTCCTCGTCGCGAAGCGCATCGATCAAAGGCCAAAGCTCATCGACTTCGTCCTTGAAGAGATTCCCGATCAGGATATCGGTGATCAAGTGCTTCTTGTCGGGATGCTTGCGAACCAGTTGGGCAAAGTTCAACCCGTCGTAAAATGCTCGGACCAAATTCCTCATCCGATCCATGGCCTTGCGGTACTCGGGTTCCCAAGCCCTCAGGCGGGCTTCGGATGGGTCGTTGACATCGAGGGCGTCGGCGATCGCATCGCCTGCCATCTGAGCAGAGACCAGTGCGAGCAAAATCCCAGAGGAGTAAAGGGGGTCTAGAAAACCAAACGCATCGCCGACCAATACCCACCCGTCGCCTGCGGCTTGGCTGGCTTTGTAGGAGTACTCCTTCATGATGCGATACTCGCCAACGCATTCGGCCCCAGCGATGCGTGGCTGAATGCCCGCGCAGCGTGCGACTTCCTCATGAAAGATTTTCTCAGGATCCTTGGTCTCACGGTTCTTGAACAGGTAATCGAAGTCGGCAACCACCCCGACACTGACCACATCGTCGTGGAGCGGGATGTACCAAAACCATCCCTTTTTCCCTTGCGTTTGAATCACGATCGTGCCGCCGGAATCCAATCCAGGTTCTCGCTTTGCACCTTTGAAATAAGACCAAACGGCGGCCTTCTTCAAATCCGCATCCCACTCGCGCATGTTCATCCGGTCGATCAACATCGACGACTGTCCGCTCGCATCGACGACGACCTGGGAGTGCACGACCTGGGCTGGCCCATCACCGCATTTGACCTTCACCCCAACGACGCGGTCCCCTTGACGTTCGATGTCCAAAACCCTGGCCCCTTCGATCACTTCGACCCCATGCTCCCTGGCATTTTGCATCAGCATATGGTCGAACTCGCTCCGCAGGACTTGCCAAGTCTGAGAGCGTTCGTGAGGATCGTACTCCTCGAACCGAAAGGGCTCCGAGAGTTTCCCGTGCTCGTTGATGAATTGCACGCCGTACTTCTTTGTGAAGTGACTTGATTTCATCTTCTCAAGCATCCCGATACGGCGGATGGTCCCATGGCAAAATGGGATCAACGATTCGCCGACGTGGAACCTGGGAAAATGCTCCCGCTCGTAGACCCGTACCCGGTATCCACGCTGAGCTAGAATCGTGGCTGTCGCACAACCAGAAGGTCCACCGCCGATGACGATCACGTCTGGTTTTTCCACAGATTGAATCATAGTTCACCTCAATCGTTTCAATTGGCTATCTGGTTTTGCGGTACTTGATTTTGTGGCACACAGCAGGTTTCTGGGCATCCCAGGGGCATTTCCACTGGCGATTGCCGAAAGTCTCTTACCATTGTCCGTCGGGCGGTTCGTGGGGTTTTCTGGCTTTCCCAAGCAGTCGGCACAGAGTCGTGCGATCGGCTGGACTCAAATGTCCTAACTGGGAAACGTGCAGAGACTTGACAGGTTCTTGCATTTTTTCCAGCAATTCTTGGCCTTCGACTGTGATTTCGACAAGCACCGTTCGGCGGTCCTCCTCGGTCCGAACGCGTCGAACCCAACCACTTTGCTGCAACTTGTCGAGCATCCGAGTGATGTCCGGAGCGCGTGAAATGAGTTTGTTGGAAATCTGGAGTGTTGGGACCGAATCGGGTGCCGCCGCTTGGAGAATCCTCAGGACGTTGTATTGCTGGGACGTGATTTGCCATTTTCCGAAGAGTTCATCCTCGATCGCTTTGAGACGATCGTAAGTCCTCCACAACGAGAGATAAACCTCTTGCTCCTGAGAATCGAACTTGCGGTTGGTGGTCAACGACTCGCTACCCATGCTTCCATAATAGTCGTCCAAACAACCATTGTCCAGACAGGAAAAACGAGCGATTTGATGGAATCGATGGAATCGGCCCGTCGCAAAAAACCCGAAGGACCGTTACAAACCCGACAGACGATCCACCTTTGGAAACACTTGGCCGAGTTCGCCTCAAAAAGATTTTGGTTGGGCCCGATTCGCTAAGTATACTTGCGAAACGTTTCCCCAACCTTGAAATGCATTTGGAGCAAAAAATGCGAGGTCTACTTTCTGCTGCTTTTGTACTGGCAGTTTGCACATCTTTCTCGGTGGCCGAAGCCAAGCAATACACTCGTAAGATTCATGGGCGTGAGGTGGTAGTCCACACCAATCCAATCCCCGTGGTCCTTCATCGAATGGTTCCACCCCAGCATGGTCGACACATGACCGAAAGGGAACTCCAGCAGGGGAGGGCGCCGCAGCCTAACCGCTTTTTAGGGAACGTCCAGGGGCGTTAATTCGGCAAGTTCCAAGTCTGATCGACTTCGATCAACACCGGCTCGGCGTCGGTTTGCGAATCGATTTGTGCCGCCCAAGCTTTCTCGTCTTGGGCGATCGGTGGCCATGTGTTGAAATGCGTCGGCATGACGTATTGCGGATGCACAAACCGTGTCGCTTGGACGCTGTCATCGATTCCCATGGTAAACAGATCGCCGATCGGGACGATGAACAACTCAACCGGTTTGCTCGCTACCCACTGCATGTCGCTGAACAATGCAGTATCTCCAGCGTAATAGATACGTTTCGAGAGTGACTCGTGAATCGACAGGTCGAGCACCCAACCGCCGGCCGTCCCGCCGTAACTGCCGTCAGGAAGACTTGAGGAGTGCAGTGCGGGCACAAGTTGCATGCGACCGGCTGGGCAGCAGTAGCTACCTCCAAGGTTCATGCCGACGGTGTTTTCGACGCCATGTTGCTTGGTCAGCCAAGTTGCGATCTCGTAGTTGGCAAGGACCTGTGCTCCGCTCCTTTTGGCGATCGATGCAGCATCGGCGATATGATCGAAATGGCCATGAGAGATCAGAATATGGGTCGGGTGCATCTGCGATGGCTTGGTTTTCGCCATAGGATTCGATTCGAAAAACGGATCGATCAGCAGGTGGAACTTGCCGGTGCGAATGCTCCAGGTCGAATGGCCATGCCAAGTGATCTGGATGCCCGAGTTGGATTGGGAACGGTTGGTTGTGCTCATGAAGGGACCTCGAGGTACTGGGTAGCCAGTGGGCTTGATCAGGCCCCATTATAGCAACACGAACCCAGGGACTGGACATGCAAATGGCCTGTTGAGTAGGTGATCGCCCTGCCAGCGATCCCAACGCGATCCTGGCGTTGCTCGCAGAAGAGCTCCCCCCCACGCTTGGAAATCTGCCTTGCATGGAGCTGTGACTTGGACAATCGCCCGGCCCAATACGGAATCAGCGTGCTGTGGGCCGAACCCGTCACGGGATCCTCGGGAACTCCAGCGCGTGGCGCAAAGAAACGCGAAACGAAATCGCAGTCTTTCCCCGGGGCCGTCGCGATGACTCCGATCGAATCGAGCTGCATCAGTGCGTTCATGTCAGGACGAAGTTCGCGAACAATGCTCTCGCTATCAAAAACCGCAAGGTAGTCGCGGGCCTTGGCCGTGAAACTCGGCGCGATGCCTAGCCCCTGCTCGAGCAGCATCGGAGTCGGGCAGACCGTAGCTGGTCTGGATGGAAAATCGAGTTCCAAGAGTTCTTGATCCCTAGTGACGGTCAATTCGCCGGCGCGCGTTTCGAAGCGGATGACCCGATCGCGATACCCCAAGTGCCGAAAGATCACATGTGCGGGCGCCAAAGTCGCATGCCCACACAAATCCATTTCCATCGTGGGAGTGAACCATCGAAGCTCGAAACTGGAATCCCGCTGCACGACAAACGCGGTCTCAGGTAGATAGTTCTCTGCGGCGATCGATTGCAAAACCGCATCGTCTAGCCATTGCGCTAGGAAGCAAACACCGGCGGGGTTGCCCGAAAAAATCTCACCGGTAAACGTATCTACTTGATAATAGGGGATGCTCATGCCTTCCTTCCGTGAGTTCGGGGGTGTCCTGTGCTCCGTGCTCGTGCTCGTGCTCGTGCTCGATTCGATCTAGTATAGCAACCCGGCTCATCGTTCTGCGAGTTCCCGCAAACCGCCTCGATCAACGATCGGCATGACCGCAGTTCAAACAGCCATCGAGTACGAGTACCGCTTCGCTGAGTACCGTCCGCCGCGGCGGACTGAGTACGAGTACGATGAAATCCAATGCGAGGCACGATCCGGTTCGTGAGGTATCTAGCCTGCTTTTACTCCAGATACACAACCTCACCTCCGTTGCGAGAGAACAGAGCAAGCCAGGTCTCTTTCGGTAGGTCGAGTTTCAAGCTCGTGACCGACCCATCAAACATCGCGATGACGGTCTTGCCATTGTAATTGCGAAGTTTGGCCGTCGGATTGGCCTCGTCAAACGCATACTCCTCAGGACTTGTCCAGGCAATGGCATGCTCACGTTCGAGTTCGACAAAGGCAATTGTGTTGCTCGTACCGTCGGTGATGTTTCGGAATTGCATGGGCTCACTCTGCCCAAATACGGTCCTCTTGCCGACCGGTGCCACATAGGTGGTGTGATAGGGTTTGAGCTCCACCGTCTGGTTCATATCGGCAGTGGGGAGATAAATCGCTGGCATTTTGGCAAGAAGTTTGATGTTATGCGGACTATCCCATGCCTCATCGAGTTTGAACTCTTGGTACAACTCATTAAATCCGATGAAAGGCAAAATATGCACACGCCAACTAAGCCCGCTTTTTTCTTTTGTCTTGGCCATGTTCAAGTAGGTCGGAAACGCTTGGTAGGCGCTTTGATAGTTGTGGAAACCTAATGCGAACTGCTTCATTCGATTCGAAGTTGTGGTTGCAGTAATTGGGGCCATAACCGAACTTGCCACCATGGCTCCGAATTGCAAAAGGGATTGATTGTTCTCATCGTCTGTGAGCGACACGACGACACGATCACCTGAAAGCTCGGGTTTGATCATCCCAGCCAAAACCGAGAGAGCCAAGGCGGATTCTTTGTCTGGGACCATTTTGTTGACAACCGTTCGGACCAGTTTGGGCAAATTCTTCGCAAAAATTCTCGCCCCTTCCTCAGAACTCGACTGCACAACAATTCGCGCGGTTGCATTCTTGGTATCCAAACCGAGAGAAATCCATCGGACGCCCTCGAGCAACCATTGTGCCGATCCACCTCCGAGCGCCTCGGGCAATTCGGGTTGGATCTCCTCCAATGTCTTGATCACGTAATGAGGCAATTGCATCACGCATTGGACGGGAAACTCTCGGGTGGATTCCAACCCAGCCTGCCATTTCGAAGCTTGCTCGGCGGGCATTGCAGTCATTGTTTTTTCAGAAGTCGATACCAGGTCGGTACCGATGTCGAGTTTCGTAAGCTCAAAAGTGGATCGATCCGCGATAGCGATCTCAGGCGCAAAGAGTTTTGCGATTTTTTCCAGATCTGAAGTCTGTACAGCCTTGGGAGTGGTAGCACGTAAATGCACTGCCGAGGTGAAGGGCATGTCGAGCGACAAGTACACCGTCTGCCCTTTAGCAAGCTCACGAATAGAAGCGAGATTGCGCTGGGACGCGTCGATCAAGGTTGCGATGGGCTTATCCTTGTGCTCTTGCTGCATCTGTTTGATCTTCTCTGGAATTGCGAGTTGATCGGTATGGACCTTGAGCAAAAGCATCGATGATGCATTGAGAGATTGCTGGGTTGGATCGGATGGATCCTGTCCCTGGCTCATTGCCACACCAACGAGCGTTAAGGCGACGGAAGCCAGTTGGCATACAAAAGTTGTTTTGAGGTTCATTGAAGTGATTTTCCCTTTGTGTTTTGGTTTTCCAGAGGATTTATTCTGGGTTCGCACTGAAGCTGTGATGATCGTCGCTAAATGGTTTTGCAGTCGGTTGGTCATGGGCTGGCAGGCTGAGTACGCAGCTCGAGCTGATACTGCAAACCTGGATTTTCAGCCCCCTTGAGGGTTGCACCTGCGGCATGGATTGCATATTCAAACGGTCCGTTGGTCAGTGGATCGTAGGGTGCAGGAAGTTCCAGTTCGTCGAGTGTCGCTGGAAGTTTGTTATCGTGGGTGGCCAAATGATGCCGGATAGCTTCGGTCGTTTGCCACATTGCGAGTTGTTGCTGTGTTCTGAGCGACGCCCCCTGAGCCGCTTGCACCGCAGGAAGAAAAACCGAGGTGGGAAGCGTGATTAAACCATACCGCTGAGTCACTTCGGCAAGTTTCGACGCAGGTGCTTTCGCCTTATTGCGAGCGTTTTCCGGCAAAAAGCTATATTTGAATTCCTCGTCCCGATAGCGTTCGTAAAAGCGACGCATGGCAAGAAAGAAAATCTGCGCATTGGGTAGCTTGTCCAATACTTCGCTGCTCATACCCTCAACCTCCACGAGATACTCACGGGCTATAGGCACGTTGGAACCGATCGCCAGGGTGATGCCCGCTTTACCCATCGACTCCAAACGGTCGAATGGTGCGCCAATACCTTGGATTGCAGAGGTAAACCGATCGATGAACTCACTCCAGTATCCATCCGGTTTTGGAATCGTATCGACCTCTCGCAAGGCTTTGACTTGTTCAAATAAGAATTCTCGCTCATAGGCCAGCGACTGCTCTATTTGGATCAAAGGTTTGGGCAATTGTGCAATCGCCCAATAGAGGTTCGGTGCAGCGGGATGTTCCGAAAGATAAAAAGCTTGCTGCAACCCGATGTTGACACATGCGGTTCCAACGAGATTCGACACCAAAAACGGCTCTTGGCAAAGGTGCGGTCCCATGGCGATCAACTGCCCGAGAATTTTGACGGCATCATCAATTCTGTTTTCCGCCATCGCCAGCATGTATCGCATCGCTTGGATGCGTGCAGTTTCGCGAATGGACTGAATCTCGGGCAGTAAGTAACCGACAGGATTCTCAACACTTTTGATCTGGCGATCAAAATCGCAATGCAACCTCGAAGCAGCTTCGTCGAGAAAAAGAGGTTGAAAAGACGTGTAGGCCAAATACTCTTTCATCTTTTCAACAGGGAGGTCCTTCACCTCTGTTTCAAGCCAAACGTAGGGAGCAAAGTCTCCTTCGCCTGCGGCTGCCCTCGAATCGTCTTCAAACTTTCGCTTGGCCTGCATTGCGGCAGTTTGCTCAAAGAATCCGCCCGCTTTGAGATAGTAAATGGCAGCGTTGCCCGGTTTGGCGTCAAAGGAATTCGGGATAAAACGAATGGAAAGTGCCGGCTTATGCTCGGCTTTGGGCACCAGCGTAACGGTCCGGCGTGCCGTCGTGATCCTTCCCCTGAAATACTCCCACGCTCCCTCTCGACTGGCGAGCTGCTCTGAAGAGCCAGCCGCCGATTCTTGGGAATAGCTTTTGGACGGAACAACTGAAATCAGCATCGCGGCCATCATGCTGCGTTTCAAAAATTTGGATAAAGGTCTTTTGTTTAGCATCGATGGAACTCCTATTGGAATTGAGAAAGGGATTTTTCGTTAAGGCTCATATGGAGATCAGGTCATCGGATTCCATGAGCATCTTGAGCAACTGACGCTGCCCCTGGTACTTTGGGAATGAGTTAGCATTGGGTGTTGCGGAATCTTCTCTGGAGGTATGCGACGCTTCACCAGAGAACCGCCTGCTCCCGTTGACCGTATTTCGTCGCATCAGGGGCTGCAAAACATAGTCGTCATCCAAGTCGGTCGCGATGAATCGGCTGCTTCCTACCAAAAGCCCGTCTCCGAAAACACCCGGCTGCAGAGAGCCAAACGGGGTTGTTGTGGGCGAGTTTGGGGATAATGCCACCTTTTGAGTAACCTGATTTGGCGCAGCGATGGGAACTTCTCCATTCATGAGCTTAGTCCAAATCGCCGACACCAAGACGCCAGCAGCTAGCCCCATCAACCAAGAGATCAACGCAATTTTGAGCCAATTAGGATCTCTCGCTGGCAATTCCTTAGGAAATCGCTTTGGTGTGAGGGACTTTAGGTCCTGCTCGAATCGATCAAGACCCTCATCCATCGGAAACTTTGGTTCGATCATCATGGTAGCCCTGAATTCCTTTTGTTAACGCATGGTGTGCTTGCTGCAAGCACCCGTTGCTTAAGTTCGGTAAGTGCCAAGACATAGCGTCTGTAAGCCGACGCCGGTGAGCAGTTCATCAGCTCTGCAAGTTCTTCGAACGTGAGCTCCCCCCAGACTTTCGCGATGACCATCTCGCGTTGGTCAGGTTTTAGGGAGTCGAGACCCTCGAGGACTTCCGATGCCGCAATCTGATTTCGGGTCTTGGGTTCCAACCAGTATTCGTCAGCACGATCCGCACCCCTTTCCTGAATCAACTGTTCCAAATGATTGCGATGTCGGGACTCCGCCCGGGCAATGTTCTGTGCTTTGCGGCGAGTTGTCGTGTAGAGCCAGGCCTTCGGGTAAGTGGGTTCAGAGGAACAGTTTGCTAGGTCGATAAAGGCCTCCTGGACGGCATCTTCTGGAGTTCTGCACCACTGCCGGGCATACAACACCAGGGCATTGCTGAGACTGGCAAATAGCTCCTGGAGGTTGTCGCTATGCATGAAAAAACGGTTCTTCAGGTATTTTAATGGCTACTCACCAGAATACGACTCGCGCTCGACCAGTGTCCCTTGCCCGAACCGATAGCCGATCCCGTTTTATCCCGAGTGACGCCTTTTCCAGGTTGCTTGAAATGGACGATGGTATCAATCCAAAAGAACCAAAAATCACGCATCACTCAGCCCGCCTAAAGAAGAGTCACCGCTTGGCTGATTTTATTTCAGTGGGGAGGAAAGAATTTGGTCCATCTAGCATTTCCGTGGGCGATGGTACCATTGCGGGGGCAAGAGTGGCTAAAACAATTTGTGCTCGTGCTCGTGCTCGTGCTCAGAATTCCTCAGTGGAATCCAGCAGAGCTAATCGCGGACTACCGAGAATGATTTCGCCAGGGCACGATGGGGCCTTGGTAGGTGATCTGGCCGCCGCTCGGGCCGGCCCCTGGTCCGAGCTCGATGCAGTAATCCGATGCCGCGATGAACATCTCATTGTGCTCGATCGCCAGGACGCTATTGCCTTGGTCTATCAAAAGATGGATGCACTGAATCAACCGCTCGACGTCCTGGAAATGTAGACCCGTCGTCGGCTCATCCATCACAATCAATGAACCCTTTGGGTCGTCCAGGTACGATGCGAGCTTGAGCCGCATCGACTCGCCAGCCGAGAGCGTCGAGAGGCTCTGCCCCAAAGGTAGATAGCCGAGCCCGATGTCCCTGAGTGGCTTGAGCTTGCGCTGAAGCTTCTTCTCGCCTCGGAAAAAATCCGCTGCATCGTCGGCACTCATCTCGAGGACCTGAGAAATGTTTCGCTCTCGATACGTGTTAGCAAGTACCTCAGGACGGAATCGCTGACCCCGGCATTCGGTGCACTGCAATCGTACATCGGCCATGAACTGCATATCGACAAGCGTAAATCCGAGCCCCTCGCACAACGGACAACGGCCTAGGCCACTGTTGAAACTAAAGTGCCCGTCGCTTAACCCCAGAGCTTTGGCCGCCGGGGTCGATCCGAAAATGCTCCGTATCTCGTCGAGGATCTTCAAAAAAGTCGCTGGACAAGAACGTATCGATTTGGCGATCGGGGTTTGATCGATGGCGATTACCCGCTCGATCGGCTCGGGCCGCTTCGACGAGATACCTTTCGAGCCTACGGGGCCTTCGGAGCCTACGGGCCCTTGGTATTCGAGGGATCGATAAGCCAATCCAGGCATGGGCTCCTGTCCCGACTCCTTGAGGATCGCTGGCACGAGCGTATCGAGCACAAGCGAACTTTTACCCGATCCGCTTACGCCGATGACCGATACAAAGCAGCGCAGAGGGAATCGGAAGTCTATCTGCTTGAGGTTCCTGCCCGAGGCACCGCGGAGCATTGCCCAGCCATGTTCCAAGGCTCGAGCAGTCGATTCCTTAGGAGGTGCGAGCAAGTACTTGGCGGTCAAACAATCCGAATGCTTCAATGCATCCGGAGGGCCCTGGAAACAGATCTCGCCTCCTTGAGATCCCGCACCCGGGCCGACCTCAATGACTCGGTCGGCATGATGAAGCAAATAGGGCTCGTGTTCGATCAGGACCACCGTGTTCCCGCGGTCGATCAATCGACGCACCGATTGGGCAACGCGTTGGGTGTCGCTAGGATGCAAGCCGACGGTCGGTTCGTCGAGCACATATAGCATATCGACCAAGTCCGAGCCGAGCAGATTCGTCAGGTTGACTCTTTGGGCCTCGCCACCACTGAGGGTATGCATGGTGCGAGATAGAGTCACATACCCAAGCCCCACCTCTTGAAGGTACCTCAATCGCGAGAGGACCTCGGTCAGTCCCCGTTGGATTCCTAGATGTTTGTCGGCGGGGAATTTGCCCAAGCCGTCCTCGATCGATTGCATTCTCTCGGCGAGTTGATCGATCGACTCTTCGGTCCAATCTTGAAAGGAGGTTTGCTCGAATCGATACGCCAAGGCCGCGCGGGAGAGCCGTTGGCCTCGGCAGGTCCCACAGCTTCCGTAGGACTTCCAGCGGGTGAGAAAAACCCGAACATGCATCTTGTATTTCTTGCGTTCGAGCCAAGCGAAGAATCCTTGCAAGCCACCGAAACGGTGCTTGCGGGATCCTTGTTCTATCAGCTCCCAGTCCTTCTTTTTGAAGGTCTCGACCGGCTCATCCAAAGGGAGGTCAAAATCGGGAGCAAGTTCGATCAGTTCCTGCAGTTCGTGGCTGTAAGCGGGGGTTCGCCATGGAGCGATGGCTCCTTGGCGAAGGCTCAGTGACTTGTCCGGTACGATCTTGTCCATATCGAGCGTCGAGGTTTCGCCAAACCCGGTGCATTCGGGACAAGCTCCGATGGGACTATTGAAACTAAAGAGCCTCGGTTCGGCCGGCGGAACGACCCATCCGCAACCGGCGCACCGAAGCTCGGAGGAGAACGCGAGGGGTTCAAACCGCGTGCCATCGATTTCGACGCTGCTTGCCGTCAGGCTTGCAGTCAGACTTGCTGTCGCGTCAGACTCGACGAACACAATGATCTGTTCGGGACTTCGTTCGAGCGCCAGTTCGATCGATTGGCGAGTCGAGACCTCGATCGAAGGGCCGATCCGAAACCGCTCGATCGCGACATAGGCTTG
>Ga0315901_10007623_pt1 | contig 12738 bp, 8 predicted proteins | sample LakEriMetagenome_10_FD_203761 | JGI IMG/M metagenome (GOLD analysis project Ga0315901, IMG submission 203761) | Freshwater fungal communities from buoy surface, Lake Erie, Ohio, United States - Buoy 2 MA116 | ecosystem: Environmental > Aquatic > Freshwater > Lake | place: USA: Lake Erie, Ohio... | reverse complement strand
ACCATCGCTGAGAAGGCCTTTTCCAACGACGTGATTACGCCGGGTAAGACAACTTTATCCGATGTCGCCTGGTGGATGATGGATCAACTTTTTAAAAATAATCTTGAGTCATCCTTTGGTATGCCCTCCGTTTATGTCACTGGTCCCGATGGCATTGCCGCCACCTCCAACGATCGGATCATACAGCGGGGAGATATCCTCATGATTGATTGGGGAGTAGGATTTATGGGATACTATACCGACATGAAGAGGATTGCCTATGTCTTAAAAGAAAACGAAACCATCGTGCCGCCGGGAATTTTGAATGCCTTTCAACGTGGCGTTCGCGCACGAGAGGTGGTCAAAGGGGCCATTAAACCAGGTTTCACAGCCCAGGAAAATATGGAGCGGATTTACCAGGCCCTGGAGCAGGATGGTTTTGTGCGTATGAAGGAGTTCAATAAGCCTGGCAGCTCCGAAAAGACAGATGTCATGATTGGGTGTCATGCCGTTGGTGACTGGGGTCACGGAACCGGTCCTTCAATTGCACACTTTAATCCCGTACAACTTACTTATTTGATTAAACCCACCAATCTTCTTTCCATAGAGCTGTTTGCATATACTACTCTGCCTGAGTGGGGAGGTAAAAAGCTTCGAATTCCCCTTGAAGATGATGCTGTTGTGACCGAACGAGGTGTAGAGTGGATATACCCGGTCAATCAGAAGATTTTGATAATTAAGTGAGCTCAGATAGCAATATTGTAGAGTTTATTGCATGTATCCTGGTTTCTTGGAATTTTAAGCCATAAGCGGGAAATTCTTACCACTTCTGTCATATTCGCACTGGTATATGGCTATCTTTGATAGTCTAAACCTAAACAAAGGCGAAGCTATGTATGGATTGGTAAACAAAGCCATTAAGGACCTTGTGGTTAATAATTTTGGCGCAGATAAATGGATTGAGATTTGCCAGTTGTCAAACTTTTCCGACGAGGACTTTATTGCAATGAGTCCCTATCCTGATCAACTAACGTATTCGCTTGTTGGGAGTGCCTCCAGGGTACTGGGCGTGGACGCCAACATCATTCTTGAAAAATTTGGTGAGCACTGGATTCTTTATACCGCTTCCGAAGGCTATGGTGATTTAATGAATCTATCTGGAAGTACCTACGAAGAGTTCCTTACCAACATGGACATGTTGCACAATCGTCTGTCCGGAGTAATGCCCTCTTTAACCCCTCCAAAATTCACTACTCGAAACATTACGACCAATTCTCTTGAACTAGAATATTGGTCAAACCGAGAAGGGCTGGTGCCAATGGTTTTGGGGATGTTGAGAGGTTTAGGTAAGCGGTTCAATAAGGACTGCACTGTAGAACACATTCAGGAAAAGCAATCTCCGGATCAATGTCATGTTTTTCGCGTTATCTGGAAATAAGCATTTAAATCGAAATTGGAAAAAATAAATCATTCTGAGCAAGACAGGCTTGAGGCCCTTCAAGCGTATCGCTTCTTGGGGTCTGAGTTTGAAAAGCTTTTTGATGATATTACTAAGCTGGCCTCCCAGATTTGCGATACCCCAATTTCTCTAGTCTCATTGGTTGAAGAGCATCGTCAGTGGTTTAGGTCAAAGGTAGGCTTGGCTATCGATGAAACCCCCAGGGAATATTCTATTTGTTCTTATGCCATTCAAACACCCTCTAAGCCATTTATTGTAGAGGATCTAACTAAAGATGTGCGGTTCAAGGATTTCCCCTTGGTCAAGGGGGACCCTCATGCTTCATTTTACGCCGGCGTTCCTTTAGTCGATTCTTCCGGATTTGCTCTTGGGGCACTTTGTGTAGTGGATACAAAACCAAGAATACTTTCTGCCGAACAGATTTTTGCTTTAACAACACTCTCCAAATCTGTTGTAGCACTGATGGAGCAATCCAAGAGGAGTAGCTTATTTAATTACGTCTACGACAGTCTGCATACCATCATCAACTTTAGCTGTCCGTATTTTTTATTCATTGATAAAAACGGTTCGATTCGTCGGTTTGGCTCAAATTTCAAGTACTGTCTGGTTGGATTGGATGAACACGCTGCATTTGATGATTACTTTGAATGGGAGGGTGTTTTTAAAATCCAAGATGTTTTCAGTGGTCAAACGACAAAGTCTAGCAACCTGCTATTCTATAAAATCAAGGAAACCAATCTGAGGTTTAAGGGTGCATACCTTTCGTTTGAGGATTTCATTATTATTTTAAGTACTCCGGTCATTAACGCGCAAACCGGTATTAACGACTTTGGAATAACGCTGAAGGACATCCCCAAACACGATTATTTATCGGAATACCTTTTTCTGCAACAGACAACCAGTCGATCGCTTTTGGATGCGCAAAATCTTACTGAAAAGATTCGTCAGCGCAATCGTGAACTTCAGGAAGCGCAAGAAGAAATCAAAAGTATCTCTCTTTTTCCTTCAGAAAACCCAAATCCGATTGTTCGCTTCAACTATAAGCTGCAGTTGTTGTACCAAAATGATTCTGCTATTCCTTTCATGGAAGATTTTGGAATTACGAGCAACGGAATTGAAGAGATTGAACTGAATGAACTAACCAAAGAAGCAATAGCAGAGGGTATAAAATCAAAGAATATTTTCATTGAAAAAAATCACCGGTTTTATTCCATCTGGCTCATTAATGTTCTTGAGAAGGAGTATTTCAATATCTACGCAAATGACATCAGTCTTTACGTTAATGAACTGAATAGAAAGGAAAAAGAGCTGGAGTTGAAGAATGCCGAGTTGGTGGCCATCAAAGCCGATCTGGAAATTTCCCTAGCTAAAGAAACGGAGCTTAATCGTATGAAGAGCCGCTTCATCAGCATGACTTCTCATGAGTTCCGTACCCCGCTCACTACCATTCAGGCCAATACTGAACTACTAGAAATATTTCTCGATAATCAGGTACTTCCCAATACCAAGCCTGCAGAAAAGTATATCAACCGCATTACCACGGAAGTTTCTCGGCTGACATACCTGATGAATGACATTTTGCTCATGGGTCGAATCGAATCGGGTCGAATTCCTTTTAAACCAGTACTCACGGATGCGGTAGCTCTAATTACGGAATTCCGGGAGTCTCATCGCTTTGAAAATGCTGATGAACGTAGGTTACAAGTCACGATTCAAGGTGAACCTAAACCGGTAAGTCTGGATCCTTTTCTTTTTAATCATATCCTCACCAATCTGGTTTCAAATGCTTTTAAGTACTCCAAGGGTCGTCCGGATCCTGAGTTAACCTTGAGCTTTAAAACATCCGAATTGGAGCTCATCATTCGGGATTATGGCATTGGAATTCCTTTGGCCGATCAACCTAAGATCTTTGATTCATTCTTCAGATCCTCCAATGTTGAAAATATACAAGGCACCGGAATGGGGTTGGCTATCGTAAAACAATTTATTGATTTACACGAAGCTTCGTTTAGATTGGAAAGTGTGGAGCATGAAGGAACAACCTTATTTTTGGGCTTTAAATATGAATTACCGAAAACCTAAACCTTATATGTTTACGAAATTAAGCAAGGTTATAATCCTTAGTTTTTTATTCCTTTTTGTCCTTTGGCATCCAAACGCTAGTGCTCAGGATCAGGAGCGAAAAACCATGTTGAATTATTACGGAGCCATAGAATTTACAGCCAATCGACCGAATGGACCCTACAATACTTTTTTCACACTTGGTGAGCAGGACTTTTTTATCACTTCTCGAATTACAGACCGCATCTCCTTTCTAGGTGAAACGGTTGTAAAGTTTGACCCCAAATCAGGCACTACCTTCAGCCCTAGTATAGAACGGGCTCAAATGAAGTTCGATTACTATAAAAACCATAGCCTCATTGTTGGTAAAATTCACTCCCCTGTAAATTATTGGAATGATGTGTATCATCACGGAAGGGTATTTTTTCCAACAATTGACCGGCCAGTGGCCTTCAGTCATTTTATTCCGCTGCACACTTTGGGTGCACGCTTAATGGGTCAAGGCCTCGGAAAGCTGAATTTCGGCTACGACTTTGTTTTAGGAAACGGAATCTCTTCTTCCGATGTCTTTCATGAGGGTCCACATTTTTCTGCAACATCATCAGTTCACATAAAGCCAGTGGATGGACTTCGGTTACAGGCTTCCTATTATTATGATTTGCTTACAAAAAATGCGGCTGGCGTTCATAGTGGTCAAATTAACCAGCCTTTTGATTATAAAAAGGACATCAGGTACAATATGGTTTCGACCTCAATCGCTTATTTCGGTAAAAAGGTCGAATTCCTGAATGAATCACTTTACAACTTCAACTATTCCGATTCGTTAGGTAGAGCCAATAATTACAGCTCATACACGTATCTGGGTTTTCGACTTGATGACAACCGGGTGCCATTCATGGTATTCGATGTTACCAGTACCGATGATGAGCGAGAGCTTCATATTTCGCATGTACATCGAATTCAGTACGGCATTGGATTCCGTTACGAATTTAGCTATCTCCTGAATATTAAGGCCCAATTCATGCGAAGCGGTGATTTCCACAAGCACGGCGGCTCGGAGGTGCCGGAATTGAACAAACTCTATTTTAAAGTTCAACTGGCATACGGATTATGAGGATGTTAAAACTATTGGTCTTACTGATGTTTTGTGGCCTGTTCAAGCCACAAAATGCTCAGTCACAGGATTTCCAGGTAGTTGGAAATCAGACCGGGGTGTCAACCCTCACGCAGTCACAGTTGGTCAGTGTCTTTAAACCCAAAAACAACCGATGGGATAACAATAAAGCAGTGATCATCGTTCTTCCCGGAACAAGCTCACCAATTAATGAAAAGGTCGCACAACAGATTTACTCCAATAGTTTTGTGGCCGTTCAAAAGTATTGGCTCTCGCTGGTGTTTCAGGGTCGTTTCAATGCCCCTTACTTCTTTAACACGGATGAAGAAACACTGAACTTTATTCGCAAAACACCGGGTGCTATCGGGTTTGTCTCCACATCTGCAGCTGTCCCGGAAGAAATGCTGATTAAAATCAAATAGCCGTGCGCTTTTTCCGCAGCATCACCTTTCAGATTTGGGCACCGTATGCGACGTTGTTCTTTATTCTGGCGCTTGCTGTGGCGTTGTATTATCCTTCCATGCAGTATGACCTATTGCGTGACCAAAAGCGAAACGAGCTCACCGAAATGGCGCGTGCCATCGCAGTCGGTATTGAATTGTCCCTTGACGCTGGTAATTACGCTGGTCTGGAAAAAACGCTAAGATATTTTGCAGGAAGTGACCAGGAAGTGTCCGTACTCGTTTTCTCGCCAGGAGAAAATCCGCTCAAACCTGATGTCATAACTTATTTTCCTCAGACGATTAATCCGGATCAAATCATTGCTGACTCCGTTACTTTGTTTAAAGTAAAGCAGCCATTTAATTCAGCTACATTTTCTGGAACGGTAGAGGTGGTGATTCCGGAGCGCTACATTTCCGAATTGGTATGGAACCTGAATTATCCAGTATACTTCTTATTGGCCAGCGCATTTATCGTTGCGGCCTTTCTTTTCTATTTTGTTGCAAAACGAGTCAGTACCCCGATTAAAGAATTAACAGATTTTTCCAAATCGTTAATCGACACTGGATTCACCGGTAGTCAAGAAACCTCAAATGAAAATGAAATTGGCACGCTTCGTCATTCTCTGCTTTCACTGAAGGATTCTTTGAACTTTCAACGTGAGGAAAATAAAAAGATTCTTGAAGGTCTGGAGATCGAGGTAAAGCTTCGAACCGAAGAATTGCGTAACGCTGTCGATAAGCTTAAACAGGCTCAATTATCGGCTCGTTTAGGAAATTTCATCTATTGGTTTGAGTCTGACCGATTGGAATTATCCGATAACTTGATCGAATTTCTTGGCCCTGGCGTTAAGGAAATTACCAATTTCCAGAAATTTCTTACCCTGCTCAGTGAGACCGGAAAAAGTCAGGTAAAGCCCCTCTTTAAAAGTGCCGATCGCCCCGGGCATCGTTTTACAGTTGACCTTCGACTTTCGGATAATGTGGTCTGGATTAACATGACAGGGCAGGTCCGTCATGACGATAAAACTGGAGAAATTTTTATCGGAGGTACAATTCAGGATATTTCAGACCGAAAGGCCGCAGAGGCGGAAGTCAATAAACTTTCATTGGTAGCCCGATTGAGTACAAATGGAATTGTGATTACCGATAAACAACGGCGAATCGTATGGGCCAACCAGAGCACTGAACTACTTACTGGATACTCGCTTTCTGAAATGATGGGCAAGTCGCCTAAAATGTTTCAGTTTAATGAGACAGATTCACAGACAGTTGAAAAAATTAAGTTTGGTCTTTTGACTAAACAAAAAATCAGAGTTGAGATTCTGAATCGCTCCAAGCAAGGCAGGATTTATTGGGTGGAACTGCACATCGAACCTTTCTTCGATGAGTATGGTAACCTTGAAGGATACCTGGCTATCGAGGTGGATATCACTGACCGTAAACGCTACGAGGAAGATCTTCAGAAAGCGCTTGAGAAAGAAAAGGAGGTCAGTCAATTAAAGTCTCGGTTCATTACCATGACTTCACATGAATTCCGGACTCCACTCACGACCATTCAGTCCAATTCCGAATTACTTTTTTATCACTTTAAAAAGCTGTTGCCAAATCCGGACGATAAAGCATATAAATTTATCGGTCGTATCAATTCCGAGATTACACGTCTGACCAGTTTGATGAACGACATACTTCTATTGGGTCGAGTCGATTCAGGAAAAATTGAGTTTAAACCTGTAAACACAGATGTGATTCCTTTAATCGAAGAATTGATTTCACAACGTCAGTTTGTCATCAATGATGTTCGGGTTATTAAATTATCTGTTGTTGGAAATCCTTACCCGATTCCACTTGACACTAGTTTATTCACACACATCATCAGTAACCTGTTTTCAAATGCCCTAAAATATTCAAAAGGTAAGGCTGATCCGGAATGTACAGTATCCTTTATGGATGCCATCGTTCAAATTACCGTAGTGGATTACGGTATTGGTATTTCTGACGATGATCTTTCTAAAGTATTTGAATCGTTTCATAGAGGAAAGAATGCAGAAAATATTCAAGGTACAGGTCTCGGTCTACAAATTGTAAAGCAATTTGTAGAGATGCACAGTGGTAAAATTGAGGTTACCAGTAAATTGGGGGTGGGCACCAAAGTTGCGATTGACTTCCCTGCTTTTGGTTAATTTCAGGATCATACATAATGTATTTTGAATGCATTGGTTTATACTTAGATGGCACAAAAAATAAATGAAAGGCAATTAATTTTCTTAGCATTGCAAACAGTCCTTACGTACTCCTGATGTCTATCTCCTTAGATCAGTCCTTTATACATTTTTTTGAGGCCGCTCCGGTTCCTGTGTATTTAATTGATTCTTCTGGGAAAATTCACTTTTCAAACCAAGCTTTTTCTACCCTTATCCAGTGTGCACCTGAAATGCCATTGGGTCATTTAAACCAATTACTTCCTGAGACCTCTGACATCGGCATCGAGATTCGTCGTCTATTCCAACATGCCGGAGATTCTTCAACGCTGGAATTAGAAATACAATGTTGCTTGGGTGCGCGAAAAACGCTTGGGCTCACCACTTCGCTGCTTGCGAATCAAATGCAAGATAATGTTCTTTTGGTCTGTTGCCGGGATCTGACCGAAACAGTGTATCTCCGAAACAGACTGATTAAAAGTGAAAACCGTTTTAGAGAACTTATACAAAATAGTAGCCTTGGATTGCTGGAGGTGGATAACATTGAAATCATCAAATACGCCAATCTGAGTTTTTGTACCTTAACCGGTTACACACCCAAGGAACTTATTGGCCGACACGCGCCATCCATTTTACTTCCGGGTGATGACATACAGGCCAATGAGAGAATTTCTGAAGTTCAGGAAAAACGTAAGTCTGGAATTTCCGATGCCTATGAACTTCGGATTCTGGCAAAAGGAGGAGAGCCAAAATGGGTTTTGATCAGCGGCGCCCCTCTTTATGATGACGACGGAAATGTGGTGGGTTCCATGGGTATTCACCACGACATTACATTTACCAAGCATGCTGAAAACGAACTTCGCAAAACGCTCCAAAAAGAGGCTGATCTGAATCAATTAAAAACCAGATTTATAACACTGACCTCCCACGAATTTCGAACACCACTCACAACCATTCAAACCAGTGCCGAATTGATGAGGATGGTGACCGAAAATCCAGACCGTGGTAGTACTGAAAAACTTCATCGGTACATTGGTCGCATAACGCAGGAAGTTTCTCGGTTAACCAGTCTGATGAATGATATCCTGGTATTGGGTCGAATTGAAGCTGGACGAATCGCTATGAATGCGCGGCCAATCGATTTAGTTCGTTTAACCCGTGAGCTCATTGATGCAGGACATTTTTTGCAATCTGATCCTCGCTCTTTGCATCTCTCCGTTATTGGAAATCCGGTACCGGTTGAGGTTGACGCCACGTTGGTTACCCATATTTATCAAAACCTTTTTTCCAATGCGTTAAAGTATTCGCAGGGTAAGGCCGAGCCGCTGGTTACTTTGGAGTACCTCGAGGACCGATGCCGCATCAGTGTCCGTGACTATGGCATTGGTATCCCCGAAATGGACATTCGCAATCTGTTTCAAACCTTCTATAGGGCCTCCAATGTGGAGAATATCCAGGGAACTGGCTTGGGCTTAACCATCGTAAAGCAGTTCGTTGAATTGCATGGCGGGAAACTTTTTGTCGAGAGTGCTGAAAATTTAGGCACCTGTTTTGCATTTGAAGTATATTTAAAGCTGCCTTCGTAACCCCCCACATGCCAGTTACCAAAACCATACTGGTCATTGAAGACGACCAGAATATCCGCGAGAGTATAACCGACCTACTCGAAACCAGCAATTTTAATGTCCTTACAGCCGGTAATGGAAAGGACGGTTTGGACCTGGCTATTTCAAAGGTCCCAGATCTGATTATTTGCGACATCATGATGCCGGTAATGGATGGCTATGAAGTCATCCAGGCCATTCGTAAAGAAAAGACGCTGCAGGATACCCCATTTATTTTCCTTTCCGCAAAATCACAAAAGGTTGACGTTCGAAAAGGAATGGATCTGGGTGCCGATGATTACCTGACCAAACCATTCAGAGCGCAGGAATTATTTGATGCTGTTGAAACTAGGATTTGGAAGAAGGAGGTAGGGGAGCGTGAGTTGAGGGATACCAAACAGGAACTGGAAAAGCTCAACCAGCAAATGGTGGCGATTTCGGAGGCCGATATTCCTGTTTCCATGATCATTTCTGATAACCACGGTACCATTGTACACTTTAGTAAAGGTGCAGAGCGTCTGTTGGGCTATACAGCTGATGAAATGGTTGGTAAAAAACCAATCACGACGCTGCATGTTCGCGAGGAAATCATGGCCCGCGTAAGTGAACTAAAGGAACTCCTGGGAAAGGAAGTCAATATGTCCAATGCCTTTCTCACAGAAATTCCTAATCGATACAACTATGAGTCCAGGGAATGGACGTATGTACGAAAAGATAAATCCACTTTTCCTATTCAGCTCGTCGTGAGTACCATTTTGGATAAGGAGGGTAAGGTTACAGGTTATCTTGGTGTGGGCATCGACATTACCGAACGAAAAGCAGCTGAAGCGGCTCTCAAATTTGCACGCGATCAGGCTGAGAAAGCCAATCGTCTGAAAAGCCAGTTTCTTGCGAATATGAGTCATGAGATCAGAACGCCAATGAATTCCATTCTTGGATTCTCTGATATTCTTAGTAAAATGATTACCGATCCGACGGGCAAAAAACATATCAATGCCATCAGTACCAGTGGTCGAACGCTTATGGTGCTAATAAATGATCTGCTCGATCTGGCCAAAATTGAGGCAGGGAAAATGCAACTTCGACCAGAACCGGTTTCTTTGCGCCTGATCATTGACGAGATCGTCCAAATGTTTTCTGCCGAGACGAAAAAGAAAGGCCTCGAATTGATTACCGAAATACCGGATGATCTCCCAACAAAATTACTTCTGGATGACATCCGGATTCGGCAGATGCTAATCAACCTGGTGGGTAACGCCATTAAATTTACCTCCGAAGGTTATATAAAAATTTCAGTTTTAGGTACAGCTGAAAATTCATCTGCAATTGACCTCACCCTATCCGTTCAGGATACGGGTATTGGCATTGATAAGGCCGACCAGCCCCTTGTATTTGAATCCTTCGAACAGGTTCACGACACTACAACCAGCCAATACGGTGGAACGGGTCTTGGTCTAGCCATTACCCGACGCCTCGCGCAATTGATGAATGGAAATATTTCACTGGATAGTGAAAAGGGAAGAGGAAGTACCTTTACCATTGTCCTTCCTGGTGTTCAGGGATTTAATATCCACTCTGACGATTCAGTGGAATTATCCTCAGACCTGATGCAAATTGAGTTTGAACCAGCTACTATTTTGGCAGTAGATGATGTTCAATCCAACCTGGATTTATTGATTAGCTTTTTTGCACACCAGCCATTCACCATTTTCACAGCTATGGATGGAAAAGAGGCCATCGTAAAAGCTGAAACACTGCGACCTGATCTAATATTGATGGATGTACGAATGCCGGAAATGGATGGTATTGAGGCCTCAAAACATATACGTGCCATCCAACCTCTTAAAGCCATTCCTATAATTGCCTGTACCGCTTCGGTATTGGGAAATGAAAAAGATTTGGATGTATTTAATGTGATTACCCTTAAGCCTCTGCAAAAGTCTAAACTGATGGAAGCAATGGCACGTTTCCTTCCACATAAAATTGTAGAAGGAAATGCAGAAAGCCTTGCCCCTTCAGAGGCGTCGGTTGCATCGGGTAGTGTTCAGGATCTGGAACCTTTCTTAAGCGATCTTTCTCAGAAATTTTCTAACCGTATTCAGTCCGTAAAAGGCTCCTTGGATGTTAATGCCATGGAAAAACTGGTTCAGGATCTAAGGGAATATGTGGGGCAAAACAAATTGATTGGTCTTTTGCCACTGATACAAGCTCTGAGCTCTCATGTAGAGCGTTTTGAATTGGATTTAATAACAACTGATTTGGATAAACTTTCTGCCATTATAGACCGACCACGTACATAGTATGGAGCAGCCTGGTAAACGCGTTTTAGTGGTAGATGACAAGCCCAATAATCTAAGTTTGGTTACATCCCTTCTTAGGCCACATTATGAGGTACTTCTGGCTAACAATGGAGAGCGCGCACTGGCTATAGCCCGTGACCAGTTACCGGATTTGATTTTACTCGATATCATGATGCCGGGAATGTCTGGTTTTGAGGTGTGTACCGAATTAAAAGCTAATACCGAAACGGCCGATATTCCGGTTATATTTCTAACAGCACGAAATGATAGTGATGATTTTGAGAAAGCCTACGATATCGGCGCAGTTGATTACACTACCAAGCCCATCAACGCCAAGGAATTAATGATGCGCGTTAAAACGCATCTACTTATTTCCGAACAAAGGCAGCGCTTATTGAGCCTGAATAAGCGTATCACATTCATCAATGAAGAGCTGGAGGAAGAAGTCACTAAGCGCACAATGGCCTTGTCCAGGGCAAAAGAAAGCCTTGAGCGGCAAAACGCTGACCTGGCACAATTTTCTCATCTGGTATCTCATAATTTGCGAGGGCCGGTAGCCTCGGCTCTTGGCTTAACTCAGTTGTTTGATCGAAAAAATTCTTCCAATCCCATTAATTCGGATGTAATCGATCGGATGGTTGATTCAGTAAAAAATATCGACACCATACTTAAGGATATCTCTACTATTCTTGACTTAAGGGAAAATATTCCAACTGGATCAGAGAGGTTCGACCCCATTTCCTCAGTCCAATCCATGATTAATCTTGCAGTAGCTAAAGACTCGATTGTTTCCCCTGCTAATTTTAAAATGGAAATAGGCATTTCCGAAGTTCAGGGCTTTCGAAGTTATTTTGAGAAAATACTGCTTTACCTCCTCGAAAACGCTATTCAATTCCGGAATCCCGACCGTGAGTTGCACGTTGTTATTACCCTGAATTTGGTGTCCGCTCACTATGAGTTGGAAGTCAAGGATAATGGAATCGGAATACCAGAAGTCGATCAGGAGCGCATTTTTTTACCTTTCAAAAAATTAAGCTATTCTTCAAAAGGAAAAGGGCTTGGGCTATACCTCGTTAAGACCATGACGCATTCTATTGGAGGCTCAGTCCACGTTCAAAGTACACCTTTGGGTGGGTCAGTCTTTAAAGTAATTTTTCCTTTGCCCCAATCCTAATGCGGTAAACCAATTCAGCAATGGCTAGCCGGACACCGTATAACCTGATTCTAAGGTTGTGGATTCCCTTGGTCCTCATTACTACGGTTATTGCCGTTGGATTTATCTATTTCGTAAGGCTTTCAGAGCTTCAATTAATACTGGATCACGAACGATCTGAAATGAGAGAGGTCGCTCGGGGAGTGGCATTAACTACGGATCTCTCTTTCAAATACTCAGATCCTGAAGCTATCGATATTGCGGTGCAGCAGATTGCTGAAAACAACAGTAATTACATGGTGGCCGTTTACCAGAGAAATGAAACGGGTGGCATAATTGTCCTGTCTGCCTGGCCGCCGAATCTGGCTGTACGGAACTCACTGGCGCAAACTGAAAAATATCTTTCGGTGACGGAACGGATCAATTC
>Ga0315901_10007619_pt1 | contig 12741 bp, 9 predicted proteins | sample LakEriMetagenome_10_FD_203761 | JGI IMG/M metagenome (GOLD analysis project Ga0315901, IMG submission 203761) | Freshwater fungal communities from buoy surface, Lake Erie, Ohio, United States - Buoy 2 MA116 | ecosystem: Environmental > Aquatic > Freshwater > Lake | place: USA: Lake Erie, Ohio... | reverse complement strand
TAATGATTGCATCAATAGCGGTGCTCATGCGGTCTCCTGATTAGCGTCAGAAACAGGCATGGTTCTGATTAAATTGGCGATGCGATCATGCGCTTCATTCATACGCGCCGTTAAACTAGCAAGCTCACCACGCAAGGCAGCATTTTCACGCCGCAATGAATGGGATTGTTCAGCGAGCTGATTAACTTTTTCGACCAAGGAAGCAAATTCGGAATTCATCTTCTCACTATAGTCGGCTAGAGGAATTTCAGTCAATAGATTCAGAGACTTGTAACGAGAACTTCATCAAAAATCTCGTAATTCTGGGGATTTATTTCAAATTCATGACCGAATGTTATTAAGTTTTTACCGATTCTTGTACAAAATTTTCCAGATCATGAAATAGGCTATACAAACTAGACTTACTAAACTTCACCTAAATGAAGCTCCCATAAATGCCCATCCACTGTGATTAAAGCCGTATTGATGGCTTGTGCTGGATAGAGTTGAGCAACTGCATGTCGATAACGCTGTAATTGCGATTGATAATCCTCTTGTTGGCCAGGGTAATAGTTTCGTTTGTAATCCACAATCCACAATCCATCATCTAACATCACAATACGATCGAGGTACATTAACTCACCTTCATGCACAAGCTCCAGTTCATTACGTGCAAATTGAAAATACTGCGGATTAAAAAATCGTTCACACTCTGGTTGCGACAAAATCGTAAGGGCTTGTTTACGAATAATCTGCGCTTCTTCAGATGTGCAAGACAGCCATTGCGCAATTACCTGCTCCTCGGGCACTTGTACTGGCCATACTGAAGGTGTGGTCAAACACTCCATCAGTAAATGCAGCAAAGTCCCTTCTCGAGTGAGTTCATTTTCTTCATCCGATAAGAAACTGGCTTCAGCTAGCGCAAATGAAGGAGGATTAAATACCGGCACACTAAATTCTGCTGTCGTTGTATCTAAAGAGGTATTTAACTGCGCTTCTAATTGTGTTTCTTGACAAGCGCTTATATCAACTGCATCCACATGCATAAATTTTTGATACCAACTATCGTCAACAACAGGCTCTGCACCCTTCTCAGCAGCCACACCGCTGACTATGAAATAACGCTTAGCGCGTGTTATGGCCACATAAAGTAAATTTAATTTTTCTTGCTGACTGAATGCCAACTCTTGTTGAAATAAATGATCACGTGCTAATCCACGTTCAGCAGCTTTACCAAATACTGAGAAATGTGTAGGGCCCGAAGCTTCTTGCGGCCAATCACACAACACACCAGTGTGATCTTTATTTTGATCCGCTTGATTTGCACCCATTAAAACTACTATCTCAGCTTCTAATCCTTTCGCAGCATGAATAGTCATGATACGTACTGCATTCGATGCAACATCAATATTTGCCTCATCCGGAGCCTGACTACCATCGCCTTTTTCTAAGCGCCGCAAACGTTCTAAAAAACGAGCGATACTAGGATAGCGACCTGCATCAATTTCTAAAGCAAGTGCAATAAAAGCTTCTAGGTTGCCTAAGACTTGAGACCGTAATAAAGCGTGTGCAGATTGCGTATAACGCTGAACCAATTCACCCTGATGCATAATTTGATCGAGTAAATCATGCACAGGTAATCGCGCAGCATGCACTAGCCATGTAGATAACAACGCAGCTGCACGTAACAATACGGGAGATAATTGCTGATTATTTTGTTGCGCTTGTAAATTGTGCCACCAAGTTCCGCTATTTTGTTTAGCGAGAAAAATAAGATCATCATCACTAGCACTAAATATTGGTGATTTTAAAATATGTGCTAGCGCCAAATTATCACTTGGTAGGGTTAACCAATGTAGTAATTGCATCAGATCAGAAATTTCTAAGGCTTCTAATAAACCACCACGACGATTCGACACAAAGGGAATACCTGCCTTACGCAAACCACGTTCATAAGCAGATAAATGAGTGCGACTACGCACCAACAACATCACATCTGACCAAGAACGAATAGCATCATCACGTTGAATCTTGTGTAAGACTTGCGCTACCGCATAAGCTTCTTCTTCATAGCGCACATCTTCATTGTTATTTATAGGGGACTGTAAAGGATTACGTAATGAAAAACTTAGCGCAGGTGTGGATTCAGTTTTTTCATCGCCTTCATTTTCTTCATCATCCTCTTTAGGCACAGCTATCAAAGGGCAACGTAAAATTTCACCGCGCGCTTTTACTTCTGTAACTTGCTGCTTATACAGTGGATTGTGTTGCATCACTTGATTCAACACTTGCACTACCGCTCCGCTATTTCGGCGCGTTAAATTGGTTTGACAATTTGCTGCACCTTGCGCACAAAGTAAATCGCGCGCTGCTTGAAAAACACGTGGCTCTGCACGTCTAAATCGATAAATTGATTGTTTAGGATCGCCCACAATAAAAACTGTAGGTTGTACTGCACCATCTATTTCAGCATAGGCTGTTAACCAGCTTTTTATGATGTGCCATTGCAGTGGATTCGTATCTTGGAATTCATCAAGCAAGATGTGTCGATAGCGCGCATCTAAACGCATTTGTAAATAAGCAGCATGTTCCGATTGACTTAATAAACGCCATGCATGCCATTCCAAATCAGAGAAGTCTAGTACGCGTCGTTCTGCTTTAATTGACTGATAGTGATCAACACACGCGACGCCAACTTTGAAAATCGCTGTATTTATTTGCAACACCATGGGCTCGAAGCTACGTTGATGCAAATGAATCAGCGCTTCACAAATATCGTCCCATGATTGCAGATAGGCAGCTTCACCACCATTTGCTTGCACTGCTGTCGATAATGTTGCATTCAATGGTGCTTTGCGAGGCGCACCATCTGCTTTAATCAATGCACCCCAAATCAACTCGAAACTCGTTAAACCATTTGCCTCTGACAAAGCACGCTCAATCGTGGTTGCCACTTTTTGATTCGCAGGCGTGCCTTGCCCTAGTAATTTAGCGAGAGCCGCAATTTGACTTAAGAGAGCTTGATCTTCCCACAACAACAATCTGGCATCTCTCTGGCCATCTTCACCACATAATTCCTGCAATGAATGTAAAGGGTTATCTTGTAGGTTTGCAGCCCACCATTCCGCTCGCTTATTGATAAATGCTTTTATCGTTAATTTCGTGTTGTGCTCACCAATCAATTCATACAACAACACCAAGGCTTCACGCAAAGGCTGCATTTCTGTTTGATTCAATGTTTGGGTAAATTTAACCCAAGCCATATCAATTAATTCTTCCGCGTTTTCTTCTAAAGAATAACCATGCGGCACACCGGCATTCAAAGGAGCGATTTGTAATAATCGAGCAAACCAACTATGGAAAGTATCAACTGATAAACCATAAGGACTTGATAAAACGCGCTGATATAAACCCCGTGCAGCAGGTAATTGCATTTTTGCTTCCGTCGCACTCAAACCCCGCTGCCGCAACAAATCTAATGCACTATCCTCTTCTACTAAAGCTAGCTCACGCAGTAGTTCCAGTAAACGCTCTCGCATTTCTTGTGCTGCTTTGCGTGTAAAGGTAATAGCTAATAATTCTTCAGGCTTTGTGCCTGTTAATAGCAAGCGCAACATGCGTGACACCAACAACCAAGTCTTACCACTCCCTGCACAGGCTTCAATTAAAACAGAATGCTGTGGATCGCAAGCCGTTGCAGTAAAGGTAGCGGAATCAACCGCTGCACCATTCACTAAAAAATCTTGCGCATGATTTGTGCGCTCTATGCTGGCGATCATCACCATGCTCCTTTACGACAGAGTCCGCGCATTTCACACCAATCACAAGCCTTACCCACACCATTTGCAGGCAAAGGTACGTCATTCGCCATATCAGAAATATGTATCTGAATTTGTTCTTTTAAGGCGGCACACCAATCTGCATAGGGTTTAGCTTCTATCTCTACAACTTTGGTTTTATCGAATGCTACATAGCGTGCAGGTACATCAGTTATTTCCATCATCAAACCATAGAAAGCTAACTGATGATCTTCAATTTGCTTCAAGCCTTTTCTTAAACGAGAGGGATCGATTGTTTTATAGTCAATAATCATGCGCTGCTGATTGTTTGTATCAATACGATCGATACGGCCATGCAAACGAATACTGAATTTTTGTTTTGGATTTTCCCATTTCAATTCACGCTCAGCATCATGCTCACCAAACTCAAACAACCAATCCTTTGCTGCATGTTTTTGTGCCCACTCTAGATACTCAGGCATCATTTTTTTCCACTGCACATAAAATCCTAATGCAGCAGGATTTTTATCGAGTAAAGGCTTAAACACAGCTTCCGTAGCTGATTCTAATAATGTTGCTTGCTGCGCAATAGGAACGGGCGTCTCTTGTAATGCGCGCTCAAAGCGCAGCAAAATATCATGCACCCAATCGCCGTAATCTCGCTTTTGCGGCAACTCGTTAATATCATCTAGTGCAGATAACTTTAATAAACGTGAAGCAAAAAACTGATAAGGACAGGTGTGTAAGGTATTCACACCACTAGCAGATAAAGCCGTAGGTAATAAATCAGCAACGCGTGGTTGCGGTGGTGTTGGCAATTGCTGCTGCAACAGCATAGTCGGTACAACAACGTCATGAATTGCTAGAGGAGCAAGCTTCTCTATTGCTAATTGCAATTGCAAGCGCTGTATCCATGTACTCACAGGATTCGTCTCACCATGGCGTTGTGACTGCCAAGATAATACAACCAACGGACAATGCAATAAGAGTGCTGCAAGATATCGGCACTGTTCTTGATGTCGCATCGCACGCGAAGCGAGTCCTAATTCGGTACGTACTACATCCGCAAAAAATAATATTTCTGATGAGGGCGTTGGTAAATGTGCTGCATCACCACCGAGAATGATGACGGCATCAAAGTAACGTAGTGGTGTGTCATGCAAGGGCACGATAATCACACGCTTATCACTACGAGGCGCTACAAAAATTGTTTGTTCTAACTCTAGATTAATTAAAGCACGCCATTCAGTAAGACTAAATTTTTCTTTTAACACTGAACAATCATGTCCGACAGCATCCATTAACTCAAGAATTTGACGACCAGCTACATCTTCTGAAAATGCCGTTAACAAACCTAATGCCTCAAACACACCACGCGTAATTTGCACCCACTCTGTAATTGATTTATTGCCTGAAAAACGAGCTGCCTCACGCGCCATCGCTTCCATCAATTCACTCGCCATTGGCAAATCAATTAACGCAGACTTTATCTCTTTCCAACCTCCTGTGATGCCCTCTTTCACTAAGGATTTTTCTATACTGATGCGTTGCTGCGCTTCTGTTTCAGGATCTGGAAACAGAAAAGGTGATTTTAAAAAATCGAGCAAGGCTAATGTCTGCGCATTCGAAGCTACTAACTCTAACCACGATGCTAATACTGCAGCTGCGCGTGTAGTAGATAACTTCCAACCTGTTTCATCTGAAACGGCAATGTCCGCTCGTTCTAGCAATGCACGTGCACGTCGCGCCACCATACGATCTTGCGGAATGATAGCAATCTGTTTCTTACCTTCTTGCATCCATGCCACCACTGTTTGCGCAGCACGTTGTGCTTCCTCTTCTAGATCACGTGCTTCCGATAGTGCTAATGCATAATTTTGCGCTGATGGTGATGATGCTTCTTGTATTCTGCTTGATGGCTGAGGCTCGCTATCAGATAGCAACTCAGGCCAGCTTGCTGAAAAAATCTTAGGCACACTCGCTTCTGACCAATCGGGTAACACCAGTTGTACAGGACAACGTGCTGCATAGCTTGCAAGAAAATCTTTTTCAAATGCATTCAGCGCTCGCGCTGAGATAAACCAACAAGGCTGGCTTGCTGATGCTGCAGCTTTTTTTAATGCAGCATAACGGTGGACAGCAGGATCTCTTGCATCACGCTGGGTCTCCCATATCGTCCATACTAATTTCGCTTCATCTGATAACAAGCTCACAGCTTTAGGTGACAGTCTTTGTAATGCAATCTGCCACCGCTTCTCTAGGTGTTGCGGCATGCTGAGCGCAGCAGGTAACAAGGCTTCCGTTAACTCATCACCCACTGCTAATAAAGTTTTTGCGAGTGGTAGTAAATCTGTATTGCGATGCGCCACCATCAACTCTTTCAACCACGGGACTTTTCTCAAACTGGCATATAGCAACATCAAGCGTTCGCTATCAGCTGAAGGAATTAATTGATTCGCATCCGGTATTTGTTTTTTTAAAAAAGCTGAGAGCGTAGTCAGTTGAGGTGGAATAAATGTATTGCCTAAAATAGTCGCTAGCGCAGCCCTACACTGCGCAGCATGTGCAAAACTAGGTAGCATCACGCAGTGGCCAGATAAATCCGTCACTGCATGTGTGTGTTCAGTCTCAGCAACACTAGCAATCAAATGGCGCGCCAAGTGCGGCCAGAAATCTGCGCCGTGTGGAATAAAGAGAGTGGAATAAGGATTTTCCGAATTGACTATATGGTCCATATGCCCATTTTATGCGAGCCCTGCACTTCCTGAATTTTCTATTGCATGCACTACATCATCTCAAAAGGGGCAGTGCGGCTAATTTGCGTTGCGCCAGTCTGCCTGCAATTCGAAATCACACCTTCTGGAAAAATCGGTTATGATTCACTGAATTCTCCCGCCTCGTGACATCCAGCGCTTTCTCACACCGAAACCCCACGAATAAACTCGATGTGCGTTTCAATGAACCGGATCACAGCATTAACTAGCCGGACAAATGGCAATCACTAGGCGGGCGGCTAACTCTTATTCCCCTCTCTGAGAAAATCATGAGCGAAAACATTAAACACGTATCTGATAGTTCATTTGAAGCTGACGTTCTTAAATCTGACAAACCTGTTTTGGTCGATTTTTGGGCTGAATGGTGTGGTCCTTGCAAAATGATTGCACCTATTTTGGAAGAAGTTGCTAAAGAATATGAAGGCAAAATCCAAATCGCTAAGCTCGATGTTGATGCCAATCAGGCAATACCAGCTAAGTTTGCTATTCGCGGTATACCCACTTTGATTTTATTCAAGAATGGTGTACCGGCAGCACAGAAAGTGGGCGCATTGGCAAAAGGCCAGCTCACCGCCTTCATTGACAGTAATATTTGATATGACATCACTGCGGTGGCGCGCCCGCGCTGCCGCGTTGTTCTCTCTAACTCTATTCTTCGTCGTTCCCTCCCCCACCTCCAATACGCCCTCAGCGGCATCTGACTATGCACTTATCTGAACTTAAAGCACTACATGTATCCGCTCTACTTGAAATGGCCATAGGCCTAGAAATTGATAATGCTGCGCGACTGCGTAAGCAAGAATTAATGTTCGCTATTTTGAAACGACGCGCAAAAAGCGGTGAACAAATTTTTGGTGATGGTGTATTGGAAGTGCTGCCAGATGGCTTTGGATTTTTGCGCTCGCCGGATGCCAGTTACATGGCTTCGACCGATGATATTTATATCTCGCCTTCACAAATTCGCCGTTTTAATTTACACACAGGCGATTCGATCGAAGGTGAAGTTAGAACACCAAAAGATGGAGAACGTTACTTTGCCTTAGTCAAAGTAGACAAAGTGAATGGCGAACCGCCTGAAGCATCGAAACACAAAATTCTGTTTGAAAATCTCACGCCTTTACATCCAAATCAACCGCTCTTACTCGAGCGTGATATGCGTGGTGAAGAAAACATCACCGGTCGTATCATTGATTTGATTGCGCCTATTGGTAAAGGCCAGCGTGGTTTGTTAGTAGCTTCACCTAAGTCAGGTAAATCCGTGATGCTGCAACACATTGCGCATGCCATCACGTCAAATCATCCTGAAGCGACTTTAATTGTGCTCCTGATTGATGAACGTCCGGAAGAAGTGACCGAGATGCAGCGTTCCGTGCGTGGTGAAGTAGTGGCATCCACATTTGATGAACCTGCAACACGTCACGTACAAGTCGCAGAAATGGTATTGGAAAAAGCAAAACGTTTAGTTGAGATGAAAAAAGATGTGGTCATCTTGCTTGATTCCATTACACGTTTAGCTCGTGCTTACAACACTGTCATTCCTGCATCCGGCAAAGTGTTAACCGGTGGTGTGGATGCAAATGCATTACAACGTCCTAAACGCTTCTTTGGTGCTGCACGTAACATTGAAGAAGGCGGTTCACTCACCATTATCGCGACTGCACTGATTGAAACCGGCAGCCGTATGGATGATGTAATTTATGAAGAATTCAAAGGTACCGGTAATATGGAAGTACATCTCGAGCGTCGTCTAGCCGAGAAACGTGTTTACCCTGCTATCAATCTAAATAAATCCGGCACACGTCGCGAAGAATTACTGATCAAGCCCGATATTCTGCAAAAAGTTTGGGTACTGCGCAAACTGCTCTACGGCATGGATGAGATCGAAGCGATGGAATTCATCCTCGATAAGATGAAATCCACCAAAAACAATGCAGAGTTCTTTGAAATGATGCGTAGAGGTGGTTCGTAATTGTGTTTTATTACTAAATTACTATCGAAATAGTCAAGAAGTAGCGTGCATACCCTAGCCGACTATGGACAGACTAAGCATGGCTTAAAACGGGATCTCCCTATATAATCCCGTTTCTTTTAACCGAGCAAGTGATGATCAATCGGGTCAGGAAGCAGTAAGACCGACGAAGTGGTGATTGGCTACTCAAACTTAGTGAGAATGAAATGAAAGAAGGCATACACCCAGATTACCGCGAAGTTTTAGTGCACGATTTATCGTGTGACTTTAAATTCGTGACCCGTTCTACCGTGCAAACACGTGAAACCATGAATTTTGAAGGCAAGGACTATCCTTTGCTGAAGATTGAGGTCTCCTCAGAATCGCACCCGTTCTACACGGGCAAGCACAAAATCGTGGACACCGCAGGTCGCGTCGAGAAATTCCGTCAAAAATTCGGTGGCGTGGGTTCCAAGACCAAAGCTGCAGGTTAATTCCTCAGCACCGCCAAAAAGGCAGCGAAAGCTGCCTTTTTTATTTCTGTTCCGGCAAAATACATCTTTGCTTTATTTATTCAGTTTCCCTACCCAGTCCTAAATATCACACTGCATGAAGCCAGTCCGTCTCGCCGCCGCTGCCACTACTATCCTGCCTCGTTGGGGTTTGATCTCGCTTTGCTTGTTGTATATGGTGCCCGGCATTCTCAGACGTGATCCTTGGCGCACTGATGATGCAGCAGGTTTTGGAATTATGTGGACTATGGCGCATGGCTCACTGGCTGATTGGCTTGCTCCAAATATCGTAGGCTTAGCCATGCCACAAGAAGGTCCACTGGCTTTCTGGCTAGGCGCCATTCTTATCAAACTATTCGGTTGGCTAACTGGCGATGCTTTAGCAGCGCGTTTTTCTACGCTCTTATTCTTTGCTATCGGTGCAGTCGCAATTTGGCGCACTGTCTATGTACTTGGTCGTCGTCATGAAGCGCAACCCTTAAAACTCGCATTTGGTGGTCAACCTGCAGCGCGTGATTATGGCCGCACACTCGCCGATGGCGCATTACTTATTTACATAGCGTGTCTTGGTTTGCTCTTACGTAGTCATGAAACGGCTGCACCTGCCTTACAAGTTTCATTAGTTGCAGCGAGCTTATATGCCGGCACCTGTTTATTTGATGCGAAGACATGGCGCTCTGCTGTAGGTTTAGGATTCTCATTAGGTTGTTTGGTTCTGACACGGGGATGGATAGTACCCGTTGCACTTTATGCTTCTCTCATCGTCTTAGCATTCTGGCGTGAACGTCAATTAGTCAGCAAACTTTCACTTAGCCTGTTGATTGCAGGTGCATTGCCTCTACTCTGGATCTTGCTGCATGAATGGCAGCAACCTGCTCCTGGTTTTATTGCTGAATGGTTGCAATGGCATCAGACACAAATTGCAAAAACTGGATTACACACTTTTGCAATGCTCTCTAAATCATTAATCTGGTTTGCATGGCCTGCGTGGCCGATTGCATTCTGGGCAATGTATGCATGGCGCCGTCAGCACGTACTCCACATACAACTTCCTGCTATTGCTTTATTCGGTGTGCTCGTCACCTGTGTTTTTTCTAATCTAGCAGGCAATGCAGATTTACTTCCACTCTTACCGCCTTTAGTGATGTTAGCCGCATTTGGTTTGCCTACATTTAAACGCGGTGGCATCAATGCGATTGACTGGTTCTCAGTCATGACATTAACTGCAATTGCTAGCTTCATTTGGTTAGGATGGATTGCTAAACAAACTGGATGGCCAGCACAACTCGCAAAAAATGCCTTCCGACTAGCACGCGGCTTTAAACCTGAATTTAATCTCTTAGCATTTACCGTTGCGCTTGCAGCCACCATAGGATGGGTTCTATTACTGCAATGGCGACTCGCACGTAAACCGCCGGTGTTATGGCGCGCTGTTGTGTTATCAACTGGTGGCGTGGTGTTGTGTTGGTTATTATTGATGACCTTATGGCTGCCATGGCTGAACTATGGCAAAAGCTATGCAGCGGTAGCAGAACAAATTCAATCCACCTTACCTGTGAACTATGATTGCGTTATTGCTGATGGCATAGGACCTGCACAACGCGCTTCTTTTGCATATCTTGGTGAAGTGAAATTTGCGAAAAAAAATCAAACGCACTGTGATTATTTATTAGTCCAAGATAATGACGTACGTCTTAAGCGTAGTAAAGCGATCAAAAAAATAAGTGAAGACTATAAATTACTGTGGCAAGGACGACGTGCTTCCGATCGCGATGAATCCTTCCGTCTGTTTGTACGCAAATCCCCATGAGTGTGAATAGCACGCCAGCTATGCAACATGGCTGGACTATGCGCATCGCTAATCTGGCTTGGCCCATACTCATAGGTCAGTTAGCGACCATCACTAACGGTGTCATCGACACCATCATGACAGCCCGTTATTCCGCTATGGATCTTGCTGCATTAGGTTTAGGTTCATCGGTATACATTAGTATTTTTGTGGGACTCTCTGGTGTATTACAAGCGCTCTCACCTGCCATTGGTCAGTTATTTGGCGCACGTAAATTTACTGAGATAGGATTTGAAGTTAGACAAGGCGCATGGCTAGCTATTTTTCTTTCACTACTCGGCGCTATTCTGCTTTGTATACCCGGCCCCTTACTCGCTATAGCGCAGCCTACTGCTGCACTCAACGATAAAGTTGTAGAGTATCTGCAAATTCTCGCACTAGCATTGCCTGCAACACTAGGCTTTCGTGTTTTTACTTCACTCAATACAGCTACTTCACGACCACGCATGGTAATGACGATACAAGTCTGTGCGCTCTTATTAAAAATTCCACTTAACTATTTATTTATCTTTGGTGGATTGGGATTACCTGCATTTGGCACACCTGGTTGCGCCATTGCTACTGCAGTCACAGCATGGGCAACACTTATCACAGGTTGGTTCATCATACGACGTGGCGCACACTATAAAGCGTTTCACATTTTTGGAAATGGATGGGGCAAACCAGTTTGGCAAGCACAAGCGGCTTTATTAAAGCTTGGTGTACCTATGGGCTTGTCTTATCTCATCGAAGTCACAGCATTTACCTTCATGGCTTTATTCATCTCACGTATGGGAAGTGACACCCTCGCTGGGCATCAAGTCACAGGCAATTTAGGAACAGTGCTTTACATGTTGCCTTTATCGATTGCACATGCAACCGGTACGTTAGTGGCACAAGAAATTGGTGCAGGAAGATTAGTACAAGCACGTCACACCGGCAATGCAGGTATACGACTCGGTGTAATGTTATCTGTTGCAACGGGAATTATCGTTTGGGTATTACGCGAAGAAATTATTGCGCTTTACACACCAGATGCAATTGTCGCAGCAGCAGCCATGCCTTTATTTTTCTTTATTAGTTTTTATCAAATATTTGATGCCATACAAGTAGGTGCTGCCTTTGTATTACGAGCCTATAAAGTCGCACTCATTCCCACCATCATGTATGCCTTTGCAATGTGGGGAGTAGGTTTATTCGGTGGTTATCTACTCGGATTTGATATCTTCGGTTTTACACCGACCTATCTGCAAGGTGCCGCTGGATTTTGGATGGGGAATAGCTTTAGTCTCGGCTTAGTCGGCATGGCCTTACTCTGGTACCTTAAACACATACAACATCTATTCGAAAAAGAGGCTCAGTTAATAGATTAAGCTCATAGCTTAAATTCGTAGCTTAATTTTACCCAGGCTTGTGATCGGGTATCGCTTCTTGTTCTTGATCTTCTAGTGGCAGTGGTACAGGAAAATTCGTATCAAAAGATACATCTGCTGGAGCAGGTTCGGTAGCGCGATGTAGGTCATTGATCATCATGCGACCTTTCAAGAACGCTGACGTGGTTCAGAACGTCTATGTAAGCGTCGCTCTGTTGGATGCGAGAATGCACGAAACTCCATATTCATCACACCAATTGCACCTGGTGGTCCACGCACGAAATCAAAGAGTGATTTAACCGGAAATAAGCCATTGTCTTGTAACACCACATCAGTACGACAAGTCGGATTGGCAGTACTAAAATGTGAACGCAACTCATGCCAGACCTGTTCACTAATCCAACCATCGAGAAATAACTGTGAGGAATAGACAGTATGATCTGCATCCAAAAAAGCTTTTTGTCCTTGACCTAAAAAAGGATACGGCGGCAAAGCTTGTGCAATCGCTAAATTAATCCATCCATTCCCTATCGCATGATCTATCTCAT
>Ga0315901_10007618_pt1 | contig 12742 bp, 12 predicted proteins | sample LakEriMetagenome_10_FD_203761 | JGI IMG/M metagenome (GOLD analysis project Ga0315901, IMG submission 203761) | Freshwater fungal communities from buoy surface, Lake Erie, Ohio, United States - Buoy 2 MA116 | ecosystem: Environmental > Aquatic > Freshwater > Lake | place: USA: Lake Erie, Ohio... | reverse complement strand
TCAGAAACCCGGGCCTCACTGGATGCTCTAGCCGCCCGGATGCTCACGGCGTTCCTGAGCAGCCCTGCGGCGAGCGTTCAGGGCAGAGTTCTGGGCGTCGAGGAGGAGATTCGCGGCATGCTGGTCGCGGGCATGCCGGATTTGTACGGGAGGGTCGATCTGCTGACCGAGGATGACGACTCGCTGGTGGTGACCGACATCAAGACCAGCCGCGGGAAATGGTCCGCCGAGCAGGTCGAGGACAGCAACGAACAACTCTTGCTGTACTCGCACCTCGCCTCGGAGATCAGCCCGGGGAAGAGGATCGCGACCAGATTTCTGGTCCTGACGAAGACCCGCGAACCACAGATCGAGGAGCACATCCGCGAGGTCACTCCAGCCGCCGTGAAACGCACCTTGGCGGGCGTGGAGCTGGTCTGGCGGGCGATCGAAGGCGGGCAGTTCTATCCGGCGCCGAGCACGATGGCCTGCGCTTCGTGTGGCTATCGAGCTGTTTGTCGGGCGTGGATGGGCTGACGCGCCTGACGGGAAATAGGCGGCCGGGGTTGAAACATACCCCGGCCGCTTTTTTTAGCATTCAGACGTCGGCAACTTTCCTACGGCCGGCCATACCCCGGCGCCGGTGCCTGCGGCCTGTTTTCCCAATACAGTTTCGCCTCCCGAATGGCCTCCAAGGACCGCTGGCATTCGTGGATCAGGTCGTCCAGCACCCGCTCCCCTTCGGTCCAGTCGGCATACCGGGTGCCGTCGATGTGCTGGGGGTCGTACTCGTAAATCTGGGGCATCCTCTGGGACACCCGCCGCGCCTTGTCGAGGAACTCCAGATACGGCGACGCGTACTCCTTCTTCTTGCGGCCGGAGTGGTATTTCGGGTCGCCGGAGGTCATGCGGCGGATCTTCCTGATGGCCGAGATGAGCTGGCGGCCTGCTGGGTCGTCGAATGAATGTGCGCCGGGCATGGGAATCCTCCTTGAAGCACTGGCCGCCGAGGGATCCGGGCGGCAGTGGCAATCCGTACTTTCAAGCGATTCAGGCGTCCGCGGTCGTCCGAAACCGCGAAGTTTCTTGGCCCTTCTCGCTGGCCGACACATCCAATTTTAGCGCGTCACCGGCCCGATCGCGGCATGGTTTCGGGGATCGCAGCCTAGATTCGCGCTCGATGTCGGTGCAGATGGCGGGTGTTGCGGAATGCGGCACCCCACAAATCTGTACCCACGGAATTGGGGCTCTCGTGGGGATGCAAAACGCGATCGCCGGCGCCCCACAACTCCGGCCCCCAGGACCATCAGGCAGACCGGGTTGTCGCGGCCGGTTGAGCGCTGGCCTCGGCCGGTTTGCTCGCCACAGCCTTGGGCATGACGGTGGGCACCTGACACGCGGCCATGATCGGCGCCTGCGCATCCATGAACGCCAGAATCCCCGCCTGCAGTCCCTCGGGCAGCATCTTGAACCAATCGAGCCACCCGTAGGCAGTCGTCTTGGGCACCTTGAAGAACCGGGCTACATCAATGCCGCGATAGCCCGAGCGGACATGGAGGTAGACCGCGAGCACCCGCCTCTCATTCTTGCACACCACCTTCCTGACCAGTTCGTCATCAGGCTTCGCAAACTTGGCCAGCCGATGTTTCAGTTGCCGCTCCAGGATCTCCGCCTGTTCCCGCATGCGCTCCCGGTCCCGCCCATAGAGTTCGATGAGCGGGCGGAGGGTCTTACGGCACGGCTCCTTGGTGAAGTTCAGGACCATCGACAGGAACTGGGTCTGCCAGTCGATCATCTGCAGCCAGTAGGAGGTATCCACGAGCGTCAGGGCGTCATCCAGTAGCACGCCCCTGGATTCAGCCTCGCAGAGCAGCTCGACCATCTTGTGGGTGCTCTGGGCCAGGAAGTCGTGGCATTGGAGGAACTGCTGCTTCATGAGCTGGACGTGGTAGATCAACTCGGCAGCTTTGCGCTGGTTGGCCAGATTCGCAGCGTCAGATGGGGTGGGAGCGTCCATGCCTTGAGGATAGCGCTCGAACCCGCCCGGCGCTACACTGCCCGAATGCCGTGTGTCGCCCGAGATCGTGCGCCCGTTCTGTGCTGCCATCGAGCGGCCCTGGTCAGCGGGGTCGGTTCGTTGGCGATTCCCAGCCCAGGCCGGAGCTTCGTGAATCGCCCTGGCTGGCGCGAGTTTCAGACGGTTTTGGCGGGCCTTCGGGACCGATGCCCTACCGCCATGCCCGTCGTCGTTCGGGCTTCCTGGCTCCCCGAAACTCTCCTGGGCCAGTGCATTCTCCGGCGGAAGCGGTTCGTGGTCCTTCTCAACGACCGGATGGGTGAGCCGCAGGCCGTTGATGTCCTCTGCCACGAATGGGCGCACGCGCTGGCATGGAACTATTCCCTCGAACGGCTCGCCAAGAAGCCCGGCGTCGACCGCGCGGAGTTCGACCGCGCCAGCCACGATGAAGCCTGGGGCTGCGCCTACTCGCGGGTCTGGCGGGCGTATCTGGACATCCCGAGGGAGGCGGCGTGACGGTGGTGCAGGCCGGCGGATAGCGCTGCAGGAAGGTGGGGACCGGACAGGTTGTCAGCTCTCTTCCAGTTCCTCGATCACCCGTTGAAGAACCGCCTCTCGCGCTGCCTCGGGGATCGCCATGCCCGCCACGAGGAGCACAGCGCGGGCGAGCAAATCAACGCGATCGGCCGGAATCGCGTCGCATTTCGCGTCGCACGGGGTCGCGATATGCTGTTTTCGCGAGGATGGGGCAGTTTGTTCTGACCCTATATCGCCCACTCGGCCGTCTTTCGGGACCGGCCTGATTTCCGAGGAACCCGCGGCATCCCCGGTGGTGGCCGCGGGTTTCGTCGTTTCGTGCGGCGATCGCCGGGTACGTCCCCCTACCCGCGCTGCCGGCAATACCCCTTGGACTTCTCGACGGGCGCCAGGTTCTCCAGGTCCAAGTCGTTGGAACTGTGCCTGGTTCCCCAGCCGAAGATGCGCTCGAACCAGGGCAAGAGCCGGCTGTTTTCCAGGCTCTTCTGGAAGTAGACCTCGTGCTCCTTTTCCTTGATCCCCATCGCGTACAAATCTTCGTCGTGGGCCGTGATCCCGAGGTCGTTGAAGTACCGCATCATGACGAAATACTCGCAGACGTTCCCGCTCTCCAATCGACCCGCGAAAAAGTAGGGCATGAACCAGCCGATCACGTGGCAGCTCATCGAGAGAAGCTTGCCGATGACGTGGTATTTGATCTCGTTGAACCGCGAGGGCCTGATCCCGTACTGCCGCATGATCGAGAACACGACCTCGCGGTGATGCCATTCGTCGTGCTCGATCAGCTCGATGGCCCGCTTCTCGTCGGAGTTCCTCACCGATCGAGCGTGGCCGACGTAGGCGAAGGCCGCGGCCTTCTCTGCCGAGTAGGCGAGTTGGAGCAGCTTGACGAGCCGCGGATGATCGATGGTCGGTGACTCACTCACGGTGCTCGGAGAACCGCAAGAGCGAGGCGGTCATTAACCCGGGAGCACGCGGGCGGCGATTCTCCAGAGGACGACCGTTTCCATCGCCCTGCTAACGCTCGAACAACGCCACACGTTGGACGCGGCCGCCCCGCCAATCGCGGGGCGGCGAGCGATTTCTGCAGGCTCGAACCGGCGGCCGCGGGCGGATGTGCCCGCCCGGGTGGACGCGGCCGGACGCAGGGCCGAGAATCCGGCTCGCCGCGCTGGCACCGAAACACCAAAACCCCGAGGCCTTCATCCCATGGAGACCCAGGCTTCCCGCCCCGCCGCCACGAGCCCGTCCGCCCGCCGGGATTTCCTCCGCCAGGCGGCCGCCGCGGCCGCCGTCACCTCCACGGTCGGCGGCGTGGCCGCCGCCGCCGAAGACAAGCCGGGCGTGCGGCGGCTGGCGATGGTCGGCACCGGCAACCGTGGCGTCCGCGCCTGGGCCGTGCCAATCGCGAAGGACTACGCCGACAGCGTGGAGTTCGTCGGGCTGTGCGACGCCAACCCCGAGCGAGCGGAGCTGGCGCGGGAGCTGATCGGCACCCGGGCGCCGGCCTTCACCGACTTCGACAAGATGCTCCGGGAGACGCGGCCGCAGACCGTGATCGTGACCACGGTCGACGGCGTGCACGCCGACTACGTGTGCCGGGCCATGGAGTTCGGCTGCGACGTGCTCTGCGAGAAGCCGCTGTGCACCGAGGCGAACCAGGCGCAGGCGATCATCGACACGCAGCGGCGGACCGGACGGACGCTGACCGTCACCTTCAACGCCCGCTTCGGGTCCGCCGCCATGCAGGTCAAGGAACTCCTGCAGGCCGGCACGATCGGCGAGATCTTGGAGGTGAACTACGACGAGTTCCTCGACCGGCGGCACGGGGCCGACTACTTCCGCCGCTGGCACGCCTTCAAGCAGAACTCCGGCACGCTCCTCTGCCACAAGGCCTCGCACCAATTCGACCAGCTCAACTGGTGGATCGGGTCGGATCCCGTGGAGGTGATGGCCTACGGGCGGCTGGCCGTCTACGGCCACAACGGCCCGTTCCGCCACTCCCACTGCCGGCCGTGCCCGTTCAAGGGCCGCTGCGAGTTCCATTGGGACGTCACCAAGGATGAGGACGCGATGCGGATGTACGTCGCCTGCGAGGACCAGGACGGCTACCTCCGGGACGGCTGCGTGTTCCGGCCCGGCATCGACGTGCCCGACACGGTCACCACCCAGATTCGCTACGCGGCGGGACCGCTGGTCTGCTACTCGCTCAACGCGGCCGTGCCCTACGAGGGCCAGTTCGTCGTCTTCAACGGCACCAAGGGCCGGATCGAGCTGCGGGAGTTCGACAGCCAGCCGTGGGAGGTGCCGGCGTCGAGCGAGATCCGCGTCACCACGACCGACGGAGCCACGCGGCTGATTCCGGTGCAGACGAAGGGGCCGGGGCACGGTGGCGCCGACAAGCGGCTCCGCGACGCGATCTTCCGCCCGGCCGGGGCCGACCCGCTCGGCCAGCGGGCCGGCATGCGCGAGGGGCTGTTGAGCTCGCTCGTGGGGATCGCCGGCTACACGTCGATCGCCGAGCGGCGGCCGGTGCGGATCGCCGACCTCGTCCGCTGGGGCTGACCGGCGGGTGCCGTGCCCGGCCGCGGGCCCGAGCGGCCGGTTTCCCGCCGCCGCCGCGGCGGGTGAACCGTTTTCTCATGCGATCCGTACAGGATCCTGACAGTGGCGGTGCAGACTCACCGAGGCCGGGTGAGTCACCGCCCACCAGGCAGGGAGGCCCGGCACGGCCGGGACGGAGCCATGAATCGCGACGAACTGCTCGCGCTGTGCAGCGGCTACGCCGGCCGCCGGCATCAGGCCGGGACGGCCCGGGTGACGGTCGAGTTTCGCGGCCGGGCCGTCGATCCGGTGCCCGAGATCCTGCGGAGTTTCCGGCTGGCGGAGATCTCCGAAAGCGAGAAGAACTCGCTGCTCTCACTGCTCTGCGATCCCGAGGAGGCGGACTTCTGCGCGGAGACGGCCTGCGTGCGGGATCCCTACGCCGACGAGCGGGACGGCGAGAGCGACGACGACGCGGTCGGTTGAGGGCCCGCCCCGAGGACGGCGCTTGACCGCCGCGGCCACGGCGGACTGCAATTGACGCCATGCGCCCGAGCATCCCGCCCCCGCCCCGCGGCATCCCCCGCCGGCTCCGCGGCTGGTACGTCGTCGTGGCGGCCGTGATCTCCGCCGTGGCCGCGGCGGTGGCGCCGATGTGCCCGGATCGCGACGCCGCCGGCCGGCCCCTGTGGCGGGTGCAGACCGTCCACGACGGCGACACCGTGACCTGCGTCGATCCCCAAGGCCGGCCGCACAAGATCCGGCTCGTCGGCATCGACGCGCCGGAGCACCACCAGCCCTACGGCGACGCGGCCCGGGCGGCGCTGGCCCGGAAAATCGGCGCCGCCGTTCAGGTTCGCGACCGGGGCCGCGACCAGCACGGCCGGCTCCTGGCCACGCTGTGGGTGGCGGACCGCGACCTCAACCGGGAGATGGTGGCCGACGGCATGGCCTGGGTGTTCGGCGGCTTCGCGCCCGACGAGGATCTGCTCGCCGCCGAGGCCGAGGCACGGCGCCAGCGTCGCGGCCTGTGGGCCGATCCGCACCCGGTCTCGCCCTCCGACTGGCGGGCCCTGCATCCCCCGCACCGCTGAATCGCGCCCGGCAGCGGCCCAGTCGCGGGCGGGCATGAAGCCGCAGCGGTTCCGCGTATATTCAGCCGCATGCGGCAGCCGGCGGACATCGTGATCACGGGCCTGGGGATCGTCAGCCCGATCGGCATCGGCTGCGGGCCCTTCTGGGAGGCGGTCGCCGCCGGCACCAGCGGCGTCCGACTCATCGATCTGTTCGACTCCAGCTCCCTGCGCGTCCGCTTCGGCGGCCAGGTCGCCGACTTCGATCCCAAGCTCTACGTGCGGCCGCGAAAGAGCCTCAAGGTGATGAGCCGCGAAATCCAGATGGGGTTCGCGGCAGCGGACCTGGCGGTGGCCGACGCGGGGCTCGCCGCGGGAGCGGTCGAGCCGGAGCGGTTCGGGGTGGTGTTCGGTGCCGACATGATCTACGCCGACCTGGAGGACCTGGAGCGGACCTACCGGCGGGCGGTGGCGGCCGGGCGGTTCTCGTTTCCCGATTGGGCCGAGGCGATCCAGGAGGAGCTGCACCCGCTCTGGCTGCTCAAGCATCTGCCGAACATGACGGCCTCGCACGTGGCGATCGCCTACGACGCCCGCGGCCCCAACAATTCGATCGTGCTCGGCGACGTGTCGGGGCTGCTGGCGGTCGCCGAGGCGGCCAGCGTCATCCGCCGCGGCTGGGCCGACGTGATGCTCGCCGGGGCCACGGGCTGCCGGCTGCATCCCACCGCCCTGGTGGCCCGGGGAGACGCCCTCCTCTCGCACCGCGGCGACGACTTCCGGCGGGCCTCCCGGCCCTTCGACCGCGACCGTGACGGCCTCGTCAACGGCGAGGGCGCCGCCACGATCGTGCTCGAGTCACGGGCCCACGCCGAGCGTCGCGGGGCCCGGATCCGCGGCCGGCTGCTGGCCACGGCCTCCCGGTGCGAGCCGGGTGCCCGACACGGTGGCGTGACGGGCTCGTCCCTGCGGGCGGCGATCCGCGCGGCCCGCACCGCCGCGGGCCTGGAGCCGGCGGACGTCGGCCACGTCAACGCCCACGGCGCGAGCACGATCGACATGGACCGGGCGGAAGCGGCCGCCATCCGCGCGGAATTGGGCGACGTCCCCGTCACGGCGGCCAAGGGGTCGTTCGGCCATCTCGGCGCCGGCAGCGGCGTCGTCGAGCTGGCAGCCAGCGTCCTGGCGCTCGAGCACGGGCTCGTGCCGCAGACCCTCAACTACGAGACGCCCGACCCCGCCTGCCCGGTCAACGTCGTGCACGGCGGACCGCTCGCCGGCCGGCCCGCGACGGCGATCGCCGTGAACGTCTGCTCCACGGGCCAGGCGGCCGCCGTGGTCGTGGCCGCGGAGTGACCGCTGTGGCCGTCACCACGACCCGTAGAAGCCGAACGAGACGCCGTTGTAGAAGGTCTGCCCGCCGACGTCGATCGCGTTGGTGTCGCGGTTGTCGAGGTTGAACTGCCGGGTGGCCGTGGCCATGCCCGCTACCCAGAGAAAGTCGTAGCCCACCTGGAGGGCGAAGTTCGGCGTGATGTTCCAGCCGGCCATGAGCGTCAGGTCGCCAATGAACCCCGGCCCCGTGCGGGTCGCCTCGTCGGAGAAGTTGAGCGTCTGCCTGCCTCCCGGCGGGATGAAGAGGGTATCGACGCCCGCGGCCTGCTGGGACGTGCTGGCGAAGGACAGCGCGGGAGCCGCCCGGCCCCGCAGCCCCCAGTAGAAGAACTCGTTCTGGCTGATCAATTCGCCGCCGATGTTCAGGCCGAGCAGCCAGTTGCCGGTGGCGATGTTGTAGCGGCCGCCGAACTGCTCGGGCGTCGCGTCGGCGCGGCCGGTGGTGAGCGAGAACCGCTCGTTCACGGTCGCCAGCCGGGTGCCGAGGATCAGCGCCGGGAGAAAGCCCCGCTCGGCGTGCCGCGTCCAGTTGCCGCCCGGCGACATCACGAGCTGATCCCGCCCGAGCCGCCGGCGGAGCTTGTAGTTCCATTCCCAGCTGTTGAAGTCGGATTTCATGTCCGTGGTGAAGGCCGTGGCCCCGTTGAAGCCGGGCGCCAGCGGCGCCAGCGGGCTGATCAGGAAGCCGTCCGCCAGGGCGTTGCGGCCGTCGGTGTCCGCGTACGACATGCCGCCGTAGTAGATGAACTCGAAGGCCCGGTCCCGATCCAGGTAGTCCCGCCCCAGCGACTTGCCGATCGTGACCCGGGCGCCGGGGGCGACGTTGAAGGGCTGGGCCGTGGTGGTGTACTTGAGGGACTCGCGGACCGGCGCGACCACGTCGACGTCCTCGAAGATCACGCGGCGGTTGTTGCGGCTGCGTTCCATCCACAGCGACTCCGCCCCCACGTACCAGCCGCCGTTCCAGAACCACTCGCCGGAACTCGCCTCGAACGGCATCTCGTCGAGTCGGAAGTCCTCGAGCAGCATGCCCTCGCCGAACCGGGACGAGACGTCGAGGACGGCGGGCGCGGACGGCGTGGGCGGCGTCGCCACGGGATCCGCGTCGACCACGATCGACGTCTCCGGCATGGCCGCAGTCTCGGGCGGCAGGCTCGTGCCCGGGCCGAGGATGATCTCCTCGGTCTCCGCGATCACCGGCGCGGGGGCGGCCTGCACGACACGACCGCCGGCGGCGGGCTGGCCGGCCGCGACCCCGCAGCAGGCCCATGCCGCGACGCACGCCACCCAAACCCGTCCATCGAGAGTTCCCCGTCCGGCAAAGTTGCTCACGGCTGGCCCCAACGTGCAAGGCGACGGCGCGAGACGATCGTGGCTCGCGCATCCGGAACGACCATCGTCATCCTTACGACCGGTTCCACAGTTATTTTCCGCGGCACCACCCGCGTCTTGCCCAGCCTGCCACCGGGGCTCTCGGGGCCGCGGCCGTGATCACCGGCATGCCCCCGCCAACCGCTTCCTCAGGCGCGGCGCTCCAGCCGGATGCGGCGGCCTTTCGATGCTCCTCACAGGGCGTCGCCCCCACCCCGCCCCCGGAGTTTCCCCATGGTCCCCAGCCGCCAGCATCTCCTCCTCGTCGGGACGCTCTTGTTCCTCGTGGGCGTGCAGTTCCGGCTCGTCGAGTCGTTCACGCTCAACGAGCGGTCGAGCCGGTTCGTGGCGGCCCAGCTCGGGGATCAGGCAACACGGCAGTCGCTCGCCTGGCAGGGCGTGCCGCTGCGGAAGGTGGTGGAACCGCCCCGCTGGCTGGGCCTGGCCCTGATGTCCGCGGGGGCGGTGCTGACGGCCAAGAGCCTCTCGCTGCGGGGCGGACAGTCCTGAGGGACGTCGAGCCGGCTACGCCGCCTCGACCCCCGGACTCTCCCCGAAGTAATACTTCTTCGCGTCGGGGTTGGAGAGCACTTCCTGCGCCGTGCCGTGGCACAGCACCTTGCCGGCCCGGATCACGTAACTGCGGTCGGTGATCGCCAGCGTCTCCCGCTCGCGGTGGTCGGTGATCAGGATCGAGATGCCGTCGTCCCGCAGGCCCTTGATGATCTTCTGGATCGAGTGGATCGTGACCGGGTCGATGCCGGTGAACGGCTCGTCGAGGAGGATGATCCGCGGCTCCGTCACCAGGCAGCGGGCGATCTCCAGCCGCCGCTTCTCGCCGCCCGAGATGTAGTGGGCCCGCGAGCGGCGGATCTTCACGATGTCGAACTGCTCCAGCAGCTCCTCGCACCGCCGCCGCCGCTCCTTCGCGGCCATGCCCACCAGCTCCATGATCGCCAGCAGGTTCTGCTCGACGGTGAGCTTGCGAAACACGCTCTGCTCCTGGGCCAGATAGCCCATGCCACCGTCGCGGGCCCGCTTGTACATCGGCCAGTCGGTGATCTCCTCGTCGTCGAGGAGCACCCGCCCGGAGTCGGGGATCACCATCCCGCAGGTCATGCGGAAACTGGTCGTCTTGCCGGCCCCGTTGGGCCCCAGCAGCCCCACGATCTCGCCGGCCTCGACGTGAAAGTCCACGCCATCGACCACCCGGCGGCGGCCGTAGTTCTTCACGAGGCCTTCCACCGAGAGCAGCGGCATCGGTTCCTTCCCCGCGGCGGCCCGCTCCGCGGGGCCGTGACTAACGCACGAACCGCATCCTCCTGAAGTTGGGCCAGAAGGGCAACCGCACTTCCCAACTTCCCAGTTTCACCGGAATGCCCCATTTCGCGGGAATCGCGTGCGGCCAGAAGATCGCCAGCGCCCGCCCCACGAGCAGGCTGCGATCCACGTGGTGCCCCTCCAGCCACAGCCGGCTGTCCTTGCTGGCGGCCGAGTTGTCGCCGAGCACGAGGAACTGATCGGCACCGAGCGGGAAGTCGAGGACGGGGCTCTCGATGATCTGGCCGTTGCCGGCCACGTCCACCGCGGAGATGTAGAAGATGTCGCGCAGCACCTTCAGGCCACGCACGGTGACGTCCGCCGCCGTGGCCGTGATGCCCACCGGGGCCAGGTCGCTCGCTGCGGTCGATCCCGGCTCCGGCTCGGGCTCCCCCGGCCCGCCCGCGGCCGCGGCCCCCATCTCGGCTGCCCAGGAGGTCGGCCCGTCGCAGGCGATCCGCCGGCCGTCCACGAACAGCGAGAGCTCGTCGTCCACGTTGGCGAAGAGCAGGTCCCAGCGGCCGCGGCCGCGGACCGGCGTCATGGCCGTGGCGGCCGCCGCGAGGGCCGGGCTTTCCAGCCGCAGGCCGCCCGTGGCGAGATCGAGCAGGCAGCGATGCGAACGGCCGTCTTCGACCAGGTCCACGGCCACCGTGCCGGAGTCCGAGCGGCTTTCCAGTTCGAACGCGACCGCCAGATCGCCCACGGCGTGCGGCTGCGTGGCGATGGCGTTGTAGGGCTGGAAGTCGTCCACCCGCCGGGCCCGCGGCCGGCCGACGACCGCCTCTCCCGCCTCGACGGCCCGCCAATCGTCGGCGGTCGGCACGCGATGCCGGTAGCGGAGCCGGGCCTCGCCCCCGGCGCCGCAGGCCGCGGTCCAGGCACGACCGTCGTCGGCCGTCACCCAGCGGCAGGCACCGGCGTCATCCGGCGCCCCCCAGTCGGCCCAGGCCGGCGGCCAGCCGGCGGCCACCAGCCGTGGCGCCACGTGGTCGCTGTCGTGGACGCACTGCAGCATCGCCAGGAGCGTGGCCGGCGGCTTGCGGGCGATCACGGGCGGCTCGTCCGCGCGGCTCGTCCACAGGTCGCCTGCGGCGATGTGCACGGTCTCGTTCGGCAGGCCGACGAGCCGCTTGATGTAGTGGGTCTTCGCGTCTTCGGGATAGTGGAACACCACCACGTCCCAGCGGCGCGGCTCCGCGAAGTCGTAGCCGATCTTGTCCACCAAGAGCCGGTCGCCGCTGAACGACGGATAGTCCCACTTGTAGACCCGCCCCTGGCCCGGCTTGTCCTCCGTCAGTTCGGTGACGAAGCCGCAGTTCGGGCAGCGGGCCTTCGGCACCATCCGGCTGGTGAGGCGGGCCCGCAATTCCGCGATCGGTCCCTGCAACTGCTCGAGCCGGCGGCCGGCGGCCGCGCGGTCCACGGGCGGGGCCGCGGCGTCGGCGGCCACGCGGCCGAGGCCCGCAGCGTCCCGCTCCAGCCGCGCCAGCTCCGTCCGCAGGCCCTGCGACTGCTCGTCCTCCTCCGTGCTGCAGCCGACGCGAAACTCCCGGCCACACGACTCGCAGGCCAGGTCCTTGTGGCGGCCCATGAGCGTGGGGGCCATCGAGCCGGTCGGGATCACGAAGGCCTCGGCCTCGAAGGCCTTGAAGAGCAGCGCCAGCGTGAACGCCACGACGATCGACTCGATCGTCTCGACCCAGCCCGGGAACGGGTTCCAGACGACCTGTCCGGCGGGCAGGGCACCGGCCTCCGCCGGCCGGCCCGCGTCGCCCGCCCGGGCCGGGCTCTGGTTTCTTGGCTTGCCGCCCATCGTCCGTCGGCCTCCTCGTCCCGCCGCGCTCCGCCGCACGCCATCCGCGGCGGGCAGCGGCCGCATCGTATCACTCCGCCAGCAGGCTCCGCACCTCGGCCGCGACGTCCTCGTAGGTGAAGGCCCGGCCGAGCCTGCGCCGGGCGTCGTCGTCGTCGAAGCGGCGGGCCAGCGTGCCGTCCGGCCGCCAGACGTACACCGCCGGCACGCTGTCGAGCTCCAGCCGGCGACACATCGCGTCGGCCTCCTCGCGGCCCAGCAGGTTCTCGACCTGCCCGGCACCCACGGAGGCGAGAAACTCGCGGACGCGGGCCGCGGCGTCCTCCACGGTGCCGATCCCCTCGTAGTCGAACGACAACGACATGCAGGCCACGCTGTCGGGGTGGGCCGCCGCCAGCCGCACCAGGCCGGGAAACTCGCGGACGCAGGGCGGGCAGGAGGTGCTCCAGCAGTCGAGCACCACGACCTTGCCCCGCTGCGCCGCCACCCGCCGCATGAGCTCCGCATGATCGACGACGTCCAGCTTCAGCGACGCATTCGACGCCGCGGCCGGCGGCGGCACGTCCCGCGGGCCGCAGCCCGGGCCGACGAGCAGGGCCAGGGACGCCAGCGGCAGGATTCCCGCCCGCAGCGTGATCCGGGAGAATGCCCCCTCCGCCCCACGGCTTCCGACCGCCAGCCGCATGAACC
>Ga0315901_10007612_pt1 | contig 12746 bp, 7 predicted proteins | sample LakEriMetagenome_10_FD_203761 | JGI IMG/M metagenome (GOLD analysis project Ga0315901, IMG submission 203761) | Freshwater fungal communities from buoy surface, Lake Erie, Ohio, United States - Buoy 2 MA116 | ecosystem: Environmental > Aquatic > Freshwater > Lake | place: USA: Lake Erie, Ohio... | reverse complement strand
CGGACGACTGGGCGGCGTGGCTGTTCCTCGCGATACCATGGGCGGGTTTTTTCCTGCTGCTGCGCCGCTCAGTGCGGCCTGAGCGGGTAAACCCCGCGTCGGTGCAATCTGGGGGCGAAGCCGTCCGTGCGCTCCTCGATGAAAACAAGGCGGCCCGCGCCGGCCTGAAGGTGGTAGCAGGCCTGATCGGAGCGACGCTGGTTCTACTACCGGTCGTGGTCTGGCGCTTGCGGGCGACGGGCAAGGCAGGCGACGAGATCCTCGGCCCCGCGTTCGTCGGCTGGCCGCTAGTCGCAGGCGCCATCCTAGCTGCCCTCTGGTGGCACGAAAGATCGCAACTGCGACCACGCAGGCGCCAACTGGAGGCGCTGGGCCGCGAATACGAACGTTTGGACTAAAAAGCGGGGCAACGGAGTGCATGGGGCGGTCGAAGGGGCGGGGTGAAACCTGCAACTTTGGGCGCCGTGCTTGTCATCGCGGTTTCAAGGCTGGGCCTGCTCCTATCGAGTAGCTGAGAACTGAGAATCTTTTCCTAGGTCGCTTACCGCCAATCGACCCGGGGCCGCTATTCTCACCTGTCGGCACTAGGTATTCGGCGCCCTCCAATCGTCTTAGATAGGGTCTCCAAAACCCTCCGATCCTCATGACCGACTCAACGAACATTGCCGAGCTCTTCGCTTCAGCATGGACCCGGCACCTTATCTCCCGATTCCGGTTCGCCTTCGCTTCCCTCGCCTTCGCCGCCGCATCGACTCTGGCTGCCGCCGAGTTTCGGGGACGGCTGAATCCCGAAGTCCAGCCGGGCACGCGGAGTGGCGGATACCTCCAGAAGGCTACGGCGGACGCCGTCGCCCTGCTACCCGAGCTACCACCGCCAACAGCCACGGTCTGGGCGCCCCGCCAGCCTGTCAGCATCAAGGGCGCGACGTACGCCACGCTGCTCGTCTCCTCGCCCCGCTCGTCCGTCGTGCTCTGGTTCGACCGGGATCGCGACGGCCGGTTCTCGCCCGGGGAGAGATGGTCGTTCCCGGGGCCGGATGCACCGGTGGCGATCAGTCTGCCATGGGATAACGGGATCTACCGGCAATTCCCGCTCCAGGTCTTCTACTCCCCTCCTCCTCAGGATCCGGCAGCCAAGCGCGGACCTGGCGAGACGGCTGAACCCCGCACCCTGACCTACAACTTCAACTTCCTCGCCTCCGGGACCGTCGATATCGACGGCAAGCCTCTGATGTTCACGTTCGCCCCGCGACCCGCCGAAGTTGCCCTTAACCTCCTGACCAGCCGCATCTCCGTCGATGGGAACTTCAACGGCCGCTACGAGGCCGACCTCGGCGAGATGGAGAATCCCTCGGGCCGACTGCCGGTCTTCCGGGTGGGATCGCGCTACCTCGCCCCAAAGTCCGTGGACATGCTGACGGGTGAGGTGGTTTTCGAGGAGCGTCCCGCCTCCGACTACACCCGCTTCGACGCCAACCCGGGCCAGCTTATGCCGGACTTCGACTTCGTTGATCTGGACGGACGCAAGCGCCGGCTCTCCGACTACCGCGGAAAGTACGTGCTGCTCGACTTCTGGGGCACCTGGTGCGGGCCGTGCATCGCGGAGATGAAGCACCTCGACCCGATCTACGCGAAGTACGGGCCGAGGGGATTCGAGGTCATCGGCATGATAATGGAGAAGACTTCCGGCGGACTGACGCCGGAGCAGTACGCGGCAGATCTGGAGAAGGTGCGCACCTTCATCGCCAAGGCCGGCCACCGGTGGGTGCAGGCCACTCAGCAGAGCATCGAGCGGGTGGCGATCGACGTGATCCACGTGAACGCGTACCCCACCTGCATCCTTCTCGATCCAGAGGGTAGGGTCCTGTCCCGGCGGGCCCGTGGTCAGGAGCTAGCCGACCTACTTGCCAAGTACCTGCCCTGAGAGATCCGCGCGCGACTCAGCCAGCCGAACGCCTTCCCGCAAGAACTTCAGTTCAATTCTGAACTCGATCCGCTGGGATTGCTCCCGCCAACCTCCCGCCATCTAGCCATGCCCAAGCTGCCAAGCCAAGCGACCGCCGCCGACCCCACGGTGTCGCGCTGGTTTTCCGAGGAGGTGGAGCCCCACGAATCCGCTCTGCGCCTACACCTGCGGAGGAAGTTTCCCGACCATCCGGACATCGATGACCTCGTGCAGGAGACCTATTCCCGGCTGCTGCGCGCCCGCGAGGCGGGCAACGTCCGGACGCCCAAATCCTTCCTTTTCACAACGGCGCGCAACGCCGCCTTCGATTATTTTCGCCGCCGCCGGGTTATCGCCATCGACGGCACGCCCCACCTAGACCACCTGCCGGTGTTCGAGGATCGTCCTGGGGTCCCCGAGACGGTCAGCCGTGACCAGGAGTTGCAGATGCTGGCGGAGGGCATCCAGGCCCTACCACCCCGCTGCCGGCAGGTGCTGACGCTGCGCAAAATCAGCGAGCTCTCCCACGCCCAGATCGCCGCGCAGCTCGGAATTTCCGAGCGCACTGTGAACGCGCAACTCGCCGTCGGCCTACTCCGCCTTCGGGACTGGCTGCGGAACCGCGGAGTCACCCGCTGAGGTAACGAGATGGCTTGGACCCCGGAACAAACTTCCTACGATCCAGAGGAAATCGAGGCGAGCGCCGCCGTGTGGCTGACGCTGCGCGACCGCGGTCTGAGCGTGGCGGAGACCGCGGAGTTCATGCGCTGGCTGCAGCAGGATCCCCGGCATGCGGAGGTTTTTGCCCAACTGGAGGCAACCTGGAAGGACCTCAGCCGACTCAGTGCCGCCCAACCGTCCGGCGCCCCACCGGATCCGGATTTCATCGCCCCCCGCCCGCGCCGGCCGACGGCGATCCGGCGCCTCGCGATCTTCACCCTAGGTGCCGCTACGACCCTCGCCATCGGCCTCCTCGGCTTTCGCCTCGCTACTCAGACGACGCCCACGGCGGTAACACCCGTCGGCGCCCTACAGACCCTCGACCTGCCGGACGGTTCAATCGTGCGCCTGAACACCGACAGCGCAATCGACGTGCGCTTCGCGGACGCGGAACGCCGGGTTCGTCTGGTCCGGGGCGAAGCCCATTTCTCCGTCGCACCCGATCCGAAGCGCCCGTTCCTGGTCGCGGCCGGGGGGATTTCCGTCCGTGCCGTCGGCACGGCCTTCAATGTCCGTCTCCGCGAGGAAGCCGTCGAGGTGATCGTGACTCACGGCCGCGTGGGCGTAGAACGCGTGGAGCCGACGCCTGCCCCCTTGCCGTTGGCCCAGCCCGTCGAACTGGCCGCCGGAGAAAAGATCATCCTGCCGATCACGGCGACTCCGAAAGCCCCCGGGGCCGCCCCGATCGTGGCCGCCGTGCCGCCCGCGGAAATTGAGCGGGCCCTCGCCTGGCAGGAACGGAGGGTCGAGTTCGAATCCCTGCCACTTGAACAGGTGGTCGCCGAGTTCAACCGGCACAACAGACGCCAAATCGTGATAGTGGACCCAGCACTGAAATCCCGGCCTTTCAGCGGTACCTTCCGGGCCGACGGCATCGATGCATTCGTAGCCCTGCTGAGCGAAAGTTTTGACGTGAAGGTCGAGCTTACGCCCAACGAGGTTCGCTTATCCCTGCAGCGTTAGGCGGCCCCCCGTTGCCATCGCCCATCGTATCTCACACCTAGGGGGCCCAATCTAGCGCGGCGGCGAGGCGCCAGCCGGGCCCGTTACTCGCTCAGTAATTCCGCAACTTCTTCCTAGAGAGCTTCACGCTCCGGACCGTCTACACTACAAGCCAGCGGAGGGTTCGGCTACCAACCGGACCCCCTCCGCGGCCACCTCCTCCCAGCAACCCACCATGCTTAGCCTACTTCGCCATCTGCTCCCGCTTGCCCTGGCCGTCACCCTTTCCCTGCCCTCCGCGGCGATAGCCGCCGAGGCGGCGCGGAAACCGTTCTCGATTCCCGCCGGCGACGCGGAAACGCGACTCAAGCAGTTCGCCGCTCAATCCGGAGAACAGCTGCTTTACTCCCCGGCCGAGGTCGCCGGCCTCACCACCAAGGCAGCCTTGGGGGTAATGACCCCGCGCGAGGCCCTCGCCGCCATGACCGAGGGCACTGCCCTGACCCTGACCCAGGATCGAACCACCGGTGCGCTCGCCGTGCGCCGCCAGCCAGTTTCCCCCCGGAACACCCCAGGACGCCCCTCGGCCGCGACTACGGGCGACGGTAAGGTTCAAATGGAAAGGTTCGAGATCGCCGAGAGCCGTACCAGCGGCCTGGTCAATCAGGGCGTCATCCCGCGCGAGGAAGGCGCGGCCATCCCTTTCATCGTCATGAACCGCAGCGAGATGGAGGCGACCGGCGCCACAGACATCAACGAGGTCTTCCGGATGCTGCCGCAGGTCGCGGCATTCGAAAGCGAATCGCAGACCCTGACTGCCCAGCGCGGCTTCGCGACCTTCGGCGCCGGTGTCACCCCTGCCACCAAGATCGACCTGCGCGGCTTTTCCATGGCCGGCACCACGATCCTGGTCAACGGCCGGCGCTTGCCCATCGTCCGCGAGGGTCAAAGCGGCGGTCCTGACCTTGGACGCATCCCGCTCTCAGCCATCGAACGTGTCGAGGTGCTGCCGAGCTCAGCGGGTGGGATGTACGGCACGAACAGCATGGGCGGCGTGATCAACGTTATCCTGCGCAAGGAATACGTCGGTCGTGAGCTCACGCTTTCCTACGCGCAGGCAGCGGCGGGCGGAGCCGAAGAGGTCGGCCTTACCTACACAGAGGGACGCACCTTTCTAGAAGGACGGGCCAACCTGACCTGGACCCTCGACCTGCGCGACCGCAAGCCGATGTTCTACCGCAGCCGGCCATTCTACCGCACCTTCCTCAACATCAACCGTCCCCCATCCGAGGGCGGAGACCTCCTCAACTGGATCAACTCGGGCGGCATGACGAACTTCCCGCCCGTACCGCCCGCGATCATCGCGCGCAGCAACGCGACCCCCTTCGGGCTCGAGCCACTCAACCTTCCCGGCGCCACCACTACCGTGAGCTACGCCACCGTACCTTTGAACCAAGACACCACGGCCCTCACACCGGCCTCGTTCATTGCCGGCGCCAACCGCCTGACTCCGGACGACATTTACGGCCGCTTCGCGCTGTTTAACCCGTCGAAAAGCTCAAACCTGAACGCCACCTACAACCACGAGTTGTTTAAGGAACGTCTAGCTTGGTATGCTGAGATCGGACTCGGTTACACGGACATGCAGGCCAACACTCCGCCTTCCGGCCGCAGCCTCACCCTCCTTCCGGGCGACGAGCGGAACCCCTTTCGCGCCGGGATCGTTCCGGGCTATCCGGGTCAGCGCATCGTCCTCTATTACCATCCCTCGGATCTCCCCGGGACGTTTCAGCACACCCGCAACATCACCGTGCGCTCCGTGCTCGGCGTGAACGGACGGTTCGAGCTCCTCGGCCACGCCTGGAAGTGGGCGCTGGACGGGTCCTCCGACTACAATGCCCGCAAGGCTTTCGGATACACCCCCGACCAGATGCTGAACACGATCCTGAACGCAGCCGCCACCAATCCGGCGGCTCGAGCCTTCTACAACCCCTTCGCCGACCACGTCGCCCGGCCCAATCTCCAGGCCGCCCAAAAACTGGCCAAGTCCAGCTTTCGTCAGAACGATGACTACGTGTGGCTGGGCTCGGCCTCCGCCCGCCTCAACGGCGCGATCTATCACCTGCCGGCCGGACCAATCACCGTCTCGCTCATGGCGGAGTACAACTCCACCTGGTACCAGAACGTCTACAAGAACCGCGCCGAGCAGTCGCTCATCTCGGAACTCGGACTCTCCTACGGGCCGTCGAACGCGGTGCCCGCACCGCAGTTCGCATGGGCCGGCTCCGACCTCGCCACCACGCGCGCCAATATCAACGGCGGTGTCGAGTTCGTCGTTCCGATCCTGGGTCGCGACCGGACGCTGCTCGGCGTTCACGCCCTCGACCTCACGGCCTCGACCAGCCGCACCGCCATCACCGATGCGGTGCCTTTCAGCGCCCACAACCTCGGCCTGCGCTTTGCTCCCGTCCGCGACGCCTCCCTCCGCGTCTCCTTCGGCTCCGGCACCTATCCGCCGCAGGAGTTCATGACCACCGACAGCGCGTTTACCGACCTCGTCAACCAGACGACACCGGATCCGCGCCGCGGTAATACCGCCCTCGGCAACTACACGAGCATCGGGGGAGGCAATCCGGCGCTGGAACCCGAGCAAACCCGCACCTGGAACTTCGGCCTCTTGCTCGAGCCGCGCTTCGCCCCGGGCTTCAGCGCGACCTTCGACTACGGATTCATCGAGAAGCAGAACGGAATCACCAGCATGACGATCGCGACCCTGCTGGCCAACGAAGCGTACTTCCCAGGCCGGGTTATCAGGGCGGCCCCCACGGCGGCCGAAACCGCGCTGGGCTGGGCCGGCCCGGTCACGCGGGCCGACGTCCGCCGCTTCAACGTCGGCAACATCTGGACCCAGTATCTCGATACCAGCCTCCGCTACCGACTGGAGACGCGTGACCTCGGAACATTCTACCTCATATTCCGAGGGACAAACACCCGTGAGTTCCGGACCCGCATCCGGCCCAACACCCCGATCGCCGACACGCTCGACCAGATCCAATTCCCACTCCACTTCCGCGGCTCTGGTTCGATCACCTGGCGCCGCGGCAACTGGGTTATGACGCCCTCCTGGAACTATATCGAGTCCTACCGCGATGCGGGGAATCTCCGGGTCGCCAATTCGCTGACCACCAACCTCCAGCTATCACACAGTTTCCCGGCCGGTTACGGGCGGAACGCCGGTTGGCGAAACTACCTTCAGGGCACGCAGTGGACGCTCGGCGTGAATAATGTCTTCGACCGTGAGCCGCCCTACGTCTTCAACCCGGGCGGTCAGAACTTCCGCAGCTACTACAGCACGTTCGACGATCCCCGCGGTCGCTATCTCTACTTCCGGGTGAAGAAGGCATTCTGAGCCGCCCACCATCGAGGACCTGGCGAGCCTATCTGATCGCTACTTTCCTCGGCACCATATTCCCTTGGTTTCCTTGGCGCCGGTCCGGACTGGAAAGGGAGGACTCTGCATAGCAGCGACGCGCTCCTCGGTTCCATGCTTCACCCAGACGCTTTCAGCCCATCCGCGGTTCATAGCACCAGGCCAGCAATGCGCCATGGATACGCTTAACGCGATACAGTGCCTCAACTTACCCGCCGGGGTGGCGCGATTACCCGAACTGCGGTCCCAAGGCGGCTACGCTCCTTCGCGAAACCATCACGCCGCTCATGCTCGCGACTAAACTCGTGGTGATCCTCTGCGTGACCGGAGTCAGGCGATTCTCGACGTGAACACCGGCCGGACCCTAAGGGAGCCGGAACGAAATCCGCGGCGTGGCCACACGCCCCTCATCGCAATTGCACGTGAGTACGATCCTTCGGCGTCGCTGCAAATCTACGTTCTCCGACCAATTGGATGCATCCGCCCTGCGCCGCGGTTCGTTTCAATTACGCGACCTTTAGGCTCCGTCTCTCGGCCGCTTGTTCAGTTCAACGTCAGATCCACCAATCCCATGAAGCTCCGTTCCCTGTTGGTCGCCCTCGCCCTGTCCGCCGGCCTAGTCCCGGCGGCCTCCGCCAAAAACCTCGTTGAAATCGCCGCCGGTTCACCCGACCACACGACGCTGGTCGCCGCCGTGAAGGCCGCCGGCCTCGTCGAGACCCTGAGCGGCCCCGGTCCGTTCACGCTTTTCGCGCCCACCGACGCGGCCTTCAAAAAGCTGCCCGCCGGCACCGTCGAATCGCTGCTGAAGCCCGAGAACAAGGCCAAGCTCGTCGCCGTGCTCACGTACCACGTCGTCCCCGCCAAGGTCATGGCCGCCGCCGTGAAGACCGGCGAGGCGCCGTCCGTGAACGGCAAGAAGCTGAATCTCAAGGCCGACGGCAAGGGTGTCACCGTCAACGGAGCGAAGGTCACCGCGGCCGATCTCGTCGGCAGCAACGGGGTGATCCACGTGGTCGACACCGTGATTCTGCCCTGAGCAGAGCCGGTAATTCGACAGCCGGCCTGACGGTCGGAATCAAGGGCCCGCGGCCATGACGGCGGCGGGCCTTTTTGCGCAAAGGCCTCGGGGGGTACGGCGGCGCCCGAAGGCGCCACGGCGAACCGTGCGCCCCGGGGCCGGTGCTTCGCGGCTGAGCTGCACGTTTCAGCCTGATCCCCTCAAGCGAGCCCTTAGCCGCACGCGCGGTGTCAGACCCAAAACCTCCCGCCTGCAACCAACAGATCGAGTCGCCTCGGCGCGCCAATTGCAGCCTCGACGAAGGCTGGTGCCCGGAGAGGGTCTCGAACCCACACGCCTTTAGAGGGCGACGGATTTTGAGTCCGTTGCGTCTGCCAATTCCGCCATCCGGGCGAACCGAAGCCGGACGGTAAAATCGGGACGGAGGCTGTCGACGCTAAATTCCCCGCCAGCCTGAACTCATCGCGGCTTCCCTGCCGCGGCGGCAAGGGCCTCACGGGTGCGCTGCAGGCGTTCCCGCATCACGGGGTCGGTGACGAGCGGCAGGCCCTCATTGAGCATGGCGAGGGCCTCGACGCGGGCCCCGCGTTCCACGCAGGCGCGGAAGGCGGCGAGCAGGAGGCGGGTGTCGCGCGGAAACCGTCGCTGGCCCTCGCGCAACCGGGTGACCGTCTCGGCGGCGGGCAGCTCGGGGCAGCGGCGCCACAGCTCCGCCAGCAACTCGTAAGTCACAGCCATCGCGGGTTCCAGCCGCCAAGCCTCCTGCAGCGGGGCGAGGATCGGGGCCGCCTCGGCGGCGGTGAGCGGCGGGCTGCCGCGGGCCGGTCCCGCACCGAGCAGCCGCAGGTGCGCGAGCGTGAACCAGGCGCGGGGTCGCGACTGCCCGCCGGCGGTGGCCGCGGTGAGCAACTCCAGCGCCCGCGCGTTGTCGCCCGACTCGAACTCGAGGAGCCCGAGGGCGGCGGCCAGCTCCGCGTCGTCGGGGTTGGCGGCATGGGCCGTCCGCAGCGTCCGACCGGCCTGCGCGGCGTAGCGGGCCGAGATCTCCGGATGCGAACCGGCGAGGATCGCCGCTTCACCCCGCTCCCAATCGCCCCGCACACGGGCCACTTCGGCCGCGGTCGCAGGTCGGATCTGGAGCCGGGGCGGGCGGAGCGGCTCCACGGCGCGGTTGGCGACCTCGGTGATCGCGATTGGCAGGTACCAGGCCAGCTCTGCCCTCGCCTCGGCGAAACCTAGCCCGAGGCACTCGCGGAAGACCGTCTCGTCCACGGGCCGCGAGGACGAGGCGTTGACCAACCGCCAGAAACCATCGCGGCGAGCCCCATCGCGGGCATAAAGCGCCCAGCGGGCGAACAGCGCGCAGGTGGCGGCCCACCGGGCGTTTTCCGCCGGGGCGCGAGTGTCGCCCGGCAGACCGCCGTTCCAGAGCCCGGCCGGGTCGGCAATCGCGTCGAACAACGGCGGCCGCACGGCGAGCGACCCCTTCCGTTTTTCGGGCGGCGTGAGGAAAAAATCCAGCGCGGGGCCGGCGAGTTGTTCCGCCCGCATCAGCTCGCGCTCCTCGCACCACAAGGCGCGCACGATGCTCGAGTGTGTCCCGCGCTCGGGATAATCGATCCCCTCCCGGTAGATCCCGTAGGCCCCGTACAGGGCTTCGTGCACCCAGGGCGGCGGCGCAGGCGTGCGCAGGCGCAACAGGGTGTGGAGGTCGAAACGGAACGTGGAAGAGCGCGTGAAGTAACGCCCGCGCAGGTTCACGCTGAACACCTCGCGGTCGGGCTGGGTGCGCTTGATGACATTGGTCCAGTGCGCCGACTGCTCGGTGGGAAGCCGCACGGAACCCAATGCGCCCGGCCCGCTGCCTCGGTCGGGATCCTGGTCGAAGATGATGACGGCCGTCGGAGTGGAAAGCCGCGGGTGGAACTCGGGCGGCAGCGTGAGGCGCGGCCCGCGCCAGAGCGCCTCGAACACCGCCTGCGTAGAATCGTCGCCGACCTGGGAGATGATCTCGAAGCCCTCCGCGCGCGCGTACCGCCACGGGGCGCCGCCGGGTTTAGTCTCGGTGATGACGAACGCGGGCAACTCGACGACGGGGCCGGCCGCGGCCGGAGCTGGCTCGCCGGCGCGGGAGAAGACTCCGGCGAAAAGGGCAGCGGCGAGCCACCGGACGGTGCGCAGCGGTCGGTCCATGGGGCGGGAGTGCCGGGACGGGAACACGACCGCGGCCGCCATCGCAAGACGCGACCGCGCGGCTCCGGATTTTCCCTCGACGCGCGCGGGGCACGGCGGACACTCCGGCGCCGATGCCCGACTTCCGCGTCCATTGCGCGCCGCCCCCGGCTGGCGCGGCCGAGATCACGCTCTCGCCCGCGGAGACGCACCATCTTGTGACGGTGAACCGCGCCCGGATCGGCGCACCGGTGGTGGCGTTCGACGGCAGCGGCGCAGAGTGGACGTGCGAGCTGGCGGCGGACCGAAGGCAGGGTGCCGTGCTGCGGGTGGTGTCGTCGCGAAGGCACCCCGCCCTGCCCTGCGCGATCACGCTCGCGCAGGCGCTGCCGAAAGGCGCGGCGATGGACGGCATCGTGCGCAAGGCGACGGAGATCGGTGCGGCGCGCATCGTGCCGCTGGAGACGGAGCGCACGCAGGTGCACCTCGAGGGCGAACGCTCGGAAGGGAAGGTCGAGAAGTGGCGCACAGCCGCGCTCGAGGCCGCCAAGCAATGCGGGAATCCCTTCCTGCCGGAGATCACGCCCGTCCAGAAACTCGAGCCCTGCCTCGCAGCGGCCGGTCAGGACCTGAAGCTCGTCGCGAGCCTGCACCCCGGGGCGCTTTCGCTGAAAGCGGTGCTGGCCGCCCGGGTGGCCGCGGGCCTCAAAGCGCCGCGCACGGCCATCTGGCTGATCGGACCCGAAGGGGATTTTTCCCCGGCCGAGATCGAACGGGTGACCGCGGCGGGCTTCGAACCGGTGACATTCGGGCCGCTCACGCTCCGCTGCGAGACGGCCGCGATCTGCGCGCTGGCGATTCTCCGCCATGAGCTGACGGCGTGCGGTTGATGGGATTCTGAAGGAAAACCGCGGGGAGTTGCCCACGGAACACCCAGCGCGGCTCCGCTGTAAACGAAGCAACGTCCAGGATGCGCCGCGCCGGGAGGAGCGGGTGAAGGTGAGAGGGAGTGAGTGGGAATTGGCGGAAAGAGTTTCCGAAGATCCGAGGCCGGCCCGCCTGAGGCGGGTAAACGCCCTCGGCTACATCGCACGCGTTTCTCCACGAAAATCGTTACGGCTTTTCCGTACGAAAGGCATCCCCTGTAGCTGCGGCCGTTCGCCGCGGAGCACGAAAAGCCTTCGGCTATCGCGGTTCCTGCATCGGTCGGGGTCGCCAGACCCCGGCTACAGGGAATCGTGCCGCGGCGAGCGCCTGAATCTTCCGCGTTTTCCGTGCCTTCCGTGGGCGGCCTCTTTTCGGAAATTCTTTCATGCCGCGCCTCGATCCCTTTCGTGCCTTTGGTGTGTTTCGTGGTGGCTTCCTGATTCGTGGTGCAGAGCCCGGATCGGAGAATGCCGGCAAAAAAAAGGCGCGCCCGCTTGGGCGCGCCTGAGGAGAAGGGGAACGCTGGTACGTCAGAGGTCGAAGCCGACCGTGAGGATGAACTGACGCGGCTCCTTGATGCGCCAGGCGTAGATGGAGCCGTCGGGGTTCGCGGCGACCGCCTGCAGGCGACCGTTCTCGAACACGTCCTTCACGTTGAGCTGCACGTTGGCGCGCACCTTGTCGCCGAGGATCCGCGTGCGGTAGCCGACCGAGAAGTCGTAGTAGTAACGCGCCGGATCGTAGATCGGCTTGTTGGGATCGAGCTCAAGGATGACGCCCCGGAAGGAGCCCGGGAGCTGAGACGGCGCGGCGCCGTAGAAGCCGATCGATCCCTTGTCCTCCCAGCGGATCGAACCGCCAACGTTGAAGTTCTTCAGCATGCCCTCGGTAAACGAGTAGTTGGTGACGGTGCTCCAGCGGTACTTGCGCACCTGGGTGCGGGGCTTGCCGACGTTGGCGACGCCGAAGAGGTAAGGCGAAAGGAGGCCGTTGTAGTAGGCGGTCTCGGGCGTGTCGCCGCCGAGCGCGGGAATGGTGTTCCACCAGAGGCGGCCCTCGTCGTCCTTGGCGGTCGTCCAGACCGGCAGGCGCGACTGCCAGTAGTCGAACTGCTCGGAGCCGATGCGAGCGTCGAGGGCGACCTGCTGGGCACCGGTGAACTTGATGCGCCAGTTACGGGTCGGGTTGTAGGTGGCCTCGATCTCGTAGCCCTTGGAGAGGACGTCCGAAAGACCGTTGGTCTGCGGCTGGCCGGGACCGGCGGCGAGGAAAGTGGCCATCCAGTCGTCGGTCACGCCCATGATGCGTGCGGTGGCGGCGGTGAGCTGAGCCTGCGAGGGAGAGACGCCCTGTTTGGCGAAACGGCTGGTGGCGAGGTTGAGCGCCCACGGGTAGAATCCGTTGGCGTCGCGGATGCCGTTGTTCTCGGGACGGCCCTCGAGGCGGAACGTCCGGTTGCCGATAGTGCCGATCTCACCGGCGCGGCTGCCGAGTTCCATCGTCTCGTAGCGGTTGATCTTCACGGCCAGCTTGCCCTGCAGGGCGGTGAAGCTGACGCCGTAGTCCTTGCCCTCGCCCTTGGCGTTGGG
>Ga0315901_10007611_pt1 | contig 12747 bp, 9 predicted proteins | sample LakEriMetagenome_10_FD_203761 | JGI IMG/M metagenome (GOLD analysis project Ga0315901, IMG submission 203761) | Freshwater fungal communities from buoy surface, Lake Erie, Ohio, United States - Buoy 2 MA116 | ecosystem: Environmental > Aquatic > Freshwater > Lake | place: USA: Lake Erie, Ohio... | reverse complement strand
CGTCGCCTCGGGCGGCGGACGCACCACCTGGTGGCTCGAACCATCCGACAGCAGTCGAACGATCGAAGCGTCGTGGTCACCGCAGCGCACACTGTGGTTCGGTCTCGGTCTGTCACTCCTCACCGTGTTGGTGTGCTGTGCACTCGTGGTGTGGCCGCCTCGCCGACGCGCTGCCATCCCGACCCAGACCTCTGCTCACACCGTCGGCTCTCGTGCTTCGCAACCACGCCGGCTGGCCCTCACAACCGCCGTCATCACTGCCGTCGTGGTCAGCCCACTCTGGGCACTCGTGCCACTCGTCCTCGTGCGCACGAGCTTCACCACGTGGGCTCGGCGAGTCGGTGTGGCACTCATCGTGCTGGCCGGTCTGTTCGTCTTCGCTCAGCAGATCCGCACCGGCGCCGATCCCGGATTCGGTTGGCCATCGGTGTTCCGACGCGCGCATCGACCTGCCTTGGTCGGCCTGATCCTCGTCACCCTGGGATGGTGGGGACAGTCGAACGCGAGTGACTCGCGCCGTAAGATGAGCGACTCGTGAGCGCCCAACCGTTTCCCTGCCTCTCGGTCGTGGTCCCTTGCTACAACGAGGAGGCCACGATCAAGACCTTGGTCGACCAAGTGTTGGCTTCTCCATGGGTCGCCGAAATCGTGGTGGTCGACGACGGTTCGTCCGATCGCTCGCGCGACATCTTGGCCAGCCTGTCCGATGCGCGCGTGACCGTCGTTCTGCACGAACACAACCAGGGCAAAGGTGCCGCATTGCGCACCGGGTTCACGCGGGCCACGTCCGACTACGTGATCGTGCAGGACGCCGACCTCGAATACGACCCGGGCGAGTACGGAGTCCTGCTCGAACCGTTGCTCGACGATCGCGCCGATGTCGTCTTCGGTTCGCGTTTCCTCTCCGGACGCCCCCACCGCGTGCTGTATTTCTGGCACAGCATGGGGAACAAGTTCCTCACTCTCATGTCGAACATGTTCACCGACCTGAACCTCACCGACATGGAGACCTGCTACAAGTGCTTCCGCCGTACGGTCATCCAGTCGATCACCATCGAGGAAGACCGTTTCGGCTTCGAACCCGAGATCACCGCCAAGTTGGCGCGCGGCAAGTACCGCATTTACGAGGTCGGTATCTCGTACTCGGGCCGCACGTACGCCGAGGGCAAGAAGATCGGTTGGCGGGACGGTGTTCGCGCCGTGTACTGCATCATCCGCTACTCGGAGATCGGCTCGAAGGTTCTGGGGCGCGTCGAGTCGCTGAAGAATTCGCGGCAAGTCAGCCGACGCCGCGGAGTCGGCGCCAACGATCGCCGATCCCCCACCGGGTCACCAAGATCATCGACTCGGCGATGATGCGACCTGACATCTTCGACGTCCCGTACTGACGGTCGACGAACAAGATCGGCACTTCGGCGATTCGCGAACCGCGGCGCGACAGCCGCACCACCAGCTCGGTGAGAAAGGCGTAACCCTCGGCCCGGGTGGTGCGCGGATCGATCGCCGCCAGCGCCGAACCACGGTAGGCCCGGAAACCCGACGTGCAGTCGCGAACCTTCACCCCGAGCACGAAGCCGGTGTAGAGATTGCCCCACTTCGACAGCAATCGCCGATGCAGCGGCCAATCCTTCGTACCTCCTCCGCGCACGTAACGCGAGCCGATCACGGCGTCGGCCCCGTCATCGAGCGATCGCAGCATGATCGGGATCACGTCGGGATCGTGCGAGAAGTCGCAATCCATCGACACCACGGCGTCGAACCCTTCGTCGATCGCCAATCCGAATCCGTGGCGATACGCGCTACCAAGACCGTTCTTACCGGCCCGGTGCACCACGCGAACACCGCCGACTTCGCCGGCCACCGATTCGGCGATCCGACCCGTTCCGTCGGGCGAGTTGTCGTCGATCACCAAGATGACCGCATCGGGAACCACTCGACGCAACGCTCGGAGCATCCGCTCGATGTTTTCGCTCTCGTTGTACGTGGGGAGCACCACGGCGGTCGGCACGATCGATCACCCTACCGAACGACTTGGGCGTGAAGAGGTGACAGCACTCCCTCGGCCAGGGCATCCCAGGTGAGTCGTCGCGCTCGGCTCTCGGCATCGCGCGACAACTGCGCGCGCCGCTCGGAGTCGGTGAGCACCTGCACCAGTGAACGGTGCAATTCGTCGATCGGAGCGAGCACTCCGGTCTCCCCGTCGATCACCGAACAGCGATGGCCGCTGATGTCGGTGGCCACCGCGGGCGTTCCACATCCGGCTGCTTCGGTGAGGGCCAGACCCCAGCCTTCGGCGAGCGACGCACTGGCCACGACCCACGACCGGCGGTAGTGATCGCGCAAGTCGTCACGACTGATTCGACCGGCGAATTCGATCCACGAACGCGCGTCGTGAGCGTCGACCCAGTGCTCGAGTCTCGACCGCTCGGGACCATCGCCAACGAGAGTCAGACGTAGGTCGGGTACGGTCCGGCGCGCGATCGCGACTTGTTCGAATAGGCGATCGAAACGCTTCACCGGTGCCTGACGTCCCACGGCGAGGATCGAGGGATGGCTCGTCTTCCCGATCGCCGGGTCGGACGAGAAGAAGTCGTCCACACCCACCGGTCCGGTGATCACCCGGTCGAACTTCCAGCCGAGTTCGATGAGTTCGTGCCGCGTGTCGTCCGATGTGGTGACGGTCGGCGTACGACGATACGCCGGTGGCGCCCACTTGGTCTCCAGAGCGCGGCCTACGGCCGCGATCGGACCCGGGAACACCTGGTTCCACATCGGGCCGTGAATGTGATGAAGAACGAGGATGCGGGGCTTTCGACACCACACCGGCGAGAACCACGGCACTCCGTTCCAGATCTCGACCAAGGCGTCGTACCGCCCCATGCGTCCGACGATTTCGGAGGCGATGGTGCGCGGGAACACCGACATGCGTCCACCCCGGCGCACCACGTCGTATCCGTTGCGTCGCGCGACGGAAGGAAGTCCGTCGGCATGCGAGGTGCGGTGCAGCACCTCCAAGCCAGCCGCCGCCCATCGCTTCATGAATTCGTCGGCGTGCACTTCTGAACCGCCGGCCTCGCGATCATCGAGATCCCGCCAGGCGAGCACGTGTACACGTCGCACACCACGCGCGATCATGTCGTCGACCATCGACTGGAGATCGCTCACGGGTACAGCGCCGCCCCAACCGGAACCCGGAACACCGCCCCGGGAAGACGAATCTCGTTGTAGCGGTTCACGAGCACGTCGAGGTCGGCCGGTGACTCGACGTTGTACACCACCTGCGTGTGCCCGTACTGCGAGTCGAGCAGGGTGATCCACTCCGGGTGACCCAGTTGACGGATTCGTTCTTCGATGCGGAGTCGCAACTCGTTCGATTCGGCGCGCTCGTCAGCCGAACGCGGGTCGTACTCAGCCAACCTCTCGGCATCGCCGCGCTGCGCAAAGCGCTCGATGTTCTCGGCGCCGACCACGAACCAGAGCACCGCGTCGGCGTCACGTTCGTCCGCCATCGATCGGTAGGGACGAACGGTGGCTTTGGCCCACGGGTCGACCTTCAACGTGTCACCGCGCTTCTCCATCTCGAGCACGAAACCGAAGCCGGTTCCTCCCAGCGACGCCGGGTCGTGCCATCGCAACAAGTACACCGTGTCGCGATCGAGGGACGGTTCGAGTTGTTCACCGAGATTCGCCACCAGCCGCGAGTCGCTTCGGTACGGCAGGTCGGCTCCGGCCGAAGCAACCGAGCCGACGACCGCCACGCCGAGGACGGCCGCGCCGCCGATCACCGGTATCGAGCGGGGACCTGCCGACGCGAATCGGCGCCTCACGTCGACGTCCGAGGAGATCGACCACACCGATGCGACCATCCAGAAAGCCGCCAACAACCACGACCAGCGGATCACGTAGTCGTAGAAAGTTCCGAACACCCGCGACGTCGCGTAGAACCCGATGAGCGTCGACCAGCCGAGCACGACGTAGAGCCGGCCGAGGTTCCGATCACGATGACGGCGCCACGCCGCCAGTCCGGTGAACACCACGACCACGAACGCGACGAACCCCCACCAACGGGGGTCGTCGGTCGGATCGCGACCGGGACCACTGACGAAGGGGCCGGCCAGGTTGAACTCACCCGCCAGGGCGCGGAACGCGGCTCGGATGCCGACCGTTTCGTCGGGAGGGCTCGTGAAGTGTTCCCAGACCCGGCGCAAGTTTCCCGGACCTGGCTGTAGTTGTTCGATCACGGGCGGCAACCACATCACGAACGTGACCGCGGCCGACCACGCCACGGGACGACGCCAGGCGCCGGAGCGCCACGTCGTCCAGACGAGCCACACCGTCAGCGGAGCGAGCGCACCGGCGACGAGCGGCACGTAACTGATGTGCGTCTGGAGACAGTGGTACCCGACGGCCACGGCCAGCGGAAGGGCCCGGTGGTGTCCGAGCAGAACGCCGGCGACGAGGACCAGAAAGAGTGTGTAGGCGAACACCGGAATCCACGTGTTCCAGGGCTCCAGGAAGAAACCGGGTGCAAGTGAGCGCACCATCACGGCCAGGAGGAACGCGGTGATCACGGTGGCTCGCCATCCGAACCAGCGGCGTACGAAGAAGAGCGTGGCCAGCACACCGGCCATGTGCACGACGAGGGTCGACACGATCACGCTGATGCTCGAGCGGAACATCGCGAGATACACCGGATACAGCGCGTAGGCCATGGACGGTCCCGGCTTGTAGCCCTGATCGTTGATGTCACGACCCACTCGGGCCGCCACACCGACCAGCGGTGGGTTGTCCGGAATCCCGCGCATCATGAGTTCGGCCAACGACATGTCGCCCGTGGGATGCCAGTCGACGAAGAGATTGGACGCAACGGCCACGATGGCCGGCAACATCACGACCACCGTCATCAGAACGAGCGTCACGAGCGGATGGCCGAGCGCCCAGTTCCGTGCGCGCACGATCATCGGACGGCCGCCACGGTCATCCGCGCCACGCGTTGGTTGCCTGACTCGGTGAGACCAGTCGCGTCCCACGCGACGATGCGACCGCTACTCGGACATTCGTCCCACCACAGGCAATCGACCTCGGAACCCACATCTCCGAGCAGACGCGCGGTGTCGATCACACGGACCTCGGATCGATCACTCAGAAGTCGCACGAACTCGCTCTCCGCGGGCGTCGCATCGGGCCAGGCCACGACAGCCAAGCGAACGTCACCGGAAGCGCGAACCGAATCGACCAGACCCGTGTCGAGTACGCACGTGGCGTCGCTCGCCGGCGCCACCACCACCGCCCGGTACGACCCGCCGGCGAGTTCGGTGCTCAGCCGATCGGACACGTCGCACCACGAGTCGGCCACCGATGACCACTCGGTGGTGAAACCGTTCTCGCGCAACCGACGATCGAGAGGCTCTCGGCCGTCGGCGAGACGCTCCCCACCGATGATGAGCACGGTTGTCGAGCGATCACTCAGACCTGGCCACCACCACCAGAGTGCAACCGCGAGGGCGAGGACGCCCACGATCGCGGGGCGGGCGAACCGGTTGCGCATCAACGGGCGACGGTACCACCGCACCTTCTCGTCCGATGGCCAAGCCGGCTCTGCAACCAGGTGTTTGTCGTAGTATCGGGCAGTCCTTTCGGGACGTTGGACGACGATGCTGGGACCTCGACAGGACGATCCCGCCCTCCCCCGTGCGGGATGGCTGATCCTCGGGCTCGGCGTCGCCCATCTCCTCGAACGCTCACTGGCGGTGGCCGACGTCGTGTCGTGGTCGGGCTCGATCCAGCCCCTTCTTCTCGTCGCCGTGGTGGCGATGGCACCCATCGACGGCTGGACTCGTCGGCAGGTTCTGACGGGCCTTGCGTTGTGGTGGTCGGTCGTCGCCATCGCCGTCGTCACCCACGCCGCCACCACTCCGACGCCGCGAGACCTGCTGGCCAGCCTCGTCATCTTCCGCACACCCGACGGTGCTCTGCCGGGACTGGAGATCGGCCCCCTCGTCCTCAGCGCGGTTCTCTCACTCGTCGCGACGAGATGGTGGCGCTCGGCCACTCTCGTCGTGCCCATCGGGCTGATCGCGATCGGTCTGGTGGCTCAATGGGTCGGCGGCGACCTGGCCACCTGGCCTCTCGGACATCTGCATCTGGTCGGCCTCGGATTGCTGGCTCGCCGGTGGACGACAGGTCTCACCCGTACCAACGTTCGGCGGCTGCGTCTCGCCCCGTTGCTCTGGATCACACCGGGTGTCGTTCTTCTCGGTGACTCGGCGTTCGATCTGATCGCGCGTCAACACGTCGAGCGCGTCGTGCTCGATGGCGGACGAGCGATCGGCCTCGACGGTCCGGTCCTCCCCACTTTTCTCTGGACCGTCATCACGGCGTCCGCACTCGGAGTCGTGATCACCGCCGCGGTGGCCGTCGCCCTCGGCCACGGCTCGTTCGCACGCCGGACCTCGTACGCCCTCACGGCCACCTCAGTGATCGCTCTCGGCTTCCTGGTGCGGCTGGCCACGTTGCTCACAGTTGCCCCCACTCGCACCGACGGCGGGGATCCGCTTTTCTACCACTCGACCGCCAACATCCTCGCCGAAGGTGGCGGCTTCCCTGAACCGCTCAACTTCATCGCGTTCCAACGGTGGATCCCCTCGGCTCTGCACGGACCGCTCTACCCCGTCGTTCTCTCCATCAGTTCACGACTGGGCGGCACCACCTACTTCGATCACAAGTTCTTGTCGCTCTTGATCGGCACCGGAGTCGTCGCACTGGTCGTACTGGTGACCCGTCGCATCACCGACTCTCCGCTCGCAGCCGTCGTGGCCGGATTCCTCGCCGCGATCTATCCAAACTTGTGGTTGGTCGACGGCGTGCTGTTCCCCGAAGGCCTCATGGCGTTGTGCACGATGACCGTCGTCTACGCCGCGTACCGCTGGTGGGATCGACCAGCTTGGCGCTGGACGATCGTCATGGGCGCCGTCACTGGCCTGGCGACCCTCGCGCGGGGCGAGGGCTTGTTGCTTTCGGTTCTTCTCATCGTTCCGTGGGTCGCACTGCGCCGCGACTTGTCGTGGCGACGGCGAATCGAGCACGTGGCGCTGGCCGCCGTTGCTTGCATCGTCGTCCTCGCCCCCTGGGCCGTTCGCAATGCTCGCTCGTTCGAGGTGTTCGTACCTCTGTCGACCAACGGAAACGAACTGTTCGTCTACGCCAACTGCGACGAAACCTACGAAGGCAAGTTCCTAGGCTTCTGGTTGTTCGATTGCCAGGAGCAGATTCGACGCGAGGGTCGCGACGCCGACGGCGACGAAGCCGAGAAATCGCTGTACTGGCGCGAGATCGGCCTCGACTACGCGCGCGACAACGCCGGGCAACTACCCAAGGTCTTGGCGGCCCGTGTTTTGCGACAATGGGACCTGTTCCGTCCGTGGCAGAACGCCGACTTCGCTCCCATCGAAGGTCGTGACAAGGACGCCGCCCGGGCCGGACTCGTCATGTACTACGGACTGGCCGCCACATCGCTCGTGGGTGTGCGCTGGCTGCGACGTCGACACGTGCGACTGCTCCCACTCGTCGTGCAGTTCGTGAGCGTCACACTCACCGCGGCCTACGCGTACGGCACCACGCGTTTCCGCATTCCGGCCGAACCGATCCTGTGCGTGCTGGCCGGAGCCGGGGCTGTTCCGATCATTCGATGGCTGGCTCGTCGCTACGCGCGTGCGCCGCGCGACGAACCAGTCGACTCACCTCCTTTCGTACGGGGTGGATCCGTGTCGTGGCGGACCGCGTTCCTGCGTGCGTCCGCACGTTCGTGGATCGCGGTCGGATCGGTTGCGGCCGCAGTGGGTCTGGCCCTTCCTGCGCTCTACCGCGCGACCGGATCGACCATGGAAGAGGGCTTCATGCTCGTCTTCCCCGAGCGCGTGATGAAGGGCGACATCGCCAACGTCGACTTCTTGCATCTGTACGGACCCGGCTCATTGCACTGGCTGTCGTTGTGGTACCGGCTCTTCGACGTCTCCCTCGCCAGTGAACGAACTTTTGGCCTGCTCCAACATCTGCTCGTCGTGTCGGCTCTCTTCGTTCTGGCCCGCCCGTGGGGACGCGCGGTGGCGGCCGTCGTCGCCGCGTCATCGGTGGTGTTCGTCCTCACCCCCATCGGCTTGCAAGCCCTGGCTTGGTCGGGTGCCGTCGGGCTCGGATTGTGGTCAGTGGTGTTCGCCGTGCGCGCGTCGTACATCGAACGACCGATGCGTTCGGTGCTGCTCAGCGGCGCTCTGGCCGGACTCGCACTCACCTTCCGACCCGACGTGGTGCTCGCACTGGCACTGGCCCTGGGCTTCACGCCGGTGGTCCGGCGACACTGGCGCGCCCTCGCCGGTGGTCTCGTCATCGGATTGGCGTCGTTCTGGGTGCACCTCGTGCAAGCCGGTCCCGCCGCCGTCGTGCGCGGCATGGTGCGCGAGCCAGTCTTCGATCTACGCGGTGGACGCGAATTGCCGCGGCCTCCGAGTTGGGACCATCTCGACGGTGCCCTCCAGGTGATCGGCGAAAAGTTCGCGCCGTGGTGGGGACTTCCCCACATCGCTGCACCCAAGCAGTTGTTCATATGGTTCTTCGCGCTGCCGATCATCGCCCTTGGTGTCGTGGTCGTCGCGCGTCGAGTCGAAGCGACACGTCGTATCGCACTTCTCGCTCCGGCCCTGTTCGGCGTCGGCATCTTGCCTCAAGCACTGCAGCGACCCGATTCGGCCCACTTCAACTGGGTGGCGATGGTGTCGTGGCCGCTCGCCATCATCGCTGTCGTCGAGATCGTCCGTCGTCGCGCTCCCACGATTCATCCGACCGTGCGGACCTGGATCGCCGGCGGATCACTGTTCATCACCTTGGCGATCGTCGCTCCGTTCTTCACCTTGCGCACATATGGAGATCTGGTCGTGCGCAGCGTGAGTGACGATCTGTCGACCCTCACCGTCGAGCGAAACGGCCGCATGTTCCACCTCGGCGACACCCGGCCGTGGAAGGCCAGCCTGGAAGTGATCGCCGATCTCGACGCACAGGCACGTCCCGGACAGCGGCTGTTCGTCGGTCCGGTCGATCTGCGCCAGACCGCGTACAGCGACGTGTTCTTCTACTACTTGTTCCCCGAGCTCGATCCGGCCACCTACTTCATCGAAATGGACCCTGGCCTGGCCAATGCCGAGGGCTCACGTCTGAGTGCTGATGTAGCCAGCGCCGACTGGCTCGTTCTCACTCGCTTCTGGAGTGGGTGGATCGAACCCAACGACTCCATCGTGTTCGGGTCGGACGAACCGAACCAGGTGGTCGAGGCGTCATTCTGCTTACGCGGTTCGTATCAAGCCGATGTGATCCGCCTCTACGAGCGATGCGAGAAGGGTGACGGCATCGGTCCGTACGACCCGCCGTACGAACCGCGGGTCGACTACGCCGTCGAGGTGTTGGTTCCGGTGCCTCCGCGTCCCGACGGCACGTGCACACCGACCTGCAACGGACGTCCGGCCCCACCCGGTGAGGGTTTCAACCCAGAGGAAGCCGCCGCCATAACGGCGCGGGCAGGTGCCTCAGCACCATGAACACGTAACGAAGGACTCCGGGCACCCACACGATGCGACGGCCGGCCCGCAAGGCCTTCGCTGTCGCATCGGCCACGGCATCGGGTGTGGTGGCGAACGGCGCGGCGTCCATCCCCTGGGTCATCGCACTGCGCACGAAGCCAGGACGCACGACGAGGACCGAGACTCCGGACGAGACGAGTGAATCGCCGAGGGCGAGGGCGAAACCGTCCAATCCTGCCTTGGTGGATCCGTACACCATGTTGGCCGGACGAACTCGTTCACCCGCCACGCTCGACAGCACCACGATGCGTCCGTGACCTTGACGGCGCATCACGCGCGCCAGGGCCAGCAGCACCGATACCGCACCAGCGAAATTGACGGTCACGAGATCGGCTGCGGCCACCGGATCGTCGTCGAAGTGCGACTGTTCACCGAGTTGGCCGAAGGCGAGAACGACGACGTCGATGTCACCCAGAGACGATGCCAACGAATCAACGAACGTCGTGTGCTGCTCGACTCGGACAGCATCGAACGCAACCGCATCGACGGTCAGACCGGGTCGGCGCAGTCCGTCGGTGGGTGCGTCTTCCGGGCGGCGGCAGGCCAGCACGATCGACTTGGTGGACGGCGCAGCCAGCCGGCGAGCGATGGCAACGCCGATGTCGCTCGACCCGCCGAGTACGACGATGTTCTGGGGTTCTCCGGCGGCGTTCAACATGATCACTCCACGAGTCCGAGGCGACGAGACAGATCGCTGCGGAAACTCCGCTGCGGATCGAGCCGATGACGAACGGTCTGCCACTCGGCCAGGCGTGGGTAGCCGGCGCGGATGGCATCCGGGCCGAGCAGCGCATCCTTGGCGAGGTAGTGACGACCGCCGGCGTCGAGGACGAACTCGTCGAGCGTGCGCGTGAGTGATGCGAGAGTCGCCGCACCAGCTGGCAGGTCGACCGTGAGGGTCCAACCCGGCATCGGGAAACTGAGTGGCGCCTCGTTGCCGGCGCCGAATCGCTTGAGCACGACCAACGGAGTGGCCAGACGTGACGCGACGATCGCCTCGACGATGCGACGCAGGTCGGCTTCGCGACCGAATGGAACGACGAACTGGTACTGCACGAAACCGTGCCGCCCGTACAAGCGATTCCAGGCGCCGACCGCATCGAGCGGATGGAAGTAGGACGGGATCGACTTGATCGATCCTTCGCGTCGACGAGGCTCCTTGCGGAACCAGGCCTCGTTGAAGACGGCGCTCGACAGGGCGTTCACCACACCCGGTCCGGGAATCACCGGTGGAACCGACAGAAGCTGTCGCGGTCCGTACTCGAGCGGGTTGTTTCGGTCGGCCACCGGCAAATCATCACGACGAGCATGATCTCCACGCCACAGAACTCCCCGACCGAAGTGAGATCCGCTCGACAAGAGGTCGACCCACGCCACCGAATACCGGACGTCGTCGTCGCCGGTGCTCATGTGCTCGATCAACTCGTCGAAGTCGTCACAGCGCACCGTGTCGACCCGGCAGCGGCTCGTTTCGATACCGATGAGACCGAAGGTCACATCGCGGATGACTCCGGTGAGACCCATTCCGCCGATGGTCGTCCAGAACGCATCGGGGTTCTGCTCGCGTGAGCATTCGAGCACCGAGCCGTCGGCGAGCACGAGCGAGAACCGCCGCACGTGATTACCGAAGCTCCCTTCGAGGTGGTGATTCTTGCCGTGAATGTCGGCCGCCACCGCACCGCCCACCGTGACGAATCGAGTACCCGGGGTGACCGGGACGAAGAATCCACGCGGGACGATCACGCGCAGCAGATCGTCGAGGCTGACGCCAGCTCCGACGGTGACGGTCCCGGCTGACTCGTCGAGTCGTATGTCGGACGGCGACGACGCCAGGCGCAGCACCCGACCACCACCGTTCTGGGCCGCGTCACCGTACGAACGCCCGAGACCACGAACGAGTACTCCTCGCTCGTCGGCGACCTTCACATGGTCGACCAGATCGCGCTCGGACACCGTGGCGACATGAGCCGACGACATCGTCGACCGTCCCCAACCACGGAGAACTTGGGACTCGTAGTCGGCAGACATGACTGGCGAAGCCTACCGATCGACCTCAGCCGACGTAGACACCCAGAGCGAACACCGCGACCCACACGACGCCCATCAACTGCAGCATGCGATCAGCCACGAAGATCTCCTCGGGAGCACTGCCGTGTCCCTGTTCGAGAACGAGGAGATAGCGCATGAGAGCGGCGAGCATCGGGACGATCGAGAGTTCGTAGAACGGCCAGGTGGCGCCCGACACTTCCTTGGTGTCGAACGCCCACGTGCAATACGCGACGAGCGTCGCACCCACCGAGACCGACAGAATGATGCGCAGATAGCCGAGTGAGTACTGCGAGAGCGTCGAACGAGTCGACGCTGCGTCCTCTCCCATCTCCCGCAACTCGGCGTAGCGCTTACCGGTGACGATGAACAACGACCCGCAACTCGTGCAGAGAAGGAACCATGTGCTCATCGGAACACCCGTGGCTTCGGCGCCGGCGATCGCTCGAATGACGAAACCAGCGGCGACCGCGATCAGGTCGACCACAGCGTGATGCTTGAGCCAGATCGAGTACCCCACCGTGACCGCGACGTACACGCACACCGCGACACCACAACGCCAATCGGGAACGAACCCGAGACCGAGACCTCCGAGGAGCAGAGCGGTTCCGACGACTCGAGCCGTACCGAGGCCGATACGACCGGCGGCGATGGGGCGATGGCGCTTGGTTGGATGGCGACGATCGGCTTCGACATCGAGGAGGTCGTTCCAGTAATACGTGCCGCTGGCCGCTAGCGACAGAGCCACGAACGCCAGCAGGGCCGGCCAGAGACCGGCCCAATTGTCGAGCACACCGGCCGCACCCGGGGCCGCGAACACGAGCAAGTTCTTCAACCACTGCTTGGGGCGAGCCTCCGCGAGCAGTGCGCCGATCATGTCGACACCTCCCGAGTCGGCGCCTCGGAAATCGGGGACGACGTGACACGGAACGCGTGATCGGCGAACGCGAGCATCGCGGTATCGCCCGATGAATCACCGTAGGCGTACACGACCGGTCGCTCGTCTCCGAGCCACGCGCGCAGACGACGCTCATTTTCCGCACCGCGACAGTTGGCTCCGCGAAGACGGCCA
>Ga0315901_10007610_pt1 | contig 12748 bp, 10 predicted proteins | sample LakEriMetagenome_10_FD_203761 | JGI IMG/M metagenome (GOLD analysis project Ga0315901, IMG submission 203761) | Freshwater fungal communities from buoy surface, Lake Erie, Ohio, United States - Buoy 2 MA116 | ecosystem: Environmental > Aquatic > Freshwater > Lake | place: USA: Lake Erie, Ohio... | reverse complement strand
TCGTCGATCTCGAGCACCATGACTTCGACTTCGTCGCCCAGCTGGACAACCTTCGAAGGTGCAACGTTCTTGTTGGTCCAGTCCATTTCGGACACGTGGACCAGACCCTCGATGCCCTGCTCGACTTCCACGAATGCGCCGTAGTCGGTGAGGTTGGTGACCTTGCCGAAAAGACGGGTGCCTTGCGGATAGCGGCGCGACAGGCCAGTCCAGGGATCGTCGCCAAGCTGCTTGACGCCCAGCGAGACACGGTTCTTTTCCTGATCGTACTTCAGTACCTTGGCAGTGATTTCCTGACCCACCGACAGTACTTCGGAAGGATGGCGCACACGGCGCCATGCAAGGTCGGTGATGTGCAACAGACCGTCGATACCGCCGAGGTCGACGAACGCGCCGTAGTCGGTGATGTTCTTGACGATACCAGTGACGATGGTGCCTTCTTTGAGCGTCTCCATCAGTTTCGCACGCTCTTCGCCCATCGAGGCTTCGATGACGGCACGACGCGACAGCACAACGTTGTTGCGCTTGCGATCCAGCTTGATGACCTTGAATTCCAGGGTCTTGCCTTCGTACGGTGTGGTGTCCTTGACCGGACGAGTGTCAACCAGCGAGCCCGGCAGGAATGCGCGAATGCCATTGGTGAGCACAGTGAGGCCGCCCTTGACCTTGCCCGATACCGTGCCGGTCACCAGTTCGCCCGACTCCATCGCTTTCTCGAGCGCGAGCCAGGAGGCCAGACGCTTGGCCTTGTCGCGCGAGAGGATGGTGTCGCCGAAACCATTTTCGAGAGACTCAATGGCAACGGAAACGAAATCACCAATGTTGACTTCCAATTCGCCGTTGTCGTTCTTGAATTCATCGATCGGAATAAACGCTTCGGATTTCAGGCCAGCGTTAACGATCACAAAGTTGTGGTCCAGGCGGACGACTTCCGCCGAAATGACCTCGCCCGAGCGCATATCCTGGCGCGACAGAGATTCTTCAAATAGAGCGGCAAAGCTTTCCATGCCAGAGGATGCGTGGGATTGAGTAGCTGTAGACATAATTAAGAAAAGTTAGCCAACCACAGCGGTATTGCCGTGACTGGGTCAGGTTGCTCAACACCCCATGAGGCCTTGCGCCTCCCGGGGCACCGGGTACTGCGGTCTTGCGGTACTGCTGGGTACGGATATCGCTGCTGTCAGCTGGAGGAGAGTGACTGGTACCAATCCAGAACCTGCTTCACAGCCGGCTCGATGCCCATGTGGGAGGTATCGAGCAGATGCGCGCCCTCAGCGGGTTTCAGGGGAGCAACGGCGCGCTGAGTATCCCGCGCGTCCCGCTCCCGCAAATCCTGCAGAAGGTCGTCCATATTAGCAGGAAAACCTTTTTCAATCAATTGCTTATAGCGCCTTTCCGCACGCGCTTCGACGCTGGCGGTGAGGAAAACTTTCAGTGGTGCATCCGGGAAGATCACCGTGCCCATGTCACGGCCATCCGCCACCAGCCCCGGGGGGCGACGAAAACCATGCTGCAGGTTCACCAGTGCCTGGCGGACGGACGGCAGCGTGGCGATCTTCGAGGCGGCTACGCCCACCGCTTCGGTGCGAATCTCTCGGGAAACCTCGCATCCTGACAAGAGTATGCGCTCACCTTCGAAGTGAACATCCAACCCGGCCGCGAGCGCGGCCAGCGCCGCCTCATCGGCCAGATCAAGCCCGGCGTCCAGCGCCGAGAGCGCGGTCAACCGGTACAGCGCGCCGGAGTCCAGCAGCGCAAAACCCAGATGCTCCGCCACCCGACTTGCCACCGTGCCCTTGCCGGACGCAGTCGGTCCGTCGATGGTGATGACGGGAATGTCGGGTATGGCGCTCATGGTCCTCAGGCTTTCTGAACGATGCCGGCAAAGGCCTCGAAGTAATCCGGGAAGGTCTTGGCAACGCACTTTGGGTCATTGATGCGCACCGAGGTGCCGTCGCGCGCCGCACCATGCAGCGAGGCCAGCGAGAAGCACATCGCCATGCGGTGATCGTCATAGGTATCGATGGTCGCCGGGTCGAACACGATGGGCGGCGTCACGCGCAGATAGTCTGAGCCCTCTTCCACCAGCGCGCCGAGTTTGCGCAGTTCGGTCGCCATCGCCGCCAGGCGGTCGGTTTCTTTGACCCGCCAGCTGGCGATATTGCGTAGCATGCTCGTACCATCGGCATACAGCGCAGCCACGGCAATCGTCATCGCCGCGTCGGGAATATGGTTGAAGTCAGCATCGATCGCCTTGAGCACGCCATTCGAACTAGCCTCGATCCAGGTGTCGCCCATCGTGATGGTTGCGCCCATTTGCTCGAGAGCCTCGACAAAACGTACATCGCCTTGAATGCTGGACTTGCCAACACCCTCCACGCGTACCGGACCACCGGCAATTGCGCCTGCGGCCAGGAAGTACGAGGCCGATGAGGCATCGCCTTCCACATGAATAACCCCCGGACTTTGGTACTGCTGCGCTGCCGGCACAGTAAATGACGCCCAGCCATCGCGCTGTACCTCGACGCCAAAGCGCTGCATCAGGTTCAGTGTGATTTCAATATAGGGCTTGGAGATGAGCTCACCAATCACTTCAATTGTCAGCGGCTTGTCGCGTGCAATCAGTGGCGAGGCCATCAACAAGGCCGTCAGAAACTGACTGGACACATTGCCGCGCACTTGCAAGCGCTCGGGATGTAAATGGCCGCGATGAATATGTAGTGGCGGAAAACCGGGGTTACCGGTGTAATCAATTCGCGCGCCGACCTCATTCAGTGCATCGACCAGATCACCGATGGGACGCTCATGCATGCGCGCGACGCCGTGGATGGTGTAATCGCCCCCCATCGCCGCCAGCGCCGCTGTGAGTGGTCGTATCGCCGTGCCTGCATTTCCCATGAACAGATCGGCAGAATGCACTGGAAAAGCGCCGCCTGCACCATTCACCGCGTAATCTTGGCTTTCACCATGCTGCTGCCAGCGAACGCCCAGCTTCTGCAACGCCATCAGCATCACATGCGTGTCATCTGAGGCCAGCAGAGATTTGATTTCTGTGCTGCCGCGCGCCAGCGCAGCCAGCAACAGGGTGCGATTGGAAATGCTTTTCGAGCCAGGCAGGCGTACCGTGCCGCGCGCGATCGCTGCGGGCTTTAGATCGAGATGATGCGGGTAATGCTTCATTCAGTCTCCACCTTGCTCATAGGGGCGCTGCTGCTCGGCGGCTTCGATAGCTGCAATCCATGCATGGCGCGCCTGTTGTGCGCGGCCAAACAACGCTTCCAGTGCCGCGCCATCGCTTTTATCCAGAAGATCACGCATCTGGGTCACCTGCGTCAGGTAAGCATCAAGCTCTGCCAGCAACGATGGTCTGTTGGCCAGTGCAATATCTCGCCACATCTCAGGTGACGAGCCAGCAATACGCGTGAAATCACGAAAACCGCTGGCGGCATAATCGAACAAGCGCTGTGCATTCGGACGCGCAGCAATTTCATCGACCAGCGCATACGCCAGCAAATGCGGCAAATGACTGACGGCGGCGAATACTGCATCATGTTCGTGTGAGGTCAACCGATGAATCAGCGCACCGCATTGCGTCCATGCAGAGGCGACTCTCTCGACAAGCTCCGGCAGATTTTCAGGCAACGGTGTGAGAATGACCTTCTTGCCGACATACAGATCTGAGAGCGCCGCTTCCGGACCATTCTGCTCACGACCTGCGATAGGATGGCCGGGCACGAATTGCTCGATCTTCTCGCCTAGCGCGGCGCGTGCGGCAGAGACCACATCGCTCTTGGTGCTGCCAGCGTCGGTGACGACCGTGCCGGGATCCAGGTGCGGCGCAATCGCGTCGAGCAACGCGCCTGTCTGCGCGACCGGCGCAGCAAGCAAAATCAGATCGGTACCACTCACCGCATCCGCCACATCGCGGGCGATACGGTCGATCAGCCCCAGGCGCACTGCCTGCTCCAGGGTCTCACGGCGACGACCAATGCCAACGACCTCAGCCACCGCCGACTGACGCTTCAAGGCCAGCGCGAACGAACCACCAATCAGTCCGACACCAAAGACAGCGATTTTTTTGAATGACATCAGGCCGTCAGCAAGAAAAATAAAAATGAATCAGGCCAGCACGGCCTTCAGTGCGGCAAGGAAGGCCGTGTTCTCTTCGGGCAGACCGATCGATACGCGCAGCCACTGCGGCAAGCCATAGTTACCGACCGGGCGCACAATGATGCCTCTCTTGAGAAGCGCGAGGTTCACGCGTCCACCCGCACCCTCATCCGACCCGGCGCGGAATAGTACAAAATTACCAAATGACCGCAGGTACTCGATGCCCATCTGGTCGAAGGCCGAGGTCAGCTGCTGATAGCCCTCGGCATTGATCTTTGCACTTTTAACCAGATACGCCTCATCATTCAGCGCCGCAATCGCCGCCGCTTGAGCAAGCGAATTCACATTAAAAGGCTGACGCAGACGATTCATCAGATCAGTCAACGCAGGCTGAGCGATGCCGAAGCCCAGGCGTAGCCCCGCTAATCCATACGCTTTGGAAAAACTACGCGAGACGATCAAATTAGGGAATTCCTTCACCCAACCCAGAGAGTCATAGCGATGCTCGGCCGACAGGTATTCGGTATACGCCTCGTCCAACACCACGACCACCGACTTCGGTACCGACGCAATGAACGCGCGCACCTCGTCGCCCGCGATGAAACTGCCAGTCGGGTTGTTCGGGTTAGCGACGAATACCAGACGGGTATCCTCGGAGATCGCGGCGCGCATCGCCTTAAGGTCATGACCAAAATTTTTCGCCGGCACGACGATGTGCCGCGCCCCTACCGCTTGTGTGGCTAGCGGATACACTGCAAACGAGTACTCGGCATACACCACTGACTGCCCTGCCGTGACCAGAGAACGCGCGGCGAGCTCAAGAATGTCGTTGCTGCCATTGCCCAGCGTAATCCAGTCAGTCGGCACACCAAATTTCTTGCTGATCGTGCCCTTCAGATCAAAACCATTCGAATCCGGATACCGAGCCAGCTCGGACAGCGCTTCCATCATCGCCCGCTTCGCCGACTCCGGTAGACCAAGCGGATTTTCATTGGATGCCAGCTTAACGATACTGGCCTCATTCAGACCGAACTCGCGAGCGACTTCGGAAATCGGCTTACCTCCCTGATAGGGAGCAATCGCGCGAACATAATCAGGACCGAAACTCATGACAATCCCATCAAATAAAATGATCAGCAAGCGTGCGGGTAAGAACCCAGCACCTTGAAGAAGGCCGCCTGCGCCTGTAATTCGGACAGCGCCTGCGTGACTTTGGCGTCACTCGCATGACCTTCGAGATCGACATAGAAGTAGTAGTCCCAGCGTCCGGTGCGTGCGGGTCGCGATTCAAAGCGTGTCATCGACACGCCATGCTTCGCCAGCGGAGCAAGCAATTCGTACACAGCACCTGCCTTGTTAGGTACCGACAGCACCAGCGACGTCTGATCACGCCCCGACGAACCCGGCTGCAATTTTCCAATCACAAAAAATCGCGTTCGGTTGTGCGGATCGTCTTGTATGTGGGCATGAACGATGGACAGGCCGTAGCGCTTTGCCGCCATCTCTCCCGCGATTGCCGCGACACTCGCGTCATCGGCCGCCATTTTTGCTGCCTCGCCATTCGACGCCACTGCCTGTCGGGGAATGTCCGGGTAGTGTTCATTCAGCCATACCTGACACTGCGCAAGCGCCTGCGAGTGCGCGCAAATACGCTCAACACCTTCCATGCTACCGCTGCGCGTTATCAGACTGTGGTGCACGGGCAAAGCCACCTCGCCGCTGATGGAGAGTGTGGTCTGCAACAGTAAATCGAGTGTGCGATTGACCGTGCCTTCGGTCGAGTTCTCGACCGGCACCACGCCGAATTCTGCGGTGCCTGCCTCCACCGAACGGAACACCTCATCAATCGAGATGCATGGCAGCTCATTGACCGCCTGACCAAATTGCTTCCACACGGCCTGCTCACTGTAGGTACCCACCGGGCCGAGGAAAGCAATGGTCGTGCGATTTTCAAGCGCACGGCAGGCCGACATCACCTCACGAAAAATAGATTGCAGATCGGATGACAGCAGCGGACCCGAATTGTGCTCTGCAACCCGGGAAAGCACCTGCGCTTCGCGCTCTGGACGGAACACCGGCGCGTTCGTCTCTGCCTTCACATGCCCCACCTGCTGGGCCACCTTGGCGCGTTCATTCAGCAGCTTGAGCAGTTGCGCATCGATCGCGTCAATCTGCTCTCGCAAGGGCTTGAGCTTGTCATCACTCATGGCGGTTTGCCTTTGTTTTTCTCATGGATGGGCCTTCAAGACGGCCGCGATATCACTGCCCGATCAGCCAGCTTCGCCATCGCCCTCTTCTGCGCCGTGGTCCTCTTCCGCATCGCTCTCGGCAATGCGCTGCAGGCCAGACAATTTGGTGCCATTCTCGACAGCGATCAGGGTTACGCCTTGCGTTGCACGGCCCATCTCGCGGATCTCGGCCACGCGGGTGCGGATCAGCACACCGCCGGTCGTGATCATCATGATCTCGTCAGCTGGCTCGACCAGGGTCGCCGCCACAACCTTACCATTGCGCTCGCTGGTCTGGATAGCGATCATCCCCTTGGTGCCGCGGCCATGACGCGTGTACTCGGTGATCGGCGTGCGCTTGCCAAAGCCATTTTCGGTGGCGGTGAGCACGGATTGCTGCTCGTTCTGCGCGACCAGCATCGCGATCACCAGCTGGCTTTCTTCCAAATTCATGCCGCGCACACCGCGCGCGGTACGACCCATCGGACGGACATCGTTTTCATCGAAGCGCACAGCCTTTCCGGCATCGGAGAACAGCATCACATCATTGCTGCCATCGGTGAGCGCAGCGCCGATCAGGAAATCACCATCGTCCAGATCGCAGGCGATGATGCCCGCCTTACGAGGATTACTGAAATCGGACAGCGAGGTCTTCTTCACCACGCCGTGCGCTGTCGCCATGAACACATAGCGATCTTCAGGGAACTGGCTGTTCGCACCGAACAGCGGCAGCACGACGGTGATCTTTTCACCGTCCTGCAGCGGGAACATATTGACTATCGGCTTGCCACGCGAAGTGCGCGAGCCCTGCGGCACTTCCCATACCTTTAGCCAGTACATGCGGCCGCGATTGGAAAAGCACAGCATATAGTCGTGCGTGTTCGCGATGAACAGTTGCTCGATCCAGTCGTCTTCCTTGGTGGCTGCTGCCTGCTTGCCTCGTCCGCCGCGTTTCTGCGCTCGGTACTCGGACACCGGCTGCGATTTCATGTAACCGGAGTGGGAGAGCGTGACCACCATGTCCTGCGGAGCGATCAGATCTTCGGTACCAAGATCTTGCGCATTGATTTCAATCGTCGAGCGACGCTTGTCTTTATTGCCTTCGCCGTACTCGTTGCGCGCGGCGATCAGCTCGTCGCTGATGATCGTGGTCACGCGTTCCGGGCGGGCAAGAATATCGAGCAGATCAGCGATCTGCTCCATCACTTCTTTGTACTCATTGACGATCTTGTCCTGCTCAAGTCCAGTCAGGCGCTGCAGACGCATCTGGAGGATTTCTTGCGCCTGATCGTCCGAGAGCTTGTACAGACCATCGGTCTGCAAGCCGTAGTGGCGCGGCAGGTTCTCGGGGCGGAAGGCATCGACACCGCCAGGGTTGTTGGTCCCCGTGCGCGCAAGCATCTCGCGCACCAGCGAAGAATCCCATGAGCGGGCCATCAATTCGGCCTTGGCAACCGGCGGTGTCGGCGCCGCCTTGATGAGGGCGATGAATTCATCGATATTCGCCAGCGCGACTGCCAGACCCTCGAGCACATGACCGCGCTCGCGCGCCTTGCGCAGCTCGTACACAGTGCGGCGAGTGACCACCTCGCGCCGATGCGACAGGAAACATTCGAGCATCTGCTTGAGGTTCAGCAGCTTGGGCTGGCCATCAACCAACGCCACCATATTCATTCCGAACGTATCCTGCAGCTGGGTCTGCTTGTACAGATTGTTCAGCACGACCTCGGCCACCTCGCCGCGCTTGAGTTCGATCACCACGCGCATGCCGGATTTGTCCGACTCGTCACGGATGTCTGAAATACCATCGAGTTTCTTGTCGCGCACCAGCTCGGCAATCCGCTCAAGCAGGGATTTCTTGTTTACCTGATAGGGCAGCTCATCAACAATGATTGCCGATCGACCATCGCGAATTTCTTCAAAGTGCGTGCGCGCGCGCATCACCACCCGGCCACGACCGGTGCGATAACCATCGCGCACACCACCCACGCCATAGATGATGCCGGCAGTCGGGAAATCCGGGGCGGGGATGATCTCGATCAGCTCATCCACTGTGCAGGTAGGGCTCTTGAGCACATGCAGCGCGCCATTGATCACCTCGGTGATGTTGTGGGGCGGGATATTGGTTGCCATGCCGACTGCAATACCTGATGAACCATTGATCAACAGGTTGGGAATGCGGGTCGGCAGTACCGAGGGTTCTTTCTCCTTGCCGTCATAGTTCGGCACGAAATCGACGGTTTCTTTGTCGATATCGGCCAGTAGTTCGCTGGCGATCTTGTCGAGCCGGCACTCGGTATAACGCATCGCAGCGGCATTGTCGCCATCGATAGAACCGAAGTTACCCTGACCATCGACCAGCGTGTAGCGCAATGAAAAATCCTGCGCCATGCGCACCAGCGTGTCATAGATCGCCTGGTCACCATGCGGGTGATACTTGCCCATGACTTCGCCGACCACGCGCGCACATTTCACATACGGGCGGTTCCAGACATTGTTTGTCTCATGCATAGCGAACAGCACGCGTCGATGCACGGGCTTGAGACCATCTCTCACATCAGGGAGCGCACGACCAACGATCACGCTCATCGCGTAATCGAGGTAGCTCTTGCGCATCTCTTCTTCGAGGGAAATCGGGATGGTCTCTTTGGCGAACTGATCCATTGGCAGGCTTGTAAGTAGAAGAATGCAGAAAAAGCTGCTGGCAGCGACAACAGTCGGCGAAAACTGAGCGATTGGCCAGCGGTGAAACCTGCGGAATCTCCGGCTTTCGCAACGCGCGAAGAACGGACGGTAACCGCTGATTTGTAAACACGAAATTTTACCACGCGGACCCTGTCCGAACGCGTCTCGCGAAGCTAGCAGCAAGGTCTTCTGCGGGACGCTCGGAGGCAGCTTTGATCTCTGCCAAGACCGTGCTCAGGGTGGCTGCCACACTGAGCGATAGGGGCGCACAAAGGCATATCTTTTGGGTATGCGCTGACTGCGCAATTTCGCAGAAGCACAGATCATGCAGGAGAAACCCATGCGCTTGCGTGCACAGTTCATGCTCTTGGTGTTGTCAGCGGCTTTGCCCAAAGTCTTTGCGGCTGACGTAGCTAATCCCCCCGCCAGCGGCGCGAGCAGATCGGCCTATCTGACAGACTCACGCGGCATCGTCGTGCGCAGTGGCAGCGGCGCGTGCTGGCGCACCCGTGCCTGGACGCCAGCCCAGGCAAGTGTCATCGGCTGCGACGGCGTGCTGGCGCTCGCCCAGCCCGTTCCTGCACCCGCCGAGCCGGCCGGGGCCACAGCAGCGCCCATACCCTCAACCGACGGATTGGGAACGGTGGCAACGCCCAGCCTGGCAGCATCGGAACCTCTGTCAGAAAAAGTGACCTTCGACACCGACACCTTTTTCGACTTCGATAAGTCCACGCTCAAACCCGACGGCAAGGCGAGGCTCGACACGCTCGCCGCCAGACTGGCAGATTCCTCGGTAGAGGTTGTCGTGGCCGTGGGCCATGCGGACGCGATCGGACCTGCCACCTACAATCAGCGCTTGTCCGAGCGTCGGGCGAGAGCCATGGTTGACTACCTGCGCGAAAAAGGCCTGCCGAAAGACAAAATCTTCAATGAAGGCAAAGGCGAGACTCAGCCCATCGCAAGCAATGCCTCTAAAGAAGGGCGCGCAAAAAACCGGCGGGTTGAGGTCGAGGTCGTCGCCATCAGGCCCATTAAATAGAACCATAAAGTCGCCGACGGTTTTTTTATTGGCGACGGGCTCCACTCGAACCACCGAGGCCGGTGAAACGCGCCTTGTCGGCTCGCTCATCCGCGGTATTGCCAATCGTCAAAAAGTGTCCTTTTTTTAGGCCGCATACGCTGCGAAACAAGCGTTCCGCCAGAAAAAGCCGGGGCTTGGCCCCTCCCTTTTTACCGGCGGAAATAACCAACAAAATCTTAGAACAATTGCCCTGAAGTTAATGAAACCAAGTACAATCCCAAGGCTTTTGTTAGCGTTGTCGGACACACGCACCACAGAGCCCGCTTGCAAACCGGTATAAACCATAAACCTCAGGAAAGACAATGAAACGCACGATGCGCAAATTCGCTGTTCTGATCGCGCTTGCCTCCGTAAGCGCCTTTGCCGTAGCGGCAGACAAAGCGCCAAAAAAAGGCTACCTGACCGATTCTGACAATGGTGTGGTCAAGAGCGGTTTTGGCCTTTGCTGGCACACAGGCTTCTGGACCCCTGCCGACGCCATTGAAGGCTGCGACGGCATGCTGCAAAAAGCAGCCCCCGCTGCATCGGGCGTAGAGTTGGTAACGCCTCTACCGGCTGGTGAGCCCACACCGTATGTCGAGCCCGCCGACCCCGCGCCTGCCGCGGCCGCTCCTGCGGTGGCCGCTCCTGTGGCGGATGCGCCTTCCTCAGACAAAGTCACCTTCGAGGCCGATGCGTTCTTCGATTTCGACAAATCGGTGCTAAAGCCGGCTGGCAAAGCCAAGCTGTCTGATCTGGTCTCGAAACTGCAAGGTACAGACATTGAAGTTGTCGTCGCCACCGGCCACACCGACGCGATCGGAAGCGATGCCTACAACATGAAGCTCTCTCTGCGCCGTGCCAATGCAGTCAAGGCTTTCCTCGTTTCCAAAGGAATTCCCGCAGACCGCGTCTTCGTCGAGGGCAAAGGCGAGAGCCAGCCAGTCGCCAGCAACAAGACCCGCGAAGGCCGTGCAAAGAACCGCCGCGTGGAAGTCGAGGTCGTTGGCCGCAAGCAGTAAAGCATCGCTGGCTGATGATCCATCGGCCATCCTGAACAACCCCCGGAAACGGGGGTTTTTCTTTTGGATCGGCGCTTTCCGTTATCATCAGGCCCATGAACGCCGATCCTCAAGAACTTCAGAAATTCAGCGAGCTTGCGCACCGCTGGTGGGACCCGACTTCCGAGTTTCGTCCCCTGCATGAAATCAATCCGCTACGCCTCGAATGGATCAATGCGCTGGTACCCTTATCGGGCAAGCGTGTAGTCGATGTCGGTTGCGGCGGCGGCATACTCGCAGAATCGATGGCAAAAAAAGGCGCAACAGTGACCGGCATTGATCTGTCGGAGAAAGCGCTCAAAGTCGCCGAACTGCACAGCCTGGAATCAGGCGTACAGGTGCGTTATGAAATGATCGCCGCCGAAGATCTGGCCGCGAGCGAGGCTAGCCAATACGATGTGGTCACCTGCATGGAAATGCTCGAGCACGTGCCCGACCCCTCGGCAGTAGTTCAAGCATGTGCAACGTTGGTCAAGCCGGGTGGGCATGTCTTCTTCTCGACCATCAATCGCAATCCAAAGTCTTATTTATTCGCGATCATTGGCGCCGAGTATGTGTTACGTCTACTGCCTCGCGGCACGCATGATTATGCAAAATTCATCAAGCCAGCCGAACTCTCGCAATTCGCCCGTCATGCAAGACTAGAGGTCACAGCGATCAAAGGCATGACCTACAACCCCATCACCAAGATCTATTCACTGAATCAAGACACCGACGTGAATTATCTGATCGCTTGCACGCGGCCCGAGTAGACTGATGGCGATTTACCTCCCTGCGCCGCGCGCGCTGCTGTTTGATCTGGATGGCACGCTGGCCGACACCGCGCCGGATCTCGCCGCTGCTGTCAACAAAATGTGCAGCGACCGCGGAGTGGAGCACACTCCGTTTGAGATACTCAGACCGCTCGCCTCCGCAGGCGCACGCGGCCTGATCGGTGCTGCATTTGGCATCGGGCCGGGAGATGCCGGCTATGACGCGATGCGCGAAGAATTCCTCGACAACTACGCCGCAGCAATCGCGCAGCACACGACACTGTTCGATGGCATCGAATCACTGCTCAACGAAATCAGCGCACTCGGCCTGAGTTGGGGCATCGTCACCAACAAACCCGCGCTATACACCGATGCACTGGTGCCACAAATAGGTTTGGCGCATGCCGCCTGCGTCATCTCTGGCGACACCACACCTCACGCCAAGCCCCATCCCGAACCATTGTTCGAGGCCGCACGTCGACTGCAAATTTCACCGACCGATTGCTGGTATGTGGGCGACGACTTGCGCGACATCGACGCCGGCAAAGCCGCCGGCATGCCAACCATCGCCGCTGGCTGGGGCTATTGTGGCAACACCGAGCCCGCCGATTGGTTGGCTGACCTGATTGCCTCCCACCCAATGGAATTGCTGCCGCTGCTGCCCCGCTCTTGAAATCCCTCGCGCCGTCGCCAGATGGGGACTACAATAACGATTCTGCTTGACTCGATCATGGGGACGACCTGGTTTCGACAGGGGTTACGAAGCAGCGCAGGGCATACCGAGGACTGGTCACCTCGTAAATCCAGCCGGAAATCAATACCTGCTAACGATTCTTCGTACGCAGTAGCTGC
>Ga0315901_10007607_pt1 | contig 12752 bp, 17 predicted proteins | sample LakEriMetagenome_10_FD_203761 | JGI IMG/M metagenome (GOLD analysis project Ga0315901, IMG submission 203761) | Freshwater fungal communities from buoy surface, Lake Erie, Ohio, United States - Buoy 2 MA116 | ecosystem: Environmental > Aquatic > Freshwater > Lake | place: USA: Lake Erie, Ohio... | reverse complement strand
TTCAGACGCAAAGAGAGTGACGAGAACGTTTTCTTCATCCTCGTTGATGCCCCCATGGATTTTGAAGATCCGACCACCGTGCGAGGCCCGGTAATTTGGGAGGTCTCGCAAGTCAGACAACAGCGCTTGGTAGCGCACAGTGATCTGATGCGTGATCTCTGCTGACAGACGTTGCGCAATGACCAAATGCCGAGCCGCGATGGGGGTAATGCTTCCCCAGACGGTTTTGACGGGTACCCAAGTTCGCGTTGGCGCACCCAACCCATCGACTGTCCTTGTGGCACGTTCGAAGGCCAGCCGATGGATGAGCATGCCTGCCGGGACTGCCGTCATACAAGCGCCACCCGGTAAGGATCCAACAAGCCATCCACAAATGGTAACGGGTCAATCCGCCCGCGCATCAGAATAGACATCTCCTCGCGATGCGCATAGAGACTGCCCACACGCAGCTTGATCCAACTCTTAATGCCTTCGGGCACTGCTGATGCAGCACCGTACCCTGCATCAAAGGTGATCGTCACCGCACCAATCTGCGGCAGGGTGGGTGGCCAGGTCTTGCCAAACACCGGGGTGATTCGCGCCGGCTCGCAAGAGGTATCCACCACATAGTCGACCAAAGGCAGCGTTTGGCTCATGCCGTTCATATCGAGGTACTGGATATTCACGACCGATTGCACCGGGCATTTGGCGAGCAGGATTGTCTGGCATGGAAATGCATCCAGTACCAGCTTCCAGCGCGCACTGATCATCTGGCGCCCCGTTAACGTCTCTGCTGCCTGACGGGCAGCAGAAATGAGGGAGCCAATGAGCGCATCATCATCGTCAACATCCACCCGCAGGTGAAGCTTGGCCTCGGCCAGAGAGACCGGTTCCCCTGCGGGTGGCGTGACGAGTTGCAGCGACACGGATTAGATGACTTGCGCAACCGCTGCCTGGTTGGCGCCTTCAGCTGGAGCAAAGCGGGGATCAATCCCCAGCAATTGCGCGGCGGTCTGGGCAGCAGCACTAGCAACGGTGACTGCGACGCGAACATAAGCAAAGCCGCCATTGACATCCAGCTCTTCTGGGCGAAGGTTGATCATCGCCTGACGGTTCGCACCATTTGATGCCTGAGCCAGCTGGGTAATTGCTTTGCCGGCGATGTCTTTGGCGCCTGTACCCGTGGCATCCGTTGCTTGTTGAAGCTTCGCATCCACGGTACTGCCATTAGCCATGGCACCAGTCTCAATCACAGCCAACAGCGTATGGTGCGCATTCAAAGCCACCCAAGCACTGGCTGCGACACCAGCCGCCTGGTTACTTGGATCAATACTGGCAAGAACTGCCAGTCGTTCACTACCTTTTGCGTTGGGAAACATACAAATCTCCTTGAAATGGTGGGCTAGTTAGCGAGCGCCAAGTTGAACAAAGGGCGACATCGACGCGCTGCCTTTGGCAGGAGAGATGGGCGCTGCAATCTTGGATTGGCCATCCATGCGGAAGGTGGTCCTAAAGGCCGTCAAATCCGCATCGAAGTACAGATGCATGGAGGTCGCCGTTTGCATCCCACCCGCTTTTGTGATGGTTTGGTAGTAGGAAAGGTCAGCCAGCAGCACATCCCCCTGTCCGGAGAAGGTGTTGGCATGTTGAGATACAAAGACCGGCCGACCCAGGAGGCTGCCGTAAGGCGAGATCTGAATGCCACCGACTGAAAGACCTGTGGGCAAATAGATCGGATAGTTACCCAACGTGAGTGTGAAGAGTGCCGGTAGCACATCGTTATTCACAATCCAGACCGCCTTGCCGAAACTGCCCGGTGGCAGACGCGAGATCATCTTGGCGAGATTCTGTGGCAAAAGCGTTTGCGTTGCCTGGTTCTGCTCTTTGGCGACCGTGACGGTTGTGCTGCTGGTCATACAACCGACCGGCACTCCAGTGCCCGAGCCAAAGAGAATCGACTCGTTGGTCTTCCAGCGAATGGAGGTGGCAATTTTTTCAGGCAGGTAAGTGGAGAGTGCGTTGGTGTCGTCTAGCAGCTCGTCTGTTACGGGAACTAAGGCCATCAATTTTTTCAGGCGCAGGGTCGAGAGTCCCAATACCGGTTTGGTGCTAACCGCCGGTGTAGCTTCACCTTGCCAGTAAGCGCGAATGCCATTACTGCCCCAAGGGGTCGTTTCATCTTTGGGAAATGCCATCGTGTTGCCGGTGATCTCGACGTTGTCCGTCATGGGCAACAGCGAATCTTCGCCCAAGGAGAGATGGAAGATTTCACGCGCAAACTGTGGCGGCACCAGAAAGCCGCCGTCTTGTGCGGAGCCCTCGTTACCAAAGTTGGTCGGAACCGCAGCACCTCGGCCAGAGCCAATCAAGAGCCGCTCATCAATCGTGCTGCCGGGCTTTTGCGCCTGGCAGACGGTTTTTAAGAATTCGCCCACGCTGTGAAATCCGTGCGTCGGATTCGCGTCCCGATTATCCGTCACCGAAATAATGGCTGAGGGGATAATCGGTGTTGACATTGCGACGTGGGCCATTTGCGCCTCCTCGGCAATCAATGCCGCTTCGCGGTCGATGGCATTCGTTGCTGCTTCGATTTTTGATTTCAAAGAATCGAAGGTGGTGAGCTCTTCGTCAGACATATCGCGCTCTTCAGCAGCGGCAATATCGGTCAGAGTTCGTGCGTCCTTGACTAGATTGGCTTTGCGAGCTTGCAGCTCGAGCAATTTATTGCTCATTAGGTGTCTCCATAAATGAAAAAACCACCCGAACTAGGGTGGCTATTTGGGTGCGACCTATGGGTCGCAGTAGTGGTCGCGCTCAACGGAGCGCATCAATTCAATGACTTGTTTACATCAATGAAACCGCATCGCGGGCCCGCTGAAGGCGAGGCGTACGACTAGTCTTGTTGGCCATCGAGGTACGGGCCTGCCTCTGCATGTTGATTAGAACCTGGTCAAAACTCGCAATGCCATCGACCATGGATTGTTGTTTGGCAGCTTGTGCGCCTAGGACTCTGCCTTGACCCATGCCAGAGATAACATCAGCTAAGGCGACATTCCTGCCTTTGGCGACCGCCTTGGTAAAGGCCTGATAGTAATCATCTACGCGCGATTGCATAAAAGCTTGTGCCTCGGAATCCAGAGGGGAGTAAGGGTTACCCTCGACTTTGTAAGGCCCTGCAGCGATGAGCGTTGTTTTGATGCCGGCTTCATCCATGGCCTTACTGAAATCCTGATGTGCTTGCCAAACGCCGATGCTGCCCACTTCACCACCTGGGGTCACGTAGAACTCACTGGCTGATGCGCCAATCCAGTAGGCGGCGGAAGCCGCTAGGCTATTGGCAACCGCGATGATGGGCTTTTGAGATCTTGCCTGAAGTATTTCATCTGCCAACTCAGATACGCCATAGACACTGCCACCGGGGCTATCAATGTCGATCAATATTTGACCAACCGAATCGTCGGTCACAAGTTGTCGAAGTGCATTTGAGAATTGCTCAGTACTGGTACAGCCCGGTCCGGAAATATTGTCGATCATGTTGCCGCGCTGGGTAATCACTCCATAAAGCGGCAAGACAGCAATCCCGGCATCCGATCGCTCAGCAGCATATTGCTTTCGTGTGGTCCGAAGCACTCGGTCACTATTGATTTGAAACTTCACTACATCATCAGGGGATTCCCCTGCTGACCAGCGAGCCAGAACGCCGGCGATAGCCTGAAGCCGATCCGGCATCATGGCCCAAGGCGTACTCAAAAATTCGCCAAGTAAAAGTGAAGCATTCATGTTGCCATTCCTAATTTAATTAATTGGTTTTTCAATGTGGTTTCGTCCGGGATCGGATCACAGGTTGTGGACCAGTGATTAGCAGCGTTGTAGCTAATACCCATGGCCTCAGCAATGAGCGAAATATCGCTCGGGGCAATCGCTCCCTTTTTGTGGATTCTTCGCGCGAGGCGCCGTGCATTCGATTCAACGAGCGCACCAAACCGCAGTCGGAAATCAGCATCGACTGGGTTTAGTCCCGAATTGGATTCAGCCTCGGTTTCGGTTTCAGTTTCAGTCGAGGAGTCCGTATCTGAGGAGGAATTTTCAGATTCAGATTCTTCTGCGTCGGATTCCTCAACCATGTTGAGTGGTCGAAGTGGCTGCTCCAACCCTACGATTGGATTCAAGTTTTCCGCTGCTCGAGCTTCGTTTCGTGTGAGCCAGCCATTTTGTATGCCACTTTGATAGTAGGCAGAACGACTGGCGGCATCACCGCGCATCAAATTCGCAAAATCAAATTCAACTTCCAGATCTTCGTTCTCAAAGATCAAGTCTCTTTCAATCGCGGCCTCCCAGCGCTCTGCCCAAGGCGTCATCGTGTGCATCACGAATTCAAGCGACTGCTGTTCGATATTGGAAAACGTTGCTCGATCCAAGTCGGCAATCATGTGCGGTGGCACCCTAAAGAGACGGGCAATGTCAGTGATCTGAAATTTTCGTAGTTCCAAAAATTGCGCATCTTTGTTGGTGACACCCACCTCGTGGAATTTCATGCCGTTTTCAAGCACCAGCACCTTGCCCCGATTTGAGCCAGACTGCGCTTGTTGATAGGACTCTCTGAATACGCGCTTGGCCTCTGCATCCTTGAAGTTACCCGGGAACTCGATCCAGCCTCCGGTGGGCTTGGCGTCATTGGCAAAAAATCGTGCACCATAGTCCTGAGCAGCTAAGGCCATTCCCAGACTCTCGCGGGCAAGTTCAATCGGACTCATTCCCATCAGTCCATCGGATGATAGGCCGCGCAGATGCCAGACCTCGCCTCGGGGTAACACTATGTCGGTCCCGCTTGTCTGACTGATCCGATAGCGGTAATCACCATTGGAGAGCATCTCGAGCTTCACCCGGTCGGGGTGGATGGGAAGCAGTTCTTTAATTTCCCCATCCCTATTGGCCAGAATCTGGCAGTACGCATTGCCGCGTAGCGTCAAGTGACCCTGCAGCATCTCCCGCCATTCAAATGGATTCTGGTACCGGTTAGGGGTGCGCGCCAGTCGGTGATAAAGCCAATGATCTTTGATACGGTCTTTCCCGCCATCAGGTCTCATTCGGTAGACCACAACGGGTAAAGAGGCCATGGTCTCCGACAAGATGCGCACGCACGCATAGACGGCGGCCAATCGCAGCGCGGCGTCGGAGGAGACACGCATACCGGAGATGCTTTTAGCGCCCACCGGCTCAAAGTAGAAATCACTCCAGGCCGATCGGTCAGCTCGGTAGGCTCTAAACCGATCGAAGAAACTCAGTAATCCCATGGGATTAAAGCAGCATCAATTCATAGTCTGATCCCAGCACAATGGCATCTCCCGGCTTGATTGCGCGCGAGAGCGCCATGATGAGGGCGACGATCCCGTCGATCTTGTTTTCAGGGCGCTCCTTACGTGGATAGATATTGTCTTTAACATCAAGGTGAGCAACGACATTACTCGCCATCCACGACAACACCGGATCGCCATCATGCGTGAGCTTCTTTTGTAGAACGAGCGCTTCCAGCGTTTTCATGGGCTCACTGAAATTCAACACGGTTGGGCGCACCTCAATCATCGGCAAACCTTCTGAGAGCATGCGGGTTGATAGTTGGGTTGCCTGAAACGGATCAAAGGCCACGGCCTGTATGGCAAAGCGAGAGGCCATATCGAGCAGATCAGCCTCAATCCAGCTAAAGTCAATCACGTTGCCGGGTGTGACCGTGAGTCGTCCCGTGCGCATCCAACCTTCATATTGGCTGTTGCCCGATGCGTTTACCGTGTCCTCGGGCAGGTAGTACTTCCCAAAGACGATGTAAGCGTCCGAGATCTCCGGATGCACGAACAGCATCATCAGCGCGGCAATATCCGTCTTACTTGCCAGGTCGAGGCCAATCCAGCAGGGCTGACCTGCAAATACTTCTATATCGAGCGCGTTGTCGGCGCAGGCATCCCACGCCCGCATGTCCATCCAAGCGGTATCGGCGTTGACCCACTCATTCAAATGCTTGGTCTTGAAATTGTTGACCGCACTAGGTAGTTGCATGGCCTTTGCCTGCAATGGCAACAGCACTTCGGGTCGCACTGAAATTCCCCAGTTAGGGTTCGCTTTGATAAGCGAACTTTCAGATGTCCAATCATCACCATCATCCAGGCCGTAGATGATTCCAAACTGAGTATCGTCCTCGAATACTCCGTCCAGTAATTTTGTCACGAAGGTTCGGACCTCGTAGCAAATACCAGCGCGATTACTCCCGGCGGTCGTGATCACCCACAGCAGCGAGTTGTCTCGCTTCCCAGTGCCGGTTTCAACGACGTCATAGACGGTACGAGTTTTGTGTGCATGTAGCTCATCGATACAGCCGAAGTGAATGTTCAGACCGTCTAAGGTTGAGCCTTCTGCAGACAGGGCTTCGAATTTCGATCCTGAAGCCAGCACGTGCATGTTGTGTGCACCCACCTCGACTGAAAAACGGCGACGAAAGCCAGGGCTTTTTCGTGCCATAGTCTGTGCATCGCCAAAGACAATCCGAGCCTGATCTCGCGTGGTTGCAAGCGAATAAACCTCTGCACCGCCTTCACGGTCGGCCGCCAGCATGTAGAGGGCCACGGCCGACGACAGGGTCGACTTGGCGTTACCTCGAGGCACCTCGATGTACGAGCGCCGAAACCGGCGCGTGCCATTGGGTTTGACCCATCCAAACACCGTTGTCAGGATAAAGGCCTGCCAGGGCTCCAGTTGAATCGGCTCGCCAGCCAGCGGCCCCTTCACATGGGGCAATCGTCCAATGAGTGCGCACAAATTGTCGGCTGGCTGAAAGCCCCTGCCGTCCTTGTCCGTGAGCTTAGGGTTGAAAAGGTACGGACTGGCTTTTCCTTTGAACTTGGCGAGGTCTTCCAGTTGTCGCTGGCAGGCCCGCTGTACCCAGAGGCAAGCCGGGATTTCTCCGGCCACCACCTGCTCGGCGTACCGTTTGGCGTTCGCCACATAGTCGCTCGGGCAATCCTTGGCTCGAGCACTCATCTGATTTGACAAGTGATACCGTTATTGATACCATTTGTTAATGAGTAGCTCCCAAAAAATCCTTGAGCAGATGCGCAAAGCGCCCACCAATGTCCGCTTTGCCGATCTTCAGAAGGTCTGCGAGGCGTATTTTGGAAAGCCCAGACAAAGCGGCAGCAGTCACGCTGTCTACAAGACACCCTGGCAGGGAGATCCGCGGGTGAACATTCAAAACGACAAAGGTAAGGCAAAGGCTTACCAGGTCCGGCAGGTTCTGCTGGCCATCGAACGTCTAGGAGCATAGGCATGAACATCAATCACTACACCTACCGAGTCACCTGGTCTGCCGAGGACGACGAGCACGTTGGGCTCTGCGCAGAATTTCCCTCGCTGTCCTGGCTCGCACCCACCCCTGAAAAAGCGCTCTCGGGCATTCGTCGGGTCGTGGCCGATGCGGTGGCCGACATGATGGCCTCGGGGGAATCAGTACCTGAAGCGCTGGCAGAGAAAAAGTTCAGCGGTCGTTTCATGGTTCGCATTCCGTCTTCGGTACATCGGGCTTTAGCCACGGAGGCCGCCGAACAGGGCCTTAGCATCAACCGCCTGGTATCGGCCAAGTTGACGGCCTGACTGACTGTAGCTCACAAGTTACCCGGCAATTTGCTCCCAAGGGTCCTCTAAGTTCGAGACGGCGCTTTCTGCAGCGCCAAGTCGCGCGCGCGAACTCGGCGTAAAGCCCAGCTCCGCCGCCAACATGGTCATGTCCTTCAGGTAGGCCCGCGCCGCCGTCGAAAACGGGTTGTGCATCACGGGGCGGTCCTTGGCGTCGAGCCCCGCAAGCTTGGCGCCGCGCACCGGAATGACATCGGATTTGGCCGCCAGCCTGATGTTGTATTCGTAGCGATAGGCCGCGTTACACCACGCAGCCAAAAGGTACACATCGAGTTTACGCAGCAGTCCGCGCGGTGCATGCGCGATCGCGTGGTTCCAGTAAGGCTTGGCCTCCTCAAGCAACATGCCAGGCGTGGCGTCATCAGCCAGCGCCTCTGGCTGTTGCAATACCGACGCTTTTGCATTGATGGCTCTTTTGCCCGGATTACCTTTGAGCAGCTTCAGTTCAATCGGCGCCGGTTTTCGCCCCCTTGTGGCCATGCTTTCCTCTTTCTATGGCGCGGTTCAACCACGCCAGTTCTCGCGTACTGACCCCCAGACGGTGAATCAAATCATCCCTTACCCGAATGAGGGCATCCTGGGGCACTCGAAGACGCATCCAATCGGCATCAGTTATGGCCAAGATATCTTCGATGCTCGGAGCCATGCTTTTGAGTTCCCTTTCTGTCACCCGCAACACTTGCCAGTCGGCATCGGTGACGGCCATCTGGGTCAACTCACTCTCTTCAAAGGCCGTGCCCAGCGTTTCACCGGCGTCAGGCGAACTGCGAACAGCTTCGATGCTGGTCATATCAACACCCCTTTGCTCCCCAATACCTGTCACCCCCGAAATAGGGGGTCGTGAATTTTGCGGTCACAAAAATTTGGGCAGGCGCGCGCATCGCTGCCCCTCAACCGTAGAGATTTATCCCCCCTAGGGGGAGCGCCTTCCGGCAGTCTCTCTGGCCGTCTTGCGGTTGTGGCAAGCGACGCAGAGAGGCTGCAGGTTGGATCGGTCAAAGCGTGCACCACCCTCTTTGATCGGTACGATATGGTCGACGACCTTGGCTGCAACCAAGCGCCCTGCCGCTTCACAACGCACGCACAGGGGCTGGTCACGCAGTAGCACCGCACGAACTTCTCGCCAGTTCTTTGACTGGTAAAAGCCAAGCTCCGAATCAAAAGATCGTCTTGCTCGGCCATAGTCACGATGCACAGCACCACGGTGCGCTGGGCAATAGCCCGGCTTTGCCAATACCGCCCCACAGCCGGGATGCCGGCAAGGTGTGGGGGCACTGATTGGCATATGAGTAATCAATCAAGAAATAAGCGACACGATTGGGAAATTAACTTGGCTTTCTTCGGGACTAGAGCGTTCATACCAACGCCATCAACCCACCTGAAAGGAAGTCATCATGAGCATTAAACTCACGGCCACTCAACAAGCGATTCTCAACCACGCCCATCAACATACCGCCGGCAGAATCGACTGGTTTCCCGAGACGTTAAAAGGCGGTGCGAAGGCAAAGACCGTTGAAAGCATGGTGAAAGCCGGTCTGATTTCAAAAAATAAGCGCGCCACCGTGATGACCAAGGCAGCGTACGCAGCCCTTGGTATCGAGCCGCCCCTGGTCGAATCCAAGAAACCCGACCAGATCAAAACACGTGAAAACAGTAAACAGGCTCAGGTGATCGCCCTCTTAAAGCGCCCCGAAGGTGCCACGATCACTCAAATCTGCGAAGCCACTGGCTGGCAATCACATACGGTGCGCGGCGCCTTTGCTGGTTCTTTAAAGAAAAAACTGGGGCTCACGATCGTCTCGGTCAAAGATGAAAACGCCGAACGTGTATATCGCATCGCCTACGTTTAAGAAGGTTCGTCTGTCAGAGACTCATCTAACACCGGCGCATTGGCTTTCTGTGCCTTCTGGCCGGTGTACTCTTCCCAGCGCTTTACGATGACGTCGACATACTTAGGATCAAGCTCGATGATTCGGGCGCGACGCCCTGATTTTTCGCACGCAATCAACGTCGTGCCGGAACCACCGAAGGGATCTAGAACCAGATCACGTGTTTTGCTGCTATTGCGGATCGCGCGCTCGACCAGTTCCACGGGTTTCATCGTCGGATGCAAATCGTTCTTGGCGGGCTTCTTGATGTTCCATACATCACCTTGGTCCCGGGCTCCACACCAGTAGTGATCGGCACCATCACGCCATCCATAGAGAATGGGCTCGTATTGACGTTGATAGTCGGCCCGACCCAGCGTGAAGGTATTCTTGGCCCAGATAATGAAGGTAGACCATTTACCGCCTGCGGCACGAAAGGCAGCTTGCAAGGTATCTAATTCCGACGAGCTCATCGCAATGTAGATAGCACCTTTGGTGCGCGTCAGGATGTTGTCGCAAGCATCGAACAGAAAGCTGCCAAACCCTTCGCCCAGATTGTCATTCATGATCGGGCGGTTCTTCCCGAGCAGTTTTTCTTTGGCCGTGTTCGCGTAGTTCACGTTGTAAGGCGGATCGGTGAAAGTCATGTCAACCAACTCTTCGCCCAGCAACGTCTTGTAATCGTCAGACTTCGTAGCATCACCACAGAGCAACTTGTGCTCCCCAAGAATCCAGAGATCACCTGGCTTTGAAATTGGATTCTCTGAAACCTCTGGGACTGCATCGTCATCAGTCAGTCCATCCTTGGTCTGCTCCTCACCGGCAATCAATGCTTCCCACTCTTCGGTAGAAAAGCCGGTCAAACCCAGATCAAATCCAGCGTCTTTCAATTCGGACAGTTCGATCCCGAGTAGCTCGTCTTCCCACGAGGCGTTTTCGCCGATCTTGTTGTCCGCCAGGATCAGTGCGCGACGCTGGGTATCCGTGAGATGCTCCATCGGCACAACCGGAACCTCGAGCAGTCCGAGCTTACGTGCCGCAAGCAGTCGACCATGGCCCGCAATGACGTTGTTCTGACCATCAATCAGAATCGGCGCGCCCCAGCCAAATTCACGAATACTTGCGGCGATTTGCGCCACCTGCGCGTCAGAGTGTTGTTTGGCATTGCGCGCATAGGGAATCAACGCGTCGACTGCGCGGTATTCAAGTTTGATTGGGTTCATCAGCGCCAGAAATGAAAAACCCGCCTCGGTGATGCGGGCGGGTTTGGGGAGCAGAAAGCAAAACGCCCACCGAGAAGAACTGGGTGGGCGCATCTTTAGTGATTAGCTGGATCGTATCCGATCGATATATACCGGTCAAGCGGTTTTCATCCAGCGACCAAACGGGCCAGACCGGCAGAGGGGCCCTTATCCACTGGTGACCATCGACTTGATATCCTTCATCAAAAGAAACAAATGAAATGGATCCGAGGGACTGGGTTCAAACTCCCAATTCAGGTACCACTGCCTGGCAGGATCGTCCTTGGCATGAACGAGCAATGCACGAATCCCGGCAATGTCGGCTGCCTGCGCGGTTCGAAGCAGAGCGTCCTTGAGCAACGCTTTGCCAAGCCCTACGCCTTGATGGTGCTGGTCAACAGCAAGCCTGGCCAGAATCATCACGGGCACAGGGTGCTGCGGTATCCCTTTGGTGACACGGGGTGCGGCCGCTGCTGGCTCAACGCTGCCGACGGCCAAGCTATAGAAACCGACGACCGAGCCAGAATGGCAGCTCACATAGGTCTGCGCGCTATTTGATTTTTGATTAACCAGTGCAAAGCGCTGCAAAAACTGATTCAGCGCAGGCTGGCCACAATCAAAGGACTCAACAGCGTCCGAGCCGACCAGTTTACGAACTGGCTCGTAGACTGGCGAATTCAACCAAGCAATCCCGGCTCAGACAAAAGCTTTTTGAGCTTGGGTTTGTCAGCTACGGGCTGATCCAGAGCGGCCTCAAATGCCTGCCACTTCTCAGCACTCAATTCAAAGCGGGTCCGATCGGCCAGGGTCTGGTTGGCCGCGTTAATACCAGCATCGAGCAGAAATTCACTCACGTTTTTGTGCGCAACACGCGCCGCCTCCTGCAGCAATTGCTTGACGGGCGTGCTGGCTCGCACGTCGATGCGCTCGGATTTGGGATGGGTAACAGCGGTCATAGTGACCCCTTTTTTCATAAGTTGACGCATCATACCGTCCGGACAACGTACTGACAAGTATTTTTTAGCGGCTGTAGCCGTAGTGCACCGCCAGCACCCCCAGAGCCGCCAGCAAGATGCCTTTGGCCTCGTACTGGTTAAGCACCCGGCCATTCCAGCCCTCGAGCAGCGACCATTCTTTGACGCTTCGCCCCATCCCAGCCACGTGCCACACCGCGCAACCACCCGGGCTGTTGATACCCCCCACCGCATCCAACGCCTCATGCAGCCTTTTGCGGGCAAAGGCGACTCGCTCGGTCATGCTGTCCCGCCACTGACCACCAGGAATACGATCAAGCGCCGGCGGGCCTGCTGGGCTTAACTGGGCAAAAATGAAGGTCCGGTTAAAGTCCTGACCAGCATCATGCATCTGTGCCGTGATAGATCCATTGCGCAGCATGATGCCAAGCGTATCCACACACCTGAAATGCTCGGTTCGGTAGGTGGTGCCCTCCTCGCCCAAGCTATTCCACTCTGCCATCCGACCGCCGGACAATTGCACGTGCTCTCCGTGCTCAAGAGGTTTGCTGACTGAGCTTTTAGCCATGACCAACACCCCCCGCCATCTGTTGCGCCAGAGCCCAATCCATGACGGCAAGCGCGTCCGCTTCGTTGTCGTCGTTGACCACGTGCCCGGCAGCCTGAATGGCGGCGATAACCTCGGCCTTGCTGGCATTGCCCTTACCCGTCGCATGTCGTTTGATCGTGCCTACGGGGACGCCTTGATAGGGAATACGGTGATGCTCACACCAGGCGGTCAGTGTTGCCAGCAAACCGCCGTAGACGTGCGCAGCATCCACGCCAAGGTGTCGACGCACCTCTTCGAAATAAACGGCGCCCAGAGCCGCTGGACCGCTCTGGCCCGCTGTTGTGGCCAATACCTCATCCAGCCAACGCCGAAAGCGAAGGTAGCGCATGCCACCTCCTTCAAAGCGCTGGGGCTTGAAGCTGATAAAGCCATGGGTGACTGAGAGGTCTGGCAGACGCAG
>Ga0315901_10007600_pt1 | contig 12757 bp, 12 predicted proteins | sample LakEriMetagenome_10_FD_203761 | JGI IMG/M metagenome (GOLD analysis project Ga0315901, IMG submission 203761) | Freshwater fungal communities from buoy surface, Lake Erie, Ohio, United States - Buoy 2 MA116 | ecosystem: Environmental > Aquatic > Freshwater > Lake | place: USA: Lake Erie, Ohio... | reverse complement strand
CCAAGATCGCATCTTCTGCTGCCTCGACGCTGATTCCTTCCGGAATCTTGGTGATCAGCCCTGAGGTGGTGTGCATCTGGGTGACAAATTCATTCATCCCTGCGAGTTGATCAGGGCTTGCCTTGATGACGAGGTCGATGCCTTCGCCAATCACATTGAGCTCAGAATCGGTGACCAGGACTGCGATCTCGACAAGGACATCTTTTTCGAGGGAGAGACCCGTCATTTCGCAATCTATCCAGATCAGATGGGGGAGTTCGGTAGCCACATTGCCCAGTTTAGGGGGTTAGGGCGACCGAGCGTGAATTCAGGATGAGTTCACCTTCTGTTCACCTTGTAGCCTCGCTTACTCTTCCGATCACCGACAAGATTCCCGCGTGAGCAACACAATTACTCCTGTCCCGCGCGAGCTCGTAACTAAGCCTCGTCGTTCCGATCAGGTTTTCCGCGTGATCGTCACCGCAGGTGGAATGTCATCATTAATCATTCTCGGTCTTATCTTCGCATTTCTTGCATATCGCGGTTTCGGTGTAATTCGCACTGAAGGGTTCGGATTCATCACCAATTCAAATTGGGATGTAATCGAAGATGAGAACTCAGACATCGTTTCGCAAGATTACGGTCTTGCTGCGATGCTTGTGGGAACAATTCTCTCGGCAACCATTGCGGTAATCATTGGTGTACCGATTGCAGTTCTGAGCGCACTCTTTCTCGAGTTTTATTCAGGAAAGAAAGTTCGCGCATTTCTTGTTGCTCTCATCGATCTAATGGCTGCCTTTCCATCAATCCTCTTTGGTTTGTGGGGATTTATGGTCCTTATGCCGAGTGCGGAGTATTGGGCAAAGTTACTCAACAAATATTTAGGGTGGTTCCCTGTCTTTGAGGTTCCATTCCCATTCTTTACGCGCTCGCCATTTATTGCAGGTATGGTCTTGGCGATCATGATTATTCCAATCTGTACTTCGGTTTGTCGAGAAGTTTTCTCTCAAACTCCCTTAGATCGAATTCAGGCCGCTTACGCGTTAGGTGCAACCAGACTTGCGATGATTCGCGCAGTTGTGATCCCGTTCGGTCGCGGTGGAATTATTGGCGGAGCCATGTTGGGCCTTGGCAGAGCGATGGGAGAAACGGTTGCAGTATTTACTGTTCTCAACATTGTCTATCAAGTGAATTGGCAAGTGCTCTTTGGTGCAGGTGGAAATATTGCATCACTGATACTTCTCAAATTCGGTGAGGCTGATCGTGAGGAAGTAAATGCCTTAATGGCAGCGGGTCTTGTGCTCTTCCTGCTCACTCTTCTCGTCAATGCTGTTGCCAATATTTTGGTAAGTCGCCTCGGAAAGACAGGTCGCTAAATGACAATGACATCTCAACCGACTGTTCTCAAGCCAGGGCGCCCATGGGAGCCAACAGCGAAAGAGCGCGGTCAGAAGCTTTTGAATTTTCTCATTTCTCTTGCGCTTTCAGCAGTTCTATTATTTACAACTGGGTTAAATGGAAAACTAGGCTGGGTTATCGCCTTCTTCATCTCATTTCTCTCTGTAACTTTCATCGCTGAGTACCGCCGAGCAGGTCGACCAGCAGCGCAAGATAGTATTTTGACGAGCGTTTCACGTTTTGCAATTTTCCTAGCGATCATTCCGATCGTGAGCATTCTTCTCACAGTGATCTCAAAGGGTTGGCGCGGATTACATTGGGGACTCTTCACTCAAGATATGGCTGAGGCCACAGTTAATGATCCAATTCAAAATGGTGGAATGTTGGCGGCTATCACTGGCACAACGATTATGGTTGGAATCGCACTCATTATCTCGTTGCCAATCTCGATATTAACGGCGCTTTATCTCACAGAGATCAAAGGTAAATTTGCTCGTCCAGTTCGCTTTTTAGTGCAAGCGATGTCTGGAGTGCCTTCAATTGTCGCGGGTCTATTTATTCTTTCGAGTATCGTCTATCCACTCACCGGACAACGTAATGGCCTCATGGGTGGAATGGCTCTGGCAATTCTCATGATTCCAACCGTGGCGCGCACAGCCGAGGAAGTTCTCTTGCTGATTCCGAACGACCTCCGTGAGGCAGGATTAGCCCTCGGTGCAACACAATGGCGAACTGTTGCAATGGTGGTTGTTCCTGCCGTAAAGAGCGGGTTGATTACAGCAATTATTCTCGGTGTTGCACGCGTTATCGGTGAGACCGCCCCAATCATTCTTGTCAGCGGCGGAGGAGAGGCCAATAACCTCAACCCAGTCTCCGGTCCAATGGGATCTATTCCTTACTACGTATGGAAATCATTCTTACTCGGTGGAACTGAAGAGTCGACACAACGCACTTGGGCGGGCCTTCTAGTGCTCCTCGTGTGGGTTCTCCTACTCTTTACCATCGCCCGTTATATCTCTTCGAGATCTCAGAAAAGGTAAGTGAAGACAATGACTGACAATAACCAAGGAGAGAAACCAGAGATGAAGACAGCGACTACACCACACTCTTTGGCAGATGTTGCATCTGCACGCGCGGCTAAGACTCCTGGCACCGCGCCACTTGGCTCTGGACTTGAGGCACGAGGCGTTAATGCTTGGTTTGGTAGCAAGCACGTTCTCAAAGATGTGACCCTAGATTTTGCGGCAGGAACCGTGACTGCTCTTATCGGTCCATCAGGATGCGGAAAGTCAACATTTATTCGAACACTTAATCGTATGCATGAGTTTATTCCGGGAGCCGGATTAGCTGGTGAGGTTCTTCTTGGTGGAAAAGATATCTATGCATCAGGTACTGATGTCACAAAGATCCGTCTTCGCGTCGGCATGGTTTTCCAAAAGCCAAATCCATTTCCTTCAATGACTATCGGACAGAATGTTTTGTCAGGTTTGAAGTTGGCACAACTCAAAGTAAGTAACACAGATGACCTTCTAGAAGAGTGCCTCACACGTGCTGGACTTTGGGAAGAATCAAAAGATCGTCTCAATGAGCATGCAAGTGCGCTCTCTGGCGGACAGCAGCAACGTCTCTGCATTGCACGTTCACTAGCTGTACGTCCTGAGGTTCTACTTATGGATGAGCCATGCTCGGCACTTGACCCAGGATCAACGTTCCGAATTGAGCAGACAATTGCAGAGCTATCACATTCTATGACGATCGTGATTGTTACCCACAATATGCAGCAGGCAGCCCGTGTCTCTGACTACTCGGCATTTATGCTCTCAGATGGCGGACCCGGCGAATTGATCGAAGTTGCGCCTACCAATGAACTCTTCTCACGCCCACGGGATAAGCGCACCGAGGATTACGTCACCGGAAGATTTGGTTAAAACCCGTCTCAATTATTTGAGATAGGTTCAACTGTTGTTCACCAAGTCGTAGCCATATAGACCACCGCCTTCAGTACTTTCGAGTCCTCACAACAGTGAGTCCCAACCTCGGGAAGTATCTGAAAGGTAGAGAATGAAACTCTCGAAGAAAATTGGAGTCGTTGCACTAGTCTCAGGACTTTTTATTAGCATCGCTCCGTCAGCATTTGCTTATAACCTAACCGGAACAGGCGCTTCTTTCCCTGCGCAGATGATCGAAGAGTGCAAGGTTCTACTTGCACAGAAGACAGAGCACTCACTTACTTATGCAGCTCTTGGTTCAGGAGCTGGTCGCGATGGATCTGACAAGCAGGTTGGCCATATCTGGTTCTCAGATACAGCACACACAGGTTCGACAGCACGTTCATCTTTAGTACACATCCCAGCAGCAGCAGCACCAATTGCAGTGCTACACAACTTGCCAGCTAGGTCTCAGCTTTACTTATCTCCAGTAACAGCTGCAAAGATTTTCGCAGGCGAAATTTCACGTTGGAATGATCCAGCGATCCTTAAGGACAACAATCGCTCCGTCACTGAAATTATCTACAAAAAGGATCGCAACGGCGATATCGTCAAGGACAAGGCAGGAAAAGCAATTGTTCTCCGTACGGCCAAGAAGAACATCTCATACACACTTCCAAATCAACCAATCACAGTTGTCTACCGCTCTGATAAGTCAGGTACTTCTGGAAACTTCACAGCGTGGTTACGTGGTGTTGCTCCAACAACATGGACAAAGCCACAGAACGATACATTCGTCACAGCATTCCCAGGCAATATCAATGCGGGTGGAAATATCGGACGTGTTGTAGGAGCTAGCTCTTCAACTGGAGTTGCCCAGCTTGCTGCAAAGACAAAATACTCAATTACCTATGCTGAAGTTTCATACGGCACAAAGTTCAATCTGAAGGCAGCCGCAATTGGCAATGCTTCAGGAAACTTTGCGCTACCAAATGGTGCAAATACTGCAGCTTTCCTTGCGTCATCGAAGGTTGACGCAAAGGGAATCTTCACATTTGACTATGCGACCAAAGAGCCAGGTGCATACACACTTGGAATCATTACCTACATGCTTGGTGACTCTGACTACAAAGATAAGGCAGCAGTTCCAGCAATCAAGGCTTGGGCAAACTTGGTTATCTCCAAAGATTGCACAGACCGTGCACCAGACTTCATTCCAATTGAAGGTGACTTGCGAAAGCTTGCAGAAGCGGCAATCGCAAAGCTCGGATAAAACTTCCTAATCTCGAGGGTAAAAAGAAGAACGGCCAGGTGACCTGCCTGGCCGTTCTTCTTTTTCGAACTAGTGCGCGCCTGGCAGGAATCGAACCTGCGACAACCCGCTTAGAAGGCGGGTGCTCTATCCGACTGAGCTACAGGCGCCTGCAGGTGTCGTCTGATTACTATTCTAACGGCTCAACTATTAAGGTGTGACAATGGCTGAATTCATTTACACAATGAAAAAGACGCGTAAAGCGCACGGTGACAAGGTCATTCTTGATGACGTCACCTTGATGTTCCTTCCAGGTGCCAAGATCGGTGTCGTAGGTCCAAACGGTGCCGGTAAGTCGACGGTTCTACAGATCATGGCTGGTCTTCAACAACCATCCAATGGTGAGGCGTATCTGACTCCAGGATTTAGCGTTGGAATTTTGCTGCAGGAACCTAAGCTTGATGAGTCACGCAGTGTTCTTGAAAATGTGCAAGATGGTGTCCGCGAGACGATGGATATGTTGGCGCGCTTTAATGCAATTTCAGATGAGATGTCGAGCCCTGATGCTGATTACGACACCTTGCTTGCCGAGATGGGAACGTTGCAAGAGCAACTCGATCATCGCAACGCATGGGAAATTGATTCACAGCTAGAGCAGGCTATGGATGCGCTCCGTTGTCCACCAGGGGATGCCGATGTCAGCGTGTTATCCGGTGGAGAGAAGCGCCGCGTTGCGCTCTGTAAGTTGTTACTGGAAGCTCCAGATCTTTTGCTCCTTGATGAGCCAACGAACCACCTTGATGCTGAATCAGTCTTATGGCTGGAACAACATTTACAGAAATATCCTGGCGCAGTTGTAGCGATCACGCACGATAGATATTTCTTGGATAACGTTGCAGAGTGGATTCTCGAACTCGATCGCGGTCGCGCATATCCATACGAAGGAAATTACTCGACCTACCTAGAGACTAAGTCTGCACGTCTTAAGGTCGAAGGTCAGAAAGATGCCAAGCGCGCTAAGCGACTTACTGAAGAACTCGAATGGGTTCGCCAGAATGCAAAGGGTCGCCAGACAAAGTCAAAGGCCCGTCTTGCTCGTTATGAAGAAATGGCGGCAGAGGCCGACAAGATGCGAAAGCTCGACTTTGAAGAGATTCAAATTCCACCTGGCCCACGCCTTGGAAATGTCGTTGTAGAAGTTGATAACTTGGTTAGGGATTTGGCGATCGCGTACTTATCGATGGTCTCTCATTTACTCTCCCACGTAACGGAATCGTTGGAGTGATTGGACCTAACGGCGCTGGAAAGACAACACTCTTTAAGACAATTCTTGGTCTAGAGCCAGCCGATTCTGGCGAAGTAAAGATCGGTGAGACGGTAAAGATTTCATACGTCGATCAGTCACGCAGTGGCATCGATCCAAAGAAGTCGTTGTGGGAAGTTGTTTCAGACGGACTTGATTTCATGAAGGTCGGACAAGTTGAAATGCCATCTCGTGCATACGTTGCAGCATTTGGATTTAAAGGTCCGGATCAACAGAAGCCTGCTGGCGTTCTCTCAGGTGGAGAACGTAACCGTCTCAACCTTGCGATGACTCTCAAGCAAGGTGGAAATCTGTTGCTTCTCGATGAGCCAACGAACGACCTTGATGTAGAAACACTTGGTTCACTTGAGAACGCGTTGCTTGAATTTCCTGGATGTGCCGTAGTGATCTCTCACGATCGCTGGTTCTTGGACCGCATCACAACTCACATCTTGGCTTACGAAGGTGACTCAAAGTGGTTCTGGTTTGAAGGAAACTTCGAATCCTACGAAGCAAATAAGATCGAACGATTGGGACCAGAGGCCGCTCGCCCACATCGTGCGACATATAGAAAGCTCACACGCTAATGAAGTATCACAATCAACAATTTGTTCGCTGGGATGACATCGACGCACTTGGCCATGTCAATAATGCCAAGTACCTGACATATGCGCAGGAAGCTCGCTTCCATTGGTCCTTTTATCAATTTTACGAACGTAATGAAACACCATATTTCATCGATATGGTTGTTGCTCGGGCCGAAGTTGATTTTGTTGCGCCCATCTATGAAGGAGGAATCTTCGTAGATGTACATATCTGGGTTGAGTCTGTAGGTACTTCTTCCTTTATGCTTAATTACGAGATTAGCTCCAAAGGTGTTCTGCATGCTCGGATCAAGACAGTGCAGGTAGCCATCTCACTCGAGACCAAGAAGTCACGCCCTCTCTCAGATACAGAACGCGAGTTCTTACAAGAATATATGTCATGAAATTGCTTCCTCGAGATCAGCGAGCGTGGTGGCGCGATGCAGTTACATATCAGATCTACATCCGCTCATTTGCTGATGGCAACGGCGATGGAATTGGTGATATCGAAGGTATTCGTTCGAAACTTCCATATTTAAAGTCTTTAGGTGTTGATGCAATCTGGATAACACCTTGGTACCCTTCCCCGCAAAATGATCATGGTTACGATGTTGCAAATTACATGGACATCGAACCCATGTACGGCACCTTAGAAGATGCACAGAGATTGATTGATGAGACACATCAGCACGGAATGAAGTTGATCGTAGATATTGTCCCTAACCATTCCAGTGATCAGCACGTCTGGTTTCAGGAAGCTTTGCGTTCACCTATCGGATCAGAGGCTCGTGATCGCTACATTTTCCGCGACGGCAAAGGTGAAAACGGCGAACTTCCACCAAATAATTGGCAGTCGGTCTTTGGGGGACCGGCATGGCATCGCCTTGTTGATGCTGACGGCAAACCTGAGCAGTGGTACTTGCATCTTTTTGCTGTCGAACAACCTGACTTTAATTGGGAGCATCCAGAAGTTCGCGCCCACTTTGAGGAGATTTTAAAGTTTTGGCTTGATCGCGGCGTGGATGGATTCCGCATCGATGTGGCACATGCGCTGATTAAATATCCAGGTTTGCCTGATATCCCTTCACCCGAAGTAATCGCCAGTCATGGTGAATTTGTCCCAGATGAATTTCGCCCAACGTGGGATCAAGAAGGTGTGCACGAGATCTATCGAGCATGGAGAAAGATTCTTAATTCCTACCCTGGAGATCGCATGGCAGTTGCCGAAGCGTGGGTAAGCCCGGCATCTCGTATCGCGCGTTATTTACGGCCAGATGAGTTAGCTAACTCATTTAACTTTGATTTTCTCACTTCACTCTGGGAGCCAAAGTATTTAACGGGCATGATCAATCGCGCAGTTGATGCAATGTCAGAAGTTGGCGCGCCACCGTCATGGGTCTTTAATAACCACGATGTCACGCGCTCTGTTGATCGCTTTGATCTTGGACTGCAAAATCGCCAGGTAAATACCTTTGAGCGCCAGGGAGATCCTGAAAAGTTTGATATCGAACGAGGAACCCTTCGCGCTCGTGCAGGCGCGCTTCTGATGTTGGCTCTTCCTGGTGGTGCATACATCTACCAAGGTGAAGAGTTAGCAGTACCTGAAGTTCGCGATATTCCTGAAGATCGATTGACGGACCCAATTTGGAAGATGAGTGAATATAAAGATCGCGGTCGCGATGGATGTCGAGTTCCAATTGCATGGAAGTCCACTCAAGCTGGAGCGTTCGGATTCTCAACAAATGCTGACCTGCAACCAGATCAAGCTTGGCTTCCACAGAGTCCATGGTGGGGCGCATATTCAGTTGAATCACAAGTTGGAAAAGAAGGTTCAACCCATTCGCTCTATACGCAAGCACTTGCGATTCGCAAAACTGAAAATGGTCTAGGTGATGGCCCAATGTCGTGGATTGATGCTGGTAAAGATGTAATCGCATTTTCTCGTCCTGGAAATTTCGTTTGCTACGTAAACTTTGGATCACCCATCGAGTTGCCACAAGGTGCAGAGGTTCTCCTTGCATCACAAAAACTCTCGGGAAACAAAATCCCAACAGATACAACAGTCTGGATGCGATTGAAGTGACAAGCTTCTACGATGAAATCGGGGGAGAGGCTTTCTTTACTGAACTTGTTTCAGGTTTCTATGCACGTGTTGCAACAGATCCGATTTTGCGTCCGATGTATCCAGAAAGTGATATGAAAGGCGCAGCCTGGCGCTTACAGAAATTCCTCGAGCAATATTGGGGCGGGCCTTCAACATATTCAGAAGAACGTGGACATCCGCGACTACGCATGCGCCACGTCGGCTTTCACATCGATCTTGCAGCCCGCGATGCGTGGCTATCGTGCATGATGGCAGCCATTGAAGATCTAGAGATGGAAGAAATTCATCGCAACCAATTAGTTAGCTATGTCGAAATGGCCGCCCATTCGATGGTCAACCAACCCTCGTAACTTATTTCTTTGAAGCGTTACCCAAGGTAAGAATTTCACCATTACGGATATACCAAAGCGTTCCATCATCAGCGCGCACGGCGGTGATGCGAAGCCCAACACGTTCGACTACACCGTTAATTGTTAAGACATCTACACGATCTCCGACGCCATATTGATCTTCGATCAACATAAAGATTCCAGAGAGAATGTCGCGCACAAGAGTCTGCGCTCCAAGTCCAACAGCAACGCCAACAATTCCAGCGGAAGCAATGACAGGACCTAAGTTGAAACCGAATTCTCCTAAGACCATTGCCGTTGCAACGATCCAGACAACGGCATTGAGAATCGAGGTGAGAACAGATCCAATAGTGCGAGCTCTTTCGGCCTGTCGGTGTGCCGTACCTGGTCCTGGGCGAAGATCTACAGTGGCCAGACGGTTAACTGCGCGATCGATGGCTCTATGGCCCAGCCACTGGGCGATTACAGCCCCTGCCAGGACTGCAATGATGCGAAGCGGGGCCCCGCTAACCCACTCGAGTGCGCTCTGAATTTGATCGTTCATGGTGCAAAGGTACTTCACGAGGCAATAAAGGATGCAAGAAATTAACCTTGAAATCCAGTGAAGTTGGCCTAAGTAGGTGCAAGATAAGCCAATCGGCGCGAGCCACGCGCCTGACACAACTGGAGCAGTGATGTCGCGAAGCCTTGTGCTTAACGCAACGTATGAACCTCTCGGCGTCGTACCTGCCCGCCGTGCGCTGATTCTTGTTCTGAATTCACGAGCAACAATGGTTGAGTCTTCTGGCGAAGTATTGCGTTTTGCAACTGGACAGTTAGAGCTGCCTTCGGTTGTCCGTCTCAATAAATTTATTCGAATTCCATATCGTCATGCTGTCCCACTATCTCGTCGCGCAATATTTGCTCGCGATGGTGGTCGATGCGTTTACTGTGGAGCCAATGCAACTTCTATCGATCACGTAATTCCGCGTTCTCGTGGCGGCGGGCATAGTTGGGAAAATGTTGTCTCGGCCTGCCACAAGTGCAATCACGTAAAGGCAGATAAGCCGCTAAAGGAATTGGGATGGAGACTCAGATCACTTCCACGCGAACCTGTCGGTGCAGCCTGGCGCATTCTTGGCACAGGTCGCACAGATCCGCAGTGGATTCCATATCTAGAACCATTTGGCGTGGCAGCAGCCACCGCCTAATTCCACTTACACTTACGCCATGATTCATTTGATCACATCTGCACTGAACATGAACTATGGCGAAGGCGGCGAACTACCTGGTGAGCCACTTACCGCTGTGCAAACATTTCTCTACTTTGTTGCAACACCAGTAGGAATCTTTCTTCTGATCTCAGTTCTGGTTTTAGTCGGAACACGCGAGAAAAAGAAGACAGAGCCGGGCAAGAAGCCAAGCTCTGTCATCGATTCAATCGACTAACTTTTACTTATCTGCCGCTCTAGCCTTCAGCGCGCGAGACATTGCATCCCGTCCTTCTGTAATTGCGCGACGTAGTGCGCTAGATGCATCTTTGCCAGTCACATTTAGCCAGTGATCTGCCTTAGCTAGCGTTTCTGAAGAGATTACCCATGATGGAAAGAGAAGGTTCGCTGTTGTCTCGGCGATCTCATATCCCTTGGTCTCCCACACCTTTAACATTGAGTCAAAGTATGGATCGACAAAGTCGGCCAAGACTTCGTGATGGATGTTCTCGTTAAATCCGAGACATGTATATGAGTGGATTGTGTTTGAAAGATCATCGGTTGTCACCGAATGGAATGCCTTCGACTTGGCTTCCTTAGTGGGCATGGATGCATAGGCACGTGCGGTGTACTGCTTGCCGTGTGCTGTCTGATCTTTAGCAGACTCTGATTCGATCTCTGCTGGGCCAAATACTCCGCGCTTAACTCCGCAGATAAAGATGTACCAGCGAATTTCAGCATCGATAACGAGGCCCTTGATTGATCCATCAAGAATTGCCTTGATTCGATCAAATTGTGCTGGAGTGACTGCAAAGTTTGCAAAGGCGCGAGCAAATGCCATCTGGTGGTCACTTGCCGGTGCTGATGCATCGAAGAGCTTCTCGACAGAATTTGCAACGTTAAGGCGTAGAGCCTCTCGCTTTGCAGGGTCTGCATATGCCCAGATCGCTGTATCAATCTGCATCAACGTCGCAGAAACAATTGAAATATCTGATTCGTTCTTGAGTGCGTTCAATGCAATGGTGACGTAATCAGTAGCCGAGAGCTCTCCATCGCGACATGAATCCCATAGCGAAGCCCAGATAAGTCCACGCGCAAGAGAGTCATCGAGGTGTCCAAGGTGAGACTTCATTGTCGCAATTGAGCGATCGTCAAAGCGCAACTTGGCATATGTCTGATCTTTATCGTTGATCAGCACTAGGTCTGCAACTTTTTCGCCAGCAAGTGCTGAAACTTCGGTAAGTGCGCCAGAAATATCAAGCTCAACGCTTGTACGACGAGTCAGCTTGTCTCCAGAGATATCAAAGAGACCAACATGCAATCGGTGTGGGCGAAGTTCTTTTGATCCCACGGGCATTGTTGGTACTTCTTGTTTAATTGCGATCGACTTGTAGCTAGCGCCGTCGACTTCAATCACTGGATGAAGTGTGTTTACACCTGCTGTGCGCAGCCATGTTGAAACCCACGGTGTGAGATCGCGGCCTGATGCTGCCTCTAGTTGGTCGATAAGGTCTTTGAGCGTCGTGTTTCCAAAGGCGTGCTTTGTGAAGTAGAGACGAAGTCCCTTAATGAAGTTATCTCGACCCACGTGAGCCACGAGCTGCTGCAAGACAGATGCACCTTTTGCGTATGAGATGCCGTCAAAGTTGGTGCGAACTGCATCGAGATCTTCCATCTCAGTCGCGATTGGGTGCGTTGTGCTCATCTGATCTACGCGATATGCCCAGTTCTTGCGCAACGAGTTGAACTCTGTCCATGCGTTCTTGTACTTGGTTGATTCAGAAACAGAGGTGTATGAAGCCCATTCAGCGAAAGACTCGTTGAGCCATAGGTCATCCCACCACTTCATGGTGACAAGATCGCCGAACCACATATGTGCCATCTCGTGATGGATTGTTGTCGCACGACTGACGTAGTTACGTTCGGTTACCTTTGAGCGGAAAATTAAGACATCCTCATGGAAAGTCACACAGCCAACATTCTCCATGGCGCCCCAGTTGTATTCAGCAACTGCGATTTGATCGTACTTACCAAATGGATAGGCCAGGCCAAGTGTCTTTTCAAAGTAGGCAAAGCCTTGCTTGGTTACTTCAAAGATATTCTCGGCATCAACGTATTTAAAGAATGATTTACGAGCATAGATTCCAAGCGGGATTGTCTTCTCGCCCTTGTACTCATCGTGCACAGATGTATATGGACCAGCAACGATTGCTGTCACGTAAGTTGAGATGACTTGCGACTCAGCAAATTGCAAGAATTTGCGATCACCATCTAGCTCTTTTGTAGATTCGATTCCGTAGTTTGAGATTACTTCCCAGTGCTTAGGAGTAATCGTGCTGACCGTAAATGTCGCTTTCTGATCAGGTTGATCAAAGCAGGCATACATACGGCGGGCATCGCCGGTTTCGAACTGGGTATAAAGGTAGACCTCGTTATCTACTGGATCGACAAAGCGGTGAAGACCCTCGCCGGTATTCGAGTAAATGCCATCATGTTCAATCTCGAGGACATTCTCGGCAGCAAGAGCAGGGAGGTAAACAGTTTCGCCATCAAACTTTGGATCGAATTCAACTCCATTGAGCTTTGCGCTAATGACTTTGCTGCCGACGCAGTCGATAAATGTTGTGGCACCAGGCTTAAGTCCTGCGAAGGCAACTGTTGTCTTTACG
>Ga0315901_10007594_pt1 | contig 12761 bp, 9 predicted proteins | sample LakEriMetagenome_10_FD_203761 | JGI IMG/M metagenome (GOLD analysis project Ga0315901, IMG submission 203761) | Freshwater fungal communities from buoy surface, Lake Erie, Ohio, United States - Buoy 2 MA116 | ecosystem: Environmental > Aquatic > Freshwater > Lake | place: USA: Lake Erie, Ohio... | reverse complement strand
TCAGCAGCACCGACAGGGGGTCATCAAACTCGTGCACAGAACACTCCCTTCCCAAGGATCGAGGGTGGATTTCATCCATCCTGGCAGGCTGCTGGTTCCACTCCGGGATCTCCCCCCGGACCAACCTCGGTTCCAACCGCCAACGACGAAACCTCTCAACAGTATCTTAACTCGTACTCAGCCCCAGAGGGGAGAAAAAAAACCGCTCCCCTGCAAACTGCTCGCTTCCGCCTGCGGAAGGTCGCCAGAATCCTCCAGTCCCACGAGACCGGCGCAGATTCCAGACCACCCCCCAATTGACAACCCACGCCAGCGGAGCGGCCCCAGACCCAGCGCTGCTCGTAGACGCTTCCTCAAGCCAATTATCCACTTCCGCCGAGTCATCAGTCAACTCCTTCGTCCTGCCGAGCCATCTGGTTGAAGCCTGGGTTTTGGCCCGGGAGGCCGTTCACGCCGCGTCGGCCCGGGCTCCCCACACCGCCGCCACCGGAGGAACCGCCACAGCCGCAACCCCCCCGTCCCCCGCAGCCGGGGTCAGAGTGCGGGCCTGGTACAACCGGGCATAGGCCGGACAACCCTTCAACAGGTCGCCATGTGTTCCGGTGGCCACAACCGTCCCCCGGTCCATCACGACGATCCGTGTCACAAACGCCAACAGACTGTCGGTAATCGAGTGGGTGATCAAAAAGACAGTTCGTCCCTTGACGAATTGCTGCAGCGACTGGTGAATCCATCTCTCGCTCTGGGCGTCGATCGCGCTCGTCGCCTCGTCCAGGATCAGGATCTCGGGATTCCGCAGAATCGCCCGCGCCAGGGCCACCCGCTGCCGCTGTCCTCCCGAGAGATTCGAACCCTTCGCCCCCACCACCGTCTCGGCCCCCTCGGGCAACTGCTCCATGAACTGGGTCACATAAGCCTGGTCGGCGGCACGCTCGATGTCTTGCAGTGTGGCCTCGGGACGTCCCAGCCGGATGTTCTCGGCGATGGTGTCATCGAACAGGAGGGTTTCTTGCGTCACCACCCCGACCCGTTGTCGCAGATCCCGCAGGGCGAAATCCCGGACATCGACCCCGTTGATCGCGACCTGACCCCGGTCGACGTCGAAAAACCGCGGCAGCAGGTTGACCAGGGTCGATTTTCCGCACCCGTTCTCCCCCACCACCGCCAGCACTTCCCCGGCCTGCACCGACAGGTTGACCCCATTGAGTACGGCAGGACGCGCCTCGCCGTCGCCGCTGTAGGTGAATCCGACGTCCTGGAACTCGATCTGCCGGATCTCGCGGGGAAACATCCGCGGACGGGGACGGTCCAGGACCCGGGTCTGTTCATCCATCAGGGCAAACACCCGGTCGGCCGCGGCCGCCGACCGTTTCAGCTTGCTGAAGACGCTCGACAGTTTGCGAACCGGGTCAAGAATGCCCGCCAGCAGCGTGTACATCATCGACAGTTCGGCCACATCCATCGGTTCGGCCGAGAGCTGAATTCCCCAGATGTCGGTCTCTCCGCGGAGCACGAGGTAGGCCCCCGGCAGCACTCCCATCACCACGGCGGTCATGCCCAGCAGTTCGGTGGTGGGATTGGTCAGGGCATCGGTCACCACGATGCGCATCGAACGACGGTAAAACTGCTTGCTTTCGCGATGATGCACGCCGCGCTGCCGCCGTCCGCCATTGAAGGCGGTCACCACCTTGAACGAGTCGAAGGTCTCTTCGAGGATCTGGTAGATGCGGGCGACCGATTCCATCGACTTCTGGCTCGCCTTCTTCAGCCGTTTGCCAATCCGCTGGAAGATGATCGCCGCCAACGGGGTGAACAACACCGACAGCAGCGTCAGCCGCCAGTTCACCCAGAACGCCATTCCCAGACAGGCCACCGCCTTGAGAGGTTCGCGCACCAGCTTCCCCCCCAAAAGTCCCAGCCCCGCCCCCAGCGCTTCAATGTCGTAGGTCAGCCGTGACATGAGGTTGCTGGTGCCGTGCATCCGCACGGTCTGCAGGTCGAGATTGAGAATCTGGCGGAAACACGCCTTGCGGACCCGCATCACCGTCTGTTCGACCACACTGCCCACGAGGACTTCTTCGCAGAACATGCAGACCAGCTTGATGGCGGTCAGCACGAGGATCAGCCCGAGAATCAGCGTAAAGGCCAGGAACTGGTCCTGGGGAATGAGCGGCAGCGCATACACCTCGGCCCCCCGGTAGAGGGCCAGCCGCTGCGAATTGGTCGTCAGCTTTTTCTCGGCCCGCGCTTTCTTGCGCAGCAGCGAAACCTGTCCCTCGGGATCAACGGGATTCTCACTCTCCCGCTGCTGCAGTTCGCCCTTGGCCTTGGCGATCCCTTCTTCGGCCTCGTCAATCAGCTCTTGCAGACACTGGGCGGGAGTCTTCCCCTCGAGCAGCACCTTCACCACCGGATAGGTGATCGAGAGAATGGCACCCCAGAAAAACGCCACGAATGCCGCGAGTACAAACGACACGAGCAACCGCCGCCGGCTGGGCCAGACATAGGGCAGCAGGCGGGTGAAGTGGCTGACCTGGCGATTCTCGGGCGACATGCATCCTGCTCGTCTGAAGGGATCGTGCCAGCCCAACGGGCTGGTGGAGGTCCTGGCCGATCCTCGACCCGACACACTCCATCCCACATTGGGGGATTTAGCAAAAAGGACAAACCGGGGGCAAGAGGAATCCCCCAGGCTTCGTATTGTGTCCCGCCTGACAATCGGGATAAAACCCGGCCCCGGTCTTGCAGACCTCTGCCGACGTTTCGGAAAGCCCCCATGATCAGTCCCGCCCCACCCCCCGACGAGCTTCCCGAAAACCCCGCAGAACTCGACGAGGAACTCTTCTCACAGGAAGAGATCGAGGCGGCGTATCAACGGGCCCTTGCCGCCTTCGAATCGGCCCAGGAAGAGACCGAGACCGACGAGTTCGTCCCGCCGCAGGTCTCAGACGGAATGCGGCAGGAAGATGGCGATTTCGTACCGCATTCTCCCCTCACCGCGGACGACGGGGCCAGGCTTGCCCAGCACCCCGTCTCTGCCGGGAGCGAACTCCCGCCCGATTCGCCCCCCGTGGCTTATTCTTATGACGAGATTCCGGTCGATCTGACTTCCTGGACCGATGACGAGAGTGACGCGGCAGAACCTGTGCCGACTGCAACTGGCGCGGACCCGGCCGGGATCCCTTCGCTCGAAGAGCAGGCGCACGCCGAATTCGAGGCACTGCAGGCGACACTCCCTCCCGAGACCCAGGCCGCCTGGGAGGCCGAGACACTCGCGACCGTCGAGCCCCCTCCGGGGAATACCAGGCTTCCGACAGCCTCCCCGGGGTCGGCCCGCACTGCGGTTTCCACCCGCCCCGCTCTGGCAGCGGTGGCCAATCCCCCCCAGCTACCGCCGGCGGATCCCGGCGTAACCCCCACGCAGGTCATCGAGGCGGCGCTGTTTGTCGGCGGACAGCCACTCACCGCGGGCAAACTTTATGCCCTGTTGCGGGGGGCCATCACTGTCGAACAGGTGCCGGAACTGATCGATGAACTGAACACTCTCTACGCGGCCCAGGAACGTCCTTATGAGGTGCGCCTGGGAGATGGGGGCTACCGCCTCGAACTGCGGCCGGAATACGACCGCCTGCGGGCCCGCGTGTTCGGGCAGGGACCCCGCGAAGTGCGCCTTTCCCAGGATCTGCTCGAGGTCCTGGCCCTGGTCGCCTATCGCCAGCCGATCACCCAGGCCGAGATCGAGGCCTTGGGCAAGGCCGGCCCCGGGAACCAGTTGCGGCAATTGCTGCGTCGCGAACTGATCCAGCTCGAGCGCGATCCCGAGCAGCCCAAGGAAGTGCGCTATCGCACCACCGACCGCTTTCTCTCGGTGTTCGGCCTGGCCAATCTCGCCGACCTCCCGCAGCCCGACGATCTCGCTGCCCGCTAAGTGCGCTCCCCGGTCAGTCCCCCTGTGGCGATGCCGGGCAGTCTCTTGAGTTCAATCATCCGCCGAGGATGCACTGCGGGCCGGTTCCAACGGGCGGCGCGACTTTCGTCCGGGGGTTCCCACCGGTGCCGGGCCGGTACCGTATGCCGTCCCGCTGGCCGACCGCTTCGACTATGATCAAGGCTTGGTGCTGTGCTGGTGTTCGGCCCTCTTCCGAGAGTTCCCGGCAGCCGCAGTCCTTCGTTCTTCTGTTGAGGCCCCCTCTGTGGCGCATGACTTCCTGACACTCGAAGAACTCGCCGAACACCTGGGGCGAGATCGCCGCGAGGTGGAAAAACAGGTGCAGCGCGGACGGATTCCCGGCCATCGCATCGAAGGGACCTGGCGGTTTCATCCCGCGGAAATCCGGCACTGGCTCGAACAGGAGATCCGGGAGTTTTCGAGCGAGCAACTGGCCGGGATCGAATCGGCCCAGAAGGCGTTCGACCCCGCCCACGACTCGCCTCTGGCCGAGCTGCTGGCCCCCGAACTGGTGGAAGTACCACTCGATGCCCGCACGAAGCGGTCGGTGCTCGAATCGCTGATCGAGGTGGCGGGGCGGACGTGGCAGATCTGGGAACCGGCGGCTTTGCTGGCGGCCTGCCTCGAGCGCGAGACCGCCATGCCCACCGCGTTCGAATCGGGAGTGGCCATTCCCCACCCGCGCAATCCGCAGCCGCAGTCGCTGGGGCAATCGCTCCTCGCGTTTGGCAAGACCTCGTCGGGCATCCCCTTCGGTGGTCCCAATCGCACCCTCACCGACATGTTCTTTCTGGTGCTGTGCCGCGATTCGCACACCCATCTGGCGGTGCTGGCCCGCCTGGGAAGAATCCTGCAGCAACCGTCGTTCATCGACAACCTGCGGGCGACCGAGACCTCCCGCGAGGCGTACGAATTGATCCTCAAGGCCGATGAGGCGCTGGCTGCGACATGAGCGAGCTGCCGTCTGCGTTGATTCCGCCCGAGGATTCTCCGTCACACGCTCCGGTCGCAGTCCCCGGAGTTCTCGCGGCTTCCGTCGCATCTTCTGTCGTGGGAGGGGATGACACCCCCACGGCCGCTCCCGCCGAGGGAGGGGCCTGTCCGCCCCCGCTGCAATGGCAGGAGGTGCTGCGGGAAGTGACGGAACGGGCCACCCATTGGACGGTGGAGGTGCCCGGAACGCAATTGACCGGCTTGACCCTCGGCGAAGGGCCGCCCCTGATCTTTCTCAACAGCCTGGCCGAGCCGCGGGAACTGTCGTTCCTGCTCGCCTGGCTGCTGCGCGACCAGTTCCGCTGCGTGCTGTTCGACTGGCGGGGAGTGAAATCGCCGCAACGGGGCCCAGTGACGCTCGACCGTCTGGTGGCCGACCTGTTCGAGATTGCCGATCACTGGCCGGGCGAACCGAATCGCCTGCTGGCGACCGGCCTGGGGGGATTGGTGGGGCTGCGGGCGCTGCACGACCGCCCCCGGCAGTTCACTCATCTCACCCTGGTGGCCGGCTACGCGCACCGGCAGTTGACGGCGACCGAACGGCGGCTGGCGGCGGTGGGGCGGTGGCTGCCGGGCACAGTCCAGCGGCTGCCGGGCTGGCGGGCGGTGCAACGGCACAGCCATCGGCGGTTTTTCCCGCCGTTCGACGAGACGCGATTCGAGTTCTTCCTCGACCGCCTCGGGCGAATGCCAATCGCGCCGCTGTGCGAGTTGGCCCGGGTGATTGCCCAGACCAACCTCACCCCGCTGTTGCCGCAGATCCAGAACCCGGTGCTGCTGATCGAGACCGAAGGAACGCCCCTGCCGCTACGCGAGTCGGGCCAAACCCTCGCCCGGCAACTCCCCCACGCGACGATGGAAGAACTGCACAACACCGGCCTGATCCCCGGCCTGACCCACCCGCACCGCATCGCGAAGCTGATTCGTACTGCGGCTGAATGAGCCGCCAGCGGACGGAGCGGCGGGGGAGCCATTCGCCTTGCCACAGTCGCAACCGCAGCAAAGCGGCCTATCGCCGGGCGGGCTGGCAGAGGGTTCGCTGTGAGACGGGGTCATGGGTGAATCCAGACCCTTTCCCCGGCTTCATTCGCTACACTCGCCGTCCTGCGTCCATCGGTTCGGTCCCCGGTTTTGCGGCCAGTTTCCCGAGGAGAGGAGACGGATGAAAACACAGGCTCTGTGCGGGATTGTCTGCGGTTTGTGGGTCCTGTTCTGGGGTGACGTCAGACCGGCCCACGCAGACAACGTGGTGGGAGTGGACCATCAGCGCAAGACGATCTATCGCTCGCCCCAGAAACCGGGGTTCACCAGTTGGGTGGGGGCCTGGACCATGCCCGACGGCGATCTCATGGTCAGCTTCACCCAGGCGACCGGGCCGGCCGAGGGGCGGGCGCGGGCTCCCGAGACGGTGCAGCAACGCTTGAGCTGGCCGCCGCCGGGACATCCCGGTTACGACATGACCGGTCTCGACCTGCGGAATGTCCACCTGCGCTCGACCGATGCCGGGGGGACCTGGCGCGAGGTGAGTGCCGACCGGTTCCAGTCGTGCATGAATGGCGTCACGGGGGAAGCCGAGACTGCCCTGGCCGATGGAACGATCCTGCGCGGTGTGTGGGGGTTCTACCTGCCGTATGACCAGCATCTGCCCAAAACCGGGTATCTCGAACGCTCGCGCGATGGCTCGCAGACCTGGGGGAAGCCCGAGGTGCTGCTCGACCCGGCGAAGTACACCGTCTGGCCGAAACGGCTGCGGGTGCTGCGGGATGGGCGGTTGATTGTTCTGGGGGGCGTCGCGGACGTTGCCGCGAACAGCCGGACCCGGGCGGAGTACAGCGGGCTGTTTCGGCCCCTGCTGATGGTCTCGGCGGACGCAGGAAAGACTTGGACGGGGCCGATCGAAGTGGTCCCCGAACAGCATCGGATGGGGTGGGGGGGCGAGGAGTTCGACGCCGCGGAGCTGCCCAACGGCGACCTGCTGTGCGTCTTCCGCCGTCAGCCGCCGGGGGCCGCGGGGGAAGTCCGTTGGCAGGGTGTGTTGCGGAAGGAGGGGGCTGGCTGGAAAGCCGGTGAGCCGGGAACGGCCCCCTTTCCGCACAGCGGCCATCCGGAACTGCTGGCGACCCGGGAAGGGGTGGTGCTGCATCTGTCGACCGCGGGCATCCACGCCACTGCGGATGCCGGCCGGAACTGGTATCGACTCGATCTTCCGGGAACCTCGTACTATCCCCGCTCGGTGCAGTCTGCCGATGGGCGGATCTTCGTCTTCGGACACATTGGCGGCGACGACGAATATGGCAAGGTCGACCAGTCGATCGTGATGGATTCTTTCCGGTTGGAACAACGGGGCGAGTGAAGCTGAAGTGAACTCCGGTGGGAACGGCAGTTCCCTCCGATGCGGCTTCAGGCTTGGGACTCGGGTTCGGCTTCTCGTCCGCGGTAGAGCAGCACGAGGAAGGCGGGGACCAGCAGTGGGCGGACCACAAAGGTGTCGAGCAGAACGCCAAACGCCAGGGCAAAGCCCAGTTGTTTCAATCCCACGAGGGTCCCGGCGAACAGCGACAGGAACGTGCCCGCCATGATGATGCCGCAACTGGAGATGATGGTCCCGGTCCGCCGCATCGCCTCCCGGATCCCCTCCACAGGACCATGGGTTCGCTGCTCCTCTTCGACGCGGGTCATCAGAAAGATGTTGTAATCTTCGCCAATCGCGATGAGGATCGTGAACAGGAACATCGGCACTTTCCAGTCGAGCCCGGCGAAGCCGCTGGGATCCCAGAGCCAGAAGGCGGCGAAGGTTGCTCCCAGGGCGGCGAAGTAACTGAAAAACACGCTGACAATCAGGTAGATCGAGATTCCGGGCTTCCGCAGCAGAACGAGCAGGATCAGGAAGACTGCCGAGAGGACCAGCAGATCGATTTTCAGCTGGTCGGCATCGGTCACGCGCTTCAGGTCGCGGATACTGCCGGTTGGTCCCACGAAATACAACCGGGCGCGGGACAGGGGTTCCAGCGCGTGGGATTCTTCTTCGGTGTGCGGGGCGGCGACGAGGTTCCGCAGATGACTCTCGACCTCATCCAACAGGCGGATGCTCTCGCGATCGAAGGGATCGGTATTGAAAATCATGTCGATCCGGGTGACCCGTCCTTCCAGCCCGGGAACACTGCTGACGTAGTACTTCTCGGCCCGCCGGCGTCCCACCCCTTTCTGGAACGGACTGAGCCGGCCCCGTTGTCCCAGCGGTTCGATCACCGACCGGATGTCGGCGATCGACAGATCATTGCTCCGTTCCTTCAGGCCGGCGCAGATGTGTTCAAGAGCCACCCGGCCACTGCCGGAATTGAAATCGATCTCGTCCGAGTCAATCAGGATGGTCAGGGGACCGGCATACCCGGCGGGAAAGTGCTCCTGAACCGCCTTCGCCCCCACCACGCTGCTGTTGGTCGGCGGGAGTTCGCTGAGCAGGCCGTAGCTGAGGTAGTCGTAATACATGAAGCCAATCAGGGCGAGGGGGGCCATCAGGGCCACGCTCGACAACAGCACTGTGCCGGGCTTGCGCATCACCACATCACCGACAAAATCCCAGAAGATCTGGAACTTGTTCCGGGGAATCAGTCGATTGATCAGCCGCGTGCCCCAGCTTCCCGAGCCGGTCCGTTCGACACGCCCCATCACACCGTGCGGCCAGAACGCCCACCGGCCCATCAACTGCAGCAGGGAGGGGGTCAGGGTCAATGACGCCACAAAGCCCACGACCAGCGCCAGTCCAATACCGACCCCCGCCTCGCGGAACTTGCCGAACTGCGCGAAGATCATCATGCCAATCCCGCAGATGACCGTGAACGCGCTGGCCGTCAGCGCCGCCCCCACCTGCGAGAGCGAATTCGCCACCGCCCGTCCCAGCGGTTCCCCCTGGTCCAGTTCTTCTTTGTAGCGGGCAATGAGGAACAGGCAGTAATCGACCCCGGTGCCATACACCACGACGGTGATATAGACCTCGAGCCCCACGAACACGTTGTACTTCCAGCCCCCCACCCAGTCCGGCGGGAGCCCGGTCAGCCAGATCAACAGCGACAGCGCGACCTGCACCGACACCATGACGGTCAACAGGGGGATCAGGGCCAGCAGCGGGGCACGATAGATACCGGCCAACAGCAAGACCACCAGCACGACCGTCCAGCGCTCGGTTGCCGACGCACTCTCCTGCGCCGCCACCAGCATGTCGCGTCCCACGGTTCCCGTTCCACTCAAGGCCAGATCGAGGCCCAGCGGGATGACCGGTTTGCGATTGGCATCCTGTTCGTGTGGCAGTTCCTCGAAAATGAGGCGTTCGACGCGGTCGATGACCTCGCGGTTCGACCACGCCAGGAACTCGTGCTCGAGAGGCAGCACCACGAGGCAGGCATCCTCCTTGTCGCTGACGAGGAGTTGGCCGACCGTTTTGTCGTCGGGCGAGCGGATCTCGAGCGCGGAGCCTTCCTCTTTCGCACCCCGCACCGCTTTCAGACGCGGAGTCAGCACGTCACGGATGAAGGTGCGGTCGACTTCATCCAGCGGCTTCTGGTAGCGCCGCACCACCACCACCACACTGCTTTTGAGCAGATCCTCGGGAAATGCCTTGGCCAGCAACCGCTCGCCCACCAGGCTCTGGATGTCGGGGGGGAGAAAGGTGAACTCACCATCCTGGGCCACATCGGTCCATGTGGGAACGACGCCTGGCCCCAGCAGGGGGTCAAACCAACGCTGTTGCTGGCCCAAGGCGGCTACGAACAGCAGCAGCCAGAACACCAGCAGCCCCAGCCAATGCCGGGCCACCCAATTCCCAAACCGGGCAAACATGCCGTCTCCCGGGGACGATCGACCTGGCAACCTGTTCCCCGCGGGAACCGAGCTCCGATTGCCTTCCGATCCTCCCGGTGTCACGAAAGCGGGGTTGACAGTAGTTCCGGCTGGCGTGAATCGTCAATTCCCGACAGCCCGCCCCCCTGTCGCGCCGGTCCCCCCCGCGCCGCCGCCCGCCATCATCATTGCAATTGCTGCAGCCGTTGCGACCGCTCTGCCTTTTCACTCTCTCCCAACCGCTGCAAGGCAAACCGCAGCCAGTTCCGCAGGGCGAGGGTTTGCCGCACGGCCGGCTTGTACCGGTCGGCGAAGATCGGCCCTTCCACGGCCACCCGCGAGGGACCGGGAAACCGGCCCGGAGAGCGATTCCGCAGACTCTCCAGCCGCTCCCGCCAGGGAGACAAGGCCGTCCCCAATTCCCCGAACGATTCGAGGGCCAGCAGCCGGTCTGACAGCGGATAATTCTCCCCTTCCACCAGGGTCATCAACGCCTCGATGGTCTCATTCGACTGGGGGGCAAGCCGCGAAAGGGAGTCGATCAACAGACCCCGGCGGGGCGACGGCTGGTGGTCCAGCACCAATTCCCGCGCCCGGACCAGATCTTTTGAGTCGGGAGACGGGGTCGCCAACAGCCCCGCACAGGCGACCGGCCGGACCACTTCGGGGCCGGACTGGCTGGCCTGTCTGAGGCAGTTCCGCACGGCTGGCTCGGACGGGGCGACGGCGGCCAGTGCCTCAAGCACCATCGCCTCCAGGCCCTCACCGGTGTCTTCGGGCACGGGATACGGCTCGAGCGTCGACCAGCGTTCGACCAGCACTGGCCACGCCGCTGCTCCCAGCGGCCCCAGATGCCGCAGCGTTCTCAGAGCCCAGCGTTCGAGCGGGCGTTCGCCCCGGTCGGCACCCGCGGCCAGGTCGGTCCCTTCCTGCACAATCGCGATCAGGTCAGGCAGGGCGGGAGCGGCGGCCGGGCCCACCGCCGCGAGGACCATGGCTCCATCAACCCGGTAGGCCCCCGTGTGGTCGGCCACGAAACGCCGTGCCACGTCAACGGCGGGGGCGGCCGCCTCCCCGAAATGACGCAGGTTGTTCAAGTCATCCCGGGGCTCACCCGTCCCCGACTCGAGGCGGGCTGTCAGCAAGGCCACGATTCCCCGGGCCATTTCCGGGTCAATCTCCAGCAGGGATGGGGCGTAGGCATGACCGGGAACCTCCCCCAGCAGCCGTTCCCGCAGCAACTGGGCGGCACGTTGACGGTCCCCCCCCAGCCGCACCACGAGGCTGGCGGTCGCCGCCACATCCACACAGCGTTCCGAATGCAGATACTCTTCGAGGCTGGGCAACACCTGCTGCGCCTCATGCTCCAGCAGGGCCAGCCCGCGCAGGGCCGCCATATGAACTCCTGCCGTGGGAGCCTCCAGCATTTTCAGCAGCGGGGCGGCCGCCTGAGTGGCCCGGGGCCCCACCGTTTCGAGATACCGCAGGCCGAGCGAGCTCAGATCGAGCAGTTCGCTTCCGAGCGCGACATACAGGTCCTGCAGATTCAGCTGATCGTGCCAGATCAACAGTTCGAAGCAGTCGGCCCGCAGGAACTCATCTTCCCGACGCGATTGCAGCAACCCCCGCAGAAACTCCACATCGCCGTCGGTCAGCGTTTCGCTCCGCCGCAATTGTTCGAGTCGCAAATAGGGGAGCGCGGTGTCTCCCTCCCGCAGGGCCTCCCGCAGCGCCTCGTCCGGGGCCCGCTCGATGGCCCGGGCCGCGGCCCGGCGAACCTCCCGGGCGGGATCGGTCAAAAAGGTACTCAACTTCGCCAGGATGGAACCCCGCTCATCGGGGATCATTGCCAGGGAATTCACGGCCATTTCCCGCACGATCACATCAGTCGACCGTAACGCTCCTTCCAAATCGGCACGGGCGGGGGCCGCGGCGGACCCCAGCCGGGCGAGGGCGGTCACCGCGTCCTGCTGATCGCGCCGGTCTCCGGTGGCAACCAACCGGCGCAGCGTGGGGAGGGCTTCTTCCTGCTGTTCGACCCACGAATCGATGCGCTGCACGCGGACCTGCAAGGGGGTGGCGGAGGGTGGTTCGGCCACTTCCGTCTGGGGCTGTTGCACCTGCCGTCCATAGCCCGCCAGACCCAGCACCCCGATGATGCATGCTCCCACCCACCAACCCGAAGACATCAACGGCAATTGTCGAGAGGAAGCCATGCCAGGTCTCGCGGCTACAGGAATCTTCGCAGGATTTTCTGACTCTCGGGGTCGAGTTCCCGCCGGTCGGGAATGAGATAGCGGATTCCGAGGGTGTCGGTCAGCAGGACGCCGTGCTCTCCCTGGGCCCGCACGCTCTCTTCGGTGGTGGTGGCGAATCCCACCTCGCCGCGATCGGTCTGTACCCGCCAGTCCGTTTGAGATGAGCCGGGCCGCGCCTCGAGAAGACGCGTGATTCGGGGCTGGAATTCCCGGCGGGCCAGTTCCTGCTGCACCAACTGCCGGTTGTCGGGAGACAACTGCTCGAGCGACTCAATCAGCAGCAGTTCCTTCCCCTGACTGTCCGTGAATGAAATCCAGCGTCCCGGGTCGGTGGTGGGAAAGGCCCGCACGGGAACCATACCTCCATGTGTCTGGCCATCCGGCCGCACAACCGTCAGCCGGCCGTAGGGATCCACCGAGATTCGGACCGCTCCCCAGTCAATCGCGTCCGCTGGAGACACTGTCATGCACTGTTTCCCTTTGAACCGTTCCCGGAAACGACCTTCGGAACCCCCGAGTCCATCCCGATTGGATCAATCCAGATCGGGTCCCGGGAGCACTCAATCCCGGCCAGCCACCGGTCAACAGTGTAGTCGTTCCAGATCGGGTGAACAGGGAAGGCGGGGTTGCCCATGGATGGTCGCAACGCTGCCTTGGGGCTGCGGCCGGACGGGCAAGGGATGTTTGCCGCCGAATTGCCGGTCAGGACCCCGACATCCCGGGAA
>Ga0315901_10007590_pt1 | contig 12763 bp, 24 predicted proteins | sample LakEriMetagenome_10_FD_203761 | JGI IMG/M metagenome (GOLD analysis project Ga0315901, IMG submission 203761) | Freshwater fungal communities from buoy surface, Lake Erie, Ohio, United States - Buoy 2 MA116 | ecosystem: Environmental > Aquatic > Freshwater > Lake | place: USA: Lake Erie, Ohio... | reverse complement strand
ATCTACTGTAGCTAACAGCACATTGGCGTTATTGCTTTCGAGTTCCAAATTAAGTTTTGTCATAATATTAAGTTTAGTTTTTCAATCAATCATTTGTGAGGCAACAACGCCAATCTGCAAAACGTTAACAAACATATTAAGACAGCTTCCATGCTTCGTACATTTCGCTTATAGGAATGAATAAATGTTTCATTTCTGCATATAATGCTAATCTTGAACCTGTACGATAGAACCTATACTCATTTCCATCTGAATAAATCTGAACGCATACATGGTTATCTCCAAACCAATCAATTACCACATTGTCAATTTTATAAACAAAATGAGCATTAAATAGCGTCTTAAAATCACTATCACAAATTGTTTTCGTTACATACATTTGATTATAACTCATGTATGTCTTTAAATCCTCATCGGAAAGTATATTCATAATAATACGTTTGTTAACACGTAATAAAATTGATTTGGTCGTTTACGTGTTTGGTTAGTTAATTGTTTTTAATTCAGTTAGTTATTAATTTGGTAACGAAATCCATTTCACTACCAAACCAATCTTATTACGGTCTCGTTATAGGGCATTTAAGAAACGCACTTGCGATAGTCTAAACCACCCTGCATAATATGGTCTAAAATCCCTTCTTTGCCTCTCATTTTTAGAACTTGCTTTAATGTGGGTCTGTACCATTCAATAGTCGGTTGCTGTTCGGGTGCAATATCTTTGTAAAATGTACTTCTTGCAGTTCCTCCACATTTTTCACAAGAAAACATCATTGGAGTACAACCTGCATCAATGTCTTTAGTTTTTGTAATGTGACCGCAACCACACACATAGCAATTAACTCTGTTAGTTAAATCCATTTTGTAATAATCGCTTGTTGCAACATCTTGCATCAATTTATTGTACTTCTTTTCAACTTGTCTTTGGCTTTCCATTTCGATTAAAATAAACGCCCTATAACACAGTATAACCAAAATTGGGGGCGTATGCCAGTTCGGTTATTTCGCTCACTATTGTAATTTTAAGTCGAAGGATAGGTAAGCGTTTCAAAATCCCCAACTTCGGTTATACTCACCGTTATAAGCAAGCTGGCAGACGTGCTTCGATTGAACATTTCGTTTGAAAAAATTAAAATAAAAAAAGCCCACGCTCTTTTGTTTTTTCAAAACAATTTGGTTTTTTGTTCTCGTTCCCATTCAAGTATTCGTTTTAATCCTTTGTTATAGTATTCCTTCTCTTTCTCGATTACAATATACTTTCTATTCGTTTCTAAACAAGCAATAGCAGTTGAAAAAGCACCAGCAGTATTATCTAATATTATTTCTTTTTCGGTTGTGTATGTAAGTATCAAATATTTTAATAAGTCAATCGGTTTTGCTGTTGGGTGAAGTTTGTCATTGCTTGTATTAGCAGCAGAAAAGGTTAGTATATTTTTCGGATACCACTCATCGTATGTTTTTAGCTTAATATTTTTTTCGTGTTGCTTCCCGCCTCCAATAATATCAGTCCTTGCGTATTCTTTTGATACTTTAATTTTATCAGCAGGTCTTTTAGTCATTATTGGGTAGTAGTTTGCAGTTCCTTTGCAAAACACGCTTATTGTTTCAGTCTGTTGCATTGGTCTTTTTTTAGCTACCAAGTGTCCTCTTGCTGTTACTTTATCCCAAACCCAATCATATTTATAGTGTTCAAGGTTTGATAGTCTTAAATGGCTACTAAAAGGCTCTGTTCCAAAAAGAACTATTGCACCTCCTTTTTTGATTATCCTATTGTATTCTTTCCATAGTTTATCCAATGGTATTACAATGTCCCATTTACAAGCAGTCGTTCCATAAGGTAAATCACAAAGTATCATATCAATACTTTCATCAGCTATCAAAGGCATCAATTCTAAACAATCTCCCAAGTGTTCACTACTTCGGTTAGTGCTTATGCTATACCATTCTTTTTGTTCGTCTGTATCTAAGTTAAAATTTCCCACGCTTTTTTTTATTTTAATTTTTTCTTTAGTGCTTCGATTTGGCATTTGTGCTAAACAATCCAGCCAGCTTATAACACGGGTTTGGCGCAATTTGCCCGACCGCACAAGCCAACGCTTCGCAAACTTCGCCAAGCCCGAAAACGTTATGTTCAATTATTTATTTAAATTTTTTCCTGCCCTCCCTTTATACGGGCTTTCAATTTCGTAAATAGCAACCATCCTATCAGTAACATATTTATTAGTTCTTTGAGTTGCGTAAATTATACAACCATATTTACCACCTCGTTCACAACATTCATGGTGCGCATTGCTTATTGCACTCTCTAATGTTTTGTAAACACCTACAATGTAGTTATGGTCGTTAATATCGCTCCATCTGTAAGCCATAATTATATAAATACTACCTTTAAAACTAATATCTGTTCTATCCGTTAGCTTTTTAAATCCTTTTATAAATCTTCCTTTTGCCATTTCTAAAAATTTAAATAAATAACTGCCTTACACACAGGCCTACACACCAACATAACACAACCTAACCGCCATAAACGGACGGTTAGCTTCGTCCGTTATTTTATAACACTTATTCCTATTGTAGTTAGTGTTGTTAGTCCAAACAATCCAGCTAATCCCCTCCAACGATACCGCCATTTATTAGCCTTTTTCAACTCCTTATCTTGCTTATCAATCTCATTACTAATTACTTCTGAATAATGCTGATAGTTTTTATTCTGCTCTTTATAGCTATCTTTTAACTGCTCACAGGCTTCGACCTGACTTTCCAATATCCCTACTTTAGAGTTCAAAGAATCGTTAATCTCACATACTTTAGGTAGCGTATTCCAAGCATCTACTAAGGCTCTACTCTCATTTATACTGAATTTGATTGAATCCTTTTGCTGTCCTGATACTATCAATGTACTGCTGGAAAAGAGAGTCAGGAGTAGAATATACTTTGTTACTTTGCTTTTTAATTTCATATCTTAGGTTTTTAATTGAGTTGTTAATTGAGTTAAGCTGTATGCTGTCGATTGCTTTTTTATCGTTGTATAGCGTTTCCTTTAGATTTAAGACACTATCTTTTTGTTTTAGTACATTTACTAAGCTATCGTTAATTTGCTTTAAATTGGGCCCTGTTTCGCTTCTTCTATATCCAAGATGATAACCAAGTCCAGCCATAAATAATAAAGATGCTATAATCATTATTATTAAAATGTTTTTTTGTGTATTTGTCATTGTCTAAATAGTTTTTGGTATAATTCTTTAACTTTCTGATTTTCAGTTAGTAATACAAAATCGTTTACTTGGTTCTTATTCCTTGATAGGCTACTGAATATATCCCTTGCGTTTTCGTCTAATTCTTTTTTGTAGATATAAGCCTTGTCTACTTCCTGACCTTTTCTGTTCGCTATCTCAAATTGCTTGTAAACTTGCAAAACGTATTCTTGCTTAATGTTTAGCAAAATAGATACTTGTAAACTTGGCATATCTTTCATATAGCAATCGTAAACTTGTTGCCTCATTATTCGGGACTTACATTTGTTTTCGTTCATATCTCAATTATTTTAGTTTCACGTTTAAATAACTCATTGCTTCTTACCTCGATTACAAATAGCTTATTTCTTTCTGACTTGAAAAAAAACATTTGATAATCTTGATACTCGCTATTTTCAAAGGCATGATATAAATGCACTCCTAAATAACTTGCTGTATCTTGCATCTCTTTTAAAGGTGCTTTGATACATAGTATCACTTCGCAATCGTGTAAGTTTTCAAACTTGCTTTCAAGCTCTAATACTCTTTGGGTGGTTTGGTTCATCTCTTTTAGTTTTAGTTCTGCAAATGTAGTTATTAATCTTTAACGAGCAAATATTTTAACACTTATTTTTAAATTATTTTTATAATACCATTTTTTATTGCATTACTTACATCTATTTCACTCTTTTTCTTTTCGTGCATTACAGTACTTCCTTTCTCCCAGTCCAAACAAATAAACGTGTATATCCTTTTTGTTAGTTCAAATTCAGCATAATAACGAGTTCCGTTAATCTCTACAACGGTTTCCTTACAATGAGGCTTTATTAATTTGTCAGGTATAAAAGATGGTATCATTTTAAGTTATTTAAGTAGTCAATGAAACAATCGTAATGAAACATAAATTCGCCAAAATCTTTAACAATCCAATACTCTCCACCAGCTTTACGTTCAGCCTCTGCAAAATCTTTTTGGTCATTACTCATTCTATCTTTACCTATCTTTATTTCAATCATAACAGAGCGACCTTTTATAGTAGCATTTACATCTGAATAACCTTTTCTAGTTCCTGACTTTACCCACGTTCCACTCCCTATACTTCTTTGCTTTCCTAATACATCGGTAACTGTTTTTTTACCATCAATGTAACGTCCAGCACTACTAACTCTATCAGCACGAAAACCGTTTAAATTTAACCAATCTACAACGCATTTAGTTAAACCATTTGCAGTTTTATCGGTGTACTTAGTTTTAGGGACATAGTCGGGGTTCATGCTAGGATATTTAGCACAATCCAATTTATACTTTAATTCTATTAATTTTTCTAGCATATTATTTATTTTTAAATATTACCCATCTTTCACTTAATGAAACTCCATGTTCTGTTGAATATCCTTTATAGTTAGCATAAATATCAATCCATTGTTTGAATCTCTTTTGCTTTAACCACTTGTTAAAGTCTGGATATTCCTTTATGAATGAATTAAACATTTCAGACTTAATATATCGCTCGCCTAAAACAATGCTTAGTTCTTCAATAAACTCTACAAATTCGGGTGCAGTTTCTTTGTGTAACTTCCTTAATTCTAAGTTCTTATGCTCATATTTTACAAGTCCAAATTGCATATAATATTTAAGGCAACTAATCATAAACGAATAAAATCTACTCCACTCGTTAAAGTCCCAACCATCAAATAGTAATGCTCCAAATTCTTGCTCAGGTGTATGGCTTGCATTAAAGTAACTACTAAACTCTATCTCAAATTTACGTCTATCAAAAGAACCACCTACACCACCTATTGTATAGTTAGTTGTTATTACAATTTTAGGGCTTCGAGTAACTGGTATTTTAATAGCGTCTTTGTTTTTTTTCTCAATAGTAATACCCTCAGTAATAATACTAAATAGGCTCTCAAAATTAAAAGACTTTTCTACGTCATCAAATACTAATACTTGAGTATCTGTGTTTAGTGTTTGGTATGCAAAGTTTTTATTAAAATCAAACTGTTTACCATCAATTGTATCTACTTTTTTAACGTATTTTAAAGCATTACAGAACAACCCTTTTCCGCTACCACCATTAGGGTTATCACTTATTGTTTCATCGTTTATAATAATTGCTTTATTGTTAGCTGAGGTCTTATAAGAATGTAGTAAATATCCTATTACAGAAATAATACTATTGTATCTATCTTGTTCTTGATTACTAACAAAAGATATAAATCTATTGAATATACATTCATCAAATTCGACCTCTGAATATTCTCTATCAATTATCTGTTTTTTCCAAACAAAACCATCTAAATCAATATAATCTATAATTCTAATACTTTTAAGCGACACCTCTACTACGTTACTTTTAAAGTACAAATAGGCACTTTCTTTAGTATCTTCTTTAAATCTAACATCAATTATATCAATTGTATTTAAAAAGTCCTCTTTAAAGTATTTAGGATTGTTAGTCATGTACTGGTAAACATCGTACTGTTTTTGCTTCAATAAGAAAGATAAAACAAAGTCTTTAATTTTAACATCGTTTATATTATCAATTATATTGTTTTCAACTCTAATTAAAATATAGCTTTCTGAACCCTCAGGATAGTATTTAAAGAACCCATTTTGCTCAAGCCATGACTTATACTTAAAATTATCTATACCTATCTTATTCTTATTAATAAACCAAAATGTTTCAGTAGGTGTGTTTTCTGCAATATTATTAACGTCTATTCCTTTAAAGTTCTTTTGTATATCTTCAATTGATACACCACGCTTTAACTCATTCTTTACTTGATTAGCCTTTCTGTCATCTTCAAAAAACTTAGTCCCAAAACTAGCTTTTTTAGAGTACGCTGAACGAATGGTTCTACTTATTTCATTCTCTGTAAAGTCTTTTTGTGTAAACTTTTGACAATAATACTTACAACTATCTTCACTTACTCCAAAATCGTTAAACGCTGAGGCTAAAATAAATAGATTACTATTTCTATTATTTAACATTGTGTGCTTTTTGTCAAACCATTTTTCAAGTCTTGATATAATCTCTCGTTCATCTTCAAGTACAACGGTTGGTGTAACATCAATAAACTTAGCACCTAGTTGTTCTTCGCACTTATCCCAAATAGCGGAATCAGGGTTAATATAAATATCCTTATCGTAACTCTCATAACATACCCTAGATACATCCTTACAAGCCTTATCAAAATGTTCAGAGTTGTAGTGTTGCTCCAAAGCTAAAAAGTAGTCTTTGTGTTTATCTATTTCTTTAGGTATCTTAACTATAACCTTTAGTCCATCTCCACTAGGCGAAGTAAACAAAGAATAGGTATATTTATCCTTAATTAATCGCTCTCTGTCTTTTACTAATAAATCGCTTTTATCGTATTTATCAAAATCTAAACAAATAAAACCGCTATGCTCTTTTATTCCACTTACTGAACGGTGTTGAAATACTCCGCTAAATAATATAGCTGGTAGTTTCTCTTTTAGCTTGTTTCTTTTTTCTTTGTCTTTTTCTTTACGAATAGCCTCAATCGTTTCTTTATTTGTTCCGCTTTTAATACGGTCTAACACAAAAGAAATATCTCTGTAAAACGGAGTAGAAACGCTCCAAATGTCTTTGTAAATTGTAATATTACTCATTAGGTAAATTTAAGTGTGATACATCAATTTTAGTACTAACTAACAACTCTTTAGTAAACTCATTAAGCTTAACCCATTTAATCCACTTATCGTTATTATCGTATAATCCTATTTTAGTGATTACGATATTGTTACCAAACTTATCAGCAACAGAATCAATGTTTTTTATTTTTAGATACATATTTAAAAAGATACAGCCCTATGTTGTTTTCATCGCTCCGACACGATTACTGGCAAACATAAGGCTGTAAATAAATTAATTTCTTTCATGTCGGAGAATTTAGGCAAATGTAAAACAAATTTATTTAATTGTCAAGTATTTTTTAATTTATTTTCAATGTGTATAATGTGTTTTTGTAATTACTTGATTTTCAATAGTGTACACTTTCTACACTTTGTTTGCGTTTTTTTTCTTAAAAATATCAATTGTCTAAATATTTTATAAAAGAGGGGTATAGAGAAATGTCAATGTGTATAAACAAAAATCCCAACCTTTTCAGATTGGGACTTAAATTATAGCGTTTCAAGTAATTTCTTAAACTTTTGTTTGTAGTCATCGTGATTAGCCAATATGTTTACAGCCATATTTAAAACCGCCTCTTGCATATCTTTGTGCCTTTCTCTATCAGCTTCATCTACTAAATTAACGTATCCCTTGTTATCAGATAAAACTGCTGATATAATTTGCCAATCTCCATTTAAACTAGCAAATAAATCATTATCTTTAGTATTATGTGCAATAAAAAAGATAGCATCATCTTCACTCATTTGCTCACAATATTTTTCAATGGCACTATAAAGGTCTAATCTATAATCCATGTTTGTTGTCGGTGCTTTCATTCAATTTTGTGTATTAGTTTAAATTCTATTTCTTTTAATTTCTTGTACTCCTTATCGCTCTTTGCCTTTTGAGATTTCCAAGCCTCGTTATTTTCGTAAATATCACTTATCTGATTAACTCCTATTAGCCTAAAATCATTAGTGCTTATTGCATCACTATCTACTAATAGTTGTAGCTTATCTTTTGATATTTCTATTCGGCAAAGTTCCATTATGCTGGTAGTGTTGTTTTTAACTCGTCTTTTAGTTTGAGTGTTAATTTACGCATCTCTATTGATAAGTCCATGTAAACATTCTGTAAAGCTGATAAAGTACCACACGCTCTTAATTTGTTTTCAGCTTCAATTAGTTCCTTGTTTGGTGCTTTCTTTACGTTTTCGTTATCCGCATCGGCTTCGGTTTCATCAATTAAGAATAAACCATTTAGAGCGTATTTACGAGCGTAACTACTTGCAGTTCCAGTTGCTTGTTCTGAACTCATACCCTTATGCTCGCTTAACTCAGCATATCCACATACTGTAATTAGATTACTGTCAGTATCAATAATGGTTGCTCTTGCAATTAAGAACAAACGACCTCCAATAGCCTCTATACTATCACTTAACGTAACTACAACTCCATACTTTAATAGTAATGGTTTAACAGCCTCTAAAATATCCTCAGCACTTCTATACTTGTATTTACCAAATGAATTAAAGTTACCTTTTGGGGCTTTTAACTCCGATTGTATTTTAATTAGTTTTTCCATTTTACTTAATTTTAAAGTGTTTAGTAATTAGTTTTTTAGTTTTCTCTTTGAACTTCCCATCTTTTAAATGGGTGTTTAATGTAGCCTTTGATATTTCCAGCTTTGCAAAAATGTACTTTTTCATAATACCGTTTTCATCAATGTAGCTTTGTAGCTTTTCGCCTAAGTGTTGTTTTTTCATAGTTGTTTTAAATTGTATGCAAATGTATTAATTAATCTTTAAAGTACAAAATTTATTGCGTTATTTTTTAATTATTTAATAGGCTATTTAAATGATTCTACTAATAACCTTGCAAACTGAATATCTTTTTCATCAATTGTAGCCCACTTTCTATTTTTATATTTTCCCTCTAAAATTTGTCTCATTTTATCTTTATAACACTTAGGACTACATACATCATAATACTCATAACTTTCAATACTATCATTGCCCCATTCATCATGGTTGCTATTAAAATTATGCCATTCATTTGGAAGGCTTGTTGCACTTACTTCTTTACCACAGCAATCACACTTGTACCCTATTGTTACTTTTTGTTTGCTTGTAACTTCTTTTATTTCTGTCTTTATCATAATTTCTTAGTTTTAAATTATTCATTTTCTTTTAATTCAATCCTTACTCCGCACTCGTTATAGAATACCATTGTATCTAACTTGGTTTGGTAATACTCTGTTTGTTTCTCTGCTATTGCCTTGTACTTTAGCTTTTCAAGTGTTTCATAATCTCGCTGGTAGATTAACTCGCTTATCCAAAACGATAAAGCAAAGATTGTTATTACTGCGATAATGCTTATCCATTTGTACTCGTTACGCTCTCTAACGATATACTGTAATTGTTCGGGTGTGTAGTCTACTAAGTTTTTCATGGTTTTAGTTTACTTTTTAAATTATTATTATACTTATCTGTTTACTTTTAAATCTTGTTCTATTTCTTCTATTCGCTCTAAGATTGCATTTACTTGGTTATCTAAATCTTTCCATCTATTCTTTAGTCTATTCAATACTTGCTCAGCACTTATTATTGCCTCTTGTTGCTCGAAGTAGTTAGAGAATATTTTATAGTAATTTGAACTGCTAATCTTTTTAATCTTTTGTTCTGCTTTTAGAATTAAGTCATCGTATTTCATTTGCTTGTTGCCTATCTCGTTTTGAAGATTCCAAAGGCGTTCTTTTTCAGTTAGCAAATCGTTTTCAATGTCTATTGAATTATCTTGCTCGGGTGGTGTTAATTCTCTTTCTAACATATCGTTTGTTTTAGTTTGATAGGACAAATGTACAAATTATTCCTTTACGTGCAAATTTATTTTTACTTTTATGGTTAATTTTAACATAACTAACTGATAATCAAAAGGAAAATTTTTAAATAAAAAAACCTACATCGGTTAAAATGTAGGCTTATTTGGGTGGGTTACTTTCTTTTTAGGTAGCAAGTCAGAATAACTATTCCTAAATAACAGAATCCTAAAAACATATCGTTTGATTCATAATTAATATAAACCTCTTTATATGGCTTTATTTCTATGTAGGTGCTATCCGTTAACAATACTCTCATTTATTAGTCTTATAGTGCGTATCTTTGCTATATCAGTAAGTGTTACTTGCTCTATTTCTACTCCGTATTTCTTTACTTCGGCTCTAATCTTTTTACTTAATAGGTTATCTAATCCATTATCTATACACTTTTCCCAATTACTATCCATTATAATAGTTTTAATTACTCCCTGCGATATATCGCTAATTGCATCTACGCTATCAAATAGTTCTAAACAGAATATTTTAACATCTGTAATCCTATATTTTACAACTGACTTAACCACTATGTTATGATTATCTTTTGTAACAAGTGATTGCGCTGGTAGTGTTAATGTAGTTAATAATGTGTGCTGTTGTATGTATTCATCTATAAACGGATATTTTAAATGAAGACCTTTTTTCATTACTCGTTTAAATTTACCATTGCGCAATAGCACTGCCTCTTGATACTCTTTTATAATAACAAAAGGGTTAATGTGGTCAATAATGCTTATAAGGAAATCAATTAATTTATCAAACATTTATTTAAGTTTTTTAATGTTCCAGTCGTTATAAACTTTCAATGGGATTAAATAGTGTTTTTCGCATTCTTTACACTTCATTCTTATCTTTATCGTTCCGCTTGCACTTACCACTCTATCCTTTATCTTTACATCATATCCAGCACAATAAGGACAATCTGCTTTATCGCCTCCACTATAAACCCCTAAATGTGTTTTAGGTTTGGCAAATCCTTCTAATTTTAAAAAGACTTTTTCTAATAATTCAACATCCCTTTTACAATAAGCAACCATATCACTCATAGCCTTTCTGCTGTTCTTTTGAATAATATCGTGCCATAACTGAATACCGCCCGTATCTTTTTTACCTCCAAATCCTAATATCTTTCCAATAGCATCTAATCGGTTACTGTCAAACTTGAATTTTTGCCTTGAAATTTTAAGCGTATCAATAGATTTTAACTCAGGCATACTTTTATACCCTTGTAATAAGAAACGTGTTCTAATCCACTTTATATCGAAATTATCGCCATTGTGTGTTACAACCTCATCAGCATCTTTAATAACATCGTAAAATTTACGCATCATTTCTTTGTCGCAACCTTTATCCCATGTTAGGTGGTGTACTTTATCCGAGCCTTGCCATTTATAGCAAATACAGATAATTGCTGACTGTTTAATTATTTGGTCGAAACTTATTGAGGTTTTAAAGGAAGGTCGCCAAACCCAAGCTATTTCATAACTTGTTTCTATGTCAAAGTATAATCTTTTAAAGCCCATCTTATAAATATCTTAGATTAGTTTTATTTCTTCTAAATCCAGTTAGCATATTTGATAACGTGGGTCTTTTCATGTTTAGGTATTCCGCAGCTTCATTAACAGTATTAAATATTCTGTTTGTCTTTATATCTATAAGGCTTTTTGAATTGCCATTAACACTACCTTTTTTAGGCTTCATTAAACCAGTATCGTAAGCGTGTTTAGTATTTTCAGATGCAGTACACCACTCTAAATTTTCAACTCTATTATCTGTTTTAATCCCGTTTATGTGATTTACAAATGGTTTCTTTTCGGGATTAGGGATAAACTTTTCAGCAACTAATCTATGAACTCGATAATTTTTTTTATTAATATCTACAACATGATAGCCATGTCTACCCATATATGGCTTTAAAAATTTTTGGCTGTAATTACTATAAACACTACCGTCTTTATTGATTACATAGGTAATATTTTTGTCTTTCCACTTCATATTTTTAGTTTTAGTTTAGGCAAACATACAAATTATATTTGTTATATCCTATTTATATATGAAGTTTCAATACTATTTATTTCGATTTTGCAAAATAAAGTTATACATTATGTTCATTAGCATTGTTTCGTGCTGATTGCGAGGGGGTATAATGTTCTGTATTACTACGCTTTTCTTACTATAAACATACTCAACTATTGTTTTCAGTTTTAGTTCCATTCTCTTTTACGCTTTGCCATGTAGTTAATCCTAAACAAGCTAATATAAACGTAAAATCAAACACTAACACTTCGCCTAAATACTCCCATTTATCGGAGTTGAACCATTTAATGTGAGTTGCTATAACTAAAATCATAACTATTAAACCACTGAGTTTCCTTGCACTATATCCGTCTTTGTTATTTTTAAGAGAGTTTAAAATATTCTCTACTATTTCTTTTAGTTTTTTCATGCTATAACCTTAATTTATTTTTTAATTATCAGGCTATTGCCTTATATTTTATAATTATAAGGGTATTACCTTATTTATTTATTCTTAAAACTTGTTGCCTATTGCGTCCGCTTCTGTATGATATATGAACCCAAACACCGTTATTTTCTAAAATTATTTGGTCATATGTAAGGTTTGATTTTGCCCATTCAAATAGCTTTACATTATCCTCTATACTACCAGTTGTTAAATCAATAGCCTCTCCAAATAAATGCTGACTTGTACTTGCTCCACCTACTGCTTTATTTACTTCTTTAGAGCGAAAAAAAGAGTTTACCTTTAAAGGTTTACCATACCATTTACGCATTGGCTCAAAGCATAATAAAGCGACTAACTTCATTGCTTTTAGTTCGTTTTCACTTGGTACATTTGGTAATTTCTTACTTGTATAAGTAGCCTCTTTAAATGTGATATGTTCGCTAATGTTTTCCATCATTTACCAAAGAATTTTTTTAACTGTGTTGTTGCTTTATTCCAATTAACAAGGATTAAAAATACACCCGATAAAATTGAAACACATAATAGTAATAT
>Ga0315901_10007589_pt1 | contig 12764 bp, 13 predicted proteins | sample LakEriMetagenome_10_FD_203761 | JGI IMG/M metagenome (GOLD analysis project Ga0315901, IMG submission 203761) | Freshwater fungal communities from buoy surface, Lake Erie, Ohio, United States - Buoy 2 MA116 | ecosystem: Environmental > Aquatic > Freshwater > Lake | place: USA: Lake Erie, Ohio... | reverse complement strand
TATGGACCATTTGCAACTTCCCGAGTGTGCCCATGAAGACGACCAGCTGAAGCAGGAACAACTCTCCGCCCTGTACAGGGCTATCCGATTACTGCCGGAAATTGACCGGGCCGTAGTCATGCTTTTCCTGGAAGACCATTCCTATGAAGAAATGGAAGAGATCCTCGGTATCTCCCAGGGTGCTTTACGGGTCAAAATGGCCAGGGCGAAAGAGAAATTAAAAAGAACCATTCAAACAATAGAACATGGAGTTTGAGCAATTGAAAGACATGTGGAAGGAACAGGAGGCTTCGGGCCCGCAGATCGAAGTTCAGCCATTACTGGGGAAGAAATCAAACTCCCCCATTGCCATCATGAAAAGGCATCTCACCGTGGAACTCATACTGGTGATCGTACTCTTCGGACTGGTGATCGCCTATTACCTGATCGCTTTCAACGGAAAATTTGCGGTGGTTTCTACGATATATACTATAACAGGTATCCTGTTCTGCTTTTACTATTATAAGAAATACAGGCTGTTGAATGACATGGAATGCATGGCCTGCCAGGTGAAAAGCAACCTCAGCAAACAGGTTAGTACCCTGGAAAAATACGTTCGAGTCTACTTGCTCGCGGGCACAGCCGTTCTACCGATCTTCATGATTTTTTTCTACTGGTTCGAATACACATACATCCCAAAGGGCCGACCCCACATCTTCCTGCTCCCTTCCGAAACCGTAGGCCTTGCCAAGTCTTTGGGTGTGTTTACACTTTGGGTGGTTGGCGCTTCCGTTGTGGGCTATTTTGTCAACCGCTGGTATGTACAAAAGCTGTATGGTAAGCATATTGACAAGCTGAAACAAATGTTGTTGCAGATGGAGGACGATACGGCGCTCTCCTCGTGAATATATTAACTTCATGTAAATATCAATGTATGTCTATAAGGTGTCTCCTGATCCTGTTGGTAATGGCTACTTCGTGCAGTGTATCAAAAAATTCAAAGAAGGCCGTTGGCAAAGATCCCGGGGCCGGTATCGAGAATGCCTTGCTCTGGTCCGTTTCAGGTAAAGGCCTCTCCGCGCCATCCTACGTTTACGGTACCATACATATGATCTGTAAAGAGGACTTTCTTTTCTCCAACACGTTGAAAGAAAAAATTGCCGAATCTCAGCATATCTACCTGGAGATCGACATGGACGATCCCACCATGATCATCAAAATGGCAAGCCTGGCGATGATGAAAGACAAATCGCTGAAAGACCTGATGAGCAACTCCGACTATGAGATGGTTTCCAGATATGTGAAAGATTCACTGGGAATGCCCATGATGATGATCAATAAGATGAAACCGATTGCGCTCATGAGCCTGCTGTACACACGCATGTTGCCCTGTTCCTCCAATGAGTCTTACGAACAGAAATTCGTTGAGATAGCAAAGGCCTCAAAGAAAGAGGTGAAAGGCCTGGAAACCATAGAAGCCCAGATGGCCGTGTTTGATAAGATCCCCGATTCCCTGGAAGCCAAAATGATCCTCGAGATGATCCGCACGATGCCCGAGCAACGCAAGCAACTGGTGGATATGGTAGATTCCTACAAAAAAGAAGACCTGACAAAACTTTCCAACCAGATGAGTGAATCTCCGGAATGGAAAGGCTTCGAAGATATCCTCCTGGCCAACAGGAACCGCAACTGGATCCCTATTATAGAAGCAGCCATGAAACAGGGCAGCCAGATGTTTGCCGTAGGAGCCGGCCACCTTCCCGGAAAAGAAGGCGTGATCAATTTACTCCGCGACGCCGGATACAGAGTTACGCCCATTCAACAGAAGGACAATTAATTCATTGACTAATTAACTCATTAGCTCATTGACTCATTCTTCAGGTCTGGACATCTTTAGAGAACTCAACACCAAAGAATGAGCTAATGAGCCAATTAGCCAATGAGTCAATTATTTAGCGACTCCAATAGAAGCAAGATCCCTGTCAAACATATAATGTCCGGCCTTATCGTCCCCGATCAGGCGGAGTTTGTCGATCACCTTCCTGGCCAGCGCCTCTTCTTCGATCTGCTCACTCACATACCATTGCAGGAAGTTATGGGTAGTGTAATCCTTTTCGTTAAGGCAGATGTCAACCAATTTATTGATCTCGTTGCTTACGTGGATCTCATGGTCCAGTATCATCTGGAACACGGGCCGGATACCCTCATATTTTACAGGCGGCTGCGACAACAGGGGAATGATCCCGTGTCCACCCCGTTCGTTGACGAATTTAACCAGCTTCAGCATATGCATCCGCTCTTCGTCGGAATGCGTATACAGGAAATTGCTGATCCCTTCATAACCCTGCACTTCGGCCCAGGAGGCCATGGCAAGGTAGATCTGGGATGATTCTGCTTCTAATACAACTTGTTGATTTAGTGCGGCTTCTATAACGGGTGATAACATAATGCTGTTTTATTTAGGAAAGATAGTCAAGTTTACGATTTTGGAAAATAATCGGGCCAGGAATGGTCTTTAACGTAACTAAACAATAAAAAGCGTCGGTTGTTCTTAATTTTGTACGCTCAAACAGCCCCATTATGATACAGACAGGAAGTCCAGTGATCAGCATATACACCGAAATGACGCCCAACCCGGAGACCATGAAGTTTGTGGCCAACAAGCTGCTTTACCCCGGCAAAAGCATCGATTTCCCGGATATTGACTCAGCAGGACCATCACCCATGGCCGTTGAACTGTTCGGATTTCCTTTTGTAAAGGCAGTGTTCATAGCCAGCAACTTCGTTACCATCACTCGCACACCGGACGCGGATTGGGAAGATGTGAAGCCCACCATTCGCCAATTCCTGAAGGAATACCTGGAAGAAGGTAAGGCGGTGATCAATGAGGACCAGGTGGTGGAAACCGAGAAAAAAGACAACAATATCGTCCTTTCGGAAGATGGGGACGTGGTCAAGCGCATTAAAGAGCTGCTGGAAAATTATGTGAAGCCGGCCGTGGAGATGGACGGTGGCGCGATCCAGTTCAAGAAGTTCGAAGACGGCGTCGTGACCCTCATGCTGCAGGGAAGCTGCTCCGGTTGCCCATCATCCATGATCACGCTGAAGGCTGGCATCGAACAAATGATGAAGCGGATGATTCCGGAAGTGGAAGAAGTAGTTGCAGAAGCAGAATAACAGAAAAATGATATAGCAGGAAGGCTGGACGATGGTTCAGTCTTTTTTGTTTGTAGCCAAGCCAAACCCTGATAAGGCATCAGTCTCCAATGGGAACCACCCATCCACGTACAGGGATGAACAACACCAAAGCCAGTGCGATCAGCGCAGGCAGTGCCTGCACAAAAAAGATCTTCTTGCTCGCCGTGACGGCTCCATAAATCCCGGCGATCGACACACAGGAAAGGAAGAATATGGCTACATTAATACTCCAGGCCGGGTCGCTGATCAGCAGGCTCCAGATCAATCCGGCCGCCAGAAAACCATTGTACAGGCCCTGGTTCGCAGCCATCGTCCGGGTAGGTTTAAACAACTCCGGAGCAAGCGCACCCCGGAAAACTTTCTTCCCTGTTTTCTCCCAGGAGAACATCTCCATCCAGAGAATATAGAGATGTTCCAGCGCCACTACGGCAATAAGGATCTGTGCAGCTGTATTCATGATCGATGTTTTACAAACTTCATCCTACTGGCAACGCGTCTCCCCGGGCCTCGTTCCTCGCCCTCCTTCCAGCCCACGTTCCGCTTCTTCCCCCTTCGTCAACCCTTCTTCCAAACCACGTTCCGCTCCGCCAGGTAGGCCATCACATAGTCAAAACAAGCCTTGTGTTTACCCACCAGCTCGGGCGGGAACACGCCCCTGCCACTGAACAGGCCCGCTCCCAGCATATTTACCGTGGCAGTAGCCACATAGCCGGTGCTCCTGCTCATGGAAGAGATCCGGGTGACCGGATCATAACGGTCAAGCATACTGTAAGTTACCGTCTTTCCTTCACCATGCAGGATCACTTTCATTACGGTCAGCTCCTCTTCCTCCTCTCCCAGTTTCCACTCCCTGAACAAGATCCGCGACGTGAAATCCAGCGGGCTGATCTTCTGCCCGTTGACGTAGATCGCATCTTCATTGAAAAATCCGGCTTCCCTCAATGCAATGACCAGGTTCACATGCCCGGGGTAACGAAGGGTTTTCTCCTTCTGGTTGGTAATATGCGGCATCGTGTATAACAATGACCTGAGGCCATCCGTATTAAAGGATTCCAGTGTTCCCAATTCATCAAACTCCATCCACTCCAACTCCGTGAGGGCCGGCTTCACCACAATGTGGCCATTCTCCATAATACGCGCCGGACGTGTATACTCCTCGATCACATCAACCGGTGAAAAAGGAGCCTTATACTCAAAGGGCTTTTTCCGCACCTTGGGCAAACCACCCACATAGACTTCAAAGGCATCGATCTTCATCTCTTCGTTATACCTGCCGATGATATAATTGCTCATACCTGGCGCCACACCACAATCCGTAATCACCGTAACCCCATGCTTTTTTGCCAGGGCGTCCAGATCCAGCGCACTCTCCGGAAAGAAAGATATATCTACAATATTTTTTCCCGCCTCGATCACGGCTTTCACCGTACTGAAGCCCATGAAGCCCGGAACGGCGATCAACACCAGATCCGCGTCTTTGAGCCATTCCCCGAAATGCTCATGCCTCGTGAGGTCAGCGTGGAAGGTATCAATGGCTTGATTCCGCTGCCGCAGCAACGATAAATGGTGCTCACTGAAATCAAATACCCTTACTTCATGGTTCGATGCCAGGTCAATTGCCATGGCCCTGCCTACCATCCCGGCCCCTAAAACTGATATCTTCATATCCCAGACATTTATACAAATATGAAATTTCTTGTTGTGAATTTTTGTTTTGATTTTTGAGCGATCATGCAGGAAGTCTGGAATTCGTTTATACAAGGACTGCTTCAAACCGGCTGGCTCGAAGCTATTGCCGTAGTGGCTGGCATTGCCAGTGTGATTTTTTCAAGGAAAGAGAATATCCTCGTATTCCCGGTGGGCCTCATCAATACCATCATATATATCTACCTCAGCGCCCAGGGACAGCTCTTTGGCGAGGCCGCCGTCAATGTATACTATACCATCATGAGCATATACGGCTGGATATTATGGAAAAAGAAAGATGAATCACAGCACATCAAAGTACATGTGGAGTTCTCCAACAGGAAGATGTGGTTAAGCCAACTGGCATTCTTCGCTTTCTGGTACATCGTCATTTATGCAGCCCTAAGCTACCTTAAACAAGAATTTGCCCCCGGTGTCATCCCTGCCGCCGATGCCTTTGCATCAGCAACGGCATTTACCGGCATGTGGCTCATGGCCCGCAAGAAAGTGGAGAGCTGGTGGTGGTGGATCGCTACCAACATCAGTTCCATACCCCTCTATTTTGTAAAAGGATACGTGTTCACCAGCGTTTATTATTTTGTTTTACTGATCCTGGCCGTAGCGGGACTGATCGAATGGTCAAGGCGGGGGAAATCAATTGGCTAATTGGCTAATTGGCTAATTGGCTAATTCCCGAAGATTGCCAATTCCATTAATCATGCATGAGCTAATTTTGAATACAACTTGTAAATCGAAAAGGCCTTATCAACTCTTCAAATACATTAACTGAAAACCGAAGCCACCATACCGGGATGTCATGATAGGTCAAACGCCATCCAGGCTCCTGCGGTAAAACGCATTGTGGTGATCGGACCGGAATCCACGGGTAAGAGCACACTCTGCGAGGAACTTTCACAGCATTTCGACGCGCCATGGTGCCCCGAATTCGCCCGTGAATACCTCCTGGCTTACGGCACTTCCTATACGTACAACGACCTCCTCACCATTTCAAAGGGACAATTGGCTCTGGAAGATGAATATGCGATCCTGGCCGACAAGGAATGGAATGAACAGCAAAACCGCCAGACCAAGATACCGTTGTTGCTGGTGGACACCAATATGTATGTGATGAAAGTATGGTGCGAATTCGTATTTGGTAATTGCCACCCCTTCATCCTGGAACAAATCGTAGCAAGGCCCTATGACCTTTACCTGCTCTGCAATACGGACCTGCCATGGACAAAAGACGAACTTCGTGAGTACCCCGACCATGACACCCGACAAAAGCTGTACCTCATGTATAAAGATATCCTGGTGAACCAGCATGTTCCCTGGGTAAACATCTCAGGGAACGATGAGGAACGACTGCAGGCAGCACTGGCCGGCATACACCATTTTCTTCCTAACCTTACCATTCGCCCATGAATTTTATCCGATCCAAGGCCCGCGATCTTTTTTACCTGTCTTGGTTGATCCTGAACCTCCTGCTGGCAAAGAATACCGGACTGCTCGACGATGAAGCTTATTACTGGGTCTATTCCAAATTCCCCGACTGGGGCTATTACGATCATCCGCCCATGATCGCCCTGCTGATCAAGGCAGGGGATTCCCTGTTTCATAATGAATTCGGGGTTCGGTTTTTCATCGTGCTGATGAGCACGCTCACCCTCTACCTGATTGACAAGCTCTGTGAGAAACGAGATGATCTTTTGTTTTACTCCATAGCGGCCTCCATGTTCCTCCTGCAAATCGGCAGTATCCTCGCGGTGCCCGACCTGCCCCTGATGTTTTTCATCGCCCTCTATTTCACGGTCCTGAAAAACTTCCTCGCCGGACCCAATTGGAAGAACAGCCTGCTACTCGGCCTGGTCATGGCCTGCATGTTATACAGCAAATACCACGGAGTGCTGATCATTTTCTTTACCCTGGTGGCAAACCCCGGACTGTTGAGGAAATGGCAATCCTACCTCGCTGCCGCGGTTGCCTTCTCACTGTTTCTGCCCCACATTATCTGGCAGATCCAGCATGACCTCCCATCAGTAAACTATCATTTGTTTGAGCGGAACGCGACCCAATACCAGTTCGAATTCTCCCTGCAATACATCACCGGACAGCTGCTCCTTGCCGGACCACTGATCGGTTGGCTGATCCTCTATGCAGCCTTCAATAAAAAACCCGCCAACACATTTGAGAAAACACTGAAATGGAGTACGCTGGGCATTTTCGGGCTATTCCTCATCGCCACGTTCAAGGGTCGCTCGGAAGCAAACTGGACCGTGCCCGCTTTCGTGGGCCTGATCGTACTCGCCCACCAGCATATTAGCGAAAGACCCGATTGGAGAAAATGGGTGTTTTGGATGCTGGTGCCTTCCCTGGTCATTGCCTTCGCCACCCGTATTTATATGATGGCAGATGTGAAGCCCCTGACCTGGTTGAAAAAAGATGAGTTCCATAAAACCAGGGAATGGGCCCAGGCCATTAAAGACAGCGCGAAATACCTGCCTGTAGTATTTCCAAATTCCTATCAGCGCGCATCGCAGTATTGGTTCTACACAGGGAAGCCTTCATTTTCGCTCAATACCATTCAATACCGAAGAAGCAACTACAATTTCTGGCCACTCGAAGATGAGTTGCAGGGGAAAAAAGTATTATTGGTTTACCCCGATGATCTGGGACTTTACCCGGACAGTCTGCCAAATGAGAGAAAGCCCATGCACTCAAGAATTGTAGACTCTTTTTACTCCCATTCCAACATTTTCCTGGAAGAACAAAAGAATGCCGCCATCATCAATGGGAAAACACTGCGCGTCAGGTTAGGGGGTAAGATGACCAAACGATTTGCTAAGAGCCAGACACCGGTCTTCCTCGCTTTATACGCGCATGATAATGATGTGGCATATACCTTGAAAGGGAAAAAATTCCTGGGCATCTATAGTGGTGAAAATCCTTCATCCTTCGCCATTGACGTGGATCTATCCTCCGTAAAGCCGGGTACATACCGTTACAAATGGGCGATAGAATCATGCATACCGGGATGGCCAACACTCAATAGTTCGTCGAGGGAGGTTCTTATTCCCTGAAACACCAAGCTTTGTTCTTGAAGTATTCTTCACATTCCCACATTCATTCCCGCATTCACCATATTCATCACATTCACCACATTACGGTTCAATAATCGCTTTCACCTCCGGATCACTGTCCAGATGGCTCATCTGCCGGAGCACCCAGCGGGAACGTATGGACACGTAGCGCGAGGGCGGCTTGACCGAATATTTTTTCGGATTGGGAAGACAGGCTGCGATCATCGCGGCTTCGTTGCGGGTCAGGTTCTTTGCGGGCTTATTGAAATAAGCCTGCGATGCCGCTTCAATACCAAAGATCCCCTTGCCCATTTCTGCCACGTTCAGGTACATTTCCAGGATGCGCTGTTTGCTCCAAAACAATTCGATCATGAACGTGAAATAAACTTCAAGCCCCTTCCTGACCCAGCTTCTGCCCTGCCAGAGAAAAACATTCTTCGCTACCTGCTGGCTGATGGTTGAAGCGCCCCGAACACGGCCAGGCTTTTTCTCGTTATAAGCCATCGCCTTCTTGATACTTTTAAAATCGAAGCCATCGTGGTCCGGGAAGATCTGATCCTCAGACGCCATCACCGCAAGCTTGGCATTGGCAGAAATACTGGTTCGGCCAACATAGTCGCGTTTCAGTCCATGGCCCTGAAGAATACTGCCCACCTGCGTAAGGGTAATGGGAGGATTGATCCAGATCAGAACAATGAGATAAAGAAAATGGGAAACAAATAGAAACAATAAGATCTTCCTGATTATTCTAAACATCGGTAAAGGCTCATTTTGAGGTGGCCGGCTCCGTGGATGTGTTGATGTATTTCAGTTGGTAACTTCCCCCGATCGTATATCTTCTTTTCCGCAACTTACTCATAACAAAACCAGCTGCAGCAATGCCTGTTGATATGGCTACCGTACTCCAGATCACGGGCTCTTTCTGATAGGCTGCATTGATCAGGTGCAGGGCCGTATAGGCTGAACCACCCACCATAAACAAGGTCCCACTCCGAAGCAGCTCAAAACCGGCCTTATCTTTTCGGATCCATAAAATCTCATTATAATGGTAGGGGAGAAAATAGACGGATAGGGTATCCTGCACCTGCGTGCCCCACATCGTGTAAGCCTGTCGGATATCATATTGCTGGATGAACAGCGTGTCCCGCTCTATCTTCCGGATCATCCCTCCGATCACGCGGCCGTTACTGGCCCCAAATTCGATCGTTTTGCCGGAGAAGTAAGACTTCACCGTTCTGTTCTGGCTGTTGCGAAGTACCAGCATATCAAAGGACCCCGTTTGTGCAAACAGGGCAGCGGTGGTGAACACCAGGAAAATCATAGTGATGCATTTCTTCATGATCAACCTCTTAATTACGTAAAAATATCGCGCTGTATAACAACACTGAAGCGAAGATAACCAGTATTGTCCCTGAAATCTTGTTGATCAACAAAATATGCCTGGGCGTAAGACTGTTCCTGATCTTACCGGCGCCAAGTACTTTAAAAACATCTGCCAGCATATTCAAGCCCAGGCATACCGAAAAAATCACCATGCGCTCCCAGAAACTATGTATGGTGGCAAACGCAGTAGCATTGACCAGCCAAAAGATCAGCACGCTGGGGTTGAGTGTGTTGATAAGAAAACCCGAAAGGGCGATCCTGGAAAAATCAGTTTTGGTAAATGTCCTCACCAGTTCAGTCTCTCCCGCCTGCAACGTTACTTTTTTGAAGAAGATGTAATAGATCCCCATGCACGCCAGGAAGGTGCTGCCTACATAGGCAATGGCATGGCGGAACTCGAGTAATTCCTTGACCAGCTCGGAAAAAAAATTGCTCAGCAAAACAAGCAAGAGATCGCTGATCCAGACACCGGCCACAAAACTAAATCCCCCTTTATGCCCGTTGTTAATGCTCTGTTTTATGATGGTGAAGATGACCGGGCCCACGGAGAGGACAAGAAGCAGACCGAGGCCTATACCCTTGACGATGGCTTCCAGCATTATGATCCTACTGTAGGTTGTTTGTTACCTGTGAACTGCTGCCATTCCTGCAGCAATCCGCCTTTCAAGACCCTGGGAAATTTATGTTGCCCGCCAACCTTGCCTTTTGAAGCCATAAAGTCCATGAACGTTTTTTCAGGGAAAACATCCACGATGAGCTCTTTCAATGCGCTCTTTCTTTCCACTGCATAATCATCGTTCAACTCCTTCAGCTTTCCGTCAAGGATGGTTTTCAGCTCCTCTGCGTTCACGGGGCTATCACAAGCCAGGTACCAGTGGTGGGCAAAGAAACTACCATAGGGAACCCCGGCCACAGTAAACTCAGGGATATGGATATTCATCTCTTCGCTGGCCAGCTGAAGAGCCTTATTCATATTGTCCACACTGAGATGTTCGCCAACGAGGCTGAGGAAATGCTTTGTCCGGCCCGTGATGATGATCTCGCACCGGTCCAGGTTCACAAAGCGGATCGTATCTCCAATGAGATATCTCCAAGCCCCCGCAGACGTGCTGAGGAGGATAGCGTAATCTTTATTGGCCTCCACTTCGTGGATCATCAATGCCTCCGGTCTCTCAACCATATTCCCGTCCTGGTCAAAGTTCTTCTCGTCGAACGGAACAAACTCAAAAAATATATGCTCATTGATGATGAGCTTCATCCCATCCGCATCCTGCCGGTCCTGGTATGCGATATATCCTTCAGAGGCCAGATAGGTTTCAATATAGATTAATGGATGGGCAAGCAGTTTCTCAAAACCTTTTTTGTAGGGCTCGAAGGCAACGCCACCATGGGCGAAGATCTGCAGATTCGGCCAGATGTCGTGTATATTATTGAGCTTGTATCGCTCAATGATCATTTCCATACACATCTGCATCCATGCGGGAACACCGGTAAGGAACCCGATATCCCAATTGGGAGCTTCCTGTACGATCTGCTCCAACTTGCTGTTCCAATCTGTGGTCCTGGCAATTTTTTTGCCTGGTTTATAAAACGGAGAAAACCACAACGGCGCTTTTTTCGCCGTGATCCCACTCAGGTCCCCTGCGTAATATCCAGGGCCTTTTTGAAGATCGGTACTGCCCCCCAGCATCAGGAAGCCACTGCCCACATTTTTCCAGGGCACATCGTAACTGCGAAGGGTAAGCAATTGCTTGATCATGGCAATGCGGTTACCACGCATGAGGTCATTGGTGATAGGAATGTATTTGCTGGCAGACTCCGAGGTGCCCGAGCTGAGCGCGAAATATTTGATCTTACCGGGCCAGCAAACATCGGGAACTCCATCCAATGTCTTATGCCACCAGTCGCGGTGGATCTTGCTGTAATCGTACGTCGGAACCAGCTCCTGGAATTTCCTTCCGGGATGCCGATTAAGAAGGATCTCATCAAATCTGAACTGTTGTCCGAATTCTGTATAACGTGCCGTCTTCAGTAGTTTTTTTAGAACCCTGATCTGCTGGCGCTTGGGTGAATTCTGTGGAAGCTTCAGCGCTCTGGCAATCGACGGCGGCAAGTTAAACTCGATGAGCGACATTGGATGCAAGATAGGTTATTCGGCAAAAATATATCAGCCATTTATCATGTTCCCAACCACCTGTATCCTTTAGATATCAGGTGCAGATCACGATACACATGATAGTTTTGGGCATACAACTGATCAAGCATCAAAAGGCTGTCTTCACTGCGATTCCCGTGTTGTACAGGCAAGGCATTGGTGCCGATAATACCTTCCTTCAGTGCCGGCAGCCCATGCATACTGCTGCCGCTGTATCCTACCCATGTTTTTTGTCCGGTCAGCACCTCCCAGGCGTTTGAAATCAAGCCTAACGGATATTTCACGACGAAAAAATGAATGGGGAAAGTTAAAAACATGAACATACTTACAACCACATCCAATAACCGTTTAAATCTTTTCTCCTCCGGCGTGGCAATCGCATACGCCTGCTCCGCAGAAACTGTTTTTCCCGATGTTCTCCTGGAATCACTTCCAACAATGGCTCCCGAACCCATGGCATGGATTCGAACCCGCAAGTCAGTATTGAGCTGCGCCGATCTTTCAATGATGTTCTTGAAGCTGAGCTCACCCTGGCAAAAGATGATCTCCCTAAGGGGGACCTCGTGCAGGAATTCACCAAGCTTATCTAATGTGGTAATCGAAGCTTGTCCGTCTTTGGCCAGCGCTATTCTTCCTAAAACCCTTTCCTCCTTGTCTGCCACCTGCATCAGCCTGGTGACTTCGTCATACTCCATACCCGTCCCAACAATCACGGTCCCCAGTTTCTCATCCTCCTCTTCCTCTATCCAGCCCCACTTGCGCAATAAGATCCTGTTTATTCCCAATAGAATAAATGAGAACAGTGAACCCAACAACAGGATCCCCCGCGAAAACCGATATTTCTCGGGTAACAGGGAGTAGAGGGCAAGCACGATGACCACGGAGAAAATAGTGGAGTGGATCACCCGGCCTTTTTTCTGTTGCCGATCGTACAGTCCGGCATAATAAGCAACGACCAGGAAAATGAGGGTAAACGCCGGAAACGCAAAAAGCAGCAGCTCCCGCTCATACACCGTCTCCGGCTTTACAAACCGGTTCCAGAACCAGGTAGCCGAGATCACGGCAAACAGGGTGTTCACCGCATCGATCATAGGCAGTCCGTTATGCCTGATCAGCCCCGCAAAAACGGAGAGCGCTGCCCGGGCCCAGATCGCAATTTTTAGAACAATTCGGAAAAGTTTTGCCGTTATACCTGTATAATGTTTCTGAACAAAGATGATCATGGCGAGGTAGAACATCCTGACATAGTTCAGTGAGCCCTTCCTGGTGCTTTCTCCCTTAAA
>Ga0315901_10007584_pt1 | contig 12775 bp, 12 predicted proteins | sample LakEriMetagenome_10_FD_203761 | JGI IMG/M metagenome (GOLD analysis project Ga0315901, IMG submission 203761) | Freshwater fungal communities from buoy surface, Lake Erie, Ohio, United States - Buoy 2 MA116 | ecosystem: Environmental > Aquatic > Freshwater > Lake | place: USA: Lake Erie, Ohio... | reverse complement strand
TCGCGGTAGCCACGACCATCGTCGACACCTCGCCATTCTCGAGCAATGGCGCACTTGTCGTTGCCAGCGCGCAGGAGCCCGAGCGTCCCCTGCTGCTGCGGCACCTGCTCGGCTATACGGTGCTGGTGGTGCTTGCGGGGCCGCCGCTCGTCTGGGCCCTGCTCGTGGTGGCGCTGCGCTGAGCGCGGCGCTCAGGCCACGCGCAGCGCAGAGAAATCCGCGATCACGCGATCGGGCGAGCAGGACTCGATCGGCTCGCCCATGTTGTAGCCGTAAGGAAGGGCCCAGACCGCGACACCCGCATTGCGCGCGGTGGCGACGTCGATGGCGGAATCTCCCACGAAGAGCGTGCGTGAAGCCGTCGCGCCGAAGGCTTCCATGCAGGCGAGCACACCGGCAGGGTCCGGCTTGCGGGCGGGAAAGGTATCGCCGCTCACGACACGGTCGAAGAGCGGCGTGAGCGCATGCATCTCGAGGATGGCCTGCGTGTACCGGTCTTCCTTGTTGGTGACTACCGCGAGCCGCACGCCCGCCGAGCGCAACTCTTCAAGCACCTCGCGCACATGGGGGTAGAGGTGGCTTCGCGTGCCGCAGCGCTTCGCGTAGTGCCCCGAGAAGACTTTCTCGATGGCGTGGAATCGCTTTGAGCCGCGCACGTCTGCAATGTCTTCCCGCCAGGTGAAGGCGAGCGCCTGCGCGAGGAGTTCGCGCGTGCCACGGCCAATCCACACATTCACCTGCTCCTGCGACACCTGCGCAAAGCCGCAGGAGTCCATGGTGTCGTTCACGGCGTCGAGGATCTCGGGCGAGGTCTCGATCAGCGTGCCGTCGAGATCGAACAGCACCAGATCCCAAGAGTGCGGGTTGCTCACGCGATGACGTCCTTGACGGCCTGTGCCACGGCGGCGGCCGTGATGCCGAAGTGGTTGTAGAGATCCTTTGCCGGCGCGGATTCGCCGAAGCTCGCCACGCCCACGATGGCGCCGTTACGGCCGGTGTACTTGTGCCAGAAGTCAGGCTGCGCTGCCTCTACGGCAACGGCGGGCAGCGCCAAGGGCAACACCGCATCACGGTATGCGCGCTCCTGCCGGTCGAAGAGGTTGGTGCAGGGCATCGAGACCACGCGCACCGCGATGCCTTCTGCCGCCAGACGCTCCCGCGCTTCCATCGCGATGGAGAGTTCCGAGCCGGTGCCTATCAGCACAGCACGCGCATCGGGCGTGTCGGCGAGTACATAGCCGCCGCGACGGATATCGTCTGCCTGTGCGATATCGGTGAGGCGCGGCAGGTTCTGGCGCGAGAGGCACAGCGCGCTCGGGCCGTCGGCGCGCTCCAGCGAGGCCGCCCAAGAGATGGCGGTTTCAAGGCCGTCTGCCGGGCGCCACACATCGAGGTTGGGGATGATCCGCAGGCTGGGCACATGCTCGACCGACTGGTGCGTGGGGCCGTCTTCGCCCAAGCCGATGGAGTCGTGCGTGAAGACGTGGATCACACGCTGCTTCATCAACGCCGCCATACGGATGGCGTTACGGCTGTAGTCGCTGAAAGTGAGGAAGGTGCCGCCGTAGGGAATGTAACCGCCGTGCAGTGCGATGCCGTTCATGATCGCGGCCATGCCGAACTCGCGCACGCCGTAGCTCAGGTGGTTGCCCCAGGTGTCGCGCCCGGCGCGCACGCAGCCCTTGAAGTTGGTGAGGTTGGAGCCCGTGAGGTCCGCGCTGCCGCCGAAGAATTCCGGTACCAGCGGCGCGAGCGCATCCAGTGCGTTCTGGCTGGCCTTGCGGGTGGCCACGGCATCCGGTTTGGCGGCAATCGCGGCAAACACCGCAGGCAAGCCTGCGGCGAAGGCGGGTGAGAGTTCGCCGCGCATGCGACGTTCAAACTCCGCGGCCTCTGCCGGATACGCTGCACGATAGGCCGCAAAGCGCGCGTTCCATTCCGACTCTGCGGCGGCGCCTGCCGCGCGACCGTCCCAGGCCTCGGCGATGTGCGCCGGGATCTCGAAAGGTGCAGCCGTCCAGCCGAGTGCTTCGCGCGTGGCCGCCACCTCCGCTGCACCGAGTGCTGCGCCGTGCACATCGTGCGTGCCCGCCTTGTTGGGCGAGCCCTTGCCGATCACCGTGCGGCAGCAGATCAGCGTGGGCTTGCCGTCGGCACGCGCGGACTGCGCTCTGGCGGCCAGCAGTGCGGCGTCTACCGCTGCCGTGTCATGGCCGTCTACTGCCGGGATCACGTTCCAGCCATAGGCCTCGAAGCGCTTGGGCGTGTCGTCGGTGAACCAGCCTTCGACATGGCCATCAATCGAAATGCCGTTGTCGTCGTAGAAGGCGATGAATTTCGAGAGGCGCAGCGTGCCTGCGAGTGAGCAGGCCTCGTGGCTGATGCCCTCCATCAGGCAGCCGTCACCGAGGAACGCGTAGGTGTGATGGTCGACGATCGTGTGGCCCGGGCGGTTGAATTCGGCCGCGAGCAGGGACTCGGCGAGCGCCATGCCCACAGCGTTGGTGATGCCCTGCCCCAGCGGGCCGGTGGTGGTCTCGACGCCGGGCGTGATGCCTACCTCGGGGTGGCCCGCGGTCTTGCTGTGCAGCTGGCGGAAGCGCTTGATCTCCTCGATGGGCAGATCGTAGCCCGTGAGGTGCAGCAGCGAATAGATCAGCATCGAGCCGTGGCCGTTCGAGAGCACGAAGCGGTCGCGGTCTGCCCAGAGCGGATTCGCGGGGTTGTGCTTCAGGTGCCGGTTCCACAGCACCTCGGCGATCTCGGCCATGCCCATCGGCGCGCCGGGGTGGCCGCTCTTTGCCTGTTCGACGGCATCGACGGACAACATGCGGATGGCGTTTGCCATCTCGCGGGCAAGTGCAGGCGAGGGTGCAGGGCGTGAGGGGCAAGTGCTCATGCGTGAAAGGCTCCGGATCTGGCGTTGGCGTCAGGCAAGGCCGAGGGCGCGCTTCCTGCGCTCCACCATCCGCCAGATGAAGGGCGTGAAGATGAGCTGCATCGCGAGTTCCATCTTTCCTCCGGGCACCACGATGGTGTTCGCGCGGCTCATCCAGGAGCCGTCGATCATGTTGCGGAGGTACTGGAAGTCGATGCCCTTCGGCTGCGCGAAGCGTATCACCACCATGCTCTCGTCGGGACTGGGAATATCCCGCGAGATGAAAGGGTTGGAGGTGTCGACAACGGGCACACGCTGGAAGTTCACGTGGGTGTGCGTGAACTGCGGGCAGATGTAGTTCACGTAGTCGGGCATACGCCGCAGGATGGTGTCAGCCACTGCATCCGTGGTGTAGCCACGCACGTGCTTGTCGCGCCAGAGCTTCTGGATCCATTCGAGGTTGATCACTGGCACCACGCCGATCAGGAGATCCGGGTAGCGTGCGATGTCGAACTCCGGTGTGCGCACAGCGCCGTGCAGGCCCTCGTAGAAGAGCATATCGGTGTTCTCAGGCAGGCTTTCCCACGCCGTGAAGGTGCCGGGCTCCTGATGGTAGGGCGCCGCTTCCTCGAGGTTGTGGAGGTACTTGCGCGCCCGGCCGTTACCGGTCTCGGAGTAGGTGCGGAACAGTTCTTCGAGTTCGCCGAAGAGGTTTGTGTCGGGGCCGAAATGGCTGAAGTGCGTGTTACCCGTCGCTTCGGCCTCGGCCTGGCGGATCTTCATTTCTTTGCGGTCGAAGCGGTGGAAGCTGTCACCCTCGATGATCCCGGCCGTCACCCCTTCCCTGCGGAAGATGTTCTGGAACGTACGCGTCACGGTGGAGGTCCCGGCACCCGAGGAGCCGGTAATGGCGATGATGGGATGACGCTGGGACATGGGTGCTTCCTCGCTGGTCTTGTTATGTACTCCGTCTGCCCGGACGAGGCGTCAGTCCCGGAAGAGGCTGCGCTCGGCGAACAGGGGGTTGGTGTCCCTGTAGGACGCCGGTTCCGAATGATAACGCTCGATGCGCTCCACTTCGTTGCGTGAGCCGAAGACCAGCCCGATGCGCTGGTGCAGGCTGGTGGGTTGGATGCCCATGACGGGTTCGCGCCCGGTGCTCGCGCGCCCGCCTGCCTGCTCCATCACCATGCCGATCGGGTTTGCTTCGTAGAGCAGCCTGAGACGCCCGGGCTTGCTCGGGTCCTTGGTGTCGCGCGGGTACATGAAGACGCCGCCGCGCATCAGGATGCGGTGCGCGTCCGCAACCATCGAGGCAATCCAGCGCATGTTGAAGTCCTTGCCGCGCAGACCGGTCTTGCCGGCCAGGCACTCGTCCACGTAGCGCTTAACGGGTGACTCCCAGAAGCGGCTGTTCGAGGCATTGATGGCGAATTCCTGCGTGTCGGCGGGCACCTGGATGTTCGGGTGTGTCAGCTTGAACTCGCCGATGGCGGGGTCGAGCGTGAAGCCGTGCACGCCCGCGCCCACCGTGAGCACCAGCATGGTTGCAGGGCCATAGAGCGCGTAGCCCGCCGCCATCTGCTGTGTTCCGGGCTGGAGGAAATCCTCCGCGGTGAGCGTGCGGCCGCTGTCGATCAGGTCCTGCGGTGCGCGCAGTATCGAGAAGATGCTGCCCACCGAGACGTTCACGTCGATGTTGCTGGAGCCATCCAGCGGATCAAAGACCAGCAGGTAGTTGCCGCGCGGGTAGCCGTCGGGAATGGGGTAGGGATCGTCCATTTCCTCCGAGGCCATGCCGGCAAGCTGTCCGCCCCATTCGGTGGCACGCATGAAGATCTCGTTGCTGATGACGTCGAGCTTTTTCTGCGTTTCGCCCTGCACGTTGATGCTCGCCTGCTCACCGCCGTGGTTGCCAAGAACCCCGCCCAGTGCGCCTGACGCCACCGCGCGACCGATCGCCTTGCAGGCGATGGCGATGTCGAGGATCAGGGCGTTGAAATCTCCGCTCGCGTCCGGGTAGCGACGCCGCTCTTCGATCAGGAAGCGGGTGAGGGTGGCACGTTGCGACAGTGGCATAAGGTCTACCGTATTCAGCTGTTGTTATGGATGCCGATGCTGCCGTCAAGCGAGTTCGTATGCCAGCAGAGCAGTTCATCGAGCGTGAGAGTGGCGAGGTCCTGCAGCACGCGTGCGGCCTCGCTGAAATCCTGGCCCGCAGTGAAGGCCGTCGGCGTGAGGATCGTGGCGATACCGGCAGATCGCGCGGCACGGAGCCCGTTGGCAGAGTCCTCGAAGGCGAGGCACTCGTTGCCCCCGAGATTGAGACCGGCAAGCGTCTGCAGGTAGACCTGCGGATGGGGCTTTTTCAGTGGGGCAGTGGAGGCATCCTCAACTACAGCGAACAGCCGGCGCCAATCAGCGCCCAGCGTGCCCGCCAACAATGCATCGATATTGGCCGGCGTTGTCGTGGTGGCGATGGCCAGTGCGAGCCCCGCGCGTCCTGCCGTCTCGATCAGATCCGCCACGCCCGGGCGAAGCTGCAGCCCACCCTCGCGCACGAGTCTTTCATAGGCCGCAGTCTTGGCCGCATGGATGGCCGCGATCTCCGCCTCTTGCGTGGCGGCATCCTGTGTCCCCAGCGGGTCCCGGCTCACCGTGACATGGTGCCGGAGCCGTTCCTTGCCCCCCGAAACCTCGAGCAATTGCGTGTAGGTCTCGAGGTCCCAGTGCCAGGCCAGCCCACGCGCATGGAAGGCCGCATTGAATGCCTGGCGATGCGCCTCCTCGGTATCTGCGAGCGTGCCATCCACGTCGAAGACCAGCGCGCTCAGGCGGGGCGTCGGGTCGCGAGCCGGCATCCTGTTGCGGTTCATGCGTCAGCTCGTACTGTTGCCAAACAGCCGGCTCGCGAGAATGTCTTCCGCGGCGATGGTCGAGAGTTCCTCCGCGGTCCATGCCCGATCGCGATCGGCGAAGAGCCGCGATGCCTGCCGCAACCTCGCGCGATCCAGCGCGTTGCGCACGCTGCGGGCGTTGGCGAAGTGCGGTTGCGTGATCCGCCGTTCGAGGTAAGCGTCGAAAGCGGCCTCGGCGCCCTCACCGAAGTGGTAGTGCTGCTCTGCGAGCATCTTGCCCGCGATGTGCATCAGCTCGCCCGCGGAGTAGTCGGGGAAATCCAGATGGTGAGCAATGCGGCTGCTCATGCCGGGGTTGGACTGGAAGAAGGTGTCCATCCGGTCCTTGTAGCCGGCGAGGATCACGACCAGATCGTCGCGGTTGTTTTCCATCACCTGCAAGAGAATCTCTATCGCCTCCTGCCCGTAATCACGCTCGTTTTCCGGACGGTAGAGGTAGTAGGCCTCGTCGATGAACAGCACACCGCCCATCGCTTTCTTCAGCACCTCGCGCGTCTTGGGCGCGGTGTGGCCGATGTACTGCCCGACGAGGTCGTCACGCGTCACCGCCACCATGTGGCCTTTGCGCACATAACCCAGACGCTGGAGGATCTGCGCCATCCGCATCGCCACCGTGGTCTTGCCTGTGCCGGGGTTGCCGCTGAAGCACATGTGCAGGCTCGGCGCCTGCGACGAGAGCCCCAGGTTCTTGCGCAGCTTGTCGATCACCAGCAATGCGGCGATATCGCGAATGCGCGCCTTCACCGGTTTGAGACCCACCAGCTCGCGGTCGAGTTCGGCGAGCACCTCCTCGACCTGCGAACCGGCCATCACCTCGGCCACGCTGCGCGCGGCACCGAGAGCATCGGGTGCGGGCGCGGCGCCTTCCGTGGCGGCCGTCGTCACCGGCATGTCGCTGCTGCTGCCAGGGATCTTGTACATGCGTGGCCTCCGCAGCGCTTGGCTCAGTAGCGCTCGCCTTCGGGCTTGTCGGTGGCGTAGGAGTGCACCGTGTAGCGCATCGTGCGGTTGTGCCACTCCTGCCGCGCCAGACCGAAGCCGGGCTCATTTGGTGGGCGGTTCACGATGAAGCTCATCGTGATCGACTCCACGCCGCGCGTGGAGTCGAAGGCCATCAGGCGGATGTAGTGCCGCGGGAAAGCCTTGCGGCAGTCGGCCAGCACCAGCATCACGCCTGCGGCGTCCTCCAGGTCGAACATCGGGTTACCGAACATCTCCCAGTAGGTGTTACGCGGGTGCGGATCGTCCGTGTACTCGACGCTCCAGGCGTAGCCCTTGCCGAGTCCGTAGTCGATCTGCATGCGGATCTCGTCGTCGGTCAGGTCCGGCAGGAAGCTGAACTGACCCTGCGTGATGCGTCCGGCGGGGTTGGTCATCATGGCGTGTGTCTCCGTGTGTGATTCGACGGGCTCAGCTCGCGGCCGAGGGCGTCACGGCGTAGTCGCTGGTGTCGGTGGAGGCGTAGTTGAAGCTCACGTCCTTCCAGGTATCGAGCGCCTGGCGCAGCGGCGTGCAGAACTGCGCGGCCTTGCGGAGGATCTCAGGGCCCTCATTGGCGATGTCCTTGCCTTCGTTGCGCGCTTTAACGATTGCCTCCAGCGCCACGCGGTTCGCGACTCCACCGGCCTGGATGCCCGCGGGGTGGCCAATCGTGCCGCCGCCGAACTGCAGCACCACGTCGTCGCCGAAGAGATCAATCAGCTGGTGCATCTGGCCGGCATGGATGCCGCCGGATGCCACCGGCATCACTTTCTTCAGATCGCACCAGTCCTGGTCGAAGAAGAGTCCGCGGGGAAGGTCGGTCTTCGTGACGCTGTCGCGACAGACGTTGTAGTAGCCCTGCACCGTGAGCGGATCGCCTTCCAACTTGCCTACCGCCGTGCCGGTGTGCATGTGGTCCACACCGGCGAGGCGCAGCCACTTGGCGATCACACGGAAGCTCACGCCGTGGTTTTTCTGCCGCGTGTAGGTGCCGTGGCCTGCCCGGTGGAGGTGCAGGATCATGTCGTTCTTGCGGCACCAGTTCGACATGCTCTGGATGCAGGTCCAGCCGACGATCAGGTCGATCATCACGATCACGCTGCCGAGTTCCTTGGCCAGCTCCGCGCGCTCGTACATGTCTTCCATGGTGGCGGCGGTGATGTTCAGGTAGCTGCCCTTCACCTCGCCCGTGGCGGCGCTCGCCTTGTTTACCGCATCCATCACGTACAGGAAGCGGTCGCGCCAGTGCATGAAGGGCTGCGAGTTGATGTTCTCGTCGTCCTTCATGAAATCGAGGCCGCCTTTCAGGCCCTCGTAGATCACGCGGCCGTAGTTGCGCGCCGAGAGGCCGAGCTTGGGCTTGGTGGTGGCGCCGAGGAGCGGGCGGCCGAATTTGTCGAGGCGCTCGCGCTCGACCACGAGGCCGGTGGGCGGGCCCTTGAAGGTCTTCACCAGCGCGACGGGGATGCGGATGTCCTCGAGGCGCGCGGCTTTCAGAGGCTTGAAGCTGAACACGTTGCCGATCAGGCTCGCCGTCATGTTGGCGATGGAGCCCTCTTCGAACAGGATGATGTCGTAGGCCACCCAGGCGAAATACTGGCCCGGGTTGTTGGGCACGGGCTCGACTTTGTAGCACTTGGCGCGGTAGTTCTCGCAGGCGGTGAGGCGATCGGTCCAGACCACCGTCCACGTGGCGGTGGATGATTCACCGGCCACGGCCGCGCCTGCTTCGATCGGGTCGACGCCCTCTTGCGGCGTGATGCGGAAGAGGCAGATGGTGTCGGTTTCCTTGGGTACGTAGTCAGGCACCCAGTACCCCATCTGGCGGTACTTGAGCACCCCGGCGCTGTAGCGCGCCTTGGCATCGGTGATCTGGGTGGCGTCGAGTTTTATGTCGCTCATCGGTGGGCTCCCTTCAGTGGGGTTCGCCGCGGCCCGGGTGGCTCGGCGATGGGTTCACTCTAGGTGGCGCTTTGAATAAGATAAATTCAAAATTACTGTCACCCCGATTCAGGTATCGCTGAATGAAGAACGCGACCTTCCGGCAGCTGAGGGTGTTTTCCGAGGTGGCGCGGCACCTGAGCTTCGTGCGGGCTGCGCAGGCCCTGCACCTCACGCCGCCTGCCGTGACCATGCAGGTGAAAGAGCTCGAGGGGCATGTGGGCTTGCCGCTCTTCGAACGCAACGGCCGCAAGGTGAGTCTCACCACGGCGGGCGAATACATGCTCGTCTACGCGCGTCGGGTGCTCGCCACGCTGAAAGACGCGGAAGACGCTGCGGCACGCCTGCAGAACCTCGAGCAGGGCAGCATCACCATCGGCATGGTGAGCACCGCGAAGTACCTGATGCCCTGGCTGCTCGCAGCCTTCCGCGCCGAACACCCAGGTATCGAGATCAAGCTTGCGGTCGGCAACCGCGAGCAACTCGTGAAGATGCTGCAGGAGAACGAGATCGATCTGGCGATCATGGGGCGTCCGCCCAAAGAGGTGGCCACCCGCGCCGAGCCCTTCGCCGCGCACCCGCACGTCTTCGTCGCGCCCCCCGACCACCCGTTGCTCGAGGGTGGGCCGCACAGCGTCGAGGCGCTGCGGCCCTTCGGTTTCATCCTGCGTGAACCCGGCTCCGGCACGCGCGCTGCAATGGCGAATTTCTTTGCAGACCACGGCTTTGAGCCGCGCATCAGCATGGAGATGGCGAGCAACGAGACCATCAAGCAAGCGGTGATGGCGGGGCTTGGTTTGAGTTTTCTCTCGCTGCACACCATCGGGCTCGAGCTGCAGCACCAGCTTGTGGCCGTGCTCTCGGTGCAGGGCACGCCGGTGGTGCGTGCCTGGAACTGCGTGCACACGCTCTCCAAGATGCTCTCACCGGCGGCGGAGGCCTTCCGCCTGTTCGTGCTGCGCCACGGCGAGGCCTCGCTCTCGGCGCAGTTCGCGCGCTACTTGCCTGAAGCCCCCGCCAAGGCCGATGCTGCGCGCGCGCCGCGACTGTCCACGGCTAAGGGCCGCACGCCTCACGCCAAAACAACAGGCAGCTCCGCTCGCGCAGCATCTGCATCCGCCCGCAAACGTTCGCAAGGAAAACGCTCATGACCCTGCTTCTTACCGGCGCCACCGGCAAGACCGGACGCTACATCGCGCAATCCCTCTCTGACCGCGGCGTCCACGCCCGGGTACTGATCCGTGACTCTGCGGCCGCCGCGTGGGTGCGGGCGCTGGGCATGGAGCCGGTGATTGCCGACATGGCCGATCCCAGCACGCTGGGCGCAGCACTCGCGGGCGTGGAGCAGGCGCTGCTGCTCGCCGCCAACTCGCCCGGGCAGGTCCCGATGGAGAAGGGTTTCATCGATGCTGCGGTGGCCTCGGGCGTGCGCCGCATCGTGAAGTACTCCGCCATCTCGGCGGGTGGTGACGAGGACTACCGTTTCGCGCGCTGGCACGGCGAGGCCGAGCGCCATCTCTTTGCGAGCGGACTCGACTGGAGCGTGGTGCGGCCGGGCTACTTCATGCAGAACTTCCTGATGTCGGCGGACTCGATCCGCGCGGAAGGGCGCTTTTACCTGCCGGCCTGCGACGAGCCCGTCTCGCTGGTGGATGTGCGTGACGCGGCCGACGTTACTGTTGCCTGTCTGCTCGATCGTGCGCAGGACGGGCGCATCCGCACTGTCACCGGTGCGGAGTCCCTCACAATGCATGAAGTTGCCGCGCGCATGACGCGCGTGCTCGGCCGCGACATCGCCTATGTGCCGCTGCCCGCGCAGGATTTTATCGCGGCGATGACCGGCGCGGGCGCGCCTGACTGGCTTGCGGGCGGCATGGTCGAGTTCTTCGCCGGTGCTTCGCGCGGGACGCGCGACCATCTGAGCGGCTGTGTGCAGCGGCTGCTGGGGCGTGAGCCTGTCGGGCTGGATCGTTTCCTCGCGGATCATGCGGGGGCCTTCAGCCCCTGAGTCCCGGTCTCACATCCCTGAACCGGGTCTGTCATGTCGCTGTCATCGACGAGCGCGGAAGATACCGCTCGCTCGGTCTCAGGTTCGGGCTTGCCCAAGGCGCCAAGCGCCCCGATGTTGTTCATGCCGGCCGTGGTCCCGCCGAGCATCCAGTTCTTTCGTGGAAACCCCCATGAGCTCCGGAGCCATCCCGCTTAGCCAGATCCTTGCCTCTCTGTTCGCGGGGTTGGGCATGTTCTTCATTGGCGCGAGGATGATCGGCACGCACCTCAAGCAGCTTTCCGGGCCCCGGATGCGCAGGCTCGTCGAGGCCTCCGTCAAAAGCCGAGCCCGCAGCAGCCTGCTGGGAACGCTGGCGGGTGTGATGACGCAGAGTTCCAACGCCGTCACCTTCATTCTTGCCAGCATGATCTCGGCGGGGCTGCTCGATGTGCGTCGGGCAGTGCCCGTGGTGGTCTGGTCCAGCGTGGGCACCTCGGCGCTGGTGCTGCTCGCCACGGTCGATATCCGGCTGGCCGTGCTCTTCCTGCTCGGGCTGATCGGCACCGCGTATCTTTTCGGCATCGACAAATCTCCGCTTTACCGTGAGGTGGCGGGAGCAGCTCTTGGCGCCGGGTTGCTTTTTCTGGGGCTGGAGCTGATCCATCAGGGTGCCCGGCCTATCGGTGATATGGAGGGTTTCCGCGCCTATCTGCTTGTGCTGTCCAGGTTCGGGATCCTGCTGTTGCTTGCGAGCGTCGCGGTCACGATCGTGCTGCAGTCATCCTCGACCGTCTCGGTCATCGCGGTGACGATGGCAAGTGCCGGGCTCCTCGATTCGGAACAGGCGCTGGTGGTCATCACTGGCGCGAACGCGGGATCCGGATTGAGCGTGCTGCTGATGTCGACGGGGCAGGCGGGGAGCACACGGCAGCTCGCGCTGGTGCAGGTCCAGGCGAAGCTCCTTGCCAGCGTGCTTGGCTTGGCGATGCTGATGGCCGAGCGTTACGCAGGCATGCCGGGGCTGCTCGCGCTCGGCCGCGATGCAGGGCTTGGCACGCCAGCGCAGGGTGCGCTGTATTTTCTCGTCCTGCAGGTCGTTGGCGCATGGCTCGCCACCGTGTTCGATACGGCTTTTCTGCGCATCGCGGAGCAGTTCGCACCCGAGAGCGCACAGGAGACATTGGCCTGCCCGCGCTACCTGCACGACAAGGCGCTCGAGGAGTCGACCACGGCGATCGAACTCGTGGAGCTGGAACAGGCGCGACTTCTGGGGCACGTGGGATGCTATCTGTCGCAGGCCGAACCCTCTGCGCGTCTGCTTGCCGAAGAGCCCGCAGCCTGTCGGGCCGGCCCGGCAGAGCTCGCCGAGGCAGACACGCGCGTGGCGGCACGCGTGGCAGCGTTCATGGGCGCACTCGGGGAGCGTTACAAGGGCCGCGAGAGCGCAGCCCATCTCCTGCGCCTTCAGGAGCGCTTGCGCGGTATCGCGGAACTGGGCCAGACCGTGCGTGAACTCGATGCCTGGCTGCTCCGCATTGATGCCATCGAGGACCCGAACCGCGAGGCCAGCCTGGGACTCAAGTCGCGGATCACGGAGTCATGCCACTTCCTGCTGGGCGTGCTGCATGACGCGGCCGTATCGCGGGACGAGCAGGATATCGGCATCCTGGAAATGCTCGCGCACGACCGCAGCGAGGTCATGGATGCACTGCGCAAGGGTTGGTTGCAGCAGGCGGCGAGCACGGGGCAGCCGATGCTCGAGGCGCTTTTTGCAGCCACCTCGCTGGTGGAGCGTTTTGTCTGGATCCTGGGGCGGCTGCGCCAGACGCTGGAGGTTACGCCGTCGGGCCCGTCCCATGCGGACGGTGCCGGTTAACGGACGCCGCGTCGCTTGTCTCCACTCTCTCTCGCGGAGTCAGGATGCCCTGAGGGCGAGCGCTGCCGCACGCGTCTGCAGGTCTCTACCTGGCCTTCATCTTCGCCTCGATCTGCTCGAGCGTGATGAAACCATCCCCGTCGGCATCGATGCGATCGAAGCCGCGTGCGATGCGGGGCATTCCACCCGCT
>Ga0315901_10007582_pt1 | contig 12777 bp, 15 predicted proteins | sample LakEriMetagenome_10_FD_203761 | JGI IMG/M metagenome (GOLD analysis project Ga0315901, IMG submission 203761) | Freshwater fungal communities from buoy surface, Lake Erie, Ohio, United States - Buoy 2 MA116 | ecosystem: Environmental > Aquatic > Freshwater > Lake | place: USA: Lake Erie, Ohio... | reverse complement strand
AAAGTATGAAGAGAATAGGGATTGAAATTAACGGAGTATTAAGAGACACTATTAGTAAATTTACTCAATTATATGAAAAACATATGATTGAAGAAAAAAATGACGATAGTAAAACTTTTGAGTTAGATATATCGGGAAATACCAGAGAGTTATCATCACCTGAAGAGTTTGAATATAAAATTTTAAATGATGTTACAACATTAAATTTAATAAATCATTTCAAATTTATTGATGAAAATGAATTATACGAATTTATGTATGAAGATTTTGCTATGCAAATTTTTGGTCATGCGGGATCTACTGAGACATTTACTTTTAATGTTCTTAATGATTTGTATTTAGAATTAAGAGATAGTAATGAACTTATTATTGTTTCTGATGAGATGGGTAAATCAAAACCAGCGTCTCTTTTTTTCCTGTCTAAATTTGGTTGTTTATTAGAAAAAATAAAATTTTATTCAAATGTAACAATTAATACACTTTGGGATGAGGTGGACGTTTTACTTACTGCAAATCCTAACTTATTATTGAATAAACCAAAAGATAAAGTTGTTGTTAAATATAACACAACATATAATAAAAATATTGTCACAGACTATGAAATATATAACTTGAAAGAGTTTAGTGACATAATAAAAAAAATAATATAATGTTAACATTCCTTGGTGAAAATTATTATTTAGACATTAATGAGTTAGAGAGACAAGTTAGTTATGAAAACTCAGTATTACCATTATCTACGTCGGGAGAAACCGAAGTACCTGAACAACAAATAAGCGTTACTAGATACGAAACTTTTAAAGGTTTGATAGATGTGATATTAACGGAACGTGAAGAATTAGATGAGAGTCTTGGCTTACATGCGGCAAAAGACTTAACCATACCTTTTAAAATAGCATTTAATACACTTTTAATAAACAATATCCTAAAAAAATTATAAAATGGAATTAGAAAAAATACAAAAATTAGAATTGTCTTTAGAAAATCTAAAAAACAAAAAATCAAGAATTTATTTTTTAGTACAAGACACAAAAGGTAACCCAAAGGCTGGTATAAAATATATCTATGACATCGCATTAACATTAAAAAACGATGGGTATAATGTTATAATAATCCACGAAACTAAAGACTATTCCGGAGTATCTGAATGGATGGGTGAAGAATATATGAAAATAGAACATCAACCAATAGAAAATCAAAATCTTGGAATATCTCCTGAAGATTTTATAATTATTCCTGAACTTTACGCACATGTAATGGAACAATTAAAAAATTTCCCTTGTGGTAAAATTGTTTTATGCCAATCATATGATTATATGTTAGAGACACTACCACCAGGTTTTACTTGGGCAAACTACGGGTTTCTTAAATCAATCACAACTTCAGAAACACAAAAAAAATATATAAATGAAGTAATAAAAAATGTTACTGTTGATATCATAGAACCGGTTATTGATCAAAACTTTTCAAAAAAAGAAAAACCATCTAAACCTATAATTTCAATACACACAAGAGACCCTAGATCAACCTCAAAAGTAATTAAAACTTTTTATTTAAAATATCCACAATATAGATGGATTACGTTTAGAGATATGAGAGGAATCAAAGTAGAAGATTTTGCTAAATTTTTGAAAGAATCGTATGTTTCGGTATGGGTAGATAGTGAGTCCGGTTTTGGTACATTTCCGATTGAATCTATGAAATCAAACACACCGGTAATTGGTAAAGTCCCTAACATGAAACCTTCGTGGATGACAGAAGATAATGGAATTTGGACATATCAAGAAAATGAGATTGTAGATATAATTGCAAACTATACTCAAAATTGGTTGGAGGATAATATTTCTGAAACACTTTATGATAATATGCAAAAAACGGCCTCTGAATATTCAGATTATGATAAGTTTAAAAATAAAGTTTTAGAAATATTTTCAGAATATTTTAAAGTAAGGACCGATATGTTTTCTGCTCAGTTGGAAAAAATAAAAATAACAGAAGAAAATTAATTAAAAATGGAAAAACAAAAATTTGATGTTTCAGTAATTTTACCTTTACATTCGTCTAAACAAAGGGGTTTCGATGAATTGTTTGATAGGTGTATTAAATCCTTGTTAATACAACAAGTTGATATAAATGAACTAGTGATTGTTCATAGTGGTGAAGATTCTTTAAAAAATAAAATTGAAAATTATGATTATAGTGGATTAACTGTAAATTTAATACAAAATGATTCTGATTTTGATTTTGCATCACAAGTAAATATTGGTGTTAAAAATGCTAAAAGCAAGTGGGTTAGTATATTAGAATTTGATGACGAATACTCAACAATATGGTTTAAAAATGTTGCTAGATTTTCTGAAGCGTACAAAGATGTTGATGGTTTTTTACCTTTAGTCGTTGATATAGACGAAAAAGGTATGTTTGTCGGGTTTACTAATGAGGCAACATTTGCCGCTAGTTTTACTAATGAAATAGGATATCTTTCTAATGAAATGTTACTATCTTATCAAAACTTCCAATCAAGTGGGATGGTTGTAAAAAAATCAACCTTTGAAGAAATTGGGGGATTAAAAAAATCTTTTAAATTAACATTTGTTTATGAATTTTTATTGAGATTAACATATAACTCTAACAAAGTCATGACTATTCCTAGAATTGGTTATAAACACATGAATCTAAGGGAGGGATCAATATTTTGGAATTACAAAAATGGAGATCAAAAAATTTCAGACAAAGAGGTACAATTTTGGATTGATTCGGCAAAAAAAGAACATTTCTTTACAGCAGATAGAAACATAAAGTTTGTTCCTGAAATGTAATGTTATTAGAAAATGAAAAAACAAAAATAGATGAAGAGAATAAGGGACTAAAAAAACCAAAATCAAACGTATATTTTGACATACGTGAAGAGGAAGCGGTAAAAAAATACATTACGGCAGAAACCAAAGAAGAAAAAGAAAAAATTTATAATGAATTTCTTAGGTATCCTCTAGATAAAATGATTGAGTCCATAATTAGAAGGTATAAGCTTTACAGAAAAGATATGGATTATGGTGATTTACATAGTGACACACATTCTTTTCTAATGACTAAAGTGGACAAATTTAAACCAGCAAAAAACAAAAAGGCGTATTCATATTTTGGTACAATTTGTAAAAATTATTTAATGGGTCAAATATTAAAAGACCAAAAAGATACAAATAGAAAAATTTCTTATGAAGATATATCACAAAGTTTAGAAAATAGACCTGACATGATATATTATATAGAAAATGAAAGCATATCTGCGGAAAAAATAATAGACGTTTTTCTAAGTAAACTTAAAGATTATGTTGATCAAAAAAATCTACAAGATAATGAACATCGATTAGGTGTGGCTTTGATAGAACTCTTCGACAACTACGGTAATATTTTTATTGGTAACGACAATAATAAGTTTAATAAAAATATTGTATTACTTACTTTGCGCGAAATGACAAATATGAGTACTAAAGAAATAAGATTATTTTTAAAAAAATATAAAGTATTATATATTGAGACTTTGAAAAAAATACATAACGAATGAGTTAATATTTATTTATATGAATAGAACAAGAAAAAAAGAGATAAATTTATCTAAAGATTCGGTTTTAAGTCTTATGCAAGAAATATATAACGAACTTGTTGAACAGAGGTCGACGGCAATTAGAATTCAAAACAAAATGTTATCAATGCTAAAAGACCCTGAAGATATGACATTAATTGGCCCCGTAATTGAAAAACAACAAAAAATAATTAACGAGACAACCGAAAAAAAATTATCACTATCCAAACTACAGTCAACACTATGGGAAAAATCTAAAGGAGGTAAAGAAGAGTCTTTTACACTAACAGATATGGATGATGAAACTTTAAAAATGTTGATAGATAAAGACGTAAATAATAACAACACTAAATTTGAACTATAATGGGTCTTGATTTAAATAATGATTATGAAAAGGCTAAAAATAAAATTAGCGCTTACAGAACCACTGTAGAAAATAAAAAAAATGAATTACTAACAAAGAAACAAAAACTTAGTAATACATTTGAAAACAAAAAAAGTGATGTTGTAAAACAATTAAACGAATTACAAAGTGGCACAAATAATATAAAAAATCAAATTAAAAGTGACGTTAAAAATCAATTAGAACAACTTTTAGATTTATTTAAACAATCATTACCAAAGACAGGAAATAAATCGTTAGATGCCATAACAAAGATTTTTTTAGAGGCTGCGGAATCCACCAAAAACCAATTAAATCAAATACTAATAGAAGAGGTTATTTCAACAATAGGTTGTTCTGAAGAACAATCATATGAAGATAAATTAAATCAACCCATTTACATAAAAGTAAGCCAAGTTGATTTATTTAAAAAGTTAAAATATTCTCCAGACGATCAAAATGCAAAATATTTTTACGAAACAAATACAACAACTGTTGGTGTAATACCTAATTCAGTTAATAGATCTTTATATGAAAGACTTCAAAATTTAGGTCAATCCTATCAAACGCAATTTGGTAGTGGTTACATCGGAGCATCAGGTCAAGACTTATTTGATATTGAATATGTTCAATCATATCCGGCCGTTAACCCAACAAATTTTGGAGACTTTTTCAAAGTAACGTTAAAGCCACAAATTAATAATGCAACAAATGTCTCTGATTTTTTGAACGACTACTACGGTAGTATAGATATTTTAGAATTTGATGTATTATCTGCAGAATTAATGAATTCGCTTAGCGGTTCTTTTGATTTTAGTATTGGTTTAAGTACTGACGAATTGAGAGAACAAAACAAGTTTGATTTAATACTTAAACGAATTATGGGTATATGTACAGATCCTGCAAAAAAAATAGATGTGGCGGGAACCGCAAAATTAAGTGAACAAGATTATATAGACGACTCATTTTTTGAAATTTCAAATCAAGAGTTGAGAAACATAGAAACCCGAGTTGATGATATTACTAGTGGTGTTGTTGAGTTTGAAGATTGTGGAACAGTAAAACTTCCACTTAATCCAAAATCAACGAGAGATTCTTTAGATGAAATTATAACAGAAAAGGTCGGATCAAAAAAAATAGAAAGGGTTCAGGATGCTATAAAAGAAATGGTAAATGATCCTAATTGGAAAAACTTAGTACCAGGTTTAGGTTTAGATATAAATTTAAAAGCATCATTAGATACTAGTTTAATAAAACAACTACCAAAAATCGTTTTCAAAACAATTTTAACACCTAAAGTAATGTTAGGTTTTATGATAATGATTAAAGCAATTAATAGTCAATTTGCCAACCAAATAGATGTACTATTTGACGATTTAGTAAACTTTGCAAAAACTTTTAAAAAGTTTGTTGTAAATTTTATGCAAAGAGTTACGTCTGTTTTTGTTGAAAAATTATTTGAAATAGTAAAAAAACAAATAAAACAATTAGTAGAACAAATTATTTCAGACATAGTCAAAGAAGCAAAAAACAAACAACTAGCTATGTATTCCTCAATAATATATGCTTTATTAGTGATAGGTCAAACATTTATTGATTACAGGAACTGTAAAAGCGTTATTGATGAATTATTAAAACTACTAAATTTAGGATTAACAAAACTTAATGTTGGTTTACCGTTATTTGCATTAGCAGGTTCATCTTTATTAAGTGGAGTATCTAACACGAGGGCTTTTTCAAATGTTATTGAAAACTTGCAGGCTGCAGGATTACCAACAGGTGACGCGCCTGATGGAGGTCCCAACTTAATGAATTTAGCATTCAAAGCTCAAATTGACGGAAACAATTTGGAGATGTTTACAAACGGAAAAGTGGAAACATTTATACCGCAACTTACTGTTGTCGTTCCACCATTAGGTGCGGGGCCTGGGGTTACTATACCATCAAAAAGTTTTGGAAAATTTATGTAAATATGGAACCACAAAAAGCAATAGAATTATTAAAAGATTATAAAAATATACCAAACAAAGATTTAGAAAATTTGATGGATTTTTTAAACGAAGATTTTTCTTACACTAAAGATTTAATAATAAAGTTAACAAAACATTTAGATACTACAGAAAAATCTTATAATACAATTTATACTGAATACAAAAAAAGAATTAATAATGTCTGATAATATACAGAATATTTTTCAAGGAGTTTGTTTGGATAATGAAGATCCATTAATGCTTGGTAGAGTTAGGGTAGAACCATACGATAAAAATATTACGGCAATGGAGGGGTCTTATCCTAACTTTGATCCTGAATCTAAAACTCCTGAAAAAAATGGTCCTTGGTCTGATAAAGACCCATTTATTTTTTTACCATTATTACCATATTTTGTTAACCAAGTTCCTAAAAAAGGAGAAAACGTTTTGTTGTTTTATTACGACTTAAAAAGTAAAACAACAAAAAATAAGTTTTACTTGATATCTACCTTTTCTTCACCGACAACAATAAAATATGAAAATTATAGTTCCGCTCAGACCCTATTAGATTCAGGTTCTGTTAATTCTAGAAAAAAATTACAACCAATAAAGAATTCAGATGGTAGTTTTAAAAATGAAAAAAATAAAGGTGTTTTTGTTGAACCTGTTGACATTTCAATAAATGGGAGAGATAGTGCCGATTTAATATTAAAAGAAAATGAAGTTTTATTACGAGCGGGTAAACATAAACAATTTAGAACTGGAGAGATACCTGACGCCGATGAAACTAGAGCATTTTTACAATTAACTAAAAATTACACAAAATTAAGTTATGGTGAACCTTATTCTAAAACAAGATTAGTACCAAACGACAAACCAATTAAATATTTAGTAGAATACGACGTAATAAATCCCGATAATCAGTTTTCTGCATTTACTGCTGTACTTTATTATTATGCTTTAAGGACCGACGAAAAGGCATATTTAACATTAAGTTCTAATTTTAGATATGATACAGATATTGATTTAACAGGAACCACTGGTGGAGTTTCATTAATTAGAATGTTAAACCTACCCATAGGGTTAGATCTTGAAACATTGTCAACACAAATAAATCAAAGATTAAAAGAAATAGTAACAAATCCTTCTCAAGCCCTTTTACAACCAAACATAAATAAAAATGATCAGTTTCCTTTTTATTACAGACCTTCAAAAAAATTAAGAGATTTAGTAAATAATACTACATCATCTATAGATTTAATTTCTTCATCTAATATGAGTAAATTACAATCTTTAGTTAGAATTTCAACTACAGACCCAACACCAGGATATGGGATTGTGCTTAATTACAAACTTTCACCCGAATTACCTTTTGAAGTTAGAAAAGATGTTGTTGTACCTTCACAAGCAGAATTAATAAATAATAGTGTTGGTTTAATGGGAGCAAACCAACTTTATTTATTATCTCATGATTCTCAAATACCCGGCAAAGGTAAAATAGATTTAAATAATACAATATACGGTATTGATTCAGACAAAATTTTTAATGAAATAGAACCAAAAACATCATCAAGCGTTAGAGGGGAAGAATTATTAGATTTATTAAACTTAATTGTTAGATTCTGTTTAACTCATGTCCACCCGTACCCTTTAATGCCACCTTCTTCGGTAACATTAGATGGTCTATCTACCGATGATTTATTGTCAAAAATGCAACAAGCATATGAAAACGTTTTAAACAAAAATATTCGTATTAACTAAGTATTTATAAATAAAAGTTAATATGTCTATTTATAAGTCTTATTTTGACAAGTCAAACACTATAATATATGATTCATATATTAATACCGCCAGAAACCCGATTGCTGAGTTATTTTATGGTAATACCCAATTAATATCAACTCCATTGGGTTATAGTAGATATCTTTTTAATATTGACTTAACTAAACTACAATCAAAAATACAATCAGGATTAATTTCTCAAGACTGTGGCACCGCATACACACATAAATTAAAAATGACTAACACTTCTTTTTTTGATAAAGAACTACTTAATGATACAACATCTTCAGGAAGAAGAAGGGCAACTTCATTTGATTTGATTTTGTTTAGAATACCTCAAAACCAGTCTTGGGATTCAGGTGTTGGTTACGATTATAATGATTTTCAAATAACTATAGATAGTGATAAATCATTTTCTGAAAGACCATCTAATTGGTATGAAAGAACAACAATTAATGATTGGTCAACTCCAGGAATTTATATAAATAACAATAGCGGTACTGGTTCAAGTTTTAATTATTCCGCATTAACCATAATAGACACTCAACATTTTGAATTAGGAAATGAAGATATTGAGTTTGACATGTCTAGTGAAATAAATTCAATATTGATAGGTTCTTTAACTGGTGTTACAGGTTGGGGTATTGCTTTTTTACCTCAAATAGAAAATATATCAGGATTAACTGAAAATTACTCTGTCGGTTTCTTTTCACCTCATACACAAACATTTTATGAGCCGTATTTAGAAACAACTTACGATGATCTAATTTTAGATCAAAGAAATAATTTTTCTTGTGGCGTAGAAAATAAACTATACTTGTATGCTTTTGATAACGGCGTTCCGTTAATATTTGATAATTACCCAATAGTCGATATTTTAGATTCTTCAGGTAACATTGTATTCCCATCCTTGTCAACATGCTTTGTTACTGAAGGGGTTTACAAAGTGACAATACCACCAATTAGTTGTAATAACGCACCATGTATTTATTATGATTTATGGAAAAATATAATAATAGATGGTGAAACTTTCGATAACGTAGAAAATGAATTTGTCTTACTTGAAAAATCAAAAAGATTTAATATTGGAACAACAACAGAAAATCCAAAAATATTTGGGTTTTCATTTGATGGGATTAAACAAAATGAAAAGATTTTAAATACCGATGTAAGAAAAGTTAACGTTGTAGTTAAGCAAGCATATTCTTCTAAATCTACCTTAAATACTGTTAAGGCGTATTATAGAATTTATGTAAGAGAAGGGGCAAACACAGAAGTACAAGTTCAAGACTGGACAAGAATAAATCAAACACCGGACGGGTATTATTTTATTTTTGACACTACAGACAAAATACCTAATGAATATTTTGTAGACATTAAAGTTGTTTCTGATAAAAATACAGATACTTATAAAAGAGAACTACAATTCGAAATAGTCAATAAAAAATAAAAAATAAAAATATGCCACAAACAAGTGCAAATACAGAATACACTTTATGTGTACAAGATTGTTCAGGAACCACATTAAATGAAATACACACTCCACATCCCATATATTCCGATTTAACGGGAGGAACGGTTGTACAATTAAACATGGTTGTTTTAGGGGGACCTAATGGATTAAATGCATAATATTATGAATATTAATAGAATAATAAAAAAAGTATTGATGGAAGAAAGATCTTCTAGATATATGTTCTTTTCTAATTTGGGACAAATAAAAGAACAGTGTGAAAAACTCCTTAACATGAGTGAAGACGAAATAGAAGAAATTCTTGAAAATGGTCACGATTGGGCTCAAGACCATATTGCAGAAGCTAAAAACAATATGGATCAAGTTTTTGATTTTCTTATGGGTGAATTAAATGATGAAATGATTGAAGAAGGTAGAAAAAAAACAGGTACAAAATTATGTGCCAGAGGTAAAGCCGCCGCTAAATCTAAGTACGATGTTTACCCAAGCGCATATGCGAATGGATATGCCGTACAAGTTTGTAAGGGAAAACAACCAGGTTTAGACGGAAAAAAACGTTGTTCAGGGGCTTACTGTTAATTTTTTTAATCAAAAATTTTTTTTATTGAAATATTATTATTAATTTTACAGTATAAACAATAATAAAATAATAATCTCATGAAAAATCTAATTTTATCTCTATTCTTTTTTACCGTTTCACTTTCTTTTTTTTCACAAACTTTAAATCCTATTTTAACATATACCATAGAAAAAAAAGATTTGTTTAAAATTAAAAAAAACAAATTAAAAAAAACAAATCATAATTTATCGATATTAATTGACGATGATTATTTTTCTCTAACTAGAGATAATGAGTTACACGTATATATAGGAAAGGTAAGTAACAAAAAATTAATTGGTGATACTACTATATACTATTTAGAGTCAACTTTGAAAAATTTAAATTTAAATCTTTGTCTTACGATATGTAATAATAATATTAAAATTATTGGTACAATAGATAAATCGTATGTTGAATATTTTTCAAATATTTATTCAAAAGAATCTATCGATTTTAGTTTAAATTAAAGATAGGTGTCATTACCTATCTTTAATTCTTCTAGGTTTATCTATATACCTATTCATAGTTTGAGTATATTCTTTATTTTTTTTCTCTTTCCATTTTATTTTTTTACAAAATGGTGACATAATTCGGTAATCATATTTTTCAGTCATGTTTTTATCTATTGGATTTTCGTTAGTACCTATGTTTATCCAATCCTCTTGACCATAAGTTATTCTTCCATTTGTACAATTTAATATGTTTTCTATAGAGAAATTACCCATATTACGAGCATCTCTACCCTTTACAATTTTATTACCCATCCCATCCCATCCAAACACATATGAAACATAATATTTTGTTTCTTCAGATCCATCTTTATAAAAAATAGTTCTTTCAAAGTTTTCCTGTTCAATCATTCTTTTACCAATACAATACGCTGGTAAATTTTGGGTACCTTCATTACAAACCGCCTTAAATTTTTGTTTTTTACTTTTTTTGTATGGTTCATTTTTTTCGTTCAAAATTTTTTTAATAATTTGATTTAAATTTTTCATTTTTTATTTTTTTTTGTTTTATATGATGTCATTATTGGTTTTTGTCCTTTTCCTGACTGAGTATCGTTTTTTTCTGCTTTTCTTTTTTGTTGACATGCTGATTTTTTTTGTGAATCTGTCATTTTCCCAGCAACACCTGATGCTCTACATTTAGGATACGATCCCTTATCGGCATCACTTCTTCCACAAGGAGGGTGTTTACCATCAACTTTTCTACAAATATCTACCCAAGGACCTTTAGGTTGTGATGATCCTTTTGGTTTTTTCTTTTTACCAAACCATACCGCCAAATCCTCATTAAGGGGTATTTTGTATAAATCTACCCATTCATTAACAGGAACTATTTTTTTTCCTTTACCTGGTGTTTGATTTATGATACCACCATCATCATCATTTAATTCTCTATTTTTTCTATTATTATTAGATATCTTACGTGATTTAGATTCTAAAGATTTAGTATTTTTTCTGTGTGAATCTAAAGTTCCGTCATAACTATCATATTCTAAATCAGCATTAAAAAATTTAGAAACTTTTTTTGTGTAAGGACCAACTTCTTGATCTTGCCAATCAATTTCTCCCATAGTTAAAGGACCATTATAATATGCAGCATACCTGTCGGAGTTAGCCTCTTTTAGTACCTTTCTAATTATTTTTAATATATCCATTTTTATCTTCTATCTAATAAATATCTGTATATTGTTAAATGTGTGTGATAAAATACTAAAGTTATTATCCCCCAAGTCTCGGCCCAAAATAACCCATAAAATAAAAAAAGTGCGGATAGTAAAAATATAAAAAAATAGTACCTGAATTTTTTAATACTCCATAATGAAACTGCAGAAAATATAAAAAAAAGTACTGCAAAAATATTGTGTAAAACAAAATGGTCAGTTACTGAAAATGAAGTTAAAAGTAAAAGAAGTATTGCAGGTACTCTCCATTTTGGTATTTTAAAAAAGAAAAAACTAACAAGGGCGTTTGTGATTATGAAAAGTGGTTGGAGTGGTGTGTCCCAACATCTTGATATTGCGTGGTCGTCACCGTATAGGAAATAAATGATGAAAGGTTGAATCACCGCTAAAGCCGATGCAAACAACCTTTCAAACATATCCCATCTATTCATTTACCTAATCATTTTTCTAATACTTCCGTCGTCATAAATTTCAATAACAAGTCCCTTTGTGTAATCAGGATTAACTTCTTGACCCATTAAATTTATATATTTTACAATTTTCTTCTCAGTAATTGTTTTTGTTACTGATATAGGACCATAAGTTTCAAATTTACCATCAATATCAAATTGTTGTAATCTGTAGTAAGTTAAAGGATTTGAGTTATAGTTAACGTATGAATATTTTAATTCTTCGGTAGAGTTACCAGCGGATGGTATTGTTGTAAGTTTTTTCCAATTTTCACCATCTACACTCATTTCTAATTCAAAATGACTTGAGTTATTTTCACTTGCAGTAACCCATTTTACAATATTCAATTGTGGATATGGTATAGCATCAAATTGAGTTAATTCTACAGGTAATGAAATAGGGTTAGATATTCTTATTGTATACTCTTCTATTTCACCATAACCATAACCTAATGAATAATAAGCATCAATATTAGGTGTACTATTCCATACAGATAATACTCTCATTAAAACGTCACCTGTTACTGCATCTGAAGGTATTGTTACAAGTTGTGATGTAGAATTTGCCGTTGCTTTTAATAAAACATTTTCTGTTGTTTGTAAGACACCATCACCATTCCAATCAATCCAAGCAGCATAACCTTGACCTGGATTTAAAGTGTTTGCTGCGGCTACGGATAAATTATAAGGTTCACCTTTTGTAACATTCGCAATTATTGAGGTGTAATCAGAATAAGCATCTCCATCATTAGTTGTTGTATTATTTATATCATTAAAAGTAACATTTGTTATGTGATCCCCATCAACAATTCCTGATGAATATGGTGGAGCACTTTTAAGTGTTAT
>Ga0315901_10007578_pt1 | contig 12780 bp, 11 predicted proteins | sample LakEriMetagenome_10_FD_203761 | JGI IMG/M metagenome (GOLD analysis project Ga0315901, IMG submission 203761) | Freshwater fungal communities from buoy surface, Lake Erie, Ohio, United States - Buoy 2 MA116 | ecosystem: Environmental > Aquatic > Freshwater > Lake | place: USA: Lake Erie, Ohio... | reverse complement strand
TGTTAAGCACGCCGCCAGCGTTCGTCCTGAGCCAGGATCAAACTCTCCATAGAAAGTTTTGTTCATGGCTTACGAGACAAACAAACTGTCGTTTATTTTGTCTTTACCAAAGGAAATCAACGAGTATCGCAAAACCCTGAATTAACAGTGTTTTACGCATACTTCATTGAAGTATTTATTTAGAAAATGGCTATTAAAGCCATCTTCTGGCATTGACTTATGGCACGCTGTTGAGTTCTCAAGGTACGGATGCGCACTGCGTTTCGGCTTATGACCGATTTTCAGGGCAGACTGCCAAATCTAGTCCATTCACGCAGGCACGGTCAAACCGGCCTAAATGAGGGCTAGAACTGGAAGATGCTGTACGGCCTAATTCGTCCGTTCCACAGCAAGGAGCGTAACTATAGGCGCCTTGGGGTGAGGGGGTCAAATCGGCTGATCCCCACGGTCAGTGGGATTGGTCATACTCAAAATATCCAGAAAATTGCGATATTTATGCGTAAAAACGAGCGAAAACGCTAGCGGAGATGGCTTTTAGATCAGTTCCACAGCAGCTAGATCTCGCTTGCCCTTACGCAAAACCACATATTTACCGCATAAAAAGTCACTTTTTTCGGGAGCAAAGTCCTCACCAGAAATCTTTGCATTGTTTAAATAAGCTCCGCCCTCTTTGACGATTCGGCGGGCGGCGGATTTCGAATCTACGACACCGGTTGCGGCCAATAGGTCTACCCAAGTTGGGATTGGCTCACCTTTTTTTACCGTCGTGCGAGGTAATTCGGCGAGTGCGGATGCAAGGGTTGCTTCATCAAGCTCTGATAACTCTCCCTGACCAAATAGCGCGCGAGCTGCGGCTTCTACGCGATCACAAATATCGGTTGAATGCACAAGAGAAGTCAGTTCGCGAGCAAGTGCACGATGCGCCTCACGTAAACCTGGATTTTCGATATGAGATTTTTCAAGAGCTTCAATCTCACTCTTTGATTTAAATGAGAAAACCTTTAAGAAGTTGATTACATCTTTGTCATCAGTGTTTAACCAGTATTGGAAGAATGCATATGGCGAGGTCATATCGGGATCTAGCCAGATCGCTCCCCCAGCAGTTTTCCCAAATTTACTACCGTCTGCCTTTGCTAGAAGTGGAATCGTAAGCGCATGTCCGCTTCCGCTTTCAACACGTCGAATCAAATCGAGACCGGCAACAATATTTCCCCATTGATCCGAACCACCAAGTTGAAGTGTGCAATTGAAGCGACGATAGAGTTCTAGAAAGTCAAATGATTGTAGAACTTGATATGAGAATTCAGTGTAAGAAATTCCACCACCCTCGAGTCGCGATGAAACCGAGTCTTTCGCCAACATTTGGTTGACGCTAAAGTGCTTACCAATATCGCGCATGAATTCGATCGCTGAAAGTGGCGCAGTCCAATCTAAATTATTTGCCACGATTGCCGCGTTACCGGTCGCATCGAAATCAAGATATTTGGAAACCTGAGCGCGAATTCGTTCTACCCAAGCAGCGACCACATCAACTGTATTAAGAGAGCGTTCCTCACTCTTTCCGCTGGGATCCCCAATTAAACCCGTTGCTCCTCCGACCAGTGCAATTGGGATATGACCAGCTAACTGAAAACGACGCAGGACAAGAAGGACTACGAGATTTCCTACGTGAAGGCTTGGCGCAGTTGGATCAAATCCAATGTATAGAGTCGTTGGCTTGGATAGCGCTGTAACTAGTGCAGCCTCATCAGTAGATTGAGAAAAGAGACCACGCCATTTAAGGTCATCAATCAAGGCTTTAGATTGTGGAGCAACAGAACTCATTGGCTCATCATCTCGGAAAAAGTGTTGATCTGGGCGGATATTTTCACCTTAGTGGCCTTCATTTCGGCGGCGGCATCGCTGAGTTGTTTGGATAACGCTGCTCCCCCAGTAGCACCGATGGTTTTGCGTGAAGCGATTGCGCCAGCCACGGTTAACGAATTGCGAACATCAGAAGTTAGGGATGGATGAACTCCGAGCAAATCTGAGTCGCTGAGTTCGTGAAGCTGCAGCCCTTTCACCTCGCATATAGCGACGCACTTGCCGGCCGCTTCATGCGCTTGAGCAAATGGAACACCGGCGCGAACCAAGAAGTCTGCGACTTCGGTTGCCAGGGAGAATCCCTGAGGCGCAGCCGCAGCCATTTTTTCACGATCAAAAGTTGTCGTTGCAACCATTCCAGTAACAGCCGGAAGAACTAATCGCAAAGTATCAATTGAATCAAAGAGTGGCTCTTTATCTTCTTGAAGATCGCGGTTGTAAGCGAATGGCAAACCTTTGAGCATCGCTAGAACACCGGTGAGATTTCCAATTAAGCGACCAGCTTTTCCGCGGGCTAGTTCGGCCACATCGGGGTTCTTCTTCTGTGGCATTATCGAAGAACCTGTTGAGTAAGCGTCAGCAACTTTGGCCCATCCAAATTCGGATGTTGCCCAGATACACCACTCTTCACCGATACGAGAGAGATGAACGCCAACCATTGAAATTATAAAGAGCGCTTCGGCAACAAAATCGCGATCTGAAACCCCATCGATGCTATTTGCCGAAGATCCAGTGAATCCCAGATCTCTCGCTGTTACTTCAGGAGCTAAACCCAGTCCAGAACCGGCTAGCGCTCCAGAACCTAGTGGACTAACTGATGTTCGAGCCAAACAATCGGTGATGCGGTCAATATCGCGAGCAAAGGCATGAACGTGTTTGGCAATTTCGTGACCAAATAAAATTGGTTGCGCATGTTGCATGTGGGTAAATCCCGGCGCTGGCGCATCGCTGTATTCATTTGCTTTGGCGATAAGTGCTTCCTGCAAGTGCGTTAATTGATTGGCAATATCGAGCATATGATCAATCGCAAAAAGTTTTAGATCGGTAGCGACTTGATCATTTCGGGAGCGACCGGCACGTAAAGATCCTCCTACTTCACCAATTTTCTCAGTGAGTCCGCGTTCCAGCGCGCTATGTACATCTTCATCTTCAGAGATAGGTAGAAATTTTCCGGAGGCGACCTCTGAAATCAACTCACGTAATCCGGCTTCTATTTTCTTCGCGACATCTGATTTCAGGAGACTTGAACTCTGCAGAACTCTTAAATGGGCCAGCGATGAACGTAAGTCATACGGCGCTAAGCGCCAATCAAAATGAACGCTTCGTGATAGCGCGAAGACGGCGTCGGCCGGTGCATCGGAAAATCTTCCACCCCAGAGCACCATTATTTTCTCGCCTTCCGATTACTGTTGGATTTCTTTTCCGATCTTCCGAATGAGAGCAATTCTTTCGCTAATTCGGCTCCTCCGTTGGACTTCTTGGAGACCACCAAGACCGTGTCGTCGCCTGCGATGGTGCCGATAATGCTGGAAATCCCCGAATTATCTAATGAGCTGGCTAGGAACTGTGCCCCGCCAGGTGGAGTGCGGACAACTGCCAAATTCCCAGAGGATTCAACTGAAAGAATCAAGTCGGAAGGCAGAGGCATTGATTTTGAAATTGCGCCATCCGAAGAGACACCAATTTGGTAAATGAGTTCCCCTAACTCATTGCGAGATCGCACAGCACCAACTTCTTCTAAATCGCGGCTCGCGGTTGCCTGAGTAACGGCAAAGCCTGCCTTCTTGAGCAGTTTTACCAGATCAGATTGTGAATGAACCACGCCTGCTTTGATCAATGAGATCGCCTTTGAACGACGAGCGGCAACCGATGATGAGTTAAGAACTTTAGCCACGTTCCACCTGCTGCATACACTGAGCGAAAACACTTATGAATCTATCAATTTGAACTTTGGAGACTGTTAAAGCAGGGGCGATCCGAATCGTTTCGTCATTCGGCGCGTTAACCAAGATTCCACGATCTGATAATTTCGCGGCTAACGCCTTTGCATAGCCACCATCTAGACCGATACCTAAAAGCAAACCACGTCCTCGAACTTCGGTTACTCCCCTAATCGCACCTAGTTTAATTTTCAGACGTTTTTCAAAACTCTTAGCTGAAGGCATCAAACGGTTCTTAGTGATGAAATCAATCGCAGCGAGACCAGCCGCAGCGGAAACTGGATTACCGCCAAAAGTTGTACCGTGTTCGCCAGGTGCTAATTGTGGACAGTTAGTACCTAAAGAAATCATCGCGCCGAGAGGTAGACCACCACCTAAACCTTTTGCCAAGGTGATTAAATCAGGACGAATCTTTTCCTCTTCATACCCAAACCAAGCTCCAGTGCGCCCAATCCCTGTCTGCACGCAGTCAAATACCAAAAGGACTCCATGTTCGCTGCACAGCTCTCTTAATTGCTTTAGGTATCCAAATGGAGGAACGATGACTCCTGCTTCACCCATTATCGGTTCCACAATTACCATTGCAGTCTTTTTATTGACCGCTTTGCGCATCGCTGAGATGTCGCCAAAAGTTACATGCTTAATATTCTTCACAAGGGGTTTAAAGGGATTACGTTTACTTGGTTGGCCGGTGAGAGAAAGCGCTCCCATAGTTCTACCGTGGAACGAACCAGTTGTGGCGACGATCTTCGAGCGTCCAGTTTTGCGCGATAACTTCAGCGCTGCTTCATTCGCCTCTGCCCCTGAATTGCAGAAAAATACTCGCGCTGTGTTATCTCCGGTGAGCTCTTGCAACTTCGCCGCTAGCGCGATCCCTGAAGGGTGGCTATAAAAATTACTTACGTGACCTAGAGTGGCGATTTGTTTAGATACCGCACGGACTATCACTGGATGCGCGTGGCCCAAGACATTAGTCGCAATTCCTCCGAGAAAGTCAAGATACTTCTTGCCCGCAATGTCGGTTACAACCAGGCCCTTTCCAGATTTCAAGGTGATCGTCGGAACACCATAATTACCCTGCATTACATCGCTCCAACTAGTGTTGCTCTTTTTCGCTGCGCTCATTTGATCACCAACGTTCCTCCGTTATTGCCCAACGCCGCAGCGAAGGCTGATGGATCGGTTCCATCGATAATTCTCACGGCGCTTGCACCACCCTTAATTGCATCCAGGCAAGCCTGCACTTTTGGCGCCATTCCCTGCGCGAATGTTCCTTTGATCGCATTTAATTCGGTAGCTGTAATCTCTGAAATCAATGAAGCAGTATCTGGCCAAGAACGATAAATTCCAGGGACATCAGTCATTATGATTAAAGATTGCGCATCAAGGGCACCTGCAATTGCCGCGGCCGCTAGATCAGCATTGACGTTAAGACCTGACTTGAAACTCTCATCTATTCCGATCGGAGAGATCACGGGTACTTGTCCGCCCTTGAGTGCGTTCTTAATTGCTTGTGGATTCACGGCGGTTATTACCCCGACCAATCCCAAATCAGCTGGTGTGCCATCAACTAATTGACGCAAAGGTTTGGCGATTAACGATTCAGAGGTTCGTCCCGATAACGCAACTGCATTTACCCCAGCCTTTTGTAGCGCCTTTGCAACCGCGGGTCCGACCTCATTAGCGAGAACACGTTCAACGACTTGGAAAATCTCTGGTGTTGTAACGCGGAAACCTCCAATAAATTCTGAAGTTATCTGCTCTTCCTTTAGCGCCGCATCAATTTGCGGCCCACCGCCGTGGACTATCACCAACGCAACGCCATCGTGCTGGGCGGATGCGATCGCTTTTGCAAAAGCACCGTTTTCATCTTGCATGGCGTGACCGCCGAATTTAACAACTATCACGTTGCGTACGCTGAATTCTCGTGGACATAATCATGAGATAAATCGTTGGTAAAGACCGTTGCCTGGGCATCGCCCAAATTCAGATTGATATCAATTGTGACGAGTCGATTGGCAAAGGAAACTTGGTTTCGATCAGCAAACGGTGCACTTGCTTTCGCCACTTGAACACCATTTAAGGTCACATCGATATTTAATGGATTCAACTGCGCTTGCGCGGTTCCGACGGCAGCGAGAACTCTGCCCCAGTTGGGATCACCACCAAATATTGCGCATTTAAGTAAATTGTTTCGAGCGCAAGCACGAGCAACCTCAACTGCCTCTTCTTCATTTACTGCGCCTATTACGTTAATGGCGACCGTCTTTGTTGAACCCTCGGCATCCGCGATTAACTGTTGGGAAAGTGATCCACAAACCTGCATTAGTAAATTTTCGAACTCTGTCTCAGCAGGCTCGTATCCACTCGCACCTGAACCCATTAGTAGGACCGTGTCGTTGGTTGAGGTGCAGCCATCCGAGTCAATTCGGTTATAGGTCCTATCGCATACTCTTTTAAATAATTCTTGCGCGTTAGCTGGAAGAACGGCATCGGTCATTATTAGCGAAAGCATTGTCGCCAAAGCGGGAGCTAACATTCCGGCTCCTTTAGCAACTCCGGATACTTCAAAGTTGGCGCTCTTAGAGGTCGCAATCTTGGCAACGCTATCTGTCGTCATAATCGCCTGTGCTACATCTGTTAGGGCATCGTCTTTAAGGTTCTTTGAGATCACATTTATCCCGCCAAGGATTTTCTCCATCGGAAGCAATTCACCAATTAATCCGGTAGAGCAAACGACTACTTCTCCAGAGGAAATATTCAGCAACTCACCCACGTATTCAGCTGACTTATGGGTATCTGCAAAGCCTTGCGGACCGGTGCACGCGTTTGCTCCACCAGAATTAAGAATGGCCGCCCTGACGATTTTGCCTTTAGTGACTTGTTTGCTCCAAATAACGGGAGCAGCAACTACTTGATTCGAGGTGTAAACAGCTGCGGCATCAAAGTTAGGTCCATTATTTACGACCAAAGTTAAGTCGAGCGCACCTGAACTCTTAAGCCCTGCTGCACACGAGGCAGCGGTAAAGCCATTTGGTAACTTCACGCGCCGATACCTTGGCTGGTTAGTCCCAGATTCTCGGCGAAACCACAGATGATATTCGCGTTCTGAATAGCCTGACCTGCAGCGCCTTTTACGAGATTATCGATCGCGACGCTGACAATCAAGCGATTTGTGTGATCGTCGACTGCAACCTGCATTGCCACAAAATTACTACCTAGCACCGAAGATGTCTTAGGCATTTGACCTTCAGGTAAGAATTGAACAAACTCTTCGCCGGCATATGCCTCTTCGTATGTTCTTCGAACCTGATCGCTCGTGACTCCAGATTGCAATTTCATTGTGATCGTCGCCAAAATTCCACGAGGCATCGGCGCTAAAATTGGAGTGAAGGAAATCTTTGAAGACTTACCTGTTGCGCGAGTGATCGCTTCTTCAATTTCCGGTGTGTGCTGGTGTACTCCCCCAAACTTATAGGAGGTGAGGCTTCCCATTACTTCACTGGCAATTAAATTAATTTTTGCACTTCGTCCCGCACCTGTTGTGCCAGAGGCTGCGACGACAACTACATCTTCAATATCTGCAATTTTTGCAGCTGGCGCAATTCCGAGAGCAATGGCAGTTGCATAGCAGCCAGGATTTGCCACCTTATTTGATTTTGCAATCAGAGCGCGTGCGCCGGGAAGTTCAGGTGCACCATAAGTCCAAGTTCCGGCGTGATCTCCTCCGTAGTACTTATTCCATTTTGCGCTATCTTCTAAGCGAAAGTCCGCACCTAAGTCAACGATCTTTGCGCCACTGTGCAACGAAGGCGTAACGCCCGCACTTTCGCCATGTGGAAGCGCTAGGAAAATCACTTCGCAACAATCAAAATCCTTGGGATTGAACGCGCTGAAAGTCTTTCCGGTATAGCTCGTCAGATGAGGATGCACCGTAGTGATCGCTTCCCCCGCATTCGAATGGGCGGTGACGGTACAAACTTCAAATTCTGGGTGGGCTGCCAATAGGCGCAAAAGCTCTCCCCCAGCGTACCCACTGGCTCCGATGATCCCGATTTTCATAAGCGGACAATAGCATATTTATGCATACATATGCATAATTATACACACTCAGTTTGTGCGCAGTACCGCTCCAGTATCTTTTTCTGCCATTGAGACTGCGGCTTCTCGCATCGCTGATACCTCGGCACCAGTCAGGGTCCGATCCGATGCCCTGAAGGTCAGAGTAAAAGCTAACGAGATCTTGCCGTCACCGATCTTGTCATAGCGATCGAAGAGCTTGATGGACTCGAGCAGATCCCCCGCTCCTTTTCGGAGCGCTTGTTCAACTTCTTGCGCGGAAATCTTTGCGTCAACAATAAGAGCGACATCTTGCACCGCAGCTGGCATGGTGCCAACGCTGGATGGACGAACGATTTGCGAATCTGGAAGCGCGCTTAAACCAACCGCAAAAGCAACGCTTCGTTCTGGGAGTCCGTATTTGGCGATGATTCGTGGATGAATTTCTCCGGCGTGAGCAACTGCTTTCCCATCAACGATTAATTCCGCGCATCGACCAGGGTGCCAAGGTGCGAAATCAGAACGTTTCACCGTCCACTCCAGATTACATAAACGCAAAATATCTTGAGCGTAGGCAATTGCATCCTGCCAGGTATACGCGCGCGCCTTTCCCTGCCAGTTCTCTTCTTCGATTTTACCTACAAGTAAACCTGCCACATGAAACGCCTGTGGAGGCACACTGCTGTAGATAGCAGAAATAGTCTTAGCATCAGGTCGAGAACCAATAACTGGCGATACGGCCGGAACCAACTTCTGGGAACTTCTAAATATTGAACCCATTTCAAAGATAGCAAAATCTTTGGCACCACGACTGATATTGCGCGCCCCTACTTCGATCAAACCTGGTACCAAGTGAACACGCATAAGCGGTAGTTCATCTGACATTGGATTGGCGATGCGGTATGTCGACGCTCTTTCACCAACAAAACCCATCTGATCAATGGTCTCTTGATTTGTAAATGGGAATGTTTGAACTTCAGCGAGTCCACGCGCTGCCAACATCGCAGAAATAGCACGACGACGTTTCTGTGTAGGGGTCAGGCTGGCGTGATTAGGTCGAGGTGGCAAAATTGAAGGAATTTTGTCGTAGCCAATCATTCGGGCAACTTCTTCTGCTAAATCTGTGGGAGTTAAAAGATCCCAACGCCACGATGGAGGGTCAACGACAAAGGTCTTCTCATCAACATCGCAACCGATAATGCGCAAGACGCGGGCTATCTCTGATGGCGAAATCTCAAGACCCAATAGTTTTGGAATGAAATCTGGATCAAGATCAATCAGCGGTGCGTATTTTGGTTCACCTACAACGACAGTAGCAACGTGCTTGGCTGAACTATGAGCGGTCAATAATTGAACGAATCTAGCTGAAGCAAACTCAGCTAGTGAAGGGTCAACGCCTCGTTCTAAACGACGAGATGCTTCTGAAGAGAGTTTGTGGCGACGAGAGTTCTTAGCAACGCAAACCGGATCAAAGCGCACCGCTTCCAGCGCGATCTCAGTTGTGCTCTCTGAGATTTCAGATGATTGGCCGCCCATAGTTCCGGCAAGAGCAAGCGGTTCTTTATCATCGCAAACCATAAGATCATCAGGATCTAACTGACGCACCTGACCGTCTAAAGTTGTAAATGGTTGCGTCTTGCCTGCACGTTTAATAGTGAGCCCACCTGAGAGCTTCGCTTTATCGAATGCGTGGAGAGGTTGACCTAGTTCAAGCATTACATAATTCGTAACATCAACAACGAGCGAGATGGAACGCATGCCCATCTTCTCGATTCTCTGGCGCATCCACATCGGAGTGCGGGCAGAAGGATCAAAATTGGAGAGCGTGCGTAGGTAGAAAACCGAGGCAGTTGCTGGATCCTCAATCTTTGCCTTAACGCCAGTACCAGTATCTTCAAATTTAACCTCACGCAGCGCATCAACTGGATCCACGAAGTTAAGGCCGAGCGCTCCGGCTATTTCGCGTGCAACTCCGCGAATACTTAACGCATATCCTCGATCTGGATTTACTGAGATATCAAAAATTGTGTCATTTATTTCCAGACCCGCAATCGCATCGCTTCCTATTGCGACATCACCTTCGGCAAAGACCATAATTCCGGAGTGGTCTTCGCCAAGACCTAATTCACGCGAAGAACAAATCATTCCATTGGAAGTCTTGCCGTAAGTCTCGCGTGCAGCGATCTTGAAATCACCAGGAAGAACTGCTCCTGGAAGCGCTGCAACCACCAGATCTCCGACAGCGAAGTTGGTAGCACCGCAAATTACGTAACGGACTTCTTTCTCTCCGCAATCAAGGCCCACATAGCGAATCGGTTTCTTAAACTCGGTTACTTCTTCGATAGTTAAAACCTTGGCAAATTTCAGTGGTCCAGTAAGGCCTGCTCCACTTTCAATAACTTCTTCAACTTCAAAGCCAACGCGAATTAGCCCTTCGGCGATTTGATCAACTGAAATGTTTTTTGGAATTTCTACAAACTCTCGGATCCAAGATAGTGGTGCGCGCATTTATAGACCCACTCCGAATTGACGAGTGAAGCGTAAATCGCCTTCGACGATGTCGTGCATATCGGTCACGTTGTGGCGCACCATTAAGGTGCGTTCCAGACCCATGCCAAATGCGAAGCCTGAGTAAACATCGGTATCAATTCCACAAGTCTGCAAAACTTTGGGATTGACCATCCCGCATCCGCCCCATTCAATCCAACGGCCATTAAAGAAAATATCAACTTCGGCACTTGGTTCGGTGAATGGAAAGAACGATGGACGCAAACGCGTTGTTACATCTGGGCCGAACATAGCCTGAGCAAAATTATCTAGAGTGCCCTTTAAGTGCGCCATTGTGATGCCTCTATCAACTACCAAGCCTTCAACTTGATGGAAAACTGGGCTGTGCGTTGCATCTAGCTCATCAGCGCGGAAAGTGCGCCCTGGACAGATCATGTAAATAGGAGGCTCATTCTCCAACATTGAACGAATCTGTACCGGTGAAGTCTGCGTGCGTAACACCATGCCTGAATCTACGGGTTCGATATAGAAAGTATCTTGCATAGTGCGCGCCGGATGGTCTGCTGGGATATTTAGCGCATCGAAGTTGAGCCAACCTGATTCGAGCTCAGGACCTTCTTCAACGCTATAGCCCTGCTCGATAAAGAAATCGCTAATTTCATTTTTAATTATTGAGATGGGATGCAAACCGCCGCGATGTGCGCGATCAACAGGGAGAGTTATATCAACGACTTCTTCCAACAAGACTTTCGCATCACGTTCAGCTTCCAATTTCAAAGTGGTGCGTTGTAGCGCTTCAGTGATCGCCGCCTTACCTTCGCCGATAATCTTTCCGGCGCTCGCTTTCTCCTCCGCGGGCAAAGATCCAAGTGAACGACTAGCCAGCGAAATCTCAGCCTTATCACCGAGGTGCGCCAAGCGAGCAATTTTCAACTCATCTAGATCTTTCGAGGATGTAAAAGCTGCTTCGGCAGCAGCGATCCAACGCTTAATGTCTGCGGGATTCATGCGGGAATTCTAACCTGCTCCCTTGCAACTATGAGGGATATTTGATCAATTATGCGAGAGGTGAAAGATCACAATCGCCGCTGCAGCAGCAAGGTTGAGGCTCTCGGCGTTACCAGTCATAGGAATACGAACTTGCATTACATCTGATCCAATTAGCGCATCGATACCACGAGCTTCATTTCCAAAGATCGCCACAACATCAGGAAGCTCTTTAACATCTAGGAGAGATTTTTCTCCTTGCGCACTTAGCGCGATCTTTGCAACGCTAGGAAGCTGTTCATTTAATTGCGAGAGAGTTATTCCAGTAAAGAGCGGGACGTGCCACAGAGATCCGGCAGTGGCGCGAACTACTTTTGGCGAATACATATCTACGCTTCCGGGAGAGACAATTACTGCATCTATCCCCATTGCATCGGCGGTACGAAGAATGGTTCCTGCATTTCCTGGGTCTTGAATTTCGTGAAGATATATATAGCGAGATTTTCCAGAAGGTTTCAGTTCGGAGAATTCATTGTCTGCAACCGAGCAGATCGAAATGATTCCTTGCGGCGTAATTGTTGAAGACATCGCCGCCATCACTGGCTCGCTCACAAGCACCACTTCAGCTCTTGAAATATCTAGACCTGCTTGATCAATACGCGACTTTCCGCTTTCGGTCAGATAGACGGTTTTAACTCCAGGACCTTTTCTTGCAGTGAAAGCTTCTCGAGCGCATTGCAAACCTTCGGCGATAAATTCACCATGAGCTGCGCGTTCTTTATTTCCCCGGGAAGAGATAAGAGCCTTCACCCGCGCGATATGCGGCGAGTGAAGGCTCTCGATCATCTAAGTTGTTGACTGGCTAAATTAAGCAGTAACGACGTTTTTGCGCGCTAGATCAACTAGCGTTTTAAATGTTGCTGGATCATTCGTTGCGATATCAGAAAGAACGCGACGATCAACTTCTACACCTGCAGCCTTTAGGCCTTGGATGAAGCGGTTGTAGGTCATTCCGTTTTCGCGAGCAGCAGCATTGATGCGCTGAATCCAAAGTTGGCGGAAATCACCTTTCTTATCTTTACGATCGTTGAAGGCATAGACCATTGAGTGAGTAACTTGTTCCTTCGCCTTTGTGAAAAGACGGGAACGTTGCCCACGGTATCCGCTGGCGCGTTCTAGGGTTGTGCGACGCTTCTTAGCAGCGTGAACTCCACGTTTTACTCTCATTTAATTCACACTCCTTACTTAAGACCAAGCATGCGCTTGGCTGTCATAGTTACGGTTGGCTTCGCTGATTGCTCAGTACTTAGACGACGAGTTACGCGAGATGACTTACGCTCCAAAAGGTGGCGCTTGCCGGCACGCTCGTGCATGATCTTTCCTGATCCGGTGACGCGAAAAGTCTTCTTCGCACCACTGTGGG